>JAABUP010002461.1_pt1 | contig 35792 bp, 22 predicted proteins | sample 5559201 | NCBI WGS metagenome assembly JAABUP01 (sample SAMN10711887, study PRJNA513373) | rock metagenome | isolation source: Antarctica rocks | place: Antarctica
GTGGGCGTTGGAGATGCCCGAGTTGCCCAGGAAGGACCAGGCCGAGCCCGAGGGGCCGTAGGTGGCGCCGTTGTCGCCCAGCTTGACCGACTCGAAGCCCGAGTCGCCCACCGCCGGGCCCGTGGTCGGAGGCGGCGGGGCCGGGGCCGGGGCCGGCGGCGGCGTGGTCGAGGTGGCCACGCTCACCTGGTCCAGCAGGGCGGTGTTGTCGCCGCCAACGCTGTTCAGACCCTGGAAAGCGATCGTGTGCGCCCCGGCGGTCACCGTGAAGCTCGCCGTCGTGTACGACTGGTACGGCTTCCCGGTCGGCCGGAAGGTGCTCACCACCGCCCCGTCGACCAGCACCGCGAAGTCCTGGTTCGAGCCGCCGTTGTTGCCACGCTGCGCCGCCTCGAAGCTCACCTGATAGGTCCCCGCGGCCCAGCCGGAGACCGACTGCGTGATCTGGCCGGACCCCTGCAAGAAGGCGACCTGCGTCCCCTCCGGCGCCGCCGAGTTGCCCCAGGTGAAGCCGGAGTGGGCGTTGGAGATGCCCGAGTTGCCCAGGAAGGACCAGGCCGAGCCCGAGGGGTCGTAGGTGGCGCCATTGTCGCCCGGCTTGACCGACTCGAAGCCCGAGTCGCCCACCGCCGGGCCCGTGGTCGGCGGCGGCGGGGCCGGGGCCGGGGCCGGAGGCGAGACCGGGCCCACCAGGTTGGGGACGAGCTTGTTGGCGACGGGGCTACCCAGGCCGGTGACCGGGTCGTAGCCGTTGGTGGCGGAGTTGCCGTTGCTGCCCGAGGTGATGTCGAGGAAGTCGCCGTTGGGATTGGTGTAGCTCGACCCTCCGGCCAGGCCGTAGAGGACCGAGTTGGTCCCCATCGCCTGGCCGGTCCCGAGCGACGGGAGGCCGGCCGTGGCGCGGCCCTGGTTGGCCAGGGCGATCAGCCCGGCCCACTGGGGGGCCCCGATGCTGGTCCCGCCGACCCCGTACCAGTTCCCGTTGTCGTCCACGAAGACGCCGGTGCCGGGGTCGGCGTCGTAGGACACGTCGGGCACGCCACGGTAGGACCCGCTCACGAAACCCGCCTGATACGACGGCCGGGCCACCTGGGTCGAGATCCCGCCGCCGGAGCCGGACCAGACCGTCTCCGACACCCGGTTGCCCGCCGAGTCCAGCGGCATCGTGGTCCCGCCGACGCCTGTGACATAGGGCGAGACCGCGGGGAGTTCCACCTGGGCCCCGCTGTCGCCGGCCGAGGCCAGGAACGTGACGCCCGGTTGATTGAAGTGGGTGTCGATCTCCGAGACGTTGGAGTATTCGCCCCCGCCCCAGCTCATCGAGACCTGCTTGGCCCCCTGCTGCACCGCGTAATCCACGGCCCCGAATAGCCCGGTGTCGGTGGGGCTGGTGGCCTCGACCAGCAGGATCGACGCCCTCGGGGCGATGGCGTGGGCCCACTCCACGTCGAGGGCGATCTCGGTCGCCCAGCCCGCATTGAACGCGGGCGTCCCCTGCGGCGTCGCCTTGGTGAACGTCGGGTCGGGCAGCCCGAACTTGGCGTCGAAGGCCTTCAGGTCCGCCTCGATCGTCGGGTCGTCGTAGGCGTCGACGATGGCGATCGTCTGCCCGGTCCCGTCGTAGCTCAGCTGGTCGAACCCATAGGCGTGGCGGATCTGGGCCGGGGTATAGGGGGCCGAGGCCGTCGCGCCGGCGGCCGGCGTGATCGCCGAGGTGGCGGCGAAGGGGGTCGCGACCGGTCGGGCGATTGCCCCGGGCCGCGCGGCCGAGACGTCGGCGATCGCGCCGGTCAGCATCGACTGGGCTGGCGAGGTGAGGTCGAGTGTCAGGAGCTGGCGGGCCTCCAGGGATTCGACGCGAAGCAAGGCGGGGCGCGCGGACTTCTTCGGCCGTGTGCTGACGGGACGTCGCATTAGGTGCAGACTCCGGACCGAACCCGGGGAGGGCCAGGCACTGGTGATATCAAGTTGATGAAAGCGGAGGCACGAACCGGGAGGACGCCCTGCTGGCCCGGGGGGAGGGCCTAACGTCGGAAAAACTCGGCTCGTTGAGGGGAGCGTAGGTCATTATCTCGACCAGAAAAGACATTTCAAGGGGGAAACGGCGCAATATTATCGAATCTTTTTTCAAGACAGGTGACAGGTCTAACATAGCGCGAATTCCGTGCTGCTTCCGCGGAGGACCAGGGATCCACCGCGGTCCTGGCGATGGCCGGCGTCCATCGATCAGGAAGGGCGGCCGATCTTCAGGCTCAGCGGCATCTCCAGGCCGTGCGCCTCCAGCAGCGTCGGGTCGCCCAGGACGTTCCGGGTCAGGCCGTTGGCCACCACCCGGCCGGCATCGAGCAGGACCGTCCGGTTGCAGAGTTCCAGCGCCATTTCCAGGTCGTGGGTGGCGATCAGCTTGGTCGCCGGCAGCGACCGGATCAGGGCGAGGAACCGCCGACGCCCCCGGGGGTCGAGGTTGGCCGTCGGCTCGTCGAGGACCAGGACGGTCGGCTCGCACGCCAGGACGCCCGCCAGGCAGGCCCGCTTCCGCTCGCCGAAGCTCAGGTGGTGCGGCGGCCGGTCCGCCGCGTCGACCAGGTCCACCCGAGCCAGGGACTCCATCGCCAGCCGGCGGGCCTCGGCCTTCCCCTTGCCCAGGTTCAGCGGGCCGAATGCCACGTCCTCGATCACCGAGGTCGCGAAGAGCTGGTCATCGGGGTCCTGGAACACCAGGCCGACCCGCCGCCGGACCTCCGGGGCGTTCCGGGCGTTGACCTCCAGACCGTCGATCCAGACCGCCGGCTCGGCCTTTCCGGAGGCCCCGGGGCCCCCCGAGCCGTGGGCGTGGATCGCCCGAGAGCCCCGCCCGGTCCCGGGGAGAATCCCGTTGAGGTGGAGCAGGAACGTGCTCTTGCCCGCACCGTTGGGGCCGACCAGCGCGATCGACTCGCCCGGCATGATCGTCAGGTCGACCCCTCGGAGGGCCGGCCGGCCGTCGGGGTAGCGATAGCTCAGCCCCCGGACCCTCACCGCCGGCTCGGCGACCGGGACGTCCCGGGCGTCCCGGGGGGGCGACGGAGAGGCCGGATCGGGCCCGTCCCCGGTCATCGGTCGTCGGCCCCGTCGAGGGTCCGGATGCTCCCGTCCCAGCCCCGGGCCAGCATCGCCGCGTGGACCCGCTCGCCGCGCTCGAACGAGCGGAGGAACAGCATCCCGATCAGCCCGGCGAGCATCCCGAAGTCGAGCCGGCCGGCCCGCCGGAAGCTCCGGGACCGCCGGGCCTGGACCATCCGGCCCAGCTCGTCGGAGAGGATCTGGACCTGACGCTCCATGAACTGCAAGGTGGAGACCATCACCGGCGGGAGCCCCAGCCGCCCCATCGCCGCCAGGAGGGCCCGGAACGGCGTGACGTGGACCAGGGTCGCCATCGCCAGGAACGCCAGGCTGTTCTTGGCCACGATCGCCGAGGCCACCCCCACCAGCCCCAGGCCCGGCCGGTCCGGGTGCCCCGGCGCGACCATCGCCGCCAGGAACCCCACCAGCGCCAGGAACCCCAGCCACCGGCGGATCAACTCGCGGGGCGGGACCCCCGACAGGCCGATCGCCAGGGCCAATGTCAACCCCTCCGCGGCCAGGGCCCGCCAGGCCCCGGGCGGCGTCAGGACCACCCCGACGACGAAGCTCAGCGCCGCCACCAGCTTGGTCCGGGCCCCAAGCCGGTGGAGCGGGCCGGAGCCTCGTTCGCTGTATCGTTCCGGGCCGTCAAGCCGCATCGGCGGGGACCCCCTCGCCGATCCGGCCGGCCACCGGATTCCCCCCGGCCAGGGCCCGGGCCAGGACCAGCCCGGCCCCGAAGACGACCAGCGTCCCCACCACGCCCGCCGCCGCCGTCGCCGCCGCCTTGGACTTCGCCAGGCCCGGCATCGCGTAGTCCGGGATCGGCGCCGGGAGACAACCACCCCCCTCCACGACGATCCCCAGCTTCCGCCCGACCACGAACTCCAGGCCGCCGGGGTGCTCCGAGGCCAGCGGCGCCAGGAAGATCGCCACGGCCACCGCGATCCCCAGCCCCCCCAGCGCCAGCCGCCCCCACCGGGCGGCGGCCGAGTCGTCCGGGTCGCCCGCATCCTCGATCAGGTCGGGCCGGCTCAGCAGCAGGAACCGGACGACCAACCCGGTAATCATCGCCTCGCCCAGGCCGATCGCCGAGTGGACCAGCGCCATCCACCCCAGGATGTCGAGGAACCGGAACCCCCGCCCCGAGCCCGCCAGCTCCACCGCGAAGGCGCCCGAGGCCAGGATCACCGAGAACCAGGCGGCGACCATCGACCCCAGGAGGATCCCCCGATGCCCGCCGATGACCCGCCGGATCGGCGCGTAGATCGCATACCCCCCGACCGAGCCGATCAGCCCCATGTTGACGAAGTTCGCCCCCAGCGCCGTGACCCCGCCGTCGCCGAAGAGGAAGCACTGGACCAGGAGCACCGCCCCGATCACGGCCGCTCCCGCCCAGGGCCCCAGCAGGACCGCCGCCAAAACCCCGCCCAGCAGGTGGCCCGAGACCGGCGACGGGTAGAGCGGGAAATTCACCATCTGCGCCGCGAAGACGAACGCCGCCATCGAGCCCATCAGGACCGTGGTCCGGTCGCCCAGATGCCCCCGGAGCCGACGGGTCCCGTAAGCCAGCCCCCCCGCCGCGATCAGGCCGGTCGCGGCGGCCACCCTCGGGTCGAGCACGGCGTCGGGGATGTGCATCGGTCCTGACCTCGCGTTCCAGAGTCCGGCGTCACGGCCGTCGTCCGGGGGTCCATTCTACCGGACCGTATCGCCTTTCGTCAAAAACTTCATACCGAAGATTCGGGCCGGTTCACCCCATCCCACTCGATGCCGAGGGAAGCCGACCAAACAAACCCAAGACAGACCCCCCCGGTCCGGCCAAACGAACCCAATCGACCCCGAAGCCCATCGACCAGACGAACCCAACCGGACTCAAGCGTAGCCGGCCAAACGAACCCAGCCGCCTAGGCGAGCCGCCGACGCGACCGAACGAACCCAAGACCCGCGCCCCCCGAGCCGGGGTCCTGCCGACTTCCCGAACGAACCCAAGAACTCCGAGCCGACCGTGGCGGAACGAACCCAAGACCCCCGCCCGGTGCCCCGGCCGAACGAACCCAACGACTTCGGTCCTCTCGACCGAACGAACCCGAGTCGGCGGAAGGTCGCCCCGCGAGACGAAGCCATCCCCCCGCCGCACGATCGCCGCGACGGCTCCCCGACCCGGAAATGCGAGTTCACCTGCCTTCGAGGGCCCTGGACGGGACGAATCCACCAGGGAGGATGTGCGGGACATCATCACAGTCGCCACCCGATCCGGTCGCGGCGGTCTTCGCATCCCGGAGAAGGACGCGGTGTCGCGATCTCCCCGTTATATTCAGCTCGGTGCGGGTGGATTGAACACACAATTTTGATCCGGGAGGCACTGAACGTCCCCTCTAAAAGAGAATTTGTGCCAATTCATTGGACATGGGAGTTACGCGGTCGTGCCTTTGTGTTCACGAGAGTTCGGACGGCTGGGTTTGGTACAATAACCGTTATGACGAAAGACGTTAAGTGCCGCGACACCGACTCCATCGACTTCATCATCGCTAGCCCCAGGCACTTCTCCTGCACGGAAGCCGCCAAGGTGCAACCCGAGGCCGCCGATCCCCCGGCTCATGACGCCTTCACGCGGCTCCTGCACCGCCTGGAGCCCGACCCCGAAACCTTGTGGCCGGAGGCGCGTCCCCTACAGGAGCATGGGGTCAGACTGTCAGACTTTGTTTTTGGTTTCCTGGTGGCGTCCGCCACGCAGCCCCGCTATCCTAGACCCACAGTGCCATTCGGGTCAGACTTCAGTGCCATTCGGGTCAGACTTGGTTTTTGGTTTCTTTGAGCGGCCAAGAAACCAAAAACCAAGTCTGACCCCAGGCTCCTCGGTGGTTTCTTTGAGCGGCCAAGAAACCAAAAACCAAGTCTGACCCCAGGCTCCCACTAATCAATTACTATCACGTCCCCTCGGTCGATCCGCCGCCCCCTCGCAAGCGGAAGTCGAAGAAGTGAGGGGACGTGGGGCTCCCCGATGGGCCCATCCCCGGACGTCCGAGGCAGACCTCGGGGCCTCCCCGCTACATTTGCCGTGATTCCTTGCAAAATCTGTAGAATGTCTCGATGCCCCAGTGCCACTGGCCCGGGCGGGCGGGACCTCATCTCATCAAGAACCGCGAGGGATCCCCATGGCCACCTGGGAAGACTTCTGCGAGGCCGTCCTGACCACGGGGGTCCAGGCCAGGACGGCCTCCGACCAGGTCCTGGACGCCTACGAGGCCCGGGTCGGCTTCCCGCTACCGGCCCGCTACCGGGAGTTCGCCTCGACCTTCGGGGCGGGACAGCTTACCTACCGAAAGGGGCGACGAAAACCCTCGTTCTTGATCTCGGTCCCGGGGCGTTTCTCCCGACCCCGATCGTATCACTACGATATTGATGCGTGGAACCAGGAGATGCGGGAGGCCCAAAAGCCCGGAGCACGCCCGGGCCGCGCCCGACGGCTGGTGGTCTTCGCCAAGGACCTCTCGAAGAACTACTACGGCTGGGGCCCGGAGGAAGTGACCCGACCGGAGACTCACGACTACGCCATCTACCGGAGACGCCTGGGCGCGGCGGCCGCCAAGCGGGTGGCCTCCACTTTCGAAGAATTCCTCGTGGATTTCTGCGTCGGCGAGCCATTGGCGGCCTGGAAGGAAGCCGGAGGGCCGCCGGACCAAGAGGTCCCGGATGAGGAAGAATGGGACGAGGAATCGCGAATCCGGTTCCACCCGAACTTCTCGGTCTCCGACTTCCCTGGAAACGATGATGAAGAGGAGGACGAGGACGACGAGGATGACGAGGACGAGGGGCAAGAGCGGGTCGAGGTCATCCACCGCTTGATCATTCCCCCGACCCGCTTCGGGCCGGACGAGGAGGGCCTCCTCTGGAACGAGGTCTTGCCGGACGGCGGGGCCGAGGTCCGCTTCTGGATCCCCGACGACGACGCCGACCGCGACCGGCTCGAAGCGTTCTGGGAAGCCTGCCAGCAGGTCGACTGGGACGACGTGCGCATCCACGAGATCGCCTCCACCGAGATCAAGCGGCGGGCGTTCGCGATGCCGGTCCCGGCCCCGCCGCCGGCCCCGAAGGAGGGGCCGCCGCCGGAGTTCACCGAGCAGGGCCTGATCCGCCGGGTCCCGCACGACCCCGCGCCGGTGGCCGAGTCGTGGCGGCGGATCGAGGCGTGGATGTCGAGGAACTGCCCCGAGGTCGTCGTGGCGCTCTTGCCCGGGGCGTCGGAGAAGGATATCGCCAAATTCGAGGAGGCGATCGGACAGAAGCTCCCCGAGGACGTGAGGGCGTCGTACCGGATTCATGACGGGCGCGGCGGCATCCCGCTCGAATATGAGAAGAAGGTCCGGGGCGGCTACGATGCCCCCCGGCCCAGCTTTGTTCGGGCGGTGTTCTACGACTACGGCCTGGACTCGATCCGCGACGGCCGCGGCCGCCAGCCGATCCTCCACATGTGGAAGCATTGGGCCGGGTTCGCCGACGAGCAGGGCGAAGACCCAGAACCGGATTCGTCTTACGGCAAATTTGAGTCGTTCCCCGCAGGCGCGATCAAGCTGCGGTATGCTTGCCGAGGCTGGATTCCCCTCTACGACTGCCACAGCAATCATTTCGGCGTCGATCTCGATCCGGGACCGACCGGCGTCCGCAGCCAGGTGATCAACTTCGGCCGGGACCAGGAGCACAAGTTCGTGCTGGCGACGAGCTGGGCGCAGTTCCTCGAAGACTACGCCGACGAGCTGGAGGCGGGGAACTTCGTGATCAAGGGCGAGCCGGGCGACGGCGAGCGCTACCTCTGGATGGCGCGCCCGAAGGAGTCGCTCCTCTGCTGGAACTGGCGGAACTGGGCCGAGGCGAAGCTCGACCCCGCGTTCCAGGCCGTCCGTCCGGTCCCGCCGCCCGATCCCGTCCCGGCCGACCCCGAGACCGACCGGGAATGCCGGGCCGTCGTCGACGGGTTCCTCGCCGAGTTCGACGCCTGGGAGCGCCGCTGGCTCGCGGTCCGCCCCGTGGACGAACTCGGCTTCAACTCGATCGGGGAAAGGGAGGATGGCGACTTCACGGGCGGCTTTTCGCTGGACCATTTCGCCGAGCAGGGCCTGCCGATCCCGCCGGCGATCCAGTTCATGCGATCCAAGGCCCGGGATAACCCGGTCAAGTTCGCCAAGTTCTTGAAGACCACCCTGAAATTCGGCGAGTTCTACGAGCCGGCGATGGCCGAGCGGCGGACGATCTTCGCCAGGTTCGCATCGGTCTGGGCCAGGGAGCATCAAGGGACTACGTTCTGGCTCACCGCGACGCCGAGGTATGACCTCCAGGCCGACCGGGTCGCCGAGGTTCTCCGCCGTGACGACGATACGGCCTTCGTCGTGATGGCCGCCCGAGGGGGGTGGACTTACCGATTCCTCCTCAAGCGGGAAGAGGGTGCCTGGCGGATCGAACGGTTGCAGTGGTCGTACGACGGCGGGCCGTTCTCGACCCGGTCGATCTGACCCTCCGGCGGCAGGGTCCGGGCGAATCGGGCCGGGGCCTCATGCTCGGCGTCCTCGCTCCGATTCCCGCCGAAGCGGGAATTCCCTCGCTCACCCCCATGGCACCCGCCACCGGATCGGCCAGGCCGCCCTTTTTTCTGGAACGCCTCTACACCGACGGAGCTGTCGGCCAGACGGGCGCTCGGGTGCCGGTCCTCGACGAACGAAAAGACGAAAAGGGGACATTCAACTTTACGGTCTCGTTGAATGTCCCCTTTTCGTCTTCCTATCCCTCACTTGCCGAAGTCGAAGCGAACTTCGCCCCCCTCCAGCTTGAGGCGGGCGTCGAACTTCTTGCCCGACTTGGAGGCGAAACCCTTGATGATCGGGCTTTGGCCCTGCTTCAGCAGGGATTGGGCGGTCTTCAGGGTGATCTTCTTGCCGGCGATCGTCTTCCAGATGACGAACTTGCAGCCGGCCTTCCAGCCGTTGCAGCCGAACGACCTGGGCTGCTCGATGACCGACGACCCGCAGAGCGGGCAGGTCCCCAGCGCGACCGATGGGAAGCCCTCGGCCGGGGGGGCGGCGGGTTCGGATCCGGGTTCGGCGGGGGATTGCTTGCGTTGGCGGGTTCCGGTCGGTTTGCGCGTCGGGGTCGAGGTCGGCCGACTCGATTTGCCGAACGGCTTGCGGCCCTCGCCGGTCGGGGCGGGGATCTCCACCAGGGAACCGGCGTCGAGGAGCTGGAGGACCGCCCGGCCCGAGCCATCGGCGGGCCAGAGGACCCGGTTCTGGAGGAGCTGGCGGACCTCGTCGTCGGCCAGGGACCGGCCCTGGTACTCGCGCCAGAGGACGAAGGGGCAGCCCTCGCGCCAGCCCGAGCAGCCGAACCCGCGCTTGCCTTGGATCACGGGTCGACCGCAGCGCGGGCAGTCGCCGAGGCGGCCCGGGTCGATCGAGGGGGCGTCGCCGGACCGGATCACCTCGCCGGTGTAGCGGACGATCTCCTCCATGAACCGGGCCGAGGCGAGCTTGCCGCGCTCGACCTCGCGGAGCTTGGCCTCCCACTCGCCGGTCAGCTCGGGCGACTTCAGGCCCCGGTCGCGGACCATCGCCACCAGGTAGCGGCCGAGGTCGGTGGCAGCCAGGTTCTTGCCGTCGCGGGCAATATATCCCCGGGCCAGGAGGGTCTCGATGATCGAGGCCCGGGTCGCCGGGGTCCCCAGCCCTCGCTCCTTGAGGGCCTCGCGGAGCGCCTCGTCGTCGACCATCTTGCCGGCCGTCTCCATCGCGCCGAGGAGGGTCCCCTCGGTGTAGGGCTTGGGGGGCGTGGTCTCGCCCCGCTTCACCAAGGGCTGGTGCGGGCCGGACTCGCCGGGGCGGAACTCGGGGAGGTCCTGCTCTTCGTCCTTCCGGTTCGGTTCGGGCTTCCGGGGGTAGAGCGCGGTCCAGCCGGGCTCGACCATCCGGACCCCTCGGGCGCGGAACTTGACGCCGGCCGACTCGGCGTCGACGGTCGTCACCTCCTTGACGCAGGCGGGATAAAACGCGGCGATCAGGCGGACGACCACCGCGTCGAAGACCTTGAGCGTCCCCGGGGCCAGGTTCCCGGGCTTCTTGCCGGTGGGGATGATCGCGTGGTGGTCGCCGACCCTGGCGTCGTCGACGATCCGGGCGCTGAAGGGGAGCCGATCGAGGTCGAGCTTGCCGACCTCCGCCGGCTTGATCGACTTGAAGTCGGCGAGGATCCCGGGGATCTTGGCTTTGAGGTCGTTGCCGAGGTGCCGCGAGTCGGTCCTCGGGTAGCTGATCAGCTTGGCCTCGTAGAGCGACTGCGCGGCCTTGAGCGTGGCGTCGGCCGACATCCCGTAGCGGCGGTTCATCTCGCGCTGGAGGTCCGTCAGGTCGTGGAGCCGCGGGGGCAGGGAGCGCTCGGGCCGGCGGTCGACGCCACGGATCGCGAAGGGTTGATCGCGGACCCGTCCGAGGAGGGCTTGCGCCTCTTCTTCGGTGGAGAAGCGGTCGCCGTGGTACTTGAACATGACCTCGCGATAGCGGGTGAACAGCTCCCAGAACGGCTCGGGGGTGAAGCCCCGGATCTCGTCGTCGCGGCGGGCGATCATGGCGAGGACGGGGGTCTGGACCCGGCCGACGCTCCAGAGCTGCCCGCCCGAGCGATACCGGACGGTGTAGAACCGGGTGGCGTTGAGTCCGACGACCCAGTCGGCCTCGCTCCGACATCGGGCGGCGTCGTAGAGGGCGTCGTAGTCGGCCAGGGGCCGGAGCCGGGCGAAGGCGTCGCGGATCGCGGACTCGGTCAGCGAACTGAGCCAGAGCCGCCGGGCGGGCTTGGCGACGGACCCGGCCAGCTCCTGGATGTAGCGGAAGATCAGCTCCCCCTCGCGGCCGGCGTCGGTGGCGCAGATCAGCTCGTCGGCGTCGCGGAAGAGCCGCTTGATGACCCCGAATTGCTTCCGCGACCCCCCCTGCTCGATCAGCTTGAGCCCGAACCGCTCGGGGACGAAGGGGAGCGAGGCCAGTGACCACTTCTTCAGCGCCGGGTCGTAATCCTGCGGCTCCTTGAGCGTGGCCAGGTGCCCCAGGGCCCAGGTGACCTGGTAGCCCCGTCCTTCGAAATAACCATCGTGCCGGGCGTTGGCCCCCAGGAACGAGGCCAGCTCGCGGGCGACCGACGGCTTCTCGGCGAGCACCACCTTCATGGCGCGGTCATCCCTGGTCCGGCGGCTCCGACGGCCGGCCGCCTATTCCATTGTACACATGCCCCCCGGCCGGGCGAAGCGCGGACTCCTGGGGAATCACCGGCGCGAGACGAAAGGATTTCCTCGGATCGAGAACCGGAGCGGCTTCCCGGCCCACTCCCCCGCGTAGTCGACCCCGACCCGGGGCCCGGCGACGACCTCGATCCCCCCCCGCTCCTCGGGCTCCGCGAAGAACAACTCGTCGCCGACGAGGTCCAGGCCGTAGCACGACCGGTCGATCGCCAGGGCCTTGCAGAGCAGGCCGGGCCCCCTGGTGTTCCCCTCGAGGTTCCGGACCGGCTCCAGGGCCCGGATCAGAACGGCGGACGCCTCCCCCTCGGCGCCGGTCACGGCGTTGAAGCAGTGGTGAATCCCGTAGATCAGGTAGACGTAGGCATGACCCGGCGGCCCGAACATGACCTCGGTCCGGGGCGTCCGACCCTTGCTGGAATGGGCGGCCAGGTCGTGCTCGCCGAGGTACGCCTCCGCCTCGACCACCCGGCCGACCCGGTGGACGCCCCCGACCCGGTGCGCCAGGAGCTTGCCCAGCAGGTCGGGCGCGACCGCCTCGGCGTCCCGAGCGTAGAAGTCTCGCGGCAGGGGGAGAATCATGGCGGGGTCTGACCTCGGATCCATGCGGGATCGGGACGGAACGCCCGCCCGTTGAGGAAGGACTCCACCACGGATAAGATAGGACTCTCCGATGGCCCTCGAAACGATCACGAGGCAATCCACGGCTCCGAGCGGCCCTTACCCCTTTGGCCGGCAGAATGATACGGGTCGCGGGAAGGGAGAAGCGGTCGGGGGGCTCGGGGTCGGTCTCATGGACATCTACATTGATGGCGACGCCTGCCCCGTCAAGGACGAGGTGTACAAGGTCGCCGCGCGGTACGACCTGAAAGTCTTCGTGGTGAGCAACCAGGCGATCTTCGTGCCGGACCGGCCGAGCATCGAGCGGGTGGTCGTCAAGGGCGGGCTCGACGTGGCCGACGACTGGATCGCCGAGCAGATCGGGGCCGACGACATCGCGATCACCTCCGACATCCCGCTGGCCGACCGCTGCCTGGCCCGGGGGGCCCGGGTGATCGGCCCCAAGGGGCACGCCTTCACCGAGTCGGGCATCGGCGACGCCCTGGCCACCCGCGCCTTGCTCGACACGCTCCGCCAGTCGGGCGTCGTGGGCGGGGGGCCGGCCCCGTACGCGCCCCGGGACCGGTCACGGTTCCTCTCCAAGCTCGACGAGACGATCCAGGCGATCCGCCGGCGGAAGCCGGGGTGAGCCCCCCGGATCATGTCCCGACCCCTTCGCTGCCCTGGACCAGTTCGAGGGCCCGGCGATCGGATGCCGTGGCGGGACGTGTGCCAGGATGCCGAGCGGCGTCAATCGTGGAAGTCGGCGGCCGGCTCGGGGAGGTCCCGGCGGATCTCGGCCAGGCGGTAGCCGAAGCCGGGGCCGGCGATGGTGGCGAGGTTCACAGAGCCACGGCGACGGCGGTAGAGGCCGGGGTGGACCTCGGCCTCGGGGCGGGACGCCTCGGGGTAGAATTGCATGGCGTTGGTCTCCACGCCCATGATCGTCCCGGCGTGCGCCGCGAGCAGGACGTGCGGGACCTGCGCGAGCATGGGGTTGGTCAGGTCCTGGACCATCAGCGCCATCCCGTGCGCCCGGGCCCAGCAGAGGGCCAGGAGCGCCCCGGTCTGCGTCTTGCACGTCTTCAGGGCCACCCCCGTCCAACCCAGCTCGCGACCCAGCCGGATCAGCCGCCAGTCGTGGGCGCTTTCATCGAGGAACAGAGGTTTCCGGACCGATACGTCGTGGACGTCGATCGGGTGGGCTTCCAGGTCGTAAGGAAACGGCTGCTCGACGTAAAGCAGCCGGTCGGAGGTCAGCCGTTCGTCCCGGTTGAGCTTCTCCAGGATGGCCACGACGTAGGATGGGTCGGTGACGGTGCAGTTGAAGTCGGCGGAGAGCCACGCGACGCTCTCCTCGGCGGCGATCCGGCCGACCCGGGCCAACCGGGCGAAGTCCCAGGCGGGGTCGTCGCCGCGAAGCTTGACCTTAAGGCAGGTCAGCCCGTCGGCCCGGATCCAGTCGCGGAGGAGGACGGGGTGGCCGTCCTCGGGCTCCTCGCCGGTCAGCTCGGCCGGGTCGATCGGGTCCTTGCCGCCGACGAGGTGCCAGGCGGGCAGCTTGGTGGGAGGGTTGGCGACGAGGAAGTCGGCGGGGTAGCGGCCCTCGAACGAGACGCCCGAGCCCTCGACCGGCTCCAGGTAGGAGGCGAGGTCGGCGTTCATGAAGCGGGCGTCATACGTTTGGTAGGTCGGCCGGCCGTGGAGGACCCCGTAGGCGTCGTGGAGCGCCAGGTCGAAGGCCGAGCAGGCGACCAGGGCCGCGAGCCAGGGGATCGGCTCGGCCCCGGGCCCGCGCCCCGCGTTGGCCTCGTCAAGCAGGCCGGGCAGGATTTGATGCCCGAAGGCGTCGCCGACCTCGATCGGGTGCCCGGACACGTCGAAATGGGCCCAGGCCTCGGCCAGCCGGAGGCAGAGCCGTTGCAATGCCTCGTGCCGTTCTTCATAGGGGAGAAAGCTGGGCCAGACCCAGTGGACGCTCAGGGGGGTCTCGCCCCACCCCTCGGCGGTCCGGCCGTGGGCGTCGGCCACGACCAGTCGGACCCGGGCGCAGGTGACCCGGGTCGTGACCTCCGGGCCGAACTTCAGCGGGACCCGGGTCGCGACGGGGAGGAAGTACAGGGTCGAGGCGACGGGGCGGGCGTCGGTCGGCTTGGGCATGAGCCTGCCTTCGGGGGGGCTGGGCGCGGCTTCGCGTTTCCCGGCGGATTCCACGCCGATCGTCCCCTCTCTTAAACCCTCCCCCACAAGAAGGGAGCCAGAAAGAGGGGGGAGCAACTTTGGCTCCTTCCCACTTGTGGGGGGCAGGCCAGGGATGACCCCGGGGCCCGAGGTCCCCCGATCGTCGCCGAACCCGGCCCGCCGGGCAAGGATGGGACTCCGCCGGCAATTCGGTTAGAAACGGGGAACCGATCGCCCCCGACCGTGCATGGCAGGGTGGGGGACGAACGATCGGAGGGTTGAAGGGGGCCGACCGATGACGAGTGGTGCCACGGCCGCCGCCTTGCGAGAGATCGGCACGCTGTTCGGGGTCGGGACGGTCGCGGGGATGACCGACGGCCAGCTTCTGGAACGGTTCCTCGCCCGGCGCGACGAGGGGGCGGAGCTTGCCTTCGCCGCCCTGGTGGCGCGGCACGGGCCGATGGTCCTGGGCGTCTGCCGCCGGGCCCTGGCCGATCCGGGCGACGCCGACGACGCCTTCCAGGCCACCTTCCTGGTCCTGGTCCGCAAGGCCCGGTCGGTCCGGGTCGACGACTCGCTCGGCCGTTGGCTCTACGGGGTGAGCCGGAAGGTCGCCGCCCGGGCCCGAGCCGTCGCCGCCCGGAGGCCCCGGACCGAGGCCCCGGAGTTCGAGGCGATCGCGGCCGACGGGCCCGACCCCGACCGCTTCGAGGCCCGGGCGATCCTCGACGAGGAGCTGGCCCGGCTCCCCGAGGCGTACCGCTCGGCGGTCGTCCTCTGCGACCTCGGCGGCCTGACCCACGAGGAAGCCGCCCGCGACCTCCGATGCCCCGTCGGGACCATCAAGAGCCGGCTGGCCCGGGGCCGCGACCGGCTCCGGGGCCGGCTGGAGCGGCGCGGGCTGGCCCCATCGTCGATGGCCCTCGCGCCGGCCGTGCCCGCCTCGCTGGTCGAGGCGGCGGCCCGGTCCGCGTCGGTGGTAGTCTGGGGGTCGACGGCGGCCGGGGTGGTCCCGGTCTCGGCGGCCCTGCTCGCTCGGGAGGTGATCCAGACCATGACCGGAATCAAGCTGAAGCTGGCCGCCGCGGCGGCCCTCTCGATCGGGGTCGCCGCCACCGGCGCGGGAGTGATGGGCCAGTCGCGGGAGGGGGACGCCAAACCGGGAGTCGTCGGGGCCCCGAGCGTCCCCGAGGGGGCGGAGCGACGCCCCCCGGCGGTCGATCGGGACCGGCGGATCGAGGCCAGGCTCGACGAGCCGGTCTCGTTCCAGTTCCGCGAGACGCCGCTGGGCGAGGTGATCCAGTCCTTGCAGGATCGAACCGGGCTGAAATTCGTCCTCGACCCGAAAGCGCTGACCGAAAACGGGTTGACGCGGCAGACCCGGTTCACCCTGACCGTCGGGGGCGTCCGGCTCTCCGAGGCGCTGAATGACCTCCTTCGGCCGCACCGGCTGACCCACCTGGTCGCCGACGGGGCCGTCGTCATCACGTCCCGGGAGACTCCGGAACAGACGCTGGCCGATCTCCGGCGCGAACGGGATCGGGCCCGGAAGCGGCTCGCGGCGGCCCGGAGGATTTATCGCAACAAGGAAGATCCCGCGATCACCCGGTTGCAAGCGGAGGTCGCGAAACTGGAGGCCGAACTCGCCCGGATCGATCCGCCGGACGAGAAAGCCCCGATCGGCGATCCCGGTTTGGCGAAGGACGCGCCGGCCGGGCGGGCTCGGATGGCGGAGCCCGGTCGCGACCCGAAGTCGCCCCCGGCACGGGAACTCGCCAAGGTCTCGATGCCGGATTACGTCGTCGAGCCGCCCGACATCATCATCGTCGAGGTCCTGGAGGCCCTGCCCGGCCGGCCGATCAGAGGCGAACGCCTGGTCCGGCCCGACGGCAAGATCAGCCTGGGCTTCTACGGCGAGGTCTACGTGACCGGGCTGACCACGACCGAGATCAAGGCCAAGGTCGCCCTCCACCTCCGCGAATGGATCACCGACGAAACCCTCGGCCTGACCCGGATCGACCCCACCACCGGCAACTCCGAGCCGGTCTCACCGGCCCGGACGAACCGGGTGTTCGTCGACGTCTCCACCTTCAACAGCAAGGTCTATTACGTCCAGGGGGAGGTCGGCACGCCCAGCCGGCTCCCCGTGACCGGCAACGACACGGTCCTCGACGCGATCAACTACGCCGGCGGCCTGAAGCCGGCGGCGGCCAAAGACCGGATCCGCCTGGTCCGGCCGCGGGCCGAGGGGGAGGAATCCTTGCCCGTCGACCTCGCCGCGATCATCAACAAGGGCGACACCGCGACCAACTATCAGCTCTTCCCCGGCGACCGCCTGATCGTCGATCGCGACCCCAAGGCCGCCCCCGACGACCCCTCCCCGGCGGCGATCGAGGCCCGGTTGCAGACTGTCGAGCGGAAGCTCGACGAGATCCTCAAGGCCCTCGAACGCCTCCCCAAACCCTGACCCGATCCGTCCCGACGTGGGGCCTCCCCCCCGGTTTCGAGGCGAGCAAGGGATTGCTCGCCGAAAACCCGGCTCAGGATGGGGGGGATTTTCCGATACTATTGATCCGGACGGAAGCGACGCGGGAGGGGATCTCTGGTCCTTGGGTTCGTTCGGTCGGGGACTTCTCGCCGGACGGGCGTCGGGGACGGAACGATGGGAAGGGTGCTGCGTAGTCAGGTTTGCGTCCGCCGGTCAGGCAATGGGCGACCCGGGGGTGATGGTTCGGTCTGCCTCGGATCGCGGGGAGTGGGACGGACGCGCCAGAACCGTCGTCCTGGTCCGTCTCCCCGATTCTTCGCAAGCGGATCATCCTTCCCGACCGATGAAACTCCCGTGGAGGTCGGGGCCGGGTGCTCGGATCGTCGGTCGGGCCGCGTTGACGGGGATCGGTCGATGGGCTATGGTCCCCGCTTCGGAGGGGGTCCGGCGGGCCAGGGAAGGCGTCCCAGGGATGGGGTGCCCGGTCGCTCGGGCGTCGCCGGTCGGGGTCCGGGGAGGCACACGATGGCCATGATCACCGACTCGGACCTGGCCTGGGAGGCCGAGGCCGAGGGCGTCCTGTTCGCCCGGGAGGTCCTTCGGATCGAGGCCGACGCCCTGGACCGGGTCCGCGAGCGGCTGGACTCGACGATCGCCCGGGCGGCCGAGCGGGTCCACCGGTGCCGGGGGAGCGTGATCGTCACGGGGATGGGCAAGGCGGGGATCGTCGGCCAGAAGCTGGCGGCGACGCTGGCCTCGACCGGGACCCGGGCCTTCCCGCTCCACCCGGGCGAGGCGGCCCACGGCGACCTCGGCCGGATCCGGGCCGACGACGTGGTGATCGCCCTCTCGCAGAGCGGCGAGACCGAGGAGGTTCTCCGGCTCCTGCCGGCTCTCCGGCGGATCGGAGCGGCCCTGGTGGCGATCACCGGCCGGGCCGACAGCTCGCTCGGGCGGGCGGCCGAATATTGCGTGGCGCTGGGGCCGATCGAGGAGGCCTGCCCGCTCGGGCTGGCCCCGTCGGCGAGCACCACGGCGATGATGGCCGTCGGCGACGCCCTGGCCCTGCTGGTCAGCCGGATGCGGGACTTCCGGGCCGAGGATTTCGCCCTGTACCACCCGGGGGGAACCCTGGGCCGTCGCCTGGCGTTGGTGGACGACCTGATGCGGACCAACGGCCGGCTCCGGGTGGCCCGCGAGGACCTCTCGGTCCGCGCGGTCTTCGTGATGCTGGCCGGCCCGAGGCGGCGGTCGGGGGCGGTCCTGGTCGTGGACGACGCCGAGCGGCTGGTCGGGATCTTCACCGACTCCGACCTGGCCCGCCTCTTCGAGACCCGCCGGGACGACCTCCTGGACCGGCCGATCGGCGAGGTGATGACGCCCGACCCGGTCCAGATCCTGGCCGGGTCCTCGGTCGGCGAGGCGGTCGAGGCGATGAAGGCCCGGAAGATCAGCGAGCTCCCGGTGGTCGACCGCGGCGGGCGCCCGGTCGGCCTGATCGACCTGACCGACCTGATCGGCCTGGTCCCCTCGGACCCCGAGGAGTGACGGGCATGCCGACCGCCAGGCCGGAGGAACTGGACGCCCGATGCGCTCCGATCGAGCTGCTGGTCCTGGACGTCGACGGCGTCCTGACCGATGGCGTGATCGCGGTGGACGACCACGGCGTGGAGACCAAGCACTTCCACGTCCGGGACGGCGGCGGAATCGCCCTCTGGCGGAAGGCGGGCAAGCGGGTGGCGATCGTCTCGGGGCGGTCGGCCCGATCCGTGGAGGTCCGGGCGGCCGAGCTGGGGATCGCGCCGGTGGTCCAGGGGGCGAAAGACAAGGCGGCCCCGTTCCGGGCGATCATGGCGGAGTCCGGGCTGGAGCCGGGGCAGGTTTGCGCGATGGGGGACGACCTGGCCGACCTGCCGATGATGGGCCTCGCGGGGCTGGCGGCGTGCCCCTCGGATGCGTCGGCGGAGGTGTCCGAGGCCGCCCATTACGTGACCGGATTGCCGGGCGGCCGGGGCGCGGTCCGCGAGCTGGTCGAGCTGATCCTGAAGCGGCAGGGGCTCTGGGACGGCTTGGTCGCGGGATCCCGGGCCGGGACTTGATCCGGGTCCTATCATGGAAAAGGCGAGTCGGACTTGAAGGTTTCTTGGTCATCAGTGCTTTGTAAAATCAACATTGGTCGCAGGTCGGTCGGAGTGCGTATGGAGGGGGTGAGGTCGCCCGGCTCGGTGCGTCGGGGCGGGGTCCGTCGAGGGCGGATGGCGGTCGACCCAGAGCTTTAAATACCGGATGCTATCGTGTTCAAGAAAGCATTCCAGATCGCCGCGACCTTCTGCCTCCTGGTCGGCGGCTACGCCGGGTACGCCCGGGTCTTCGCGGTCGTCGCGGACCGGCTCGGCCAGGTCGTCGGGGGGGATTCGGTCCCCTTCCCGGAGGTCGAGTCGAAGTCGGCGATCCGGGCCAACGAGCTGGCCCGCGAGTCGCTGGGCGCTTCGAGCTGGGCGGCGCACCGGCCTCGGATCGTCCATTACGACGCCGCCCGGGGCTATTATCTTTACGCCGACAACTACGAGCGGCTGGACGAGGGCAAGCGGCTCCGGATCTGGCCGTTCGCCCTGATCTGGGCCTCCAAGGACGGCCGGAGCCGCAAGACGGCCACCAGCGAGGAGGCCGTGATCGACCTGAGCCAGCCGTTCGGGCTGGCCAAGCCCAACAGCGAGCCGTCGCACATCCTCCACGCCAAGATGGTCGGCGACGTCCGGCTCCGTGACGACAAGGGGACTCGCGACGACCCCAGCGACGACCTCCGGGTCGGCCCGGTGGCCCAGCTCGACTACGACGAGAAAACTCTCCAGATCACCACCGAGTCGCAGGTCTTCCTCCAGGACCGTGACCTGACGATGACCGGCCTGGGGATGATGATCCAGCTCCGCCGGAAGGTCCCGACCCCCGGCGAGCCGCCCAGCCCCGGCGGGGTGGGCTTCGACGCCGAGTCGGCCCTGTTCCGCAAGGACGTCCACATCGTCGTCAAGAACGTTGGCCCGACCGGGATCCTCCCCGGGACGGACAAGCCCGAAAAGAGCGGCCAGAAGCCGATCGACCTCCGATCCGACTCCCGGATGCTGATTACTTTACCCCGCCCCCGGCCCGTCGTCCTGATCGGCCCGCCCGACCTGAACCGCGAGCCCGACCCGACCCTGGCGCATTTCGAGACCAATATCCGGGTCCTCCAGGGAACGGTCACCCCCGACCAGCTCAACTCCGACACCCTCGACCTGACCTTCGTCCCCGGCCCCAAACCCGATGCCGCCCCGACGGTCGCCATCGCCACCGTCGACGGCAAGCCCGCCGGGACCGGGACCGGGGCCGTGGTCGCCACCGGGGCCCCCGCCCCCGCCGCCGCTGGATCGGGCGGACCGCTGACCGACCTGAAGCTCCGGAAGGCCCTGGCCCGTGGCCACGCCGTCTGGCTCCAGTCCGAGGCCCAGGGGATGAAGGCCCGCTGCACCGAGCTGAAGTACGAGAAGGCGACCGAGCCGGGCGTCCCCGACAAGACGTACCTGTTCAGCGAGTCGCCCCGGAAGCTCTGGGTCGAGAAGGTCGAGTTCGACACCAAGGCGGCCGACCCGACGACCGTCAAGTCGGTCCTGACCCTCACTTCGCTCGACGCCACGATCTTCGACTACGGCCCCGGCGGGACCTCCAAGGTGATCGCCCGGGGGCCCGGCAAGACCGAGGAGCGGCCCGCCCGGAACGCCTCGGTCTCCCGGACCGCCTGGTGGGAAGACCAGATGGACCTCCTGACCTGGCGCGACGGCCAGGAGCCGCCCGGGGCCCCGGGGCTGGCGGCCCTCACCTCGACCCCGGCCGCGACCTCGGCCCCGGCCCCGGCCGCCAGGGGGACGCTCCGCCGACTGGTCACGCTCACCGGCGTCTCCAAGCTGGTCGAGCACAAGGACCCGACCACCCTGGACGCCCGCCGGTCGATCGTCGCCGAGTTCGAGTCCACCGGCGCTCCCGCCGGCGGCGACGGCGGGAGCCGGATCAAGTGGCTCCAGGGGTTCGAGGACGTCCACCTGACGGCCCCCGGCCGGACCCTCACGGCCCGGAAGCAGCTCGACGCCAAGTTCGTCCCGGCGGCCCTGGCGCTGGTCGCCGGGCCCTCGGACCCGGCCCCGGCCCCGACCGGCCCGACGTCCACCTTCGTGGCCCCGGCCCCCGCGCTGGCCGCCAAGGCCCCCGCCTCGGCCGAGGCCCCGGCGATGCCCGAAGCCCCCCCGAGCCCGCCGGTCCAGGCGGTCGACGCCCGGGCCGATCGGGTCTGGGCCACGATCCTCCTGGGCTCCGGCGAGCGGCCCAACGGCGAGCTCAAGGACGCCCAGCTCCGGGGCGGCGTGATGGTCCACCAGGATCCCGCCCCCGGCAAGGCGGCCGGGAGCGACGCCAGCGGCGAGGCCCTGGACCTCTTCGGCCAGGGCAACGGGCTGATGAAATTCGTGGTCGCCGCCGAGCCCCCGCAGGCCGCCATTCCCACGGCCAGGCTCGCCTCGGGCGGGAAGGCCCGGCCCGCGCCTTCGACCCCGACGACCCTGGCCCGGGTCGACTTCGAGGGGCGGACCATCGAGGCCCCGCTGATCGGGCTCGACCAGAAGGCCGACTTCGCCTATGCCCAGGGGGCCGGCCACTTCCTCCAGTCGGCCGACCGCGGCTTCCTCGACGACAAGGGGCACTCCGCCGACGGCAAGCGGGTCGGGGCCCGGCCCGATGGCCCCAACCCCGGCAAGGACCGGATGCTCATCACCTGGACCGAGGAGATGAAGTTCTTCGGCCGCTCCCAGGATCTGGAGGGCCGGCCCGCCGCCAAGGCGGAGTTCCGGGGCGTCTCCAAGGAGATCCGGACGGTCGACGGCAAGCGCGAGTTTCGCCGCGGGGTCCTGGCCCGGATGGAGGACGCCGGGATCGACTCCGACGAGATGGACGTCTACATGGACCGCGAGATCGCCCTGAACAAGGACGCCCGGAAGCCCGCCGCCGCCGCCGCCGGCAACCGGAACGCCCCGGCCCCCGCCGAGCCCGACGCCCAGATCGCCCTGATGGACTGCCGGGGGCGGGACCGGGTCGAGTCGGGCAGGCTCCAGTACGCCGGGGTCGACATCACCAGCCAGAAGCCCTACGAGGGCTCCCCGGTCCTCAGGGAGAAGTACCGGATCCAGAACACCCACGTGGTCTACGACAAGCGGACCGGCGACTTCGAGGCCCCGGGGGCCGGGACGACTTACCTCTACAAGCGGAAGGACAAGGCGGGCGACGCCGGGACGCTCCGGCCGACCGTCCTCCCGGTCGCCATGCCGTCCGGCCGGGCCGGCCCCGGCCTCGGGATCGACCCCCGCAAGGTCCCGCCCCTGGAGCTGACCAAGGTCACCTACACCGAAGGGATGCGCGGGCGGTTCGGCACCTCCAAGGACCAGGCCGAGACCCAGACCCGCCACGCCGAGTTCGTCGGGAATGTCCAGGCCGCCAACGCCACGGTCCAGAGCCCCAACAGTGGGATCGACTTCGACCGACCCAATTCGGCGGATTATCTGTTCCTGACTTCCGACGTCCTCCACGTCTACAGCGTCCCGCCGCCGGTCGCATCCCGACCTGCCCGGACGCTCATGAACGCCACGGGGAACGCGGCGGCCCGGACTCTGGACCGGACCATCCAGGCCGACCGGATCACCTACGATTCGGCCACCGAGTTGACCTACGCCTACGGCGACGACGACCGCGAAGTCGTCATGGTCGAGCAGAAGAGCCCCGGCCAGCCGCCCAGCACCGTCCGGGGCAAGTCCGGCCTCTACAACAAGGCCACCAAGCAGGCGAAGATTGACGACCCCCAGGCCATCCAGTTCATCGCCCTGGGGACCGGCTCACGCCCCAAGCCCTTCTACCCCGACACCGGCGGGACCCCCAAGCCCGGCGACCCCGTCAAGCCCCAGCGGATGCCCTTCATGAAGACCCAGCGGAGCAACTCCGAGCGGAGCGGCTTCACCGGACACTAACGAAACCTCGGGATTTAACGACCAGGCCCGTCGAACGAAAAGCCCGCCGGTCGCCCCCAGAGCGGCGACCGGCGGGCCTTTGTCGATCCGACAGTCCTGAGTTCTCAGTGGCTGTCCGGAAACATTTCCTTGACCTGGCAATGAGTTATGGGCGATGGGCAATGAGTTATGGGCGATGGGCGATGGGCGATGGGCGATGGGCGATGGGCGATGGGCGATGGGCGATGGGCGATGGGCGATGGGCGATGGGCGATGGGTGAGAATTTCCCTGAGATTGACCCGGCATCGGCATCGTGTGCCGTCCCGCTTGTCAACCATAACCCATTGACCATCAACCATTTCCGATCCCGGATCGCCTCTCAGTAGACCTCGCCCGCCCGGACGACGTGGCCGCCGGTCCCGCCGGCGGCGTTGGCCTGGGGGGCATAGCGGATGTGCCAGCCCTCGCTGGCCCGGATCCCGAGGAAATCTTCCTTGGTCAGACCGTACTTGGCGAACCAGGGGGACCCGTTCTCGCGGACGACCTCGGCGGCCTCGGCGACCCGCCTCAGGCCCTCGCCAGCGGCGAACCGGCTCCGGGCCTCGGCGCCGTCCTGGAGGAAGTATTCCTTCCAGAAGGCCCGGCCGCCAAGGATCCCCGAGCAGCCGGTCTCCATCGCCATCTTGACCTGCTTGAGGTATTGGGGGTAGTCCACCCCGGCCGAGAGGAGGACCCAGGGGCGCTCGCTGGCCTCGGAGAGGGCGTGGAGGTTGTCCACCAACTGGGCGTCGGACTCGTGGTCGAGGGTCCCGGGGAACTCGGACTTGTAGACGTCGCAGAACCGGCTGATCTGGCGGGCGGCCTCGATGGTCGTCTCGGCCTTGCGGTCAAGGTACGACTTGTCGGTCTTCTTCTCGCCGTTGTAGGGAAAAGAGACCGGCTCCAGGAGGAAGAGGATGTCGTACTTCTGGCACTCGGAATAGATCTGCTGGATCAGCGAGAACTGATGCTCGGCCGAGACCGGCTCGCCCGGCTCGAAGGGAGCCAGGAGCTTGACGGCGTCGGCGCCCATCAGCTTGATCTTCTCGACCGACCAGCCCGGCTCGATCTCGCCCATCGGGCCGCCGGCCTTGTTCTTGCCGCTGCCGGACTTCTCGACCCGGACGAGCATTCCCTTGTCGGGGGGGATCGCCTCGGAGGCGATGGCCGACCAGGCGCCGTAGTAGGAGTCGATCAGGATTCCCGAGGCGGCCGGGGCCATCTGCCGGATCATGTCCAGCTTGGCCTGGACGATCTCCTCGTAGGTCGGCTCGCGGTCGTGGCCCTTGGTCTTGAGGGCCTTCTGGGCCATCTCGATCATCGAGCTATTCTGGTCGAAGGCGACCATGGTCAGCGTCCCGTTGGGGTTGCTGATCCGCTGGAGCCCTCGGAGCTTGCCGGGGGTCAGGCCCTTGCCCAGCAGGACGGTGGCGCCGAGTTGGCGCGTGGCGGGAGTGGCGACAGCCATGGCGGGTGGATCTCCGGGTGACTCGGCCGATAGGGACGACGATCCTTGGTGGATCCGGGACGCGGTCCCACTCCGTCCGGGCGTCCGAAGGGAGGGTACGCCGGGCCTCCCGGGATCACCCGGAGCCCGGCCGGTCGTTCGCGACGCGCGGTCCGATCGCTCGATCGCCTGGACCGTTGGCGATTTTAGCGATCCCCGCCCGCATTGCAAGCGTGGGGCGGGTCGTCGGCCGGGTCGGGGTCCGGGTCACTTCGGGCCGGAGGCGACGCCGTCGGAGGTCCGGGGGCCGGTCGCGCCGGGCCCTGCGGGGGTGTCGGGGCGGGTCCCGCCGAGGCCGCCGGTCCGGGTGGCGTTGGCGTCGTTGGGCCGGACGGTCCCGTTGGCATCGCCGATCCGTGGGGCGTCCCCCTTGTCGTCGCGGGTCTGCTGGGTCGAGGTCTTGATGCCCTCGCCGCCGTTGATCGCCTCGCCGCCGGTCCCCGCGTGGTAGCCGCTGCCGAGTTTATCGTCGCTGGCCCCGATGCAGCCGACGACCGGGGCCAGGGCCAGACTCAGGGCCGAGGCGAGAAGGCGTGTCCGGATGGTCATGGGTGTTCTCTCGGGTCGAGGGGATGCCGGGGGCGGTTGGGTGGGCCCCTCGCCCGGGAGGGATGCAAATCCGACGCCGATCGGGCCCCCGCGCGGGCCTCAGTGGGCCCCGGTCCGCTCGGAGACCCGGTCGCCGATGGCCTTGAGGGCGGCGGGTCCAGGGAGCCCTCCCAGGTCCCCGCCAGGCCCGCCGGGGCCGCGGTCAAGCTCGGGGTGAGGGCCAGGGAGACGAGCGATCCGGCCAGGAACAGGTGCCGATTCAAGGGGGCCTCCGCCGTCGAGGGGGACGATGGCCCGGCCCGCCCCCGTCGCGGCGGAGCCGGGCCGGGCGGAGTCTCCCGGTGGATTCGCCGGGGCGGGGCCGATATTGGCGGATCAGGGGAGCGGGTAGATCAGGTCGCCCCGGCCCCCGCGGAGCAACTCGAAGGGCACCTTCCCCCCGTCATCCACGCCATCGGGGCCGATGCTGTAAAGGAGGCGCTGGCCGGGCCGGGTCGGGCGGAGGTCGGAACTCGGCCCGTAGTCGTTGGACATCGGCGGCTGGGCCTTCTGCCCCTCGGACCGGACGTACCCGAACGGGCGGCCCGAGTAGGGGTCGAGCGGGAGCCGGTCGAGCCGGGCCGGGACGAGGTCCCCCAGCGCCCCCGGGTACTCCCCGCCATGGTCGAGCTGCCACCACCGGAGCGCCAGGACCTGCTCCAGGGCCCGGCGACGGGTCGTCTCGCGGTCGAGGACATGGACGACGGCCCCGAAGGCCGCGAAGACCTGCCGGAGCAGCGGCGAGCCGGCCGGGAGGGCGTCGAAGTCGGCCTGCCGGGACCGCTCCCAGGGCTCGCGCCCGACCTCCGGGAGGATCTCGGCGGCCCGCCGACGTCCGAGCCGCTTGGCCCGGACCCGCTCCCAGGGCGGGGCGATCAGCCAGGAGAAGCCCAGGCTCTCGGAGGTCGTCAGCGCGGTCCCGCCCCCCCGGATCAGGGAGAGGATTTCCTCGGCCGGGAGGTCGAGCGTCCCGTCGATGGCCATCGATTCGAGCCGGATCGCGGCGGCGGCCGAGGGGAGCGGCGGGAGGCGTTTCAGGTCGTCCCGGGCCGCCCGGATCGACCCGGGCGACTGGCGGGGGTCGCCCGCCCACTCGATCGCCAGGCCGGCGGCCCGACGGTGGACCTGGGCGGCGATCGCGAGTTGGGCGATGGAGGGCGTGGACTCCGCCAGTTGGCCGGCCATCCGGAGCTGGGCGAGGATGTCCCCCCAGGCGCCGGGGAGGTCGCCCCGGCTCAGGCACTCGCGGGCGTCCAGGGCCAGGAGCAAGGCGAGCCGCCGGACTTCCTGGACGACCGGATCCGAGGGCGTGGCGAGCGTCAACCCCTCGAACGAGTGGAATTGGGCCCGGGGCTTCGCGGCGGCCTGGCGGGCGAGCCCGAGGGCCTGCCCATTCTCCCGCCACCAGGCGACGACCTCGGCCTGCTTCGGGTTCCAGCCCCGCTCGACCACCGTCTCGGCCACCGTATCGGTCAGTTCCATCCCGGCCGGCGTTGGGGCCACGCCCGGCCCGAGCTGCGCGACCGCCCGGCGGTAGTCTTCGGCGGCGTCCTGGCCGGGCGGGATCGCCTGGCCCCGGGCGGCGGCCAGGTCGAATTGCGGCCCGACGTCCGGCACGCCCCAGGCCCGATAGGCGACGTAGCTCGACCCCAGGAGGCCCAGCGGGACCGCCAGGAACAGCCCGAGCCGGGCCCACGGCCACGCCCCCTCGCGCTCCCCCATCCAGTCGCCGGCCCAGGCCCGGCTGACCCCGATCAGGATCGCCGGGGTCAGCAGGAGCGACCAGCCGGGGACCATTCCCATCGTCGCCAGCATGACCTGCCCCGGCGCGATCGCCAGGACCCCGATCACGCCCACCATCGCCGCCGTGAGTCGACGGGGGATCGCCATCCCGCAGACCAGGCCCACCGCGAAGGCGTCGACCAGGCTCGCGGCAACCGCCACGAGATCATATTCCGATTGGACGCGGCCTGTGGCCTCGACCCGCCTGATGATCGCGAACGCCACCAGGAAGGCCGCCAGGAACGCCGCCATCCCCAGGCCCCAGGTCCAGATCCGGCGGCCCCAGACCGCGCCCGGCCGGACCCCGTGGTGGACCAGGAACAGCCGAGGGCCCGGGCCGCCCTGCTCCCCGAAGACCCCCACGCCCGCCACCAGGCTCGCCAGGACGGCCAGGAACAGGCCCATCGGCCCTGCCAGGGGCGACCCCAGCAGCGCCACCCCGATCGGGACGACCAGGCCGACCAGCGCCACCAGGGCCAGGGTCGTCCACCCCTCGCGGACGGCCTGCCAGCTCAGGCTCCGGGCGGCCGACGCCCGGCGGTCCGGGACGGCCTCGGGGCGGCCGGGCGAGTCTCCGGTCCCCCCCGCCGGGGCCGGCCACGCGATCGACCGGGGGCGGAGGATCACCGCCAGGGCCGAGACCCCCAGCGCCACCGAGGCCAGCAAAAGCCGACCCGGGACGGCCTCGGGGGCGACCAGGGCATTCAAGGCCAGCAGGTGCCCAGGGGTCATCAGCCGATCCACCGCGACCGTCGAGGCGTAGAGGCTGACCACCCCCATCGCCCCGGCGACCAGCGGATTCCGGGTCAGCGACGACCACAAGAGGCCCCAGGCCACCGCCTCGAACAGGAGGGTTCCGAAGACCCACGCGATCGTCCCGTAGCCGTACTGTTCGCCCGGATTCCGCACCTTGGTCCCCAGCGCGGCCAGGCCCGCCAGCAAGAGCGCCAGGCCGAGCGTCGAGGCCAGGGCGAACGTCGCCTTGCCCAGCCAGAGCGTCGGCCGAGCCACCGGGAGGGCGTCGAGGAACCCCAGCGTCCCCGACTCCCGCTCCCCGGCGAACGACGCCGAGCCGACCCCGAAGGCGTAGAGCACCGCCCAGGCCAGCGCCGCGGGCGTCAGCGCGCCGGACCGGACGTCCAAGCCGTCGGCCGTCAGGAACAGCCACTGGAGCCCGGCCGCCGCCAGGACCAGGACCAGCCAGGCCGGCCCGAAGGCCCGCCACTCCTTCCACCACAATCGAGCCAGCATGGGGAGACTCCTCGGCCGATCCGACAAATCACTGGATCTGTGAAATCTAACCTTGTTCTGACCCCCTCCCCCCTTCGTGGGGGAGGGTTGGGGAGAGGGGGCCGTCGCACGTCGGGCGACCCGGCCGATCGGTGCGTCGGTCCCCTTGACGTCGAAGTCAGGCCCCCGCCCCCGCCCCGCTCGGGGGCCGCCGCCTCATATATCCGATGTAGATATCTTCCAGGCTTGGAGTCTCGACCTCCAGTCCGGCCACTCCCGGCAGCGACCGGATCGCCTCCACGGCCGGGCGTCCGGGCGCGTGGACCAGCCATCGGGCCTGGCGGGGGGCCTCGGAGGCATCGATGATTTCCAGATTCGCGGGGATCTCGGGGCGATCGTCGGTGTCCAGGGTGATCGTCACCCGGTAGGTCCGGGCCTTCAGCTCGTCCAGCGGCTCGGCCAGGACCAGCCGGCCCCGGTGGAGGAGGGCAACGTGGCTGGCCACGCGCTCGACTTCGCCGATCTGGTGGCTCGACAGGAGGACCGTCCGCCCCTCGCCGGCCAGGTCGACCATGCTCTCCAGGAACTCGCGGCGGACCATCGCGTCGAGGCCCGAGGTCGGCTCGTCCAGGACCAGCAGCTCCGGTTCCGAGGCCAGCGCCAGGGCCAGCCCGACCTTGGCCCGCATCCCCTTCGAGAGCGCCTTGATTTTCCGCCGGGCCGGGAGGTCGAACCCCCCGACCAGCCCGCCATAGCGCCGCTGGAACCCCTCGGGGTTCCCCGGACTCCCGGGGTGAAACCCGGCGGCGAACCAGCCGATCTCCGCCACGGTCATCCACTCGTAGAGCCCTGGAACCTCGGGGACGTACCCCACGCGACGCCGGACCTCCAGCCCCCGCTTCGAGGCGTCGAGCCCGAGCGTCTCCACCCGGCCCCCGTCCGGCCCCACCAGGCCGAGCGCCGCCTTGATCGTCGTCGACTTCCCGGCCCCGTTCTCCCCCAGGAGCCCGAAGACCGACCCGGTCGGGACGTCGAACCGGAGCCCGTCGACGGCCGCCCGCCCCCGGTAACGCTTGGTCAACCCCTCGACCCGGATCGCCCACGACTGGCTCATCGACCGCCCCCCTTCGCCCCGGTCCCATCAACATGCTTCGATTTCACCTCGTCGCCCCGGGCCCACTCCTCGCGGAGGATGGCCTCGATCTCCCCGGGGGCCAGGTTGCTCCGCCGGGCCTCCTCCAGCGCCTCGCGGAGCCGCCGGCGGACGAATTCCTTCCGGTCGTCCCGGCAGAGCCCCGGCGCCCCGGCGGCCACCTGCAAGCCCGTCCCCCGGACCGGCTCCAGGACCCCCTGCCCTTGCAGGTCGCGATAAGCCCGGGCCACCGTGTTCGGGTTCACCACGAGCTGCCTCGACAGCTCCCGGACCGAGGGGACCAGCTCCCCCGGCCCAATCAAGCCCGCCGCCACCGCGAACTTCACCTGGTCGCCGATCTGGGCGTAGATCGGCCGGTCGTCGGAAGTGTTCAGATGGAAGAGCATCGGTCCACCGTCTACTGTGTGACTTGACTAGCACAGTATTCGGGCGAGGCGTCGGAGAGTCAAGGGCGGTCCGGGAAATGGGGCGAACGGGGGTCGGATCGATCCCTTTCCGGCAGGGATGGCTTGCCCTGCCGGTTGGCGCGATCGAGGTTTGCGAGCGGGAGGGTCAGTCGCGGTCGGCCGGGCCCGAGGTCCAGAGGTGGAGGAACCGGGAGACGGCGTGGTTCCAGCAGGCGGGGGCGGGGCGGGCGAGGGCGGCGGCCAGGGCGAGCCGGGCCTCGTTCTTGGGGTGGTGGAAGGCGAGGTCGGGGTCGAGGGCCGCCGCGGCGGCGATGAGGGGTTCGAGGTGGGCCTCGGGGGAGGCCAGGGTCCGTGCGGCCAGGGGCTCGAAGATCGCCAGGGCGACCGACCGATCGTACCGGGCCATCAGCAGGGCGAAGGCGGCGCCGGATCGGACCTCCGACGAAGGCCCGGGGACGTGGAGCGAGGCGGCCCGCCAGAACAGCTCGGGGACGAGCTTGGGGTCGATCCGCTCGGCGACCGGCAGGAGCGCGGCGGCCACGGCGGCGGGGTCGTGGGGGACGCCCGGGGGGCTCGGACCGGAGCCGGCCAGGTCGGTCAGGAGGTCGAACGCCTCGCGGAGCCAGTCCGTCGCGGCCGGCTTGTCGGTCGTCGAGACGGCCAGGGCCATCATCCCCAGGGCGTAGGCGGGCAGGCAAGGGTCGTCGGGCCGGGCCTGGGCGATCAGCCGGCGGGCGAGGCCGGGGTCGACCGGGGCCATGGCGTGGCAGAGCCCGGGGAGGGCGGCGGTGATGGCCGCCGGGTCGCGGAGCGTGGCCAGGACCCGGGCGGCCTCGGCCGGGTCGCGGCCTGCCAGCGACCGGGCGATCTTGAGCCGGCAGCGGTCGAAGGCGCCGGGGTCGACGAGGTTCTCGGTCAGGGCCAGGGCGTTGGCCGGGTCGACCCGGGCCAGGGCTTCGGCGAAGGCCGCCCGGGCCCGGCCGCCACCGGCGGCGCCGGGGAGGGCCTCGACGACCGGGCGGACCTCGGCCAGGAGCCGGCCGCCGTGGTCGACCTCGCCCAGGTCGATCAGCCGCCCGGCGACGCCGGCCAGGGCAACGACCCGGCCCGAGGGGTCGCCGATGCCTCGGGCGTCGCGGAGGGCGTGCTCGACCCATTCCCGCTTCAGGGCCCGGGCCGACGGCGGCAGGGCGTCGGCGGCGTCGAGGTAGGCCAGGGCCCGCCACCGGCGGTCGCGGATCGCGGCGACGGCGGCGAGGGCCCTCTCGGCGTCCGAGCCGATCAGGCCGGCGGCGGCGGCCTGGCGGAGGTGGTCGGCGAGCCCGAGATCCTCGATCCCCCGGGCCTCGATCAGGGCCAGGACCCGCCCCGGGTCGAGCCGGGCGAGCAGTTCGAGCGTCCGGATCCGGGTCGCGTGGTCGCCGCCGGTCAGGACCCGCTCGACGTAGGGAGCCAGCACGGCCCGGGGGAGCGTCAGGGTCGGCGGGGCGACCGACCGGGTCCGCATCCCGAGGGTGGGGATTTCGTCAAGCCGGGTCAGGGTGATCTCGATCGGCCCCCGGGGTGCGTCGATCGCCCGGCCATCGAAGCGGAAGCCCTCGGCCTCGGCGAACAGGAGGTGGCGGCCCTCGGCCAGGTCCTCCAATCGGAACCGGCCGTCGTGGTCGGTGAGGGTCCGGCGGCAGCACGGCCCCTCGGGTTCCGCCCGGACCTCCGCGCCGGCCACCGGGAGCCCCCGGCGGTCGAGGACCCGGCCCTCGACGGCCACTCGGCGGGGCTCGCGCGGGAGGACGATGTCGGGGAAGGTCAGGACGCCCGGGGGGCCGGGGCGGATCGGCCGGGTCCGGCCGGGGAGGTGCCCCTCGGCCCCGGCCAGGGCGCGATACTCGCGGACGGGGCGGAGCCGCCGGGGCCCCCGGAATTGCCCCCGGGCGTCGGCCTTCAAGTGGTCGGAGCCGTCGAAGCTGAGCATCGTGCCTCCCGACGACCCGGAAACCTCCCAGATCCTGACCGAGGCGTCGGCGACCGGCCGCCCCTCGGCGTCGACGACCCGCCCGGCCGGGCTCGACGCGTCGGGCTCGACGATCGTCAAGTGGATCGGCTGGCCGCCCGAGGCCCGGGCCGGGACCGGCTCGGCGGTCGACCGGACCCCGAGCGAGGCGGAGAGGGCCAGCTCGGCCTCGGGGTCGACCGGACCCAGCTCGAACGAGCCGTCGGGTCTCGCGGTCGCCGATGCCGATCGGGGGGCCCGGATCCGGCCGTCGAACAGGGTCCAGGACGCCTCGACCCGGGCCCCGGGGGCGGGCCGGCCTCCGTCATCGACCACCGAGCCCCGGAGGTCGAGCCCCCGGGTCAGCTCGATCGGCGGCAGCTCGAACGAGGCGATCGCGGGCGGAACCTCCACGGCCCGGGGCCCGAGGAATCCGGGCGGGCAGAGGTAGCGGTCGGGCACGGCCAGGACCCGGTGCGTCGCCAGGCCGGCCGGGATGAAGGTCTCGTACCGCCCCTCGGCGTCGGTCCGGACCCGGATCGGCCCCACCGGGCCAGACGGGACCACGGCGATCCAGGCCCCGGCCACGGCTCGGCCGTCGCGGGCGTCGCGGGCCAGGCCGGTGACCCGGACTCCCCGACGGAGCGGGACCTCGACCTCGACCGACCGGCCCGGCTCCAGGGTCCGGCGGGCGACCCGGGTCGGGAGGTCGGCCGCGCCGGGCCTGGGGATGACCCGGACGGCCACCGATCCGGCGGCGATCGCCGCGACCTCGAACCGGCCCGATCCGTCGGTCGTCGTCTGGGCCAGGCCCGCGTCGAGGATCTCCCGCCCGCCGGTCGAGGAGGTCACCCAGACTTTCAGCCCGGCGACCGCCGCCGGGTCGTCGGCGGAGACCCGGCCGGCGACCCGCCCGGGGGCGATCAGGGTGATCCCCTTGACCCCCACGTCGGCCTGGCCATCGCGCCCTCGGAAGTCGCGGGCCTGGATCCCGAAGCCGGCCGCCTCGACCCGGACCCCGACCAGTTCCTCGGGCCGGAAGGCGTCGAGGGTCGCGCGGCCCTGGCCGTCGGTGGTCGCGGACAGCCGGTCGGCCAGGGCATCGGGCACGGCCAGGTCGTCGCGGGAGAGCCGGCGAGCGAGGACCCGGGCCCCGGCGACCGGCTTGCCGTCGGGCCCGGCGACCACGAACCCCGCATGTGACGGCGACCCCAGCGTCAGCCGGATCGGCAATCCCGCCAGGGCCGCGCGGTCGATCGGGACCGAGGCCGCCACCGACCCGGGCCGATGGGCCCAGAGAGTCGGGCGGTCGCAGACGCAGGCTCCGGCCGGGAGTTCCAGCGAGAACCGGCCCTGCTCGTCCGCCGTCGCCCGCCCCATCGAGGCCGGCGGCCCGCCGTCCCCGTCGCCCCCGGCCGCGATCAACTCAGCGCCCGGGGCCGGACGGCCATCGGGGGAGATCACCACGCCGGTCAGGCGGTCGGGCATGGCGTCGCCCACCCCGGCCCCGACCGCCGCCAGTGAGAAGACGAGGGCCAAGGCGGACGCGACCATGTCAGTCCTCTCGGATCCGCCGCGAGGGCCGGCGAACAGGGTGTTGTCAGGGGATAGGCGGGATGGGGGAACGAACCGGGGCGGTGGTCGGGCTCCCGATCGCGGGAGGCGACCACCGCTCCAGCCTTTGTCCTGGAAGGAAATACGCCAGATCCCGCCGGGATCGCGGGATAATTCGGCGTGTCTGGTTCGGATTATCGACGCGGGATGCCGGCCGGGTCGATCGTGATTCGATCCCCTCATCTCGGCGCGGATTCGATCCCGCGGGTTGCGGTCTGTGTGCCGGCGGCATGGACCTTGCATAAAAGTCGTCCGACAGGCCGGGCGGCGTCGACGGGGGACCGTCGGGCTCATCGGCCCGAACAATCACGAGGTGGCCCATGCCGGACCGAGATCCCAGGACGGCCGAGACCCCGCCTTCCGAACCCGTCCCCGGGCTGGTCGACCCGAGGGCCCATCCGCCCGGGCCGGAGGAGACCGGGACGGTCGCCGGCGAGTCACCTGACCGGGACCCCGCGGCCTGGGAAGGGCCCGACCCCGCCGAGGGAGCCCCCGGGCTGGTCGACCCCCGGCCGGGGATTCCCCGGCCCTCCGGCTTGTGACCGGCCCGGCGGTCACCCTCACAATCGGACGATCGGGATCGGCTCGACCGTCCCGATGAACGCCCGGGACTCGCGGTCGGCGTCGCGGTCGCCGACCGCCCGGATGGCCCAGAGCACCAGGAAGAACTCGATCAGGGCCCCCACGCCGTATCGGGCCGTGGCGATGGCCAAGCCATAAAAGACCGCCGACGGGATGGCCTGGAACCGCTTCTTGCAGGCCAGGAGAGCGAGCGGCGGGCAGAGCAAGGCGAGCAGGTATCGCATGGTCTCACCTCCTTTGGTGGACATGGAGATATTCGCCGGCCGGCCCCGATTGTTCGAATCCCTTCCGCGCTGGGGGATCATTCCGGGTCCGCCCCTGGCGGCCGGGGCCGGGCGGGGCGAGGATGATCCTGGCGCGTTGGACGAGGCGATCCGCCCCGAAACCCAAGAGGTCGACCCCGATGAACTCCGATCCGATCCGTCCCCGCCGCCGGTTCGCGGCCCTGGCCTTGGTCCTCGCCGGGATCCTGCTGGCCCCGGGGCGGTCGGGCGGGGGGCCCGAGGACCGGCCCGGGAGCTTCCCGGTCGCGGTCCGGGTGGACGCCTCCCGACCCAAGGGCATCCTGCACCCGGCCTGGCGGTTCTTCGGGGCGGACGAGCCGAACTATGCCACCATGAAGGATGGCCGGAAGTTGATCGGCGAACTCGGCCGGCTCCGACCGGGATCGGTCTACTTCCGGGCCCACAACCTGCTCACCTCCGGCGACGGGACCCCGGCGCTGAAGTGGGGCTCGACCGGGGCCTACCGCGAGGACCCGCAAGGCAACCCGGTCTACGACTGGACGATCGTCGACCGGATCTTCGACACCTACCTGGAGCGGGGCGTGAAGCCCTACGTCCAGGTCGGATTCATGCCCCGGGAGATGTCCGTCAAGCCCGAGCCCTACCAGCATCGCTGGACCCCCAAGGCCAAATACGACGAGGTCTACACCGGCTGGACCTATCCCCCGAAGGACTACAAGAAGTGGGGCGAGCTGGCCTACCAGTGGACCCGGCATTGCGTCGAGAAGTACGGCCGGGCCGAGGTCGAGTCGTGGTACTTCGAGACCTGGAACGAGCCCAACATCGGCTACTGGCGCGGCACGCCCGAGGAGTTCCGCAAGCTCCACGACCACGCGATCGAGGGCGTCCGCCGGGCCCTCCCGACGGCCCGGGTCGGCGGCGCCGACTCCGCCGGGAGTGGCGGCCAATTTACCCGGGACTTCCTCGAACATTGCCTGCGCGGGATGAACCACGCCACCGGCCGGGTCGGCACGCCGATCGACTTCGTCTCGTTCCACGCCAAGGGGTCGCCGAGCTTCGTCGACGGCCACGTCCGGATGGGGATCGCCCACCAGCTCCGGACGATCGACGAGGGATTCGGGATCGTCGGCTCATTCCCCGAGCTGAAGGATAAGCCGATCGTGATCGGCGAATCCGACCCCGACGGCTGCGCCGCCTGCCAGGGGCCGCAACTGGGCTACCGGAACGGGACGATGTACTCCAGCTACACGGCGGCCAGCTTCGCCCGGAAGTACGACCTGGCCGACCGGCACGGGGTGAACCTCGAAGGGGCCCTGACCTGGGCCTTCGAGTTCGAGGATCAACCCTTCTTCGCCGGGTTCCGGGTGCTGGCCAGCAACGGGATCGACTTGCCGGTCCTGAACGTCTTCCGGATGTTCAGCCTGATGGGCGGCCGTCGGCTGGAGGTCCGGAGCACCGGCGAGGTCGGCCTCGACGCCATCCTCAAGGGGGGCGTGCGCCAGGCCCCCGACGTCTCCGCCCTGGCGAGCCTCGGAGGCGACCGGCTCTCCGTCCTGGCCTGGCACTACCACGACGACGACCTCCCGGGGCCCGACGCCGAGGTCACCGTCGAGATCGGTGGGCTCCCGGTGGCGGCCGGTTCGGTCCTCCTGCACCACTACCGGATCGACGGCCGGCACAGCAACGCCTTCGAGACCTGGAAGCGGATGGGGTCGCCGCCGCAACCCTCGCCCGACCAGTACGCCGAGCTTTCCCGATCCGGCCGACTGGCATTGCTCGACTCGCCGAGCTGGGTCCGGGCCGAGGGGGGCAAGCTGACCCTCCGCCTGACGCTCCCCCGACAGGCCGTCTCCCTGCTCCGGCTCGAAGGCGTGTCGCGCCCGGAGTGAGGGGTTTTATCCCGAATCCAGGATGGCGGATAGCCGGCCGCCGAGGGAGTTTGGAGGGTGGCGTGGGGGGGGGGGGTGGCCCCCCCACCCCCCCGG
>JAABUP010002462.1_pt1 | contig 35788 bp, 41 predicted proteins | sample 5559201 | NCBI WGS metagenome assembly JAABUP01 (sample SAMN10711887, study PRJNA513373) | rock metagenome | isolation source: Antarctica rocks | place: Antarctica
ACCCTGCTGACCATCTTTGCGACCGCCGAAGTGTTCCCAACTGCTTTTGCGTGGCGACATTATGTGATCACTTGTGCATCCTAAAGCACGGCACCTCGGCCAGGCATCAAGCGCTTGTGAGACGTCGGCAACGTTAGAAAGCACGCAAAGCAGCTGTTGCAAGCGCCGAACACGGCCAGACAGCGCTGCGTAATAGAATATCTGATACTGCTACCCTCGGTATAGAGACCAAGTACGCATTTAGGGCAGAAATTTGGGTTTTCTAATAGAACGTGAAGAGCGTTTTCGTCCACTAGCCCTGCGTTTTTATATTAACCAGATGACGTTTCCTGATTAGTGAGATACACTAGAGATTACAATGCTTTGCAAGTCTGATCACATATAGAAGAAGACAAAGGTCAAATTTGGAAGACGTCAAGACAGCTTAAAGCAATATAAAACGCCAATTAACTCCTGCAGCTTATCCAATTCGTTCGTTTTTGACAGTCAGAAATAGCCTGTCTGGAAACTGGCTAGAGTACAATTATCACGGTCTCCGGTACCAGGGTTGCTTCGGGCTTGCACCCGGGAACCCCGAAAGACGTAAAAGTTTAAAATGTAGCTATGAAACAAAATGTCCTGCAGAGCTACTGCAGTGAAGGACCACTGACCTGACTAAAATTGACCTAAACAGGCATACCTTGGTAGATACATGCTAACACTAGTACTAGTGTTGTGCCTTATGTGATGGGTCGCAGCGTAAATACACTGAGCCTGCACATCATGCCAGACGTGTTCTTGTAGACCAGCCCAGACAGCTTGTGTCTCTCCGTGGTTGTGACCAGCTTTGTGTCCAGCTCTGAGATGTCAACAGCCAACACTTGCTGTGTGCGGCTGCTCAGGCTGGCTGTCATGATATCTTCAGCTCTGCCATACCTAGCACGGTATAGCTTACACACTGCCAACCTGAGCACTTCTGCATCTGCATCGATGACCCGCAAGAACTGCAGCTGTGAACAGGCTCTCTGTGTCTGGCTGACAAAGCGCAGCTTGGCATAGAAGGGCACCCTGCAGTGAGAGCATGGGTGATGTGTGTGCTGCACTTTGACTGAATTGGGCACCGGCATCAACACAGCTCAACTGTGTTGATGCTCTGATGAGACTATGCTGACGAGGCCATTTATATGAATGCTTCTGAAGAATAATTGCCAGCTGCTATCTTCAAAAGTATGAATGTGATGTATGCATGCCAGCTTGCTTTGTTAGGCAGAACTATATGTAATCACATTATTGAGTAGCGTTTATGCCGACGAAAATAAGTCAGGAAGACAACAGAACCCCGCCTGGCTTTGCTGTTGTTGTGGTGCACCATAGACCACATCAGCGATCACATGTGTCTTGGCCTTCAGTCCTATTGTGTCATACCAGTTCCCAGATCACATACTCCTGCACAGACAGGCTCATGTCACCCAGGTTGTCCCTCAAAAAGCGTTCAGCGAGGCTTCAACTGACAGTTTAAATAGTACAGATCTGGATATCAACACATGCTAAAAAGGCAACCAACAATGACATCATTGCAGTCATGCTGTGTTCCTGACAATAAAGGCGTGGCAATGCTCAAGTGTCTGCACATGCCAGATAGAGCTGTGCAATGACAAATGACAAAGTAGAGATGCAGTATGCCTCGACGTGGCAAGAAGGGGGCAAAGCAGAGCATACTGATAGCTAGGCCGGCGCACAGGAAGGCTTGAACTCCAGGAAAAGGAACTCGCCCCTCTTCTGCCTTAATCTCTGAAGCAATAGCACATTTGTGAACATTGAGCTACAAGCCATTTGACAGTATGTCAAACTAGCCAAAAGTGTGAACACACAGAAGGCATGGCTGTTTGCTGCGTTATCTTCAGCGCCTAGCATGAGTGGCAAGCTGTTTCCTTAAGTAAGCCGTGCACTGATTCACAGAACTCTTCTTGGCGCCAGGCTCACCTGACAACCAGCTATATCTGGTGCCTGTTGACCTTGTCACTTCAGCAGCAGCGACACCATTGTTTTCAATGTCAACATCAGCAGCACTATCAGGACAGACACTTTCCAAAGAGTTGCAATCACAAAGCTGGTGCACAAAACAACAAGGGCATCCTGTTGGCTTTTTGGGTGAGGTTCATTCAGCTGGACGAGCCTGCCAGCTGTGCACCTTGCCCTTGGGACATTCATGGCAGCACCAAATGAGTTTGTTGCTTTGTAATGTCCTGTTGTCAGGAAAATTTCCATTTTCTTTGTTCCTGTCATGATTCCATTGCCACAGCAAGGCATGCTTTGCCCTTGCAAATGTAGGGTGCTTTTGCATTGTGCCATTTGCTGTCCTGCAGCCGTGTGCCTTTGCACACTTGGGTCACCCAGTGTTGCTGCGTGCCTTCAGCACCACTGGAGCTTGCCACTCGTGCAAGCAAATACTGCATTTCCAATGTGCTCTGATACCGCTGGAGACAGTCACTTGGTCTGGAGACAATAGATGGTTCTTCTTGGCATCCCAAAACAGGGCAACTTCAGGTGCATTTCTGGCAAGGCTGTTGTGCTGACAAATGGCCCTGCCTGAGCAGAAAGGACAGCCTGCCCCTTGGGTCCTGCTGTGCACCAAAGCCTCCCAAGCGTGTGGAAAGCCATCTGGGCGTTGATCACATGACTACCAGACCTTGTGCTTGCTGTAAGCCTTGAGCAAAATATGGCCGAGGTGTCTGTTTAATTTTGTTCAAGGCAGCACCACAAAATGAGTTCTCTGCTTCGTAAAGTTGTGTTGTCAGGAAAAATTCCGTTCTGTCCGCTCCTATCATGATCCCATTGCTGCAGCAAGGCATGCTTTGCCCTTGCAGAAGTAGGGTCCGATTGCCCTGTGAGGATGATGCGTTCGAAGATCATTAATGATATTGCCTACCCCGCGGCCGCCTGCATTAAGGATATCTCTACCAAAACTCGCAATATGATGTGAAGTTCTGCATGAACGCGCATGGTCGAGGTAGATGCATAGCCGGTGAATTTGACCAAATAACTGCCGTCGGAGTCGCTGGCAGATTCGTGTGCATTGTTGCAGAAAGGATAATGACAGACAAGCAGATGGACAGCAATCCAAGATTACAACTTTTAAGAAGCTTTCTAGGAACACTAACGGCATTTAAACACAGCTTCCAAATGATTTGATGTTGCAAGAGTCTTCGTCACACTGCACAAGTCTTTGTCACACTTGTCACACTAAGGACGTCGCCATGCTAGATCTGCTATGTTCAGCGTGCAATCGCTGCACATTGCCTGCAAGAATCAAGTCACCATCCACGTCATGTGAGCCATGGACACTATATGCCAATGGCCCTTTTGCATACCCCAACCCGCTGGCTTGACTTGCCAAAGGCCCAGCCTGAGAAACATCTGGCATTGCAGCCTGGACAGGAGCAACCTGAGGTCAGCAGTCAGCGCAAGTCAATGTCTGTACCTGCATTCATTCTAGACACACTGCCACTCCATGCAAGACATAGCCTGGCACCATTTGCGGTCAAAATGAACAATGTGACAATTGAGAAATTGGCTGCAAAAGTTGACGCTCTACCTGTGCCAGGTGGGCTGAAGCCCAAGCCAGCTGTTGCTTTGCTTCTGCATCAGTCAGCACAGCTGCCGTCTGTGCTGGCGCTGCAGCAAAGCTAGCAGCTTCAGCTGCGTACTGCAGTGGTGGCCCAGAGGCTGATGTTTGCACAGTGATTGGCTGCGGCGACTGTGGCTGAAGAGCAGACAGGCTTGACAGCATGTGGTTGATACTGCCCCTGGCTGCTTGAGCCTTCATCAGGAACACAGTAAGATCCTGTGGCAGAGCGTTTGAGCCTGCACCACAAATGCCTCTCAGGAAAGCTTTGTGACTGCACACCAAGTATCTTTGCACCTGGGTAATACCATTGCAAGTGCTGCGCTTGACCACACAGTCTTGCCCCTATCATGCATTTACTATCCCTGTGCTATTGTCATGACCGAGGTTGTGCTTCCATCAGAATGGTTTACATGCATGATCAGAGCAAATGAGTAGGAATGGAGAGTTGTGGCATAGCCCTTGAAGCAGCTTGCTACTGCGCTGGCAACATCCCCACCTGCAGTCCTGTACTCAAGCTGCTGCCGCTGAACAATCAGAGCACTCAGGTCCGTCAGCTTGAACCAGGCTGTCTGGTTGAGCAGATGCAGCAACAAGCCTGCTCCCCACAGCAGGCCATCTCCATAGCTGCTGAGCTCCACCGGTCTTGAGTACTGGCTCTGGCCTTGCCTTGGTACGCTGCAATCATGCAACAGACATTGCCTGCAGTGCGGCACATGCCATCCGGTCCACAGACCTTGAACAGACTGGATAGACGTGCATGATGTCTCTGGTGGAAGTGGCATTGAGGGCATTGCATGAGATGAGTCATATGCTGCTTCTGCATAGCAATCTATGGCATCACATCTAAACATGCATTTGCATTGCAGGCGATGCTCTCCATGCTTTCCATTCTATCTCTGCATAATTGCCCTCAACTGGTCATTGTTTCCATGAGCCCAGATCCATTCAAGCTGGCACAGATTGCCAGGACTTCCACATTGTACCATTCCTGAGCTGCACCATATCTTGAGCTGAACCAAGTACACAGACTTCTGAAGGACAAGCCTGTGCATAAGCATACCTAGCAGCCTGCTGTTGGTTTGCTTGGTCAGAAGAGGCCAAGGCAAGCATCAAGACGCTCCATGCATGGCAGAACTTGACAGAGCCAGCATCCAGCTCAGTCAGACTGGCCTGCAAGCTTTGCTGTAGGCTCTGCAGGAACTGTGGCATCAGGCTGGTCATGGCACTGGCCTGCCACGCCCCCGCTTCAGCCTGCAGTCCATGGAAGGCCTGGGTGTGCGCAAGCTAATGACTGAGTCTGTGAGTGAGTGAGTGAGTGAATGTGAACAAAAATGTCAGTGAGTGAGGGAGTGAGCAAGGTAGTTACCGAGCCTGTGCATGAGTGAAAGGGGTGTAAGTAAGTGAGTGACCCAGCGATCATGCAGGTGGATTTGCTTTTTAGGAGTGCGTTGGTGTGTGAGTGACAGCTTGATGCATCTTGTGCTGCAAGCCCTATTCAACAGTCAGCTAGTCAGCTGCTGATGGAAAGAAGGTCCGGGTGCAACATGCAAAGCTAGGTTGTCTGCATCATGTGAAATGCTAGTACCTGCTTAGAGTCCAGGAGGACAGTAAAGCAAGACAGAGCAGGAATCAGGCAGCAATGCTGTAGGCCTGCTGAGTGTGCATCAATACCTCCTGAGCCTGAGCCTGAGCACCGGGATTCTGACTGCCTCTCAGAGCTGCTGCAAGGGGAGTCAGTGCATCCTGATCCTGCAACACCAGCAAGCGACCTCACACAACAAGCCTGCTTGATGCCATGTTATGGCACGAATCACTTCTGAGTCCCTAGGTTGTAAGTAGCTTGTAGACAGTGTGAGACCTGTGCATATACAGAAGGGTACACAGAGTCAGTTGCAACTGGCCGACGGCTTATGGTGGCCATCGCAGGCAGCATCTCTGGGATTGGAAGTCTGTCCAGTCATCATCTCACCCATGTGTGTGCGTGACATATCTGCGTGAACATTGGGGCAGAGACTGTGAGACAACAGCACATCAGTACATACCATGCGCTGCAAGTGCCCTGCTGAGGTGACTGACACGCCTAGCATGGGTGCTAGCTGCATGCTGACAGCATCTCTGTGTGCCCCTAGCACTGCGTCCAGGCTGCTGATCAGGGCCAGGCCATTGCCTAGCTCTGTCAGCTTTGGCAAAGCAGCTTGCCAGTCACCACGGAACATCAGCATCTGCATGCAAAAATATATGTACATACATATTTATATTTAGATCCTTTTTTTTTGGGATTTTTTTATATTATATAGTCAAAACGAAGGAGGTAGGTGAGGTTGGGGTGCATTGTTTGTGAATAAACAGCAACGACACTGCGTGGATATGTCAGTGTAAGCAGAGCTGCTTGCTAGCCACTATGCAAAGGAGACATCTCATGTGGAGCCAGCCATACAGCAACAGCAAGCCCTGCTGAAAGACTGCTTAAGCGGTAACAAGTGCTGAGAACTCACGTTGTTTAGAATATACTGAGCATTCAGACACAAAACTTGTGCTGTCAAACATTCTCTGTTTATTCTGTCACGACTCTAATTCTGTCTGCTGATTGTGCAGCATTTGAGTGTGATAGCAGCCTGGGCAATGTCTGTCGCTTGCAACATAGCCCATGACAGCAACCACAGAAGAGCTACATTCCTGAGGCAATGCATGTATGGGGAGTTACACAGTATGTACAACATCACTTCATTTTTCTGAAAAACCCTTAGCTGACATGCACAACATGTCCAAAAACCCTGCATTTGCAGCAATCATCACTTGCTGATAATGCAGCGGGCGTGGCATACATTTGCAGCAATCATCATTTGCTGACAATGCAGCGGGCATGGTATACTGCTGTCCTGACATGACCTAAATTCCTGAAGCCTAAAAACAGAACACCCCCTCTGTGTCTTCTGCGCACTACAACCCGTGTGCAGGAGTGCCTCTAGGATTGCAACTCACCTGGTGCACCTGGTGCTGGACATGAGCAAGCAAGCCTGCAGCATTGCCCAGGGCAGCACCCGAGTGAGCAACCCTCAGAAGCTCGTCAGGGTAGTTCTGCAGCAAGGGCCTCAGGGCTGAGGGCAAGGGGCCCTGCAACAGCTGCCCCAGGTGCTGCATGACTGCTGTCACAATCATTGCATGGCCTGCTGGACCTGCACAATAATAATAAGAAGTAATACTTTGATGCTTTCCAGCTCGTGATGAGCTAGGTACGTGCAGGACAAGTCAGACCTGCGTGCATTGCCAAACCATCACAAAGAGGTTGCATGCACACCGTACGGTCTGTTATAGCACAAGGTGCTCACTGCAGGGCGATGCGGGATGTCAATCAATCAATCAACCAACCAACCAGTCAATGCAGGAATACATGTGACAGCATGTGTGCAGTCTTCTAGCATGGCCACATGGTTGCAGCCAGCCAACCTGACAAAAGACTGCTTGGCCGAAGGCAAGCCTGTCTGGCAACAAACAACAGCTGATTGTAGGTCAAGCGCATGTAGTCGGTCAGTCAGTACGTCACACACACACACACACACACACACACACACACACACACACACACACACACACACACACATTGTGACATTACCTGTCAGCTTCATCAGGGCTTCCAGATGCTGTTGCCCCAGCCAACCCTGGTGGGCTGAAGCCCAACCCCCAAAGGCACCACTCACTGACCCTCCAGGACCATAAGCAAAAGCTGGAAGGTGGGCTTCAGGTTCAGGAACCCTTGCTTCTTGAGCAGCCTGCCATGTCAGTTTATTGTCACATGTAGCATTGCCATGCTCAGATGTTGCAGATGACAAAGACGTAGGCTGAGTACCAGCAAGTCAATCTTGGCTCAGTTATGCTATGACAGCTGCTGCCATGCTGCAGGCGCCATGCAAACAATAATGCTTCTGCCAAGAGAGTTCAGTGCAAAGCAAAAAAAAAAGTTTACGCTTTCCAACGATCATAACAAGACCCTACTAAGGCGGCAGGCCGGGGCTCAAAATTCATTGTGTCAAACACGGTTGCTTTGGATGCAAAGCGATGCGCAAGTTTCACAGACCACGTCTAGCTGCTTTTAATGCCTGGCATATGTCGCATGCTTATGTAACGCAAAATTGTGCCATGCTTCCTGACGGGCATGTGCAATGCCAGAAGATGAGGGCCAGTTGCCGTCTTGCATTAGCATACAGTAAGTAGGCAGGTAGTGAGCTGGTGTTACTGTCCAGGTACAGCTATTGGTACTGTACAAGTACAGCTGGTGTTACTGTACAGGTACAGCTGTTGTTACTGTACAGGTACAGCTGGTGTTGCTGTCCAGGTACAGCTGGTGTTACTGTATACGTACTAATGGCTACCTACCAGCCTAGTGAAGCGTTGTGTTGGTTCACAGTACCCAAAGTTGGGCAGCAGGTCAGTGAGCACTTGCACTGTGATGCAATGCGACATGCGCCCAGAGAATGCGTCAAAAGCCTGCTGCCCATCTGCTTCTGCCCAGGTCTGAGCCCACGTGTCCAACTCCAGATGAGCTGACAGCATTGCGTGTGCCTTTCGCAGGACTGCCACTTGCCCTTCGATGGACACAAGGGAGGTGATGTTGCTTGCCTGCATTGTACACAGCAAGCGGCATGTTGTTGTGCTGACACAGCGCATGCATGGGCGTCAATCTGCAAATGCAGCGTAGGACCATTTAGCCTTCTGCTGCTTTGTCCCAGCACAGTGTAGTCTTCAACTTCTGCTGCTTTGCCCCAGCACAGTGTAGTGTTTGACCTTCTGCTGCTTTGTCCCAGCACAGTGAATACAGCTCACTCCTGGTATAAGCCGGTGCAAACATGGCTAGTATGATCACAAAAGCATTTTGTACATCCGAGGTAAATGAATGACTGCATGGTACATCAACAGTTGAGCACCCTTGACGGGTGCATTCAACTGTCTGGGGGGTGATTTTAGTTGACCCCCCAGGTCAATCACTCATGACTCATCAGGCATCCTGGCTTAGAAACTACATATGAAGCATGGCAACCAGAATGGGACACACCTCACAGAGCGCCACCAGGTACTGCGCGTTGCTGTACAGCAGCCCTTGCACACGCTCTGCCACAGCAGAACCGAGGTCCACTGAATGCCCCATCACCACCACATTGTGCTGCCGGAACAGCTCCTTAAATTGCCGCAGAATGCCAGCTGTTGGTAGCACAGTGTCTCTGTACTGGGCTCTGACAAATGCCCAGTCTGTGAGACTGTTGGCTGCTGCTGTCTTGTACTGCACAAACGCCTGCGCATGCATGCCAACTGTGGCCAAGGTGCATACTCAGTGATTGATGCTTGCAACCCTTTGTGTGTATGGAAAAAGCCTATGCGTGAATTGACGCAAAACAGGAAAGTAAAAGAGCACACTATTCACGCAAAGAAATGATTTCAGACAGCTTGTCAGTATCAGGAGGTCAACAAGTGTTTGTGCATGCCCATCTGATGATACAATCATCTCATGGTGTGCTATGGCATGATGGCCGAGCCACAAACCACGAGGATACATTGGAACAGAGCAGCATAAGCTCAATGCATGTAAGCATTGCCTCAATCCTTGTGAAGTGAAACAAAATCAGGTCAATGCATGCAAACTCTTACCTCGGTTGCAAGATTGGTGATCAGCTTGCGCATGCAGACTTCAGCATCTGCTTGCGCTTCAGCAGCAAGATGCTGTGCAGTCAGGGCAGGGACTGCCGAGCATTGCACGTCATTGTAGATTTTCAACGACTGCAAGACCACCTACACAACCCAAGCGCGATTTGTCGTGCAAGCACCTTGAGCATTGTGTACAAGTTCAACATGCAGCAGAAGCTGGCTGGTAAGACATACTAATATTAGGCTGGAGATTGTCAGCAGTTGCATAAATTTCTGACAAGGTGTCAGAGTATTGCAGCTGTTATCTGCTGCGCGCGCGTTCCAACCACAACCAAATCTTGCTCATGCAGCGCAGGGTGCAGCGCACACATTCAGAACACATGATCAGTTAGTGCCTCGACTTTGATGCTTCACTTCTACAAAGACGGGCAGGGTCGGTTTCCTGGTGCAAATACCTCTATGTGTCTCTCCTGTGGGTACACTAAAGCGTGGTGAGCCAGCTGCCAGGGGACTGAATGCACCAGTGGCTGACTGTGGGAGGGCAAGGTGTTCTCCAGATGGATCTCTTTCAGCCACAGTGCTGACATGTCAGCAGCCTGCATGTGTACAAACACATTATGTTGTGGTTTGTTAGTAAGGACAGCCACGTTTAGCATGCTTTCATGTCGACTCGAAATCCTCATGCATAGTGTAAGTAGACCTGCTATACTACTTTGAACCAGCAGGGTTGCTCTGTATGCTCTGCATTGCGTTCATCCTCTGATGTGCTGTGCTGCGCACTGCTTTGTGTCGTGTTGTCTGGATTCGACATGCTGCTGAGACGAGATGGCTGAGATGGCTTGTGGCTGCTCTGTGCTGTTACACTGTAGCCAAACAGACACAACAGGCAATGCAGCAGTGTGCATGTCACAATCTATCTCAGATTTAAGCAGGCACCCCAGGTAGAATGACAAGCTAGGCAGATATGTAGACAGATGTGTAGACAGATGTATTGACAGATGTGTAGACAGATGGGTAGAAAGATGTGTAGACAGTACAGCTTGCCTGCTGACATGATGCAGACAGGGTCAGGGCTGGCTCCCAGGACTGTGAGGTGCTGAGGAAGCGCTTCACATCCTTGCTCAGGCTGGACTCTGTGTCCATCACACTCTTCATCCATTGCTTGCCTCCTGAACACAAAGCAACACACATATTGTCATCAAGAGCTTGGTGCATGGAAGGTTGTAAACGCGGCAGCGGCCAAGGGTGCTGGGTGCAGCACCAAGTGCAGCAAAAAGTGCAGCAACAAGTTGGCTGACGGGGCGGGTAGCTGTACACATAGGCGGTCTATGAAGTCAGGTCCCAAGGCTTGTGTTTTGAGTGCTTTCTAGGCCAGCTTGTTTATTGTGCAGGCGACTACCAGAACGAGGCAAGATGACAAGCACCCTTGCGTCAGCAACATGCCTGTGACACAGGCTGAGAATGGTCAGCGGCATGACAGTCTGTGATGCTGCGCTGCAGCAGGTTAGGTTGCACTGCAGCAGATTAGGTTGCACAGCAGCAGGTTAGGTTGCACAGCAGCAGATTAGGTTGCACTGCAGCAGGTTAGACTTGCCTGCTTCCTCCTTGATCATCTGCTCAGCAGTGTACTGCAGTGTCAATATCTGGACACATGTGGGCGCCACCTGCTGGACTGCTTGCTGCTGACCTGCAGCTGCACAAAACTATGATGATCAAGTCTTTGAAGACCATTGGAGTGGGATGTGGAAGCTTGCATGACTGTGCTCTCACTCATCACAGTATCACACCACAGACAAGGCTGTCAGTGCTGTACACTAGCACGCTACATACCAGCCTGCGTGACTGTGCTCTCTCATTCATCACAGTATCACACCACAGACAAAGCTGTCAGTGCTGTACACTAGCACGCTACATACCAGCCTGCGTGACTGTGCTCTCTCATTCATCACATTACCACACCTCAGACAAGGCTGTCAGTGCTGTACACTAGCACGCTACATACCAGCCTGACCAAGAGACCATGTGATACACATGCCATGACATCTTGGTTGTCTCCACAAAGCTGCTGATGCCCTGACAAATGCTGAATCCTAGACCCTGCTATGGTCTAGAGGAACGTCAGCTGTGTCACTGACGTGCACTGGTATCTATTTGTTCTGATCACCATTGGTTTCTTCACAAGCAAACAACAAAAAATCACCAAAAAAACCGACAAGGACCAAACACACTACTTATACAAGCTTCAGAAGAAAACAATGGGTGACCATAATAACAATAACAATCACTAATATATATGGGTCAGGGAGGATTTGCACCCCCGATACCTTTACAAGGTATGCCAATTTGTAAGACCGGCTGCTGGTGTAGATCACCTGGAAGCAGTGGTGGGTAGGCCGCTGGCAGCATGCTGCTACGGCTGGAGCCCAAGCTTGCTGCTGTGGACGCTTGGTGTCTGAAGGACAACAGGCTCTTGGCCTTCTGGAAGGTCTTGGCCTTAGCAACAAGGGCTGGTGCGGCCTGAGGGGCTGAGGGACTGCCCAAAGCATTGTGTAGCACCCTCACGGTCTGCATGCCCTGCAGGAGCACCAGCAATGACTCGGTGTACAGGTGATGACCCATGTGTAAGGTACGTGGGGAATATGTAGCATCACAGCCTGTGCGTCCTGTACACAGGTCGTGGCTCATGCATACAAACATTGAGTGCAAGCTATCTGGCGGCCTGTCCCCAAGGGGCATTTTGTCCAATGGCAGCTTGCTTGCCAGCTCTTCTTCGTGAAGCTTTATACTACTGTGGCAATTAGGGAGGCATTGGTATGCTGTACCTGGTTGTTCATTTGTTCATTCGTTCATTCGTTCATTCGTTCGTTCGTTCGTTCGTTCGTTCATTCATTCATTCATTCGTTCGTTCGTTCGTTCGTTCGTTCGTTCGTTCGTTCGTTCGTTCGTTCGTTCGTTCGTTCGTTCATTCATTCATTCCTTTATTTTGCTCGTTCTCTTGTTCCTTCCTCCCTCCCTCCCTTTCTTTATTCATCCATTCCTTTGTTTGTTTGCTCAAGCGCTCATTCAACCTGGGGTCAGGTATGTGCAGTCAGTACCTTGTTGCGGGGGTCCAGATGGGTCATGGCCAACTGCACAAAGCCCTGCATCTGTAGGAAGACAGCCTGGCAGATGTAGCCTGACAGCCAAACATCTGCCTGCTGCAGCAGCGCCGCCACTCCCTTGATGCAGGAAAGGATCTCCAGCATGCATGCCAGGTTCTCAGGCTGGTAGTCATACCTATCAAGAAAGCAGGGCATGAGGCAGGCAAAATCAGCGTGAGATGTGGGGAAACATGCTTGTCAACAGAGCATGGCATGAGGCAAGGCAAAATCAGCATGAGATGTAGGGAAACAGGGACTTACAACAAGGGGGTGTCACTTATGGATGCTGTTGCTGATCTCCAAACCCCAAATATAGAACAGAGTCATGCAATGCTGACCAGACTTGGTCAAACTGTTAAGTGGACGAATCATTTGCACTGTCAGCTTGGAGGGTACCATCAGCCCGCGCATTGCACAGCTTGCTCAGATCTGCAAATGCTGGAATTGCTTGCATTGTAATTGTGATGCATCAAAAGGCCCTACGAGGCCTGCATCATTTGCCAATGAGGCAGGCCTCGAATCGTGATGATTGTGCTGATAGTAGATGCGTCACCTAGACACATCTGAGTAGTAGTCTAGGAAGAGCTCGGTCCTCTGAGTAACCTGAGGGGCCTTAGACACTGGTGAGAGCTCTGGGTAGGGTGCATACTCATCCACTGGAGCAGGCACACTGCCAGCAAAGGCTGGATACTGCACTGGACCCATGTCTGACGTGGCCGCAGGGGTTTCAATGGCTCTGTCAGTTTCCTTGGACAGTCCCTGCAGTGCGGAGCCTTGTGTTGAGTACAGGTTGCTCACTACATATTGTGGATTGCTGATTACGTTATGAAGGAGTCATCTGGCAGAGAGTGGCATGTAAAGACATGATGTGCAGTGTTTCACAGGCAGCAGTCTGCACAAGTGCTGGCTAGCATCACAAATACACAGCAACGACGAATGACAGAGGATGGTACAAGACAGAGCGCAGCCATTACTTCAACTTGCATCAATCAATACACATTTGCTGCATGAAGTAGAAGGCAGCTGCCGCATCAGGTAGTAAACGTTGCTACATCAAGTAGTGACCATTTGCCACATCAAGTGGTAGACACTTAGTGCGTCAGGCAGCAGACAGTTGCTGCATCAGGGCAGTCAAGGCACGGTCAGCACACCTCAGTGGTGACAACCGTCACGGCAGGCGCATTGCGTGTGCCTGGACTGCCAGATTCATCGGCATCACTCCCATACTCAAAGACAGGAGGCAGCTCTATTGGGTTTGCAGCCATGCGCTCTGCTTTGCCCTGAGGAGCAGCTGCATTGCCTCGTTGAGCTGCAGCTGTGGCATTTGTTACGGCAGCTGGCTGAGCTGCAGCAGGTGGCATGGCAGCTGCCCCTTCAGTCTGCTCAGTCAGTGACTCTGGGATCTCAGGCAGCTGAGCCTCAGAGCGGCTGTCTGACTCAGCAGTAGTTGAGCCTCGCCTTAGGGTGCTGAGGAAGCTAAAGCGCTTTGCCATGGCAGATGGCTGCTTGGCCAATGCTGCCGCCTGGGACCTGTCTGTGTCTGCATCTGAGGCCAAGGCTGGCTGTGGTAGGTCAGCTGGCCGTTGCAGCTGGTCATCACTGGCAGCTTGAATCACTGCAGGCTCTGACACTTCTCTGGCAAGCGCCAGCTGGGCTGATATCTGGCGCTTTGCTGCTTCTTCGTCAGGCAGGTTGGCGTCGGCTGTTGACTTGCTTTTGTTCAAAGACAGCATCCTCCAAATGCTCTTGAAGGCTTCAGCGGGTGCTGACGTGGTGGGTGCTACTGTTGCAGACGTCTCTGCAGACACAGCAGCACATGAAGATGAAGAGACTGACAGATGACACTCTCTCAGCACAGTATTGCACTGCATAGTGTTCAGTAGCTTTGAGGCTCCTCAGGTATTGTCTGAAACCATGTATTGTGGACTGACAGGCATGGCGTACATCAAAAAGTGACCGTAGCAAATGGTGTGGAGCTCACCTGCAACTTCCAGAGTGACATCATCGCTTTGCAGACCCTCCTCGTCAGTTGTTGCTGCTATGACAGCAGCATCTTCCTCAGAGTCAGGCTCCTGAGAAGCTACAGGGGCAGCTTCTTCATGCTGAGTACTGTAAGCGACACTGTCATATGATGATGCATGAACAGCTGATCTAGAGTCATAATGACTAGCACTGGTGTTGCCACCAGCTGCCACGCTTCTCTGCGAGCAGAAGAGCAACAATAAGGCTCCATTGCACAGGCTGCAATGCAGCAATGGGCACTAACTTAACAACATCTTATGTTCAACTTATTCACAGGAGGATGCATTAAATATGTGTCTTTCCTGAGGTCACATATGTACAGCCCTAAGTGACTCCTTCTATGATGACCTCTTTGAGCAGTCAGCATGCCAGCAATAATGTAGTCACAATCAGACTGGACAGGTTTGTGCCAAGCTTTACAGAACAAAAGATTCTCAGGCAGCCTGGTTTGTTGACCAGCCAGGACAAGGAGTTCAATGCCTGTGCTGCGTGTGTTTGGACCTAAAAGTGAAGGGTGGTCATCACTGACCTGCATGTCAGCTTCTGACGATGCCCAAACAGAAGTTGAGCCTTCAACAGCAACCTTGTCAGTTCCATTGTCCTGTTGCACACCATCAGCAGATCAGCACACTGATCTAGACGCAAGCTAGCACACGGCAAGACTGTGATCATTGATTTTGAGGCCTGCTGCTGTTTTGGCAGCACGATTGGCCAGTAGCACGGTGAATCAAACAGACAGGGGCCAATCAAATCAGAGTGACCTGATGGGGAGGCGCCTGCGCCAGGTCCGGGCTAGGCGAGGGCAGCTTGTGGGGGCTGCCAGAAACAGCCTCTGCAGGGGCCCTGGGAGCAGCTGCCATGAAGCTGCCAAAGGTTGACGGCAAGCCTGCTGACAAGCCCAGCAGTGTGTTGGCATGTGGCGCCTGTTCTGGATCCTTGTCAGTGAATGGCACTCTCTCCACCGTGCTTTGCTGCCCAGTTGGTTCTTCAGTGCTTCCAGCCAATGCTGGAAGAGGTGCAGAGATGGCATTTGGGTGAACAACAGTACCAGCAGCCATTCGCTGCTGTTCTTGCACCATCTCAGCCGCCTGTGCATTGCCCTTGCTGTGTTTCCTGAGCAGACTGAATGGCTTCTTGGAACGAGGCTTAGACGCTGCTGCTGTTTGGATGACATCAATGTCCACTGCACTTGGCCCAGGCTCCTCTGAGCCTGTCAGCTGCGCAATGTCTTCTTCCATTGCTGTGGCCTCAGTCAGCTCTGTGACAGATGCAATACCAGCTGTAGGACTGCCGCCTGGCTTGGCACTTTTGCGTAGCTTGAAGAGGCGGGGCATAGACCGCGTCTTGCGAGGCTGTGCTGCAGCATCTGCCACAAGAGTTTCCTGTGGCTGTTGAGCTTCTTGGAAGCCAAGCAGCTCTGGCGGTGGCGCCACTTCTTCCTCCCGAGAGCGGTGGAATGCGTTATAATCCTCGATTGTGGCAGTCAAGGCGTCAAACTCACTGCACACGGGTGTCACGGGATGCAGATGATGCTGCTGATGACTTGCAGTGTCAGCTTCTGCTGTGGCTGGGGTCATGACTGATGGCAACTGCAGCCTTGGACTCCAGACACGATCCTCAAACAGTGATGACAGCGGGTCCAGCTCAGCTTCCTCAGCAGGTTCGGCCTGGCTAAGGATGGGAGTTGCGCTCAACACACCGCTAGGAAGTGCTGAGCTTGGAAGTGCAAAAGCAGCTGGCGTTGACTCTTGAGGGGCATTGTCATAGATCCCCAAGCTGCTGTCATGCACAACAGCATCTGGCATATGGATGCTGTTCTGCATGTACTCACCAAAATCTGCCGCTGCGTTGCTGAATCCCTCGTCCAGTTCTTCTTGAAGGGTCCCCAGGTCATCATTTTGCACAACAGGCAAGCCCGCTGAAGAGTCCTGCTTTGTCCGGCCAAACAGCCTTGAGCGCATGCTGCGACGTGCTGGCGCTGCCACAGTAGTTGGTGAGGTCATCTCGGCAGCAGCTGGAGCAGTTGAGTGTGGTGAAGCTGACTCTGCGACCAGTGGCTGCTGCGGCTGCTCAGGTACAGAGGCAGCTCCTGGCCCCTTGGCTCGTGACAGCAGCTTGCCAAAGCGTGAGCGCTTGGCAGACTGAGGACCTGTTGTTGCAGCTTGACTGTTGGCCACAGGTGAGTCTGGCTCGGATGCAATTGAGTCTGACCAGGCGTCTGAGTTGGTCTCAACTCCTTCGCACACGGGGCCCGCCTCATGACCTGTCGGTGAGTCATCTGAGTCAGCATCTGTCCATGCGTCTGAGTCAGAGTCCAAAGCAGCTGAGCCATGCAGCCCCTCTGCCTCATGACCAGCCAGAGTGCCCTCATCAGGGCCTTCCAGCAGAGCCTCTGGGGTGCTGCCCTCACCCACTGGAGTCATGATTGGATCCCCAATAGTATCTGCACCAACCTTTAGGACAGTCCCATCAGTGATCAAACCCCGCTCTGCTCTTGCCGGGATGCTGACACTAGGCCCTGGGACCTGAGCAACAGCAACTGGAATGGCAGGGACTATGTCACGGATTCCTGTGGCATTGCGCAGCTTGTTGCTTTCCCTCATGGGTGGGGCAGTCACTGATGGGGCAGCTGGCACCCCAACAGACTCTGCCATAATAACCTGCTCAGCAGCAGAGCTAGCAATGTCAGCCGGGGCCTTGGGCTGTACTGCCTGTGGGGCTGGTGCAGGCTGGGGGCCAGGTATGGTGACAGCCTGATCTGGGGCGGCAGATGCCAGGGGTCTGCTGGTAACACCTGGTCCATAGACAACCCCATTGGATGCTGCTGTCATCACACCGTTTACCTCCGAATGTGCTGACTCATCTGTGCTTGTTGATGCTGTAGGCAGGGGTGCTGCCACTGTGCTGGAGTCAGAAGGCACCTCCGGCCTTTGCACAGCAGGCACAGCAGGCCACTGGTCCAAGGCATTAGCAGCAAAGCTCTGTTTCCTGACGTGACCCATCAATGCATCAGCAGGTGGGTCACGGGTCACACGAGCCCTTGAGGGGCTGTATCCTATAGCAGGGATGTATCTGTCAGCAGATGCCGGTGCTGTGCTGGGAACACCAGGAGGAGCTGTGTATGAGAAGGCACCAGCTGGTCTGAGCACAGGCGCTGCTGGGACTGGCTGTGTTCCCAAGGGCGGCTTCAGACTCCTGTCTGCACCGACAGCCTCCACAGTTGGTGGTGGCTGTACTGCAGTCTGCTGCAGCATCATGCTGACTGGTGCAGGCGCAAGTAGTGGGCCAGGGATGCCATGGCCGACAGAGACAATGCCCACATCTCTTGAGACGACGGGTACTGACGGTGACTGTTGCATCTGTGCTGGAACTATGCGGGCAGCTCTGGCAGCAGGAAGGGCATACACTGACTGGAGTCCCACTGGCTGTGTTTGCTTGACAGTCTGTGGGGACACAGGGCTAGCAGCAGCCTCCACAGTCAGTGTTGTTGCTGGGCTGCCGGCTGACTCAACATACAGCTGTGAAGCATATGTTGGGCTGGGCTCTGGAGAGGCATAACATCGAGCAGCCTGGGCAGCAGGAGAGGCAAAGAGCTCAGCAGTGGTGACGTGGCTGGCGTCTCTCAGGGCAGGATCTGCACCAGAGATGGTGAGTGGGTGTGAAGCAGGTGCAGGGGAGGATGCAGCAGCAGCTGCCAGGGCAGCTTTCAAGGCGCTTGACTGTGCCAGACGCTGACTGGGCGACAGCTGCTGCAGATGGGTTGTGATCTGCTCTGCAGAGTAGGCAGCTGCCTGCTGATCAGCCACAGACCCGGAAGGTGACTCAGCAGTCTGACCAAGCTGTGTCGGAGATGCCAGGTGGGTAGCTGCACCCTGCTGCTCCAGAACAAGGTCTGAGGCCACATTTGTTGGAGATCGGGAGCTTTGCTGAGCCAATAGCGTTTGCTGCTGATGCTGTGGTGTTGCAATAAGGTCATCCTGTTGGGCAGGTGCTTGTGCTGGGCTGGTCTGGGGTGAGTACTGTTGGCGCAGAGAGTGGTCTCTGGGTGACTCAACAACCTGCTTGACATTGACTCGCCTCAGAGGTTGAGGCTGGTGGTTGCTGAGCTTCCAGCTGTGCAGCTCTTGGATGTGTGCTGACCAGGTGCTGACATGCTTCAGGCCCTCTGTTGCCAGAGCTAGACCTTGCTGAAGAAGCTGCAACAGCACAAAGTGATGCTCACATGGCTGTGTTTTTGCCTGTGTTGTTGATGTGTCGGTGCAAAAGGTGTGTAACAAAGACTGATGATACTACACAAATGGTGGTCAATTATCCTGTGTGTTAGCTGATGAGCAGAACCTTCATGGTAGAATGTTCCATTGTTTGGATGTAGTGGTAGCACGATCAACACCAATGCCAAGGTCGTGATGAGCTCCTTCATGCAATCTGACTATATATACAAGTTGCTGTCAGCCAGCATGCTGAAAACCATGTAATCACTGCTTGTGCCTGTGTTCACAATATAGTTGTGCGTATGTAATACCTGGGGCGCAACAGCTTGTCCAGTCATTCTGTAGTCATCCATTTGCACAGCATATCCTGCAAATGCCTCTGTGAAAGCATCGTGATTGGCAACAACAGCTGCAGTCTTCCTTTGCAGGTCGTACTGCTGCCCAACTGCAGCATGCTGCTTGCTGCCCAGCTGGTCTGCCGGCAGGATTCCAGATTCCTTGTTCTCTTGCCCTGCAAGCAGTCATGTGTGTCAGAGCACATTTACAGTTCCTATGCTTTAGCGTTTAGGGTTTCGTCTTGAAGGCATGATACACATAGCATGCCCATCCAGTCGTCTCCTAACGAGGCTAACCCTTGCAAAATGAGTGCATGGTACGCCATCCTTCCAGGTTGACATGATGATTTGGGTAGTGTCAGGGACCTGCAACGCTGACAAGACCAGTACCGGAAACCCTGGATCCACAGACACAGCTGCGGAGTGCTGATGCTGGGCTTGAGCTGGTATGAGGAGCATTTGAGAGAGCAGCAGCTAGCGCAAGCAGCTTTGCACTGTTGTGCATCACAGTCAATGAAGTCAGTAAACACACACCATGAGCGACCAGAAAGGGCGATAGCTGGTGCAGGAGGTGCATCAGCAACAGAGGCAGATCGCCAATAGCAGGCACCACTGGTTTCTGCTTCAGGAGCTTCAGCCCCCTTTGCATTTGCCTGCTGCCGATGGCCTCTAGGCCAACTTTGCCTTCCTCAGATGGGAAGAGAAGGTAGAGTGCTACTGGCAGAGCCCTGAGGTAGACGTGGCTCTCAAGCCCGACAACTTGTGGTGCTGAATTTTCCTGCGTGATGACGCCAGCTCTCAGCAAGGACAACTGCGCCATTGATGCAGCTTTGCTGTGTGCAGTCGCGTGCTGTGCTACTATGGGAGGGAACGTGACCAACTGATTAACGCAACGGCAGCTGCTGATAGATGCAAGATGAGCAAGGACCGCATTGAGCTGACTAATGATGGCTTCAGCATGAGTCATTGAGCTGACTAATGATGGCTTCAGCATGAGTCATTGAGTGTGCACGCTGTTTGACAGCGAGCCATGCCTACCTTGTCTGTCAAGGACTCGCAAATATACTGCACCATCCTGCCCACCACCCGGTGCTGGTAGTTGACCTGCTTGGTGCTGCTATGCAGCATCTTCACACACCACCAGGGGTCTTCAAGAAACTCCAGCAGGCCATCAAAGTCAGCTTCTTCTTCCTGGTCTTGCTGCTGACCGAAGCTGCTGTTGTGCTGCTGCTGCGCATGCCTTGCCATGGCAATGCTGTCTGCCAAGCTGACTCTGGCTGTCTTCAGAGCATCCAAAACATGTATCTGATCAAACAGCATGGTGATGTGCCTGCAAAAGTCAGATTGCTGTTCTCACATGTGCATTCGTGACAGCAGAACATTGTCACAACAGTCTTACTTTGGCAAGTACATGCATGACACATACCTACCTCATTATGTTGGAACATTATGTTGGTTATTACTATGCATGACATGTCTATCTTCTTGTACATGATGCACTTGCAGAGAATTCAGCAAGGTAAGCACTTGACCACCTGAGCAATGCTTGAGAGGAGTTGACACCAATGCCATCAGGTGCTACCATGCCAACAAAGATCATGATCAAAGCCTCTCCAGCCTCTGTGCAGAACTGCTGAGCAGCAGCCACAACCCTCAAAGCAGGCTGATAGACAGTCTGTTGCTGTAGAGAAGCACTGAGGCCGCCAGCTGGTGTGACATCCTACTCACAAATGGTCAACGTCAGTCTGCCCAAGCTGCAGACACGCTCTCAGCAACAGTAGGATGCCTCATGCTCAAATGTGGGAACCATCAGCATGCTGCAAGCTGACAACACTGGTGGACAACACAATCATCTTTGGTAGCTTGAGAGCAACTTACCTTGAGGCTTGCTTTGGCCATGCTGCGAAACGTATACAATGCAGCCAGAATGGTCCTCCCCTTGCGTATGAATTCCTGCAGGTCATGTGTGGTCAGAAGGAGTTTGTGCTATGAGTGTGGTGCCTTCATCTGTCATGGTCAGCAAAGCATCAAGTCCATGATGTGCTGCAAATAACAGCAACTTTGGCCAAATGGCTGCCTTGCCTGGAGCTGCAAGACGGCTTCAAGGTCATGCTTGAAGTATAGAGAAGAGGCAGACAATGCAACCTGAGCCTCAATAAGAGCCGGTTCCTCTGCACAAGCGATTGTCTAGTTAGCAAGGCATATGACAAATGCACTGCCTAGACTGATCAAGGACTGATCAGCGCTGACTTGCTGTCCTGTTGTTTGCATCTTAGCTACTTACGGGAGGCACCCTCTGAGTTATCTGCGGGGGCCGTATTCTCCTTGTCAAGGACAATGCAATACGCAGGAGGAGCTGGGAAGCATCTCCCATCCTGTGCAGCGCAAAAGTGTGTCGGAATCGTTGACCAGGCCACAAACGAAGCAGCACATCACTTGCCTGCAGATGCCACCGTCCTAATGCGTTTGATGTCTGAGAAGAGAGACTTCGCATCTGTCAGGAGCACCTGCGTCGCCCCTGACTGTCTGACCTACAGGACTGATCAACAGCAAACATGCACAACGCTTGGTCAGTTGGCTTGTCTGTACCACACACTCGAGGTGCGCTCGTTGGTTGCTTAGACCGCCATTGCTTCCGGCGTAATGTCAAATTGCTCCATCTTCGGGCCGCTGTCAGTCCTGTTTGGCGAGGTGCAATCAACCGGACAAATTTCCGGGATGAATTTAGCAAGGCTGAAGTCAAATGCAGCAAATTTCAGGCAATTCCTCTGGCAATACCAGACTGGCATACTCTGGTAAAGTCAGGCTGGGGGATCACATACATGGCCCACAAACTTGTGCGCAACGCGAGTGTGACAAGACTGCTCAAGTACGGCTACAGAGCTCAGTACTTTCAGTTTAGCTTGACATTCTGTAACATTAAGTTGTTAATTTTGTCTTTGATGAGTCTAGACTTGTCTGTGGTGTGTTTAGATCTAACATTGCTTCGACTTCCAATTGGCCTGAACAACCACAGTGCTTGAACACCAGGCATGCATAGTAATAGGACCTGTCAAGTACTCTTCCATGCAGAATTTGTCTGATTGCAAACATAGTTTCCACGGTGCGGCAATTTTTGAAGCTGGGTGCGGCGGTGCGCGAACCCGGTGCGCGCACCCAGCGGTTGCGCGAAACGAGGCCTTGGTGCGGTACTAGCGCCATTAGTCAACCGTAACAACCCCAACCCCCCTCAGTTGCCCTACCTTTCCCCAGCAGCTGTTACGCCCTCCCCCTTTCAGCCCCATGCACCCCTCCTCACCCCCTGTGCCTTTATCTTAAATTCTAATCTGCGGTGCCTTGTATTGATAGCTCAGGGGTAGCTGCATGTTTCATGTACAAGAGCTGTGTCCACCAGCATGTGTAAATCATTGTCAGCTTCAGGCACATGGTGCCCATACAGTCAGCAAATCCTGTTGTGTGTGGTGCAGGGAAAGGCCCCCATGATGAGGGCAGCCTCAGAGGGCCATGTCCACATCGTGCAGTGGCTGCTGTCCCAAGGTGCTGAAGTGGACGCTAAGGACATGCGGGTGACCCCATTCTTCTCACTACATTCCTTATTATTATATTATTAGTAAATTGTATTAGTAAATTGTATTAGTATACTATATATATTATATTATAAAGTTTTAGTATGTTAGTCATTATTAGTATTGTGATGATGATTAGCATCATATACATTTGTTGATCTCCTGCATGGCTCCCAAATGCCACACTCTTCTTCTGCATGTTGTCTCCCTGTCAACATGCTGAGTCAAGGGGAGCATAAGTCCGTGAGGGTCTTTGCAATGCTTCAAGCTTTGAAGGCCCTTGCGAGCTTTGGAGCACAGCGCACTGTGTGTGTGTGTGTGTGTGTGTGTGTGTGTGTGTGTGTGTGTGTGAGAGAGAGAGAGAGTGCGTGCGTGCGTGCGTGCGTGCGTGCGTGCGTGCGTGCCTGCGTGCGTGCGTGCCTGCGTGCGTGCGTGCCTGCACATGTGCATTTGTGAGTGTAGTAGCCAATCGCGGTCGACCTTTGCGGTGTGCACAAGTGGGGCAAAATCCGTATCCAAGGTCAACATTCTGGCCGGAACAAAACAAAATCAGATTTCCCGTGCTAACCTAGAGATTTACTCTTTCAGTATGAGTGCCTCCGTCCACACTGAAAGCAGTCTCCTGCAAGGAGGATCTTCTGGTGCATTATTAGTTTTCTCAGGTGCATAAAACAGACTTTCCAGTGCATACTGTCTAAGTAAAGGGTCAAGCAGGTTTTTGTATAGGAGAAGAGTAACTCAGGTCTGTGTTACTATTGAACAATGAGTAGGGCTAATGTACAAGCAAGGGATGGTTGACAGCGAGTGTGTATGGCAGGAGCACCTGCCTTGTGTAGCTTGCACCTGATATGAATATCTTAGCCAATAGGCACCGATGCCTATTGGCTAAGCCCACATTACTGTTTTTCCTGTTGTTGTTATTGTTATTATTATTATCATGAGTATTTTTGTTGATGTTGTGGCAAGAGCGGACAGCGCTGTGGGTGGCAGCTTTGCACGGACGCACAGCGGTGGTGAAGGTGCTGCTGTCACATGGGGCTCATGTGGACCTTGCAAGGGACAATGAGGTGAGCTGAGTTTCCCACCGATGAAACAATCGTCATGAGTCCCAGCATGCGCTATGTAGCTGTCTGGGACACACAAACGTCACCTTTCATGGAAACAACCCTTTCATGTTTGTAGACAGTCAGACAAGGTCATTTTCGGTCAACCGTAAATTTTCAGCCAGCTGGCTCAGCTCTGCAGTGATGTGCAGTGCAATGCCATCTGTTTTGACTTCCATACTATGTTATAACGCTGTCGTATGCATTGCATTGCAAGGTTTCACATGTTTGATGGGCGCTTGCACAACTGCGATGTGCTTTCGTTCCTGTACCATGTTGTATTACTGCACTGCAGGGCTTCACATGTTTGATGGGGGTCTGCACAAACAAGGATGCACAGGTGGTGAAGCTTCTGCTGTCCAAGGGTGCAGACATACATGCACGCGACGACACAGAGGTTAGTCAGCATGACTAATCTTTGTCACATAATACTAGAGTGTTTTTACTTTCTTTTTGGGTTCAGTAACTTTAATGAAAGACACCAGATACAGTGTTTCAAGTATATATACTCATACAGTACTTTGGTTTTCACACAAACCTCAGGCGAGCTGGCATTGGATGCTGCTTGATGCCCTTGCTGTATGGTGATGATACACAGGGCTTGTTGCACTGGATGGTTGGTCATCAGCATCACTTGCTGCCTGAAGGGCATCTCCGACTTCCTGTTTGGCTTTGCTGCCTGAAGGGCATCCCCATTTTCCTGTTTGGCTTTACTATGTAACTGCTGCATTGGCAGACAATATTTTGCAGGGTGCAAGACACATGTTTTTGTTTGTGCTCACCTATAGGCCTAGCTAGGCAGCCCTGCCGCAGGTGTAGCATGATGATGATCATGTTGATATCATGTGACGTGTGGTAATTACGGTAATTATAATGGTAATTATAATGGTAATTATAATGGTAACTATAATGCCTGTGATCATGATATGCCTGCTGTCTGACAATCATAGGCCCTTTTTACACATCTGCGCAAAAGATATTTGACAAACCACCGATGGGTTACACATGCGGGGGTTGATTCTGCACAAGTTTTGCAGCACTTCACGTACTGCACACGAAGTTTGTTGGATTTCCATGTTTGGAAACACATCGCATTGATTCGCTTCTGCAAGCAGCAAGAGGTTGCCGTATCCGCATGCAAGGGAGAGGCAAGTGTTACAAGGACGCAAGTGTCAAAAGGGCCATGCATGTGATCATGGTATATGACATATGATCATGCATGCGATGATGATGATGATGATGGTGCAGGGTGTCTCAAAAGGGCAGACACCATTGGTCTGGGCCTGTTTCCATGGTAACAAACATGCTGTCAAGCTTCTGTTGACTAGTGGTGCATCAGTTGCAGATGTGGACCATCAGGTGGGCCTTGATCTCATGTACACACACAGATGGACCAAGTCACTCTGCATTTGCCTGTCTCTGATGTACTAATGATTGTGTCTGTCTGTGCGTGCCTGTGTTCCTCTGGTCATGGATGTTATTTCCTGAACAAGGCCCTGCCTTGCCTGTGCGTTGCTACCTTGTATTGCGTTGCCAACGCAAATGTTGAGGGTTCAAGTATCTTTTTTCCCTTTATATCATAACCATTTACTGCCCTATTGAGTTGCCTGCCAGCCAGTGGTTCCTGCCCTTCTGCCTGCCTGCCTACCCCCCTGCTTGCCTTGTTAGTCTGCAAGCTGTTGTAAGGCTGTATGCCAGTGCATGTTTGCCAGCCTGCCTGCATGTTGAATTGTGCGACTGCTGTGATTCATATGCCGATGAAGTTGTCTGTAGATGATCTCATTTGAAATGGGTGCTAGTTAGCATCTGCATGCTTTTGTGACCGGCTGTCTCTTTGTCTGTTTATCACTGTCCTGATGCTTGCCTAACTCCCACACCAACACCTTTCTGCCTATCTGTCTGTCTGTCCGTGCATCTGTACGGCTATCCCAATGCTTGCCGGACTCCCACTGTTCCAACAAACATTCGCCCCAAGGAGAAAGCATTGGGTCAGCCTGTGGGCCATCCCAACTGCTTGCCACAGCTGCATGCTGCAATGGAGGGACTCGCTTCACCTGAACCGTCATCTTTATATAAGCATATATGCTCTATGCATTTCTTGATTTTTCACGTCACACTGTCAGCAATTTTCGAGTTTCGATTATCGACAGGATTTTTGCATATTGCAGAGGATTGTCAAGCTGACAGCAGTTGCCACACGCTACAGGGGAGATCGGCTCTGTGATTTGCAGCCAACAAGGGACAAATCAACATCGTAGAGCTGCTGCTGTCTCATGGGGCTGATGTCAACGCTGCAGATCAAGAGGTACTCAAGCAATGATCATCCCGTCCTGTTTTGTTGTTGCACCACTACACATGCAGGTCCATGCCATCAGTCTGTCACTGCTGCAGCACTTGGACGATTGAGGTGTAATGCATGACTAGTTGTTGGTAGAGCTGCCTCTGACATGCAAGCGCTTTTACCCATGAAGCGTGAAAGCTGATGCACATGTCCAACGTGTCAGAAAGCTACTGCTAACAGATCTGCTTCCCTGACATGATCAGAAGCAAAAAGAAGTCTGATTACATCGATGATGTGGGCTTGCAATACTCATAGGCTGTTACACAGCTCAGTGTAGCAGCACAACTCTAGACCAAGCAGATAAAGCCTACAACCTGATCATAATTGCATACATATGTGTAGGCTGTCACACCACTCATTGAAGCTTCAAAGGCCTCAGAAAGTGACTCTGTGCAGCTGCTTCTATCCAAAGGTGCTGATGTGGCCGCTCCTGACAACCAGGTGATATGCAGTTGGCTGTAGATTTACAGGCAGTGCCCTGTTTGAGGGCTGTATCAAATATAAATGTTCTGAATCTTGAAATAGATTCTACAACCATGTTGCTGTCCATGGTGTATATTTACACATAGGCTTGCAAGCTGCAGCAGAACAAGCATCAAGCACAGCACTTCTCAGCATGGTACTGGTCTTGGAAAACGCTGACGACAACATAGCAACATCCAATGCTTTGACCAGCAAGCTAGAATCTTGTGAGAACAGCTCCTTTTAAGCACTAAGCATCAGCCTTTTTGCTGCTCATCAGAGGTCGAGATTGGTGTCCCAGGCACCCTGCCTGCCCAATAGCCAGATCCCTGAGAATCCACATTCTCAGTCACTTGAGCGCTACTGGATTGCTGCTCCTGCAGAATTACCGCGGTTCAGCCCATTCGACGGCTGCAAAACTGTGTGTGCAGACAATGCTTGGCACTATGTCTTGAGCCTTGTGCAGTGTACAAGCCTTTGATTTTTACATTATGTGCTTAGCATTGTGTTGTGCAGCTTGTCACCGGTCTTCCCTGCACATCGACGCCTGTGCATAGATGGCAGAACGCTTGTGCATAAGTGGCAGAACGCCTGTGCATAGATGGCAGAACGTTGCACAGAGAGGTCTTAAAAGGAGATGTACGTCCAACACTCAATACGCGCCACACTTTGGATGAAATGCTGTGTTTTACGCATTTATCAGCCCCATTTCAAGACTGCAGCAGGGGCGCAACAGCCTAGTGATCGTTTATTCGTATGTTCATGCATTCAACACGTGTCTTCCCATGGAAGTCAGGTGTTTAGAGACATCTTGCAACTGACAATTTGAGCCAAGATTCCTCAGGTGAGCCAAGTACAAAAGTGTAAAATCTGGTTGAATAATCAAACTTTTGTCTTCAGGCTCAACATCTGATGACAGCTGTAAGCACAACATGACGGTCACCACGGTCACCATACACAGTGATATGCATGTATTGCACTACTGCAATGTTCACATGACTCATATTGATGGTGATTGTATTGCTGTCTGTTCAAGTCAATGCTGCCTTCTGGAATGTGACGACACACCTGAGACATAAGGATGCTGGGGTCAACTCCAGGAGGTGAGTCAGAATCAGGGCTTTGGGGTAGCTGAGGGGGCACCCCGGGGGGAATCAAGTCTCCTGGTACTCCTGGCATCTGATGCTGTGGTATGCTTGGTGCCTGTTCCTGAAGCAAGGCAACAGCACTGAAAGGGAGGCCACATCAACGATCAGCGCAATTACATAGAAAGCAACATGATTCATACAGAAAGCGACATGATTCACACAGAAAGCAACATGATTGCGCATATGCACCGCTGCCGACTGCTCATTCCAAATTGGTGTGTACAACATCGATGTGTAGTGTGGAATGTGTAATGCACCAAAAACCAAGAAGGGCTTACTTCAATGCAAGCTAGTCACTGCTTGCCATGTCTCGCAGCCGTACATGGATCAGACATTCCAGACGCAGCTGTGACAGAAGCAGGGATTAGTCACCTGAGAATCTGACTCGTGTGACTCCTGCAAGGGTGCTTCAGGTGGGCCCCTTGCAGGTATGGGAGCCTCTGTTTGTGGTGGCTTGGCCATCACATACATTCCTCTGTCCCTCTGCAGCTTGCTTGGACCTCCATCATTCTCAGGCAGTGAAGGAGATGATCTGCGCTTTGAAGGATGTTCTTTTGAGGGATGAGGATGATCATGCACTGATCCAGGGATCTCTGGTGGGTCCCAACCACCAGGCTTGTGTGATCCTGTCGCGTGTGCAGTCTGACTTGGTGATATATCTGAGCCAGGAATCTCTGGGTGCAAAATGTCACTGTTGGGATCTGACTTGTCAGAGAGAACAGCTGAGGAACTGAAAGACCCTGCATGCAAGATGGAGTTGAGCAGCCGCTTTTGGCTCTGGCCAAATAGCACCATTTTTGGAGGGTAGGTATGATGATTCTCAGTCAGCATAACTGATCGTGCTTTGTCCGCATATGACACCAGTTTGGACAGAGAACTAGAAAGGAGAATCCCAGCTGGCTAGGGTGGGAGTGCAGCTTCATGACCTGCTTGGCTGTGCTGACATTCCTCAACAGCTTCAGCAACCAGCGGTGTGCTACACAATTGCAAGTTTCAAGACATTAATACATGTCTGAAAGTGTTGTTATAGGGGTTCTTTCTCTTTGACGAATTGCACCGCAGCTGATGACACAAAGATGACAGTGCAAAGTACATTTTACATTAGCAGTGTGTCATGCACATGCTGCACAGACCAGGGGTTCAAGCCCAGCCAGATGTGGAGGCTGACAGGTCTTGCTTTGTGAGGCAAGATGCAGCAGCCAGCAATAAAGTCAGACCACAGGCTGATATGCACACCTGCAAAACTCATGTGCCAGCTGCTTCTAGCTGCCTCAACGTTTCCATTCAAGCCACTCTGCGCTGTTGTTGCCTGGCTGCAAGTCTGCTTTGTTGTTGACGGCCAAGCCAGCACCGCTGCAGAGCTGCTAGGGAGGACTCTGAGGAGTGCAAACACGCTGTGCTGACACCTATATGTAAATACAGCCTGTGTTACACAAGCCACCTGACTTCGCCTGTAAGGCGCTTAGCGATCAGCCTGGCACAAGAAGGGACCTGTTGTACCTTGCAAAGATTGGGTGCCCGTGAGAAAGAGCCATCAGGTAGTTCTTTCAGTTTTTCAGTCAGACTCGTCGTGAGCAGATCATGCGAAGCAGCTGTTGCCCGTATCTTCTAGTGAAATGCGCCGTTCGCCTGCAGAGAGCGTCGGTGATTGGCTGCTGGCGGAGTTGTTCGCTATGATCAAGATGATCTCAAGAGCCTGCCGATGCCGAGTCAGCCAGCCATGTAACGCACATCAGTAACGCATCGCAAAGTCAGGAATCAGGTCAAAAATGGCCTGTCTGCTGAGCAAATCTGCTCGTCCAATTAGTCTCCCTCATTGAACTGTATGCACTCCTCAGGTGATCAACAATAGTCGATGCTTATGTTTTAAAGCTTGCATCTAGTCTTCACAAAATGTGTCTATAGATAAATGTGTCTAGCTAGTCACTGTAGTTTTATGACGCACTGCACACTCCCACATCAATCTCTGAAAGAACCGTGCCAGCTGTAATCACAAGGTTGCCAATCAATGAGCTACTTCTTCTTGGCCAAACATTGTGGCAACGTCCTCGGCTCTTTCACACTGCAGCATTATCATCATTCATGCATTTGAGTAGACTAGTAGACGCAGGCACTGCACACACTTGCCTCCCTTCCAACAGAGAACTGCACAATCCCACCGTCGTTTGCTCAGCTTGCACAGTCACATACAACAGGTATGCAAGGTCCGAAAGGTGACTTTCAAACCAAACTGACACCCACATTGGCTGTTTCTTAGCAGGGCTGCTTTTCATACGTCTTGGCACCCTTTGAAGACAAAACATGTGTGATTCAATCAGAACGACACACAGTTTGACTATCAGGACTTGCATCACAGATTGCACCTGTGTACTGCAAGCCATGGCTTGTGAACATGGACTGCATGCACATTGAGACTTTACTAACGTCAACTCCCCACACAAATACTTCAGACACGTTGGCTGAACTGAAAATGTCGCTGAAGCAACCTATTGAGTAATGCTGGTTGACATACACTGGTGACCTGTACATGCACTTTTGACCAGATATGAGCTAGATTGTGAGGCGGACTTGCAGCCAATCGCATGACTCGTCTTCACTAATGTACACACAAGATGCTGTTGTGCAGAGTAATTCAAGCAATATGCGTAGCCACTAACACGCAGTTAGTCTGCTGCATTTCGAACTCTGACTGAGCTTTGTGACATGGTGAGTAATTGCCGTTGCTGAAGAATTGAAGCACCGCTACACTGGGCTTGTATAGCTTGGCAATGAAGTGTAGCCTTCCATAAGCCTGCAAACAAACTCATGCTTGCAAAACTGGCACATTTCATCATGTATGGGCATGCTTGCATGGTAGACTGCAGGCAAGCAGGCATGCGGGGAAGCAGCCTCATACAGACTGTGTATGCTGCATGCTGGCTCATCAACAGCAAGTCACAGAAGAGCCAATGCAGTTTGGGTGGACACATTACCTGGGAGCAGCGTTGTGGTTATCTTTGAACTTGCTCAAAACAGCCCTCAACTGCTCTTCGCTGCTCACCCAGCCATTTGGCAAGCCATCACTGTCATACCACTGTCTAGGAAAATTGAGAATTGCCTCTGGGCCCCGAACACATACAGCTGCTCTATCATACATATGTGCTGCGCTATCTTCTGTTGCAAAATAGCCAAGATGGACAGCCTAGCAGAACAGGAGCGAACATTCTTTAAGGTGCATGAAATACAGAGTGCATTGCTTGACAGCAGGTTGGTGTTCCTTACCCTCCCCAACCAATGTATTCTTGCTCGCCATCGTTTTCCTGACAGGCTCCAATGGCAACTGACACCTCGATGCTTGCTTCCCTGCAAGATGCGAATGCACTGAAACCCAGTGCAAAGCAAGCACACACAAGCAACAGAACAGACTGACAAGCAAACAGATTAGCATTCATACCTGTTGAAGAGCATCAGCTGTTTGATTAGCTGCAATGATCAAATCTGCCATATGGAAGCAGTTTGATGAGCCTCTCTTGCCTGAAACAAGGTAAAACAACTGACTGGTAGCTGACAGTAGTAATGTCACAGCACTGACAATCAAACAGACAAAGACGCACCATATGCCGCAGGCTTGACTGAATGTGGCTGCTTCTCAGGAGTATCTGTCAGTCAGCCACACGTGTCAATCAGCATGTAGTTGTGTCAGGTATCATAGCAGTCACAAGGCAGGTCAAGAGCAGTTGCTCGACAAGCTGAGTACCTGGTCCATCCAGAGCACTGCTGTTGTATGCCTCTAACAAAGCCTGTACCAGCATGCGTGGCAGCACCGCTTGTTGAGACAGCTCTGACCAGCTTGTTCTTGCCAGTCGGTCTTCACTTGTCAACCCCTGCTTTATCATAGCATCCAAGTGTGCATCTCGGAAGCCAGAGGCTTTGCCATTGAGCCTGTCTTGCAAAAGTTCCCTGAGGTGTGCCCTATCGTGAAGGGAGCAGCTCATTCAGGGTACAAGACGAGATCGGTGTACAAGATGTCCCTGCATAAGCCAAATGTGTAGCTGTGGTATGCAAACAAGGGTGTACTGCACGACTGGCAGTGGTACAAACCCAAACTGCACCAGCTCATATGGTTTTCGCACCGTCAGGTAGGTAGTCACCGCCAGGGGCATTCCGTGCTACAAGAGCATTTGTTTGAGTGTGTCTTGAGCAAAGAGCAATACGCGAAACAACGCTACTTACTTGTGTGAGCGTGCAAGTGAGCAGGCCTTGTCTTGTCAGGCGATTCGCGTTGGGCCTGTAATACAACCGGGCCCTGTATGCGTTTGCTTGTCGAACCCTTACGGTCTTACCTTATAAGTATTTACGGTGACTAATTGTAACTGGGGTCAGGCCAGGAGCACAAGTCGATCTTTACGACAAATGGCCACACTGTCAGCGGTACGCGTTTTAAGCACACACGCTGATCTTTTTTGAGTCTAGCAAGCCCTTCGTACACAAGCGCCGACAATTCAGCCGCGATGGGCTGTTCTGATCAACCGCGCCAACAGACAAAGAATCCTCGTTGCGACATTTATTGCGACAGAAGCTGCATGATCGAGTAGGTCTGCTCAATACGGATCACCTTAAGATTCTGTTGGACAAAGGTCTCAACAGTGAAGAGTTACTTCCAAAGGCGACCTGGAAGGCCTTGGTTGAGGACCCGGCGTTGCCGGATGACCTGATAGTCGAGCTGCTGCAGGCTTATCATGCTGACGAACTGCTGGCATTCAGTAAGCTTCCTTTGTACAAACACTGTTGTCACTTGTATCTAGCCAGCACTTTGCTGGGCCAAGCCCACAAGCCGAGGGAAATGCTTTGGATTGACTTCAGCAGATGCTCAGCACATTGGGCAGGCCAGGTTTTGCTTGTACTCAGAAGATCAACAGCCTTTGCGCACTGCAGACTCCCTTGTATGGTGCACTTGCCAGCTTCTTTGGTTGATGCAGTCCTTTTTCAGTTGAAGATGTATATTTGCCTATTGTTGCGAGCATGTAGGGCTATTTATCAGTCAGCAACGCGAGTACTTGCAATTTGTAGGTTTGCAGGGCTACGAGGCAACCATCTACCGGTACTAGTCACCAACATGCTGCAGCGTGACTCAGCACAGGGTAAGTCAATGAAGGGTAGCCTAGATCATTTTGTTAATTTGTCATATCTCTTTTTGTATGCCACATGCCAGCTTTTGTATGTCGGCTGTCCAATCACTTTGCCGTGTAACATTCCCAAGCATTGAAGAAGCTTGGACGATGTGGCTTTGCACAAGTTTCACTAGCGTCTATAACATTCTAGGGTTAAGTATGCATGACTGTGCATACGTGTGATGAATGAAATTGACACTTTGAGCTCGACAGTTCCAATGTCTCGTGGATATCTGTCATCACTCTCAAGCTTTATTCTGGCCACATGTTTGGCTGCAATGGAGCTGAGGACCTGCAAGCTAGCTAGCCCTATACTGACGCCCGTAACTGAAGAATGCGTAACAATATGGGGAGGTAAGCAACTTATAAGTAATTACTAGTAGTTTAGTTTAGTTACAGAGGCCTTGCTTGTAAACATGTTGTATGTTTAACCCGAGTTTCCTAAAACGCAGCACAAACTGCTACGAGGGACCATCAGTAGCAGGTGATATATGTGAGGGCGTAGGAAAGTGTTGTAACAAATGGACGACTGTCACCCAAACAGTATTGCTGCCTGTGATTTAGGCAACCATGCCTCGTGGTTCAAGCTTGAGCTACCACAAAGATTCCTGCTGCTATACTTATGCAGTTTTATTTGCCAGTTGCAGGCTGCCCTTGGCATGTTAACTTGATTTGTTGCAGGGTTCTTGCACATTTAGCTTTTTGCAGCGAAGCACTTGTTTCCTGAGCTGAGTAACTCCAACAGTTTGTAGGACTGCCTTCCGCGCAACAAACGATGTATTGGATTTGTACAGTTTGAACTATTGCAATATATCAGCTATATAGCTGCAATGACACAATCGATAGCGAGGGAAGGTAGTGCTCCCCGACAAATGCAAACTGGTGGGGAGTAATTCTCCCCAACAATGCAAGCTGGTGGTGAGGCGGTGGCCATGACTACTAAGCTCAAACGTCCTACTTCGAAACGTAAGCACCTTGCAACTATCTGAGCTCGCTGTGCCACAGCTGTCTCAGTGACTCATCGTAACTCTGAACGTGCAGAGTGAGTAACAGGGCTGGCGCAATATTCACCAGCGATCACCTGCGCTCACTTAGCTTGCACATTCCGTTCTAAGGTGACTGGTGATTGTCTCGGGCACAAGGTTAGTTCTAAAATTTGCCCAGGCGCGATTAGCGCAAGTCAACCGCGGCCGATCCGCTGCCTACCCATTGCTGCACTGATATTGCGGTCCTGCGCAGGTGCGTTCGACATAACGCCTCTTGACATCAAATACTGCTCTCGACTTCAGCAGATCAAGCGTTACGCAGTGAGCTTCTGGCAGTCGAGGATCAGATCATGCACAGCTGGCAGCCGCAGCTTCAGAGTCCTCCAGGCTGTCTTGACCCGTTCACTGCAATCCTGGCTGTAAAGCCATGCCGTGCTCGCTGCCGTGTCCATCCGCATCCATCGACCAAGTTGTTGACTTATCTTGCACCTTTGCAGTGCAGGTAGCTCTGCAGGTGGAGAGTACACTTTGCAGCTTACAAGCCTGTACTCTGATGGCTGCGCGTGCTCTGACTGGCTTTGGGGCCCTATACGTTCTTCTTGGTGAGTCTTTGGCTGCTTTTGTACAGTTGCAGCAGTTCATCTTCCAAAGCAGCTTGGGTTCAATGACTGTCCAAGCCCACTCTATCATCAAATGCTTCTTTCGTTTATGGCCCTTCAAGCTTCCGTGTTGGCATTGACACTGATCACACACAGCCATGCATATCACTGCAAGCATTGCATTGAGTAAGAACTTTTCTTGTAAATTCTCAAAACCAAATGTAGCTTCTTTATTTAAAACGCCTTTGATACATCATGTTTCTGAATATTACTGGATTTACATGTAATTTGTCAGTACACCCTATGAGTCAGTAAACACAAGTCAGTTCTGTTAGTGGCGCCATTTGGCCAGCACTTTGTTCTGCTCATCCATCAGGCTGAGGCATGTGGTGTTGTGGTTTGCTGCAGCAATACACTCCAGACTGCGTCACTGGCTACACTCCGGACTGCGTCACTGGCCAATTTGTTGCAGCAGTATTGCGTCGTTGCATGTACAGAAGCAATGCCTCAGGTCTGATTGCGGCTCACTGCACAAGCATAACAGTGCAGGCACTTAGCCCTGTTGTAGCCCCTTGGCCGGCAGACTACTGAATGCTGCACACCTTTGAGAATTCTGGAATACAACCATGCAGCAATGCTGTACGGTGAGTCGGCCCAACTCTCATTTATGGTGCAGGATGATACACAGCAAGAAGTGGGATTAAAAAGTCTATACAGCTCTAATCATGCTGGAATGTATCAGTATGGCAGGGGGCATTGGCACGAAATCTCATGTAGCCCTGAATGTATTCAGACAGTAGCAATGTACTATGATGCACAGGGCAGACTCTCTGTCTTGTTGCAGGCACTGGCTCCTGCTTCAGCAGCGGGATTGGAAGGGGTATTGAATGCTACACAGCCACGCATGTTTTGGATGCTATACAGCCTTGAATGTCTTGAAAGGTATCTAGACAAAAACTGTGGTCATGCTTTGTGCAGGCATATCAGCGGGAGCTCCGGCCCTAGCTCCAGCACCAGGTCCTAAAAGTGTTATTGGATGCTACACAGCCTTGAACATCTCCAGCTCATAGTTGCATTCGTGCGGGTGCGGCGCACCCGCATTCGCCGCACCGGGTGCCCGCACCGGCGTACCCGGTTTTCGCCAGGTCGCCTGGGTGGGTGCGGCAGTACTTTTGCAAGTTGCACTCAGCTAGCTGTAACAGCTTGATGCTCGTGTCACACTCACTACTAAGCCTTACTGCAACATCCAGGATACGTTACACAGTTACAGCACTCACAATCAGCCAACTTGCTGAGCCAAGGCTTAATCGTTGTTCATTGTACACATGGTGACAATATGATGGGGTGAACCATACAGTGTACGGGCCGAACACCGAAAGCTTCGGCTGCCGAAAGGCACCGAAAGGCTTTCGGCCCGACCGAGACCAGAGGGCCCCTGTACCGATTGGCCGAATGAAGCCAAGGGTTTCTGGAAAACCTGA
>JAABUP010002463.1_pt1 | contig 35730 bp, 38 predicted proteins | sample 5559201 | NCBI WGS metagenome assembly JAABUP01 (sample SAMN10711887, study PRJNA513373) | rock metagenome | isolation source: Antarctica rocks | place: Antarctica
ACCCTGTGGTCGAGCCCGGCTACACCCCTCCCCCCATTGAGACCAGCTCTACCCCCCTCTTGGGTGGCCCTGGCACCGTCTTCACCTCTGCTGCGGTTGCCAGCAGGACCATTGTGAGTGAGCGCAGCATTCCTGAGGCCAGTGTTGAGGGCGAGGACGAGAGCCCCTCCAAGGTGATGCTTGCCCCAATACTCATGCTTTGCACCATTCCTGCTGTTCCTTGCTTGCCCACTTGCTACATCACTCCCTCCCTCACTCCTCTCTCTCACCCGTTCACTTGCTTGCCCACTTGCTACATCACTCCCTCCCTCACTCTCCTCTCTCACCCATTCACTTGCTTGCCCACTTGCTACATCACTCCCTGCCTCACTCCTCTCTCTCACCCCTTCACTTGCTCGCTTGCTCGCTGCGTCCTTCAGTTGCTTGCTGGCGCACGCGCATGCATTGCTGTGCACTCCCTGATCGTGAATGACTGCAAAGCCGTGCAGAACTATGTTAGGGCAAGGGCCAGGCACAACTCTCTTCCATTCTTGTCGTATCTTGGTACTCCTGATACACTGCCACACCTTTATCAGCGGCTTCACTGTTTTCAGAAATATGGCATGGGCAAGGAGTGACAGTGATTGCTCAGCAGTTGCTTTCAGTGCTGTAGTATTGCTTGCCAGTCAATGCCATCTCTTCCTCTCACCCACCAACATCAAGCTCTTCAACACTCCTATCCAAACTCCAACTGCTTGCCCTGCCACATCTCAGGTCAAGCAAACAACCGTCCAGCCTCATTCACTAGCGCAAACTGTATACTGCAGCTCAGGCATGGCCCTGACCTGATCACAGGTCTTCCTAGCAGGTGTTCTTTAGTCACCATGATCAACGGCATTGTGAGGCCAGCACCAGCACCGTGTGATGGGCCTGCCTTGCCAGGATACTTACCAGGTTGCCAATTGCATTGTATGGAGTCAAGCCCTCTATACAGCTATGCACGTCAGTGTCCCCTTGAAGGTGTGACTGTGTATTCAATGCTCCAGCGGGTTGCTGACTGTGCTTGTTTGGCGGCACAGGAGCGCAAGCACAGGCACAAGCACCACAAGCACCGGGAGGCATCTGAAGAAGCTGGGGGAGAGGGTGAGGGTGGGGACTCTGGTGAGAAGAAGAGAAGGCACAGGAAGAAGCGTGAGGAGGAGGGCGCTGATGCTGTCTAGATTGGCAACACAATGATAGTACAGGCTGTGAATGTACCGGTGACTGTGCTGCGCCAAGATTCAATATTTCAAGCCAAGAGCATGCAGTCTGCTAACACAAATGTTTGTGCTGACATTTGACAGTTTGTTGTGGATGTTCAACAACTGCAAGTACGGCCCTTTTAGAGTTGTCTTGACACATATGGTTGCTGTATCAACTGTTGACTTGTATTGCTTTTGCTTGACAGTGTCTGTCTGATGAGGTTGTACATAAGGGCAGGCAGCTAACAAGCTTGTTGACATTCGGCCATGATGCATTCAAGAGCAAAACCAGGATATGATTTTGATCTGCATGCATGCATTGTATCAGATCTAGTTTATGAGTAACTACAGCAGTGCGCCCTTGCAATTGCAATACAGTCACACTGACATGTACCGATGTGGCCATGGGGGTGCTAAGCCACGAGTCTACAACCTGCCATGCAGTGTGCCGCTCACGGCTGGTAAACGGCACGTGCAAGCAAGCATGCTTACTGTTGCAAAATGCCACATGACACTGTTGCGAAATGCATGACAACATCGGACAAAGTAACCAGCACGCTGCACCACCGCATTGACAAAGTGTGCAGGTTAAAGGCGATATTCAAAGCGAACATGGCCCCTTTGTCGAAAGTAGCAGTGGTGATTGGAGTAGGACCAGGTGCGATGCATGCCTCAGCACTGTTTGTCGTGAGTTCTTGTGTAGCTATCGCTGGCAAGCAAGTATGTCTTCACTCAAGTCTGCATTGTTTCGTAAGGAATCGGAGCGGCATCGGCCAAAAAGTTTGCATCCAAGGGCTACTCTGTGGCTCTGCTGTCAAGATCCATCGACAAACTTACGCCGGTCGAGTCAGAGATCAGCAAAGCTGGTGGCAAAGCGCTTTCTTTGCCCACAGATGTTGGTAAGTCTCGGGGTAGTGACATCCCAGCTTGCTAGTCAGCGTGCGTTTCCTCAGCAGCCTGCAAGCTTGAAAAGTCTATCTCGGATAACAAGGCTGCAGTGCCCCTGCTGGTCGCTGCTTGGGCTGAGGGTATGGCCAAACAGCCGTGTCTGAACGCAGGCAAGCCTGCAGAAGTCATTGCAGCATTCGACACAATCAAGGAGCAGCTAGGGCACCCAGAGGTTCTCATTTATAACGCAGGACCTGGAGGAGTGACGTTTCCACCACCAAGTAATGTTTCCTTGGGTCTGGTACCCAACTGCGCTGCATTGTTAACAACACACTGTGCAAATGGTAGCAGCAGCTCACAAAGGAGCTCGTCATATCTTCACAACTAACATGGCAAATGCAGGTGCACTTGACCTGAAACCTGAGGTGTTTGAAGGAGCATTTTCATCTGGCGTGGTTGGTGCCCTCACAGCATCACAGCAAGTAACGCTTCTGTCCAGTGCACTTACCTTTACCATGTCATGCAGACAACCCAACACCATTGTCCCCTGTCTTTCTGTTTGGAAGCCCCACTCTAGGAGGACAGTATGGACACCTAGCCACTCTTGTCATTTGCCACGCTGCGCATGCTGCAGTACCCACAATGTACTCAATTTTTCACCGTGCCCCACGCTGCAGTGTAACAGCAGTGCAGGACTACCAGTACAGCTTAGATCGCAGCTTGCTTTGTGCTGCAGGTGTTGCCTGGCTTCATTGAAAACCAACATGGCACCATCATATTTACAGGTGCTCACCTTGCTCCTCTGACACGCCTGCCCTTGTTTTGGCACAAAGTTTTTGATCAGTCCCACCGCAGCATGCGCATGTCAGGCAGTGCTCTGCCTCCTTGCACATAGTGCATTGAGCGTGCTCTGTTTACAGCAGCAGCTGATCAGAGCAATTCGTGGGCAATCTTTAATGTCTTCACCACCAGGTGCAACAGGAACTTTGCTTAGTGTCCTAGTGAGACCATGTATGATGCACGTAGCTCAATCGCTTGTAGTGCTCATGACACAGCCCATCCGACAGCAAATTGACGCAATCTGGTCTTTTGCTCTGTGAGTGATTTGATTGCCATCATGCAACAATATTGATTTTGCTCTTTGCAGGGGCAACTGCAGCACTGAGAGGAGGGGCCAAGTTCTCCCTGCTGTCAGCACCCAAGTTTGCGCTGCGCTCCTTGGCACAATCCCTAGCAAGGGAATTTCAGCCGCAGGTAAAGAGCAAAATTATGAACCCTGCTTGCCCTTCCACATGAAGCATGCAAGCTAGCATCAAGCAAGTTCAGATATCTTGCCTTAGTGACTTGCAGAGTGTATTCCAGCTGCTGTTGCATGAGCAAATGTTGTGTGCAGAGTGATGCACTGGTCTGCATGCATATGTACTGTGTTGACACTCAGACAAACATTGTATCAGACCGCATTGAGCACTGCATTCAAGGGGGGGGGTCTATCAGTTCATGCGTGAGTTGCATGCCTTGCAGAAAGTCCACATTGCACATGTAAACATTGATGGCATGGTTGAGCTGCCAAGATACAAAGCCATGATGCCAGATAAGCCTGATGGCTTCTTTCTCAAGCCTGTTGCCATAGCTGAAACTTACTGGGCTCTTCACGAGCAGCACCCTTCAGCATGGACCCATGAGCTTGACTTGCGACCAGCCATTGAAAAGTGGTAGATTTGAGTCAATCTGGTTGAGTTTCTTCTCGGCAGCAAGCTTGCAATTGAGCTGTTGGCAAGGCCATAGACTGCACTGGGGTCCTGAATGTTCAATTCCGTTTATGGGGCCGGCACAAAAGATATGATGTCTTTGATGTGCAGAAAATACACATAGCCCATGTTAACATTGACGGCGTAGTGGATCTGCCTAGAACAAGAGCATCAAGACAAGACAAGCCTGATGATTTTTTCTTGAAGCCAGCTGCAATTGCTGACACTTATTGGGCGCTGCATGAGCAAGATTCGTCTGCCTGGACACATGAGCTGGACATGAGACCAGCTGGTGAGAAGTGGTAGCTGTAAAGCATGCTAACCTAACAACGCTGTATTGTTAGAGCCCTCACAATACAAGTTTTTTGGGCATGTATCCAAGTGTAATCTGTCGCGCTAAATCCTGACAAACCCAAGCTTGGTACATGTATTTCATGTGAACATGAGTTGTCCAAGGCTTGATACACTTTGCAGATATTTTCAGTTAAGTGCAGCGTCAGTTGTTTCCAGTGCACTTATGTCGTGTTGCAACGTCGTCCCAAAAGCGCAAAGTTGGATTGCAATTGTCACAGCCACTTATCAGAATGCTTCAAACATAGACATCGCACACCCATGCCAAGATGGTCGTTTAGGCAAACATCCAAATATGCGCATGGTCTTGCAAACAACATACATGTCTGCCTGTGACTGCATTACACAGCGCATACCTGAATCAAGCATGGCCAGATGTCACTTGAGGCAAGAGGATTGCGTGATGACTTCAGATTTACCCATGTGCATGCGTAAGACAGAACAGACGCCGTCAAGCAAGAGCTCGCAGAGCTAAGCAACGCAGAGTCAATGATGGCATTAAGCAAGAGCTTGTCAACGTGCGATAAAGGTTGATGTTTGCAAGCTTTATCAGTTGCTATTCCGAAGGCTGGGATTATGGCCAGCTCTGAGCAACCTGCTGAGACGTGGGAAGATCTTGACAAGCTAGCTCTGGACAAGTTGTCCCTAGCAGAAGATAAGCCTGAGACACCTGCAGCTCAAAAGGGAGCTTCCGGTGTGAACAGGTGAATCGCGATTTACCGTGTTTGCGTTTTCGACAAGCGAGGCCTACCTGCTAACGTTCAATACGTTGGTGCAGTAACAACGAAGGACGCCTCAACGAGAGCGAGGAAGCAGCTAGTCGGTCCAGCGCGCAGAGTTGTAGCAGTAGTTCCCCTACTCAGCCCATCATCGACCCGGCAGTGCGTGATGCTTTGATTAGTCCGAAGTATAGAATACAAGGTTAGATCCGATGCAGGCGTGTGCAGATGCTTTCAGCAGATTTTGACAGAATTGCATTCTGATCCCTTCCCTTTGTGTACAGTACTGCGCTTTGAAGCAGATGTTGAAAAGTTTGTCGGAGAAGGTGGGGAGAAGGACCTTACCTTTGACGCTAACTTGACAGGCTATCAGGTAGTGTGCTGATCTGCCAGTCGTTGCTATTGCTTCATTGATGCTACGCCGAGAGTGTATCACCAGCCTTGCTTGCTTGATGTGATTGTGTCATGATGCAGAGGTTGCTGTGTCATCGGGTTGCGCAATACTATGGGCTAGACACATCCACTGTGGATGAGGGTGAGGACCAAGGGAAAATTTTAGCTCGGAGGACGCACATCACTGGCATGCCACTGGTAGGTCATTGCACTAGTCTGACACAGGTCTTGCTGCCATTCACACTCAAAACTTTGGTGGTGCAATTGTTTGTTGTTCATGCTGCAGGTGAGGTTGGCAGATGTCAAGTTGGCAGATTCTCGGGATCAGCGGCGAGTGGAGACACCTCCACGTGTGCTGATGAAAAATCGTGCAGCTGCAGATAGGGCTGCTAGAGCTGCAGCTGCAGCTGCCAATGGCGAAGGTTCTGGGCAAGCCAACAACAGGTCCACACAGGACCTCATTTGCATATATGTCTTTGTGGCAGGACGAATATCTATTCTGCACACTGCATGTCCAGCTTGCTGCATTCATCCCTGAGTCAAGTCAGAAACTATGTCCTGCCATTTGTTATTTGTGCAAGTGATGGGAGCCATTTGGCTTGCATCAGGCTGCAAGTAAGCCAAAAACAAGCTGCATCTCAATTTGCCCTGAGAGCAAGCTCTCACGCCATGCTGGCATACGCAGGACTGTACAAGAGCGCGAGCAAGACTACTCCAAAGCCAGAGCTCGCATTTTTGGCATGCAACAAGATCCTGAAGCGGGCCTAGGCCCCCCCGACCCTGCCCACGCCCAAATGCATGATGGGAACATGAGAGCCATGAATGGCACCAGAGCTCCAAATATGGGCCCAATGAGTGGCAGGGGCAGGGGTCTTCTCGGCAGAGGAGACCAAGGGAAGAAGGCTGTGTTCAGGAATAGAGAACAAGACCTTCAGGATCCTGACTACCGCAGAGGTTACAAGTGGGTTTCTAGTGAACATTTGATCAACATTGGCAACAATGGCAGGCAGCATCCCATTAAGCTGTTCAAGCATTGAACCTTGTAACAGTGACAAGGATAGTCCTACAGGTTACTTTGCGTTTCAATGGCATCATGACTATGTCTGTCAGAAGAAGAAGAATACTTGTTGTTTTACACTGAGGAGTCATTGTCTGGCTTGTTCAGTATAGACATAGTTGCAAGGTGTGCTGTTTGTATGCAGTCAGCGTCACATTGGCTAGTGTGCTGAAGTTGATTTGCTATTTGCAGTTTTCCTAGGTTTGATCCTGGTTTTGGCGAGATGACTGGAATGCAGCAAGGCATGTACATTCGCCCCACCTACAGTTCTGAGGTAGGCATGTGATCTGGCTGAGTGATCGAGGCTGAGCAAGATTGCATCACAATGCTGCTTGATGTCCTGCTCTTTGAGGCCTGTCCTGCATCAGAAGAATGCAACTTTGCTAGTTGAAACACATGCTCAAGCTGTATTAGCTGCTCTTGTAAGCATGTCCATTTTGCAACTTCACACAGCATGTGAAAAGCACTGAGTCCAAACAGAAGACAGCTGCTGACCTTGCTGACAAGCTGACTGTCTTTTTGTGCAGTTCCCAGAGCTGGGTGGTGGCATGGCTAACCATGGCATGCAGGGACCTTTTTCCCCGGGGTCCGCCCCGCACAGCCCAGCAGGCCCCCCTGGGTTGATGATGGCGGGCCCCATACCTCATCCTGACTACATGCACCCAGCCATGGGTGCAGGGGGCCAATACATCCCCATCCCTATGCAGGTGCAACCTTCACCTACATCCATCCCGTACCAAGCAGGCTTAAAACATTTGCTTATAGTCAGCACGCTCTGTATTTTTTGCTAAAGCACTCATAATACAGTTGTTACCTGTTGGACACAAACACCCTTTTGTGATTAGTTCAGATTCAAGCATTGCTCTGGTCGACTGCATGCATGTCTGGTGCCTGCAGTTTCCAGACCAGCTAATTTGCACAACTGAAAATGCCCCATTTTACACCTTGGTCTAGGTGTGTGCATGGTACTTGCAGCATGCGTCAGAGCAGGCAATGGCAACGACTGCACATTCACTCACAATTGTTTGCAATTATTGATGTGCGCGTATAGCTGATGCAGGGGATGCCATTTATGATGGGTCCTGGGGGTACCCCCATGCAAGCCATGCCCCCCGGGTTAGCCATGCCAGGAGCCATGCTTCCGATGCACAGCATGCCAGGCATGTTCCCTGCATCACCAATGGCCTTCCCAGGAATGCCTATGGCTGCAGCCCCCTATGGCTTCGTTGCCCAAGGGCAGGAGGGCATGCCAATGCAAATGCCCTCTCCTGCCATGTATGGAGGCTTTCCACCACATCAACCAATGCCGTTTCAGCTGCCGGCCATGAGCCTTGAGCAACAGATGCAGCAGCCTCAAATGGGTAACCAAATGGGTAACCATGCCAGGGGTTGGTCCAACAACAACTTCAGCCGCAGGAACAGCAGCAATCAGCAGACACCCCTGAGCCAACACACCAGCCGGTGAGTTGCAACTATGCGAGCTATGTTTTGCATATGTAACACAGCTCTGATTCTGAGATACCCACCACATCCGCAATTACTCAACAGCAAGACTGGATCTAATGATTGATGCTTTTTAGCTGGCAGGTCTCTGGTGTGGAAAAGGCTTGACATGTGACTTGACCTTGCACTGTCAGGGTAGCAGTTTGCTTATGTACTCTACATACTTTATGATATCGGAATTGTCAGAGATTTCCAAACTTTGATTCCACTGCTTGCAGACCAGCAAGTGCAGCAACAATTGCAGTTGCCAATCAGTCGTCCTACAAGGACACACGGGCCAGTGCAGAGGGCAAGGGAACAGAAACAACTCATCAGTCAGAGGTCTCTGAAGCATTGCCCAGCTCTGGTACTATCAGCTCATAGTCAATAAAACAGTATGTATGTGGTATAGCAGCATGTGACAGGGACTCTGTCTTGCCCCTGAGTGAGCGTATACCTATTCTTGGTTTATTGGCCTTACAAGCTGAATGAAGTTGATCAGGCCCTGCTGACAGAACCTGCTTGCTGACTTCTGCCCTGTCCTAGTTCAATCTTGCCCGATCAGGCATGATCTGCTGTGTGCAGCACCTCGCAGCAACCTGTCAGCCGGCCATTTCAAGTAACAGAGTAGATGATAGATCTCAATGACAACATTGCATGGTGTGAGACGCCTGAAAGGTCATAACTAGCGTGCACCCTTGCCAACCAGCGACTATGGAATGTAAATACAAGTGCAATAAGGGATTGAGCTGTTCGAAACCTGCCAACAAACAAGGCCAATTGCCAGAAGCTGAATGAATTGTGTTGGCCTTTGCCTTGAACAAGGTTTCACTGAGACGATGGGCAACGAGTCCGCAGTCCGGTAGAGAGGCTGTTTACCAATAAGAGTTGTACGCGAAGCACTGTGACATTCAAGACTTGAAAGGAGTTAAATAAGAATGTGCCTCAGCCGTGGTGCTTGTTACACACACACACTCCATGACTGTTAACTACGGGAGCTCAAGTCTGCTTCATCGAGAGCTTCTGCATGCTTCTCAGCATGAACCCAAAAAGTACTATGTGGGCTGTTACGGTGCTATCTTCGACGACCTGTTGCAGAGATCGCCGGGTATGAACTAAATGCACGTTCAACACCTGCTTGGCCACTTCATCTAGAAACCAACTGTTCATCTCCCAGTGGTCACAGGGCTCAGGTAATTGGGGGAGTAATTGCTTGTGTCCGTGCGTGGTCCAGCGAGTCACGATAGAGAAGCAGGATCGCTCTTGCACCGAGTGTCGAGCTGTGTCGGTACGTTTGTTGGCGAGAAAAGCGACTTCCGAACCCAAAAGCATGTCTTGACGTCTTTGAGCTCTGGCTGGCTTTCAACTGCGCTGCTGTAGCAATCACAGCAGCATGTCCCACTTAGAGGATGCAATGAAGCAGCCTGCATTCCCTCCAGGGCCACACTACGTTGGCAACTCTCAGGTAGGATGCAGCGATCTTGTATTTCCCAACCATCAGATCAAATTTTTCCAAGCAAGTGCTTGCTGTGCCCAGGTGACATGTGGTGTCCTGCTCAAGTACGTGAATTTTGGCAAGGGCTGGAGACATCGGTTGTTTGTCCTGAAAGATGGTGTCTTTAGATACTATAAGGTTTGTAGTCAGTGCAACGTCAGAAAGAGGCTAAATGCAGCACAAGCTATTGACTCATTCTCTACACATCTGCAGATATTTGGCATGCACGGTATCAATCTTCCAACCTTACTGGATTCCTTGCGGAAGGAGGGAGAAGTTGTCACAATAGGCACAGAGACGGGTGTCTTGGAGTCCAAGAGGTGTGTCTTGCTTTTACCATTTCTTGGCAGTCAGCATCGTCACCTGCTCACTGAATGCTATGATATGCAGAACAAGCAGCGGCTCTTTCAGGACACACAGCGACAAGAATGCTGAGTTGACTCCTCAGGGTGAGGTGCATCTGCAGGTATGGCCTAGCTTCCAGGCTCCGTCTACCTGCTGTCTGCAGCACAGCTGCTTTTTGCACACATGTGTTTGCCACACAAAAGGCACACCAGCGTTTGCTACTGTCCTGCAGGTCTGCACCATTCAAGAATCGGATGCAGATAACAGGAAATTTTACGTCAACAGCGGCACCAGCTCAATCAGGCTGCGTGCAGAGACAGAGTACGCCTCGCTGACTTGTCTGGTCACATTGTGTTTTCATATTTGTCTGTAACATACTGTGCTGCTGAGTTGTGTGAAGCAACCAGCATCCCGACAAAACTCAAATGACGATGGGCGTGGGGTTTGCATCATGCAGGGATGACAGGCAGGCTTGGTTGGGTGCTCTCCAAAAATCTAAGGTATTGCATACTTGTGATCCTGTTGTGTCTCAGATGCTATCTGGCACTACTTTGAAAGACACACCGTCACTCTGGTCAGTTTTAATGACATTCCAGCTGCGTTTCAAAGCTTTCTAACTCTGCTGCTTGTCCCTCAGCCTTCAGCGCCATTGCACAACCCAGCATTTGTTATGGCTTACAGGCAGCACATGACGGGCACTCAATGATGCAAAGCCTTGTTGCCGGCTCTGTTCACACCTGCCATTGTCCACATACGAACAACAATGCAGTTCTTGTCACAACTGATGCTGATCATACCCAACCAAATGTTGCTGTGCATTGCAGAGTGCTTTTGAGGATCGAGCCATTGGGGCTGGAGGAGCCATGAACATCCAAGCCACTGCCAAGTCACAGAGCGCCAGGTATCTCACTTGTCCCATCCACCAGTAGTGCACACACTTCTTCAAAACAAGCCTGTCTGGAGCAGCAAGTCTGGCTTCATACCTACCTGGCTTACGCTGGCACAGGTTCTTATCATGATCATCATTATACAGCTCATGTGCAGATGTTACAGAACAGCAGCAGGTGCCGATTAAGTACTTGATGTGCGCTGGAACAAAGCGCGTTTGCCATGTCCGGTTTCTGATAAAGCCCCGGGCTGTTCTCCACAATCCGCTGCTGACATCTGCAGCTGCCGTTCAGACAATAGCTGCTTACAATCACCACCTGCTGTTGCTTGTGACGCTTTGAGAAAATGGTATGCATTGCCCAAGGACATGCTCATAGCACAGCGCTGCCCTGCAGGGCATCTTCTGGCGATCCCAAATTTGAGCAGATGTTGACAGAAGTGAGACATCAGCTATCAGTCAGAGGAGCTGGTCCAGACGTACAGGCCTATGTTGAGCAGCTGCTCCTGGAGCGTCATCAGTCTTACAACAGCTACATGACAGCTGAAGCTGACAAGAGACGTGTCCTGTTGGATCACGTCAGCAAACTGGAGGTATTGTCATACATGTAGAAAACATATCTGTTTTCCCCAAGATATGCGTGTTGCCCAGTCATAGCATGTTGCAGTCAAAGCAAGATCGCCTGGTCTGGCTCATGCAATCACCTTGGCAATCACTCACATCACATCACTGCATAGTGTGCATCCCTACATCTGCCGTTCATCTATGCGCTCATGCACAGCTAGCATGGGGGCAAGTCCTGCAACTTTTGCCTGTCGCTGCTTCATGCTGCTGGTATACGTGGCATCCGTAAAGCACCGATTGGTCAGTTCTGGAAGGCTCAACAGCTGCTGCTGTCGGTGCAGAATGAGAAACGGCAGCTGGAGACCAACTTGGTGGTTGAGCAGCGCATTCAGAACAGGGAGACAGATAAGGAGTCCATTGCGTCACAGTCTGATGATGAGCAGGATGAGGATGATGTTGGGTCGGCTGTGAGCAATGAGGATGGCTCTGAGGATGTCTTCTTTGAGTGCAACACAGACCTGAGCCGGCTGTCCAGCAAGCCGCTTCTACCAGACGAAACCAGCACATCTGGGACAGGCCAGTATTCCCAAGGTACAACTGCAGACCATCAATTTTTTTTGTGGTTTGGGAGGGAAAGGTACAGACCTACCTGTTGCTGCAAAATCAGTGACTTCTGTGGATTGTTTTTTGTATCTCTTCCAAAATTCAGGTAGTCCCAATGCTGTGTAGTCAGCATACCTGGCTCAAATGGAGTGTGTCTGCCAGTCATACTGGGTTGCAGCCAATAACGTGCACTAAGCAGCTCAGCGCATATGGTCCGACAGCACACAAGAGCAGAAGCTATGCACAATTGGGCTGGAGGCTGGGTCCACTCAAAATTAGCCTATGTGTAACATGGTAACGCATTCCAAGAGGGGCACGTCCTCCCCTGGGCAGGGTCAATGAGTGGGGTACCCACCTGCTTTCAGAAGCCATGTCAAACCCATAGCAGCTCTGCACTCATGTCTGCTTCTAAGCTGGCACTTGAGCCGCAATCTCCAGCAATGTCATTCTGATCATCTTGAACCCCCCCTGATCTTCATTTGTGGGCCTTGAGAAATGTCTCTGGCATATACATTCCACCAAACATTGAACAACGTGCAGCTGAGCGTCTGCACTGACTTCGTCTTTGACCTTCTGCTGTCTCAATCTGCAATTGCCATACAGAAACATTGCTTTGTGAAGTTTCTACCTCTGAGGCTGTGATGCTGCTTCCTACAGGTGCAGCCCCCATGGCAGCAAGGTCATACCCTCAGCAGGCCCCTATCCCTCAGACATCTCAGGCATACCTCCCCCCCTCATCTGACATTCAACGGTCCAACTCTGCCCCCCGCAGCAGACCCAGCGCAGGCTGGGGCTCAAGCACCCCCGCCCCCACTGCCACCATCTCAAGGGGAGGCTCAGGGTCGTATGCTGGAGCTGGTGCCGGGCCTGATTACGTCTCACAGGGGCCACCACAAAATGATGCACCAGCTGACTCATTTGGGCCAGGTTCTGGGGCGCCCCAGCATGCAGGTGGTGGGGCTGCTGGTGGTGGGCAGGGTGCGGGTCATACTCAGCAATCACAGCAAAGCTCTGGCGAGGGCAACCAGGACTGGATCAGGTATGTGACCTGCTTGTGTGGTCGCACCACCACAGGATGTTGTCACATGGGGCAGATCAGTCAGATCAAGCTGCTGTGAGAGCTGACATGATCTCGTGCCCTGCAATGAGCCTTCAGCCTGTTGCAAGACGGTCAGCCTGCTGCACTGTGACTCCGCTTCAGGACATCAAGCAGTGTAGGAGAGCTTTAGGTGTCTCAGCCTTGAGCAGTAGTGATAATAATACTTTGCCGGTGTTCCAGCTAATCGTTCTTGCCAGGTACCTACTAGGTGTGCCTGAACCCAAGTCTTGTGGGCCAACATGCACTAAGATGAGACACTAAATGGGTGTGCGCTGACAGGGCGATTGCCATAGACGCAACTGCGAGGCAGAAATCCTCTGCCACCCTTGAGCAGTGTCAGCACACATTGCAGCTATAACAGCGCGTATGTTGTGAGTTTAGTGCATGACATGTTTGCAGGGAGATGCAGCCCCCTCCTGCAAGGCGGGAGCGTCTGCCAACCCCCAAGCAGCACGAGAAGAGCGTCAGCCTGTGGTCCATCCTGAAAGAGTGTGTGGGCAAGGACCTGTCCCGCATCTGCCTGCCGGTCTACTTCAATGAGCCCCTCTCAGTGCTGCAGAAGACTGTGGAGGATCTGGAGTATGCCGATCTGCTCAACAAGGTACTGCTAGTGTATGTTGCGCCGTTTCTCATCTACATCCCCATTACCGTATGTCAATCCCCTTTCTGCAACTGACTGAAGGTGTAACTTACAGCATAACATGCCTGTATACCTGTGGGCCATAACATACTTCTTTGGGGCATAACAGTGACTGCTTGCAGGCAACACCTGCCAATAAGCAATGACATCACCCAGTATCATGACCATGAGTCACTCCCTGGACACAATTGAGCATGGTTTCTGGGCCAAACATGCTCTTTAGAACCATGTGTAACTAAAAGTTCGTTTGTGTTTACACAGGCTGCTACATTCGCCCCTCAGAGCATAGAGCGCATGCTGCATGTGGCGGCCTTTGCTGTGTCCGGCTACTCAGGCACCAACAACCGCACACTGAAGCCCTTCAACCCATTGTTGGGGGAGACCTTCGAGTTCCAGTACCCTGAGCAAGGCTGGAGGGGCATTGCTGAAAAGGTATGCATGGCCTCACGTCACATCAGAGAACAAGGATGCACAGATGCGTACAACATGTCTGGCCATGCACTGCCGTTACGTCAGTATTGCCTGCTGTTCCTGTTGTAAGTGCATGGGTAGTTCAAGTCACTGATGTCAATAAGTAGCAGATCAAGGTGCATGAATTTAACCAAGTGATGTTGGCGTGTACAGCTCATGCATGAACAACGCATCATTGCTATGATGAGCTGAAGCTTCCATGCTAATGTAGACAGTTCAACAAACATACATGTATGTATGCTGCTGACGCTGGCAGACAGCCCATCCAGAATGCCACCAGCTGTGCATCTGTTGCTTTGTACTGCAGCAACATATCGGCAAGACTGACGTCACACTGCACACAGGCTGTGCACATTTCTGTCTGCAGCTTTTGGAATGCTTGATCAGCAATATACACAAGTTCTATGCTCTATGCTCTTGCAGTTCAGAGTGACTTGTCACCAAGACACACCTTTGATTGCTGTCAGAGTCTCATCTACACTTGGTACAGCTTTGTGTTTGTATGTCAGGTGGTCCACCACCCCACAGTCATTGCAGCTCATGGTGAGGGTGAGCGCTGGACTTTTGCTGGAGATGCAGAGGTGCGCAGCAAGTTCTGGGGGCGCTCCATTGAGCTCATCCCTGTGGGTCTCATCAGACTCAAGTTTGATGATGGAGATGAGTACAACTGGACCAAGGTGATTGCCTGCAGGCTGCCCCCATCTCCCCCCAACATTCCCCCTAGCCTGTTGTGAGCAACCTTGTGCTATGCTTGCATTGCCCATGAGCTGCTTTTGGCTGGCAGTGAATGCACATGCAGATCTGGTTTTGACGCATGAGTACACCTCCAAAGTACATTTTGGCAGGACATTGCATTGTTGGTATGATTGATTCAGTTCAACACCAATGCAATGTTACGAACGAGCTTTGAGATCCTTGACGTAACAAATTTGGCATGGGTCAATCAGTAGTAGACTCTGCTGTCGATCCCACTGCTGGCATGTCACAGCCTGTGTGCCAAAATGCCCATGTGATCATGTATTTATCGCAGGTCACCTCTGCCATCAACAACCTGATCATGGGCAAGATCTACATTGAGCACACAGGCATCATGCGCATCACCAACCTGCAGTCCACCATGGTTGCCAAGATCAGGTTCAAGGAGTCTGGTCGCCTCTCCTCCAAGGATGCTCACCAGGTAACCCAGTGTGTCAGACACTGTGGCATCTATGTCATACTAGCCTTCTGAAATCATCTGCAGTCTGTTTGGCTTGCATGAAAAGCATGGTGCGGAGCTGTGCAAGGAGTGCAGAGTGGCATCTTGTACACTGTCATGCCTGCAACATCTTAAACAAACTTATGTGGCAAAAACCCATTGCATTGTTGGCTTCGACCATGATGCCACGTACCACAGATTCTGGGGCCCATGTCAAAACCCCAGGATCGTACATGTGTTGATAGACTTACGCGCATAGCAAACCAGCAATCATCCTTTCCTACCAGAACTATAATGACCAGAGACTTGCCTTCCTGTCTGACTGATTACAGATTGTTGGTGCCTTTGAGAAGGACGGCCAGAAGCTGCCTCATACCCTGACCGGCAAGTGGGACACAGCCCTGGAGGCCACCATGCCTGATGGCACCAAGCAGAGGATCTGGACCATTCACCCCATGCCTGCTGAGACCACCAGGTATGCTGCAGGCGCCTCATCCCATCAATCCAACACTTCTTCTTCACCCTGGCGTGCCTGCCAGCATGCTGTCGGTTGTGCTGCATAGTGCAAGCATTCACCAAATAGGGCTCAGATCTGATGTTGTAGTCAACGTCAGCCTGGCTTCTGACCATGTGCCTTCATGTTGAAGCTGTGTTCTACAGGCAAGACACGTCACCCAAATTGACACTACAAAATCATGCAAACACAAGAACTCAAGAACTTGTTGCAAAAGCTAGAATTGTGATGTGCAGGTACAACATGACCAGATTTGCCATGATGCTGAATGAGATAACGCCACCTGGACTGGAGAGGAAATTGGCCCCCACAGACTGCCGCCTCAGGCCAGACCAACACGCCCTTGAAGAGGGCATCTATGATCAGGTGATCAATTGTGCACCTGCATTTGCCTCACCAGCAAAGCAACCATTTCTTTGGTATGAGAAGTGGAGTTGTTAAGGTGGGGCAGGCAGGATGTCTGTAATGCAATTAGCTTTTGACAGGTGCTGCACCTAAAAGAAAATGGTTTGGGCTGGACTACATCTTGAGGCTGCTATCAACTGTGTCGTTTGGCTGATTTGAGCAATGGCTCTGTTGTGAATGACTTCTTGTCATCTGTTACGCAGTACTGCAGTGGTCATGTTTCCTTGCTCGACATACGCAGCTGCTTGAAATGTATGGCAAAATTCTCTGTGCTGCTTCTGGGTCCAATCTGCTCTATCAACCAGGCAGCAAATGGCTTTTTGACTTACAGCGCCCATTCTGAGTGTGTTTGTGAAAAAGCACTAGCTGCTCCTTGCTGTTGCTGAAGCTGCCAATGAGCTCCAGTGGCTTTCACATCTTTTGCATTACTTACAGCAACGCTGCCAGGTGCACCTTTCCTCTGCTTCCATCATGTACTCATACACTCCAAGTCTCAGACAGACTTTAGTTTTACATCTATTAAATGTTTGCAGGCCAACTCAGAGAAGCAGAGGCTGGAGGTGAAGCAAAGGGCAGCTCGAAAGGCAGCTGATGAGGGTGTCCCCTTGGAGCCTAGGTGGTTTGACAAGGTTCCCAACAGCGTGCCGGGGGAGACACCAGCATTCCAGTATGCAGGTGGCTACTGGGAAGCACGCAAGACTGGCAACTGGGAAGGCTGCCGGGACATCTTTGGGCCTGCTCTGTAGGCTTGCGCAAGCTTCTCTAGAGATCTGTGAGAACCTGGCTTGTGATTGTTGTCTGTGCCCTTGAGACCTGGCTGACGTCTTGCATGATGACTGGCCAGCAGCTCTCAGAGTCTGATCAAAATATAGTAGGTACCTGTATGATTCTGCTTGCAGTGATCTGGCCAAACGACAGCAGGGCAGGTCTCGGTTGCAAATTGGTTTAAATCAGACTGTCTAAGCCATTTTAGCTGTTCAGGTTACTTGATTTGTGCATGCTCCGCTGAAGGGTTTTCACTGTCTTGCTGTCCTGTCTTTTTGCTGTTTGCACACTTGCATGTTCTGTTTGCCCGGACCTCTGTAAGATATAGCTAGGCTTCGAAAAGCCTTAAGGCTCTCGCAATCAATGGTGGTGCCATGGTGCCTGATAAGCTATGCAGCATCACTATTTGGCGCCCGTGCTCAACAAGGGGCAGAGGCATTAGTCGCGTGAGGAATCCGAATGTGCCGCATGTGCGTCAACCCATTTCTAATTGCCAGCCCGGTTTTCAGCGGCGGCCTCTCGAACCGGCCTTATGGGAGCGTGCCTTGTGCGGCTGGCGCAGTCTTCCCTCAGTGACGCCGTGGCATTTCTGCACCAGGTGGAGGTCCTCCTACTGTGCCGCCATACCGCCACCTACTCGTGCAGTCTATCGCGTGCGCACTAGCTGAGAGGTACGAGATGCAATTGCTTTGATATGCTACACTTGCAAGCGCTCGATTCTTAGAAGCGGCCGCCGATTTCGAGATCTCAATCGAGGCGCAGTCATTACCCAATCGATCTACGCATCGACCAAACTTTGGTCGGTCCGACGTTTGATGACAGACAGCGCTGCCAGCACTCACTGGTCCAAATGCTGTGCAGGCGCATCGGCTGCATTTCGTCGTACTCGTATAGTTGTCGCTTGCGCAGATGTCGGACAGCAGCGGCAGTGACTGGGAAGCTGTAGAAAATGAGACCCTGGCGGAGCTCGAAGCTGAGCAAGCTAAGTATGCTGCTGAGTTGGAGGAACTGCGATCAGCAGAGCGGACCGCAGCCGGCAGCACTCCGAACCCGTTAGCCGAGAATGAACAGCTCAGGGCCGAGCTGGCTGCGATGGCTTCGCTATCAGCATCAGCAAGTAAGAGGCGTGATGAAGAGGACGTGAAGGCCAAGCTTGCACAGCTCTTGCACAGCTCTCAGCCGAGAACGCCAAACTAACAGCGGCTCTGGAAACTGGTGTCGGCCTGAGTGAACTCACAGACGTTCGCCCGTGCTGGCAGCTTCGCGAGCCAGAATGGCGGCCTTGGTGAGCTTATGCGCTGTGCAGGCGCGGCTCTTGCTGCTGCTAGGGTGTACGTGTTCATTAATGAATATTGCACCGCATTGGAACAGCATGCTCATGGCAGTTTGAGCACGATACCAGACGTCAATTCATCTCGGGCGCAGTCTGTTACTGTGACACTGCACACTGCAGGGCAAAGGAATTGCTGACTCTGCTGTCAGGGCATCAGCCATGCACTCAGCCTTGCAAGAGCTGGAGACACGTCGTGAGAAAGGTGTCGATTTGGGTATTGTGATGGATGGAACAGACTCCATGGTAAGTAGCTCCTACATGTACAACACTAGTGTAGTACCACCATTAATGGTCAAATAAAATAGTTTGCATATGATATGCACACCTCAGAACTTGCACCAATTGGCAAACCTCCTTATAACCTGAGCAGATGAATTGTGAGTACGACTATAGTCACAACCCATTGAGGAACCTCATTTTGACAGTCATGCCGTGAGGGCAAGGCAGTGATCCCAAGCCTTTGTTTACTAATCAGTATGAGTATATGAAGCACGTGCCTAAGCTTGCAGGGATGGTGCATTAACGCTTGCAAGGAGAAGGCCAATGAGATCATGGCTGCTGCTAGAAATATTCATCCAGATGCCATTCTGCGAGTGGTAAGTGGCTTTCTGTCAAGTGGAGCAAACGCTAACTTCTAGCGACAACATGGCCAAAATTTTGAAGTGGCCGTCTTTGTGCAACTTGCCATGCATGCTGTTGCATGCAATAACACTCATCATCAACATAAAAGCTTGCAATGATGACATGGAACTTGTGAATGGCATCAACATTGCTTGGCACACCAGCGAGGGCACACAGCAGACTATACATATCAAGTCACATAAGTTTGGGTGAATCTCTGAGCACATCCAATTGCAACAAAAGCACATTGATGTTGCAGGCATGTATAATATACACAGATGACTACAATGGACCTAGCTTGTTGACAGCAGTCAATGACTTCATTGGTAAAGAACAACTGATGTCAATCACTGACTTTCTCAGTGGCGTCATGGCTATTGGGAATGACGAAACCTGTGAGAGCGTGGCTGCTGGTTTGCAGGCAAGTAATTGCTGACTTGCCTCACACAGGAGCATCACTCATTGACTCAGGAAGGTTGCACAACATTGCACTCTATCCTGCATGAGAGAGCACAACTAGACAGTGTTTCTTAGATGCTCTTTTGCATGCTCTAAAATGGGAGTACCCTGGTATGCAAGCATTACATTCATTACCCTTAATAGCAATATCAGAAGCAACATTCATATGGTTATAGACCGGGTAGAAGCCAGGATGACGTAATAAAATTAATATTCGAAACAATAAGACACCAGGGACCCAGATTTGCAGTAATGACAGGACAAGAAATAGAAGTTTCATCAGAATGGATATTAAATAATATAGAAATGAATAAAACACTATTAAAAGAATTTTTAAGAGCAGGATATATAGGACCCTAATGTGACCCAGCTTGCCCTCTCACAGCCAGAATAACACTGGTCATCGTGTGCTTGCTCCCCATGCTGCACCCTACAGACCTCCAATGCTGTATATAGGAGGCAATGAAGCTGTCTTGGAGTACACAGCTATTGCGGCAACATTCATACCTATGATTGTAGAGAGCATCACGGACAGCATGAAGCGCAGCTCCTCTTTTGGCTCTGGTCGAAGCGTTGGTACCGCTTCACATAGAAGCGACAAGGGGGACCATCTCACAGTCTTTCACAGTGTCCTTTGAACATCTCAGTCAGCCCAGAGCTCAATCCGGGCTTAGGGTGAGTTGTACACTGCTTAGGTGACAATGAGGGAAAAGAAACAGTGTGAGCTGTTGATCTTTGATTTATGTGCATAGGAGTGCATATGCAGACTGTGAGCTAATTACAAGCAACAAGGCTGTCACACATGTAGGCACAAATGCATGTGAGCACAAAGATAGATGTAAAGTACATTGTGGACTTGTTGCTTGTCAGCCATGCAGGCAGTATATCTGTTTGTTTGCCAGCTACATCAGAAATAAAGGTCTGCAGTGATTTTTTCCCTCAGTCAAGCGCAATCTCAGCAGAGTAGGCAATGTCAAGAGCGCCTGCTCGCTGAGAGTTGCACAGATTCAGCATAGCATGTACATTCTAGAAGCACAGACTACTTGTGGTGAAAGCTTTGCTCACCTTTCGCATGTGACAGAGGTAGTGGATCTGCCTCCTGCTAGGTAACTTCCCCACGCTCACTTGCGAATTGGGAGCACCGCGCCGAACGACTACAAGCTTTGTTTCCATCACAAATCACGATGTGAGCCTCAAGTGAAGAGGGAAACGCAGAGAGCTGCAGTTAGTGCAACGTACCTTGAATCAGCTGCATGCTAGGCACATGTTTTATCGCGAGTCACGCGGAGAATTGGATGATGTTCCGTGGCACAGCACAGATCTGACACGCCAGCTGCAATGCAAGCTAGCTTGGCAGGAAGATCTTTGTAGTATGTATCTGTGCAACACATCTGGCGCAAGTTCGAATCACAATATGCTACCTGATATCTGCCGTCTCAGCACTGTTGCAGCCTCAGCTTGGCGTACAAAGCTGAAAATGGGGTTGAATATATCTGCATGCAGTGCAGTGTCCCTCTACAGCCGCGGCAACCTTAGCCGAAACTACGTAAATCGGCAAGGCCATGAGTTACAGTTGCTCACTTAATTTCAGACCCATGGCCATTTATACAGCCTAGGCCCAGCTAGCAGTGAAACAAACTGATTAGCTACTTGCAAGAAGCTGACAAGGAAGCCCCGAGCGTTTGTCATCCACCTGGGCCAATGCTATTGCACACAAATCGCAATTCGCGGCTTACTTCAGCAGCATTGCTGCCGCCTCAAGCGCCGCATTATATTTCTGTCGTGCGCCGAGCATCCGCTGCAGCTCGTACTGGTCTGTATCAGTGCCTAAATCTGAGCTGCTTAACACCTTCTATCAGTTTGCAAACGCCTAGGCTTCAGCATAGCCACAATCTATGTGTTGTAAGCAGACTCTACATCTCGCGGCAAGCAGAAACGCAACAGGAAGGGCACAATGTCGCAGCTTTGAGAAGCACTGCTTATGAAAGAAAGCCTTTTTCTCACTGTGTAAGCAGACTCAGAGTTTATTATAGACGCCAAGGTCATGCTTCTGCAAGTGCTCAATAACTGCTGCATCTATTACGATACACTTCTTTCAAAATTTTCACATCGTACAGTTGACTCCTGAGGGCTCCTACAGCAGCAGGTGCATCAGTCAAAGAGGCAAACAGAGTAGTTCTGCACAATAGGTAAAAGCAAGTCTTGGAAGCATGATTGTGCATTTTGCGTTGTGACTGATGAGCAAGTAAGAGGCTAAACTGAATGCCATGCTTGATGGCGTCAGCTGTGCCTGCGTTCAACACTGACTGAATCAGTGTTGGCTGACTGCACAGGATAGCTGCTAGGAGCGCTAGCATTCAAATAGCACGCCCAGGCAAGAGCGATCCTGATTGTTCACACTGTGTACACTACAGTTATGGTTGCACACAGAAACTCGGTGTCTCACCATGTTTCATGCCTAGGTTGATCCAAATGCTCTTTTTTGATGGCAGCTGGTGTCCTGCATGCATGCACAAGAGGTTGAGTCAACCACAACAACATACTCAGCAAAAAAGCTGGATGACAATTGAAATGTCTGTAATTTGGTACGCAACATAGCCAACTTAAGCGATGATCACAAGTCAGCTGAAGTCACCTTGCTATCATTTTGCTTGACAGCTGCTGCATAGCTGTGTCTGACTTTTGCTGCAGGCTCATCATCTGCAGAATAGAGAATCTTCAGCAGATGTATTCAGAGTTGCATCAGCATTTTGTCAATCTGTTCCATCATATTGCTTGCACAAACTAGATAACACCATATCTGTCACTGCTGCAGCCTGCATATGGGCAACATTTCAGTTTGCAGCATTGGAGGCTAGCTCATTGCCTTGTTTGCTGCAATTCATTGCTCATGCAAGAACATTAGCGTAGTCTCAATGGTTAATATTGGCAGCTGGTACTGACCATCGGTTTCCATGCTGCAGGACAATGACAAGGTGATCATGATGCAACTTGTGCTATGTATGCATATGCCTGAGGTATGCACATGCATATGCCTGTGTGCATATGCCTGAGGTATACCTATGCAGCTGCATAGCAGCAATGCAGATCAGGGACACAGGGACATGTGCAAACGCCACATCAGAGCAAGCTGCATACATCGCACAGTACTGCATGTGCATGTGTCTGTTGAGCTGTCACGCAAAATGATTATGATCAGACACGTTATGAATAGGATTGCCAGTTATGCGTCAGCATGATACTGTGTGCTTTACAGACACTGTCGTAGATTGCCGCCCTGCTGTCCACTCAAGCATTGCAGCATTGCTGCACATCTGCCAAACCACCTTGACATGCACTCAGGCCCTGTAGTCAGGGACAGCATGAGGCGCAGTGCCTTCTTTGCTTCTGGGAAAACAGCCTCCAGTAGTGGACGGGGTGCTGGCAAGGGGGATCCTAGGACCATCTTCCACAGTGTGCTGTGAAGCCAAGCTGCAGTTGATGTCAGCATGCCAGATATCGTTGTCCATGCTGAACGGTGATTGACACTGCAACTGCCTGTGTTACGATCGTGCCATGTATATATACAATACATTGTACACTAGCAGCCATACAGATTGACAGCTCACAGTCAGCTCAGAAGTAAATATAGGGTTGGTCAGGCTTCTTCCTGTCACAAGCTCAATGGCCACATCTTCCCTTTGTCTACAAAGTACATAAGCACTATCACAAATGGGCTGTGAAATCTATAATCTGTATTGTAAAAAACACACATCATGTGAATGATGTCATGAGACACCATACCAGGCTTGTCTTCCAGCAACTCTGACAGGCCAGCGTCTGATCCCCAGGGCTTTGACCTTGCCTATTACATGCAATGCTTTCAGTGCATTGTCATGTCAGATCCCTTGTACTGTGGAGAGACATGAGCTTTAGTGAGAGAACACATTTGACCCTTTGGCTGTTTTCCTTATGAACTGTCTGCAAAGCATATGTGGCATATCCTTGCATGACCATGTGCCAACTGTTGACATTTTGAATAGGTGCAACACCTGTTCTGTGGAGTTTCAGCTGCAAAGCAAGATACTCAGGTGGCTGGGTCACGTTTTCAGGATGTCTAACGATAGAGCGCCTGGGAGGCTTTCGTTTGGTGAAGTCCAGGCCTTTGCCCACCTGGTTGCTTTAGGTCTAGTCTTGATGATGTTGTGGTATATGACTGTCAAATCTGTAGTATCAGTAGGGCATTTATCAGTAAAGGCATGTAGGAATGCACAGGACAAGCTGCTCTCGGGAGACAAGACTTGCACATACCAAGCTCATCTTTTGACAGCATGTGACAAGCATGTGACAGAGGGCTTGCGATTTGTAATTACATGGCACTTGTGCAAAAGCAGCTCAGGTTGCCCATACAGCGTCTGACATGTACATTCTTCAGATATCAGACAGGGTACAGCATGTAAGGCATACATTTGATGTGTCAATAGGCCATGAGAGTAGTGGCAACCTGCAAAGATGCCAGAGTTGTCTGAGCTTACCACAGCTTTGTCTGAGTTCTTGCCCAATGTTGTGTTGAGCTGCTTGATCCAATGCTCATCACTCAATCCGGATAGTCAGCTCATCAAGCACGTGGTGCCACTCGAGCAAAAGCACACTGTGCACCGACCTGGCAGGTTGTGACTGAGCTTCCGCCTGCTAGCATGATGTCGAACAGCCTGCCTGGCAGCACAACATTGCATTCGCAACGTTACGGAAATCAGGGCAAGTGTTTGAGGGCGGCAGTACTGGTCTCGTCCAGAGGCGAGAATCGTTGCCAACTACTTTCCGGAACCCCTTTGCTCTCTCGAAGGGGTGTGTCGCTGCAGCATCATGGCATCAGATACCGCAAGATCTCTTGTCAGGTGAATTTGCAGCATATTCAAGCTTGTCGGCTGAACGCGCGCGCTTGACAATTCTGCCCTCACACGCAACTAAACTGGTGTCGCGTTTGTTGTAGTCTCAAGCCACAGCTGTTCCACAGACACAGGAACACTTGTCATACCAACAGGCAGCTGAGGGTCCTTACGCAAGTCTCCCAGACATGTAGGCTGCTCTCAAGTCTGATCTTTAGAGACGTCTGTTCTACCTAAGTCTAGTCACAAAAATGCTGACAGATGTAAGCTAGATAATGTAATGTAGGTGGCCTGATCTGGCTGAGAGGTATGGGCAGCAAACAGCAGCAGAAGATCCTCATCAGTCACCTGCAACTAAGCTAACCTTCAGGTGAGAAGCACTGTCCATCTTTCAGCCTTGCTGTTGGTGTTGGGTGCCAGTCCTGCTTGATCAGCGCACAGCAGCTTGTCACGAGTGTTGAATTTCTTGCAGGGAGTTAGATGCACGCATTAAGGACTTTGCATCAGGTCTCAGATCACTGGGACTGGTCAAAGGTGACAAGGTAAACCACAAATCCTATATGAACAGCCTCAACATTGTCATTGCTGCACCTTGCTGGACCTGGAAGCTGCCAAATTGCCTTGTGCATGTGCTGCAGCTGACGTGACTTCCTGAACTTACCAAGCAAAGTGCACCATCGCAACAACAATGCATTGTCTAATCCGTGGAACAGCCAGCAGTATGTTTCATTCACATTCCTCAAGCACCTTGACTCCTGACACAGTCTTACTATTGGTAGCTGCCAAGCTGCTTCTGTCCAAACAGCACACAGCAAGGTAACATCTCAAAGTAGCATTGCCTGTTGTATCAGGTGTCCCTCTTTTCAGAGAACTCCTCTCGTTGGCTGGTGGCAGATCAGGCCATCATGCTGTGTGGGGCTGCAGATGCCGTCAGAGGCGCCAGCAGTCCCCCTGCTGAGCTTGCCTACATCATCCACCAGTCTGACAGCTCAGGTTGGTCCTCTCTGCATCAGTGTGCAGACCTGACATGCTGATCAACGGGAGTGCATTCAGTCTGACAGATCAGGTTGGTCTGCTCTGCATCAGTGTTCAGACCTGACATGCTGATCAATGGGAGTGCATACAGTCTGACAGCTCAGATTGGTTTGCCCTGCATTACTGTCCAGACCTGACATGCTGATGATTGGAGCTACGTACTGTCTGTGAGCTCAGCTCAGTGTTTAGAACAGACATGCTGATCAATGGGACTATATACAGTCTGACAGCTCAGCTGGGTGTTGAAACCAGACATGCTGATCAATGGGACTATGTACAGCTGCAATATTAGCAGCAAGGCACTGCAAGCTGATGAGTCATGTTGATCCTCAATGATCAGTCTGTTCCCAAGGTCTGATTGTGACAGCTCAGTCCAGCTCAGCCCAAACTAGATCAGCCTTGCTCAACTCAGTCACAGAGCACTGTACCTGTATGATACAGGTTGAATCGTTGTACATATTTGTAGATCCCCTGACAGCTCAGTCACAGCGCCTTTGAGACTGTTCCTTCCTCAACACTCAATCAAGACAGCTTGCGTCGTCTTGAGAGCATGCCAGCTGGACAAGGTGCCAGCATGACTAGCAGCACAATCAGCGCGACTCAGACTTGGCAGCTGCAAGAAAGGGACAGATGTTCAGCTGCAGCCCATGTTTTGGGAAACCAGCAGCTGCAAGCGAACAAGCGCAGGCTCACAAGATGGCACAGCATGTAGTTGCCTGCACAGAAAAAGCCTGACATTTAACAGGATAGCACAATGCAGCACACGCCTACATGACTGCAGCTTGTTGACTCACTGTGCTCTGGTGCAGTGAATCAGCTTGGTCAAGCTTTTGTTTGCCCAATGCAGACATTGCATGCTGTCAAACATGCACCTTCTGACTCAGCAGCCTCAGAATGCAGTGGATGATTGAAGGAATGGATCAGTCTGCAGCGCTCCAACCGGGCATGTGACTGTGACTGTGACCTGACTGTCAGGCTGACTGACTGAGTACTTACAATACAGGGCTTGTGGTGCAAGATCTGGAGACGCTGCGCAAGCTTCTGCCGTTCATCAACAAGCCTCACAGCAGTGCAGGCAGCAACAGCAATGGCAACGGCAACAGCAATGGCAACAGCAATGGGCATCAGGTATAATTCCAAACCTGTCAGACCTGACCAGCTTGCAGCATGGTTCTATAGGACAATACTTTAGGTGCTGTAGCTTCACAGAGAAGCATTGAAATGACCTGGTCTCACAGCTGCAGCTGTTCTTGCCGGAGGCATCAAGCTCAACAGACAGACTCTGACTCTGCTCTTGTGGTTGTGCAGAAGCCGCTGAGCGAGTCCATACGTTTCTTGGCAGTGCTGTGGGGTCAGCCCACTCAAAAGGACAAGGAAGCCCTGGGCTGCCCAGTCCTGTCCTTTGATGAAGTCACTGAAAAGGGTCGTCAAAACCTGACTGGTTTTGAGGCAAACCCTGTGCAAATTTCAGGATCTGATTTGGCAACCCTGGTGTACACCTCTGGCACAACAGGCAACCCTAAGGTAACAGCGTACTGCCGTGACAGATTACTTTGTCGCAGCGCACAATTTCTAGACCCTGCAACTGCCATGCATGTTGCAGTGTGCGTGCGTGCGTGTCTGTGTGTGTGCCTGTGTAGTGTGCTGCTGTGCTAATCATGTGTCCTGCACGTCCATGCCCTGGAGCATTCATTGGTCGGCTGACTGCCAAAGTATGGCCTCATCCCCAGAGATGCTAAAAGGATCGCATGTAGTTGGCCCTTGGGGGAAGCTATGTGTTGCTCAACTGAACAGATGAATGGGTGAATAATTGAGCAAGTGCGTGATTGAGTGCATAACTGAACGAACTGCACTGGAGCTGGCAAACCAACACTGCATAAAGCACAAGGGAGTCACAATGAAGCTGGTGGCATTGGTGGGTGCAGGGCGTGATGCTGACCCACAGCAACCTGTTGTACCAGCTGAACAACCTGAAGCACTTCCTGCAGCCCTCACCAGGAGAGAGCTCCCTGAGTCTGCTGCCCCCCTGGCACATCTACGAGCGCTCCTGTGGTTACTTCATCTACTCCTGTGGCATGAAGCAGGTGTACACCAGCATCCGCCGCTTCAGAGAGGATTTGACCAAGTTCCCACCTCAGTTCTTTGTGTGCGTGCCTCTGGTCATTGACACCCTCCAGACAAAGGTATGCACACCTTATCTTCACATGATACAATTTGTTACATAGGAAATGGAACCCCAGGAAGGGGTGCTTGAGGAAGTACACATACCAGGGTATCTTTTGTTACGTAATTGATGCAGGATTTCTTTGTTGTTTGCCATGCATTTAGTTCCCAGAGAGCCAGAAGCTACAGCTGAGCTTTGGCAGGTCGGACTGTGTTGCATTTGGCTGATCTGTCTGTGCCCCTGTCTGTGCCTGTGTATGGCGACATTGGTGCCTTTGCACCTTCTTCTGGCTCTTGTCACTGCCTCTCATGTTACTGTGTCCTTATTAAAGAAAGATGTGGCATCTGCTGCAAAATCCTTGTTTGCTGAGTGGATTGCAAGTGGACTGGTAGCTCAACATACAGCAGCTACCTACCACAGGACTGCTGAGTATCGAAACCAATCCATTGACTCACTAACACAGAGTGTTAGCCTAGTGCATTTGCACATTAAACTTTATAACAGTCACGCATGAACGGTGCTTGGTCACAACAACAGCATTCCACAGTAGCATGCATTGACGTAGTAATTGACAGTTCCAACAGCAACAGTACACTGATGGTACAGGTGAAGGCAGCCATCAAGCGGGGCTCAAATGCTAAGCGCACCATTGCTGCATTCTTCTTCGCCTTGAGTGGGATCTTCATCAGAGCCAGGAGGGTGAAGAACGGGGTAGACCTGAAGTGGGCTGTGAAGCCCCGCCCCATGACTGCCCTGCTCTGGGCTCTGCTCACAGTAGCCCTGCTGGCACCATTCCACAGGTGACTGCTGCTTCTGCACTGACCATGTCAGTAGAGCATGGCTTGAGCATATAGTGAGCTCTACCTGTTTTTGTTAGCAATGTTATTGTTGTTTATGATTATTATTATCTTTGTTGTTATTCTAATACTATTGTTATTATTATTATCACTATTAACATTGTTACCAACTGGCTGGCTGGCTGGTCTGGCTGACTGGCTGGCTGGCTGTTTGGTCAGAATTATGACCTGTTCAAGAGGCATGTCATGCTGCATGTCGTAAAAAGCCTTAAGCTTCTGTATATTTGTCAATTTGTTCAAAAGCCTGTTGTATGCACAAGGCGTCAGCATAGGCCTGGTCTCTGACCAACGCAGCAAGCTAGCTTTGTCATCATGCATGCTCTCCCAACAGTCTTGGGCCTATAGACTTGCAAAGAATAGGCCTAGTCTATGCAGCACATCAGCTTTGTCATATTGCATGCCCTCCTTCTAACCGTCTTGTTCTTGCAGGCTTGCAAAGAAGCTTGTGTATGGCAAGATCAGAGGGGCACTTGGGGTGAGCAAGTGTGTGGTGAGCGGGGGCGGTTCCCTGCAGCCCCATCTGGATGAGTTCTATGAAGTCCTGGACCTCACTGTCCTCAATGGCTGGGGACTGTCTGAGGTGTGCAGCCTCACTAATTGGCCTTGCCCCCATTGTTATACTGTCTCCACCACTATGTACCACTGCAACTGCACCATTTGTGTTCTGGAGACCAGTGCAAGGGTCTCCAGACAACACCTAAGAAAGCAAACAGAAACACGATGTATCAATTTGTTCATCACTAAAACAAGCTGTTGCTGCATTTGTCAATAAAGCATCCACAGTTGCAGAGGGTACAGGTGGGAGGTGTAGCAATGCCGTGCTTGCAAATAGCCTTGGCACGATTTTGCGTTCTGGTGTCATCTATGCGTATTTCCCTTATTAACCTGTAACCGCCTGTGCGCATTTCCCTTATCAACCTGTAACCGTCTGCAACTCTGCAGCAACACTGTTACATGCTCCCCAATCTGACCAGCCCAGTACCCCATACTGAATGTTGCTTGCACAGAAACAAGCTTATGTTCTAAAAGGCAAATCCACCTCTACTTCAAAGCCTTTATGTTTGGACTTTGTGTTCGAGATAGTGAGCGACAAAGGGATATATAACTTCTGGACATGAAACTCCCAGCCTTCTGGTGAGTGAGCAAATGTGCTCAAATTATGCACATCAGCATCACAAGTCCCAACAGGAAACACCCAGGAATCAGCAAAGTCAGAGTTGACCTCACAAGACACAACAAGAAAATGACAAAGTACGTCTGCAACGGCCCAATACCAGGCAGCGGCTTCAACGCCAAAGTGGTGGTTTGTTCTTGTCAAATGGTGTATAGTTGAACAATGACATATCTTGCTTTTTGTCTGCAGACATCTCCGGTGCTGGCCTGCAGAGCCTACATGGATGGCCAGCTGGCTGTGCGCGGCAGCGTAGGTATGCCCTCATTGCTCATGGCTCAAACCTCTGTCTTGTCACTCTGCACATCTCATTAGTAACTGTCAGTAGCAATCTTCATCAGGAACATTAGTGATGACAAGTGTGTGAGCTTGACCATTGCTCATTGCTGTAGCCTCTGTCTTGTAGTCCTGCGTCATGTGCAAAGCCCCAAGCTGTAATCTCTCCGTAACAGGCCAGGTCACAGAGGTACTGACGTTACACTGACCAAATGTTACAGCAACGCCCCAATGTTTGCTGCAGTCAAGCAACGTGCAGCATTATGGACCCTGCCCTCTTATACCGCTTGTGTGCAACATCTTGCTCAACAAATTCACAGCACTGCTGACTGCATCTTCATCTTGTCGGTCTATTTACGCAGCAATCTTTCCAGTCCTCTGGCATACATCCTTGCATCCTATTTGTCTTTGCACACTCCTATCCCACAGTCACTGATGCTTCCTAGCATGCCAGAGATTTCTTGAGGCATGCCATTCTTGCTTTTCTGCAGGCAGGCCAATCCCTGGGACCAACCTGAGGGTGGTTGACCCTGAGACCTATCAAGATGTCGCAGATGGGCAGCAAGGGGTCATCCTAGCTCAGGGCCCCGGGGTCATGAAGGGCTACTACAATGACCCTCAGGGCACCCAGAAAGCCCTGAAGCAGGGCAGCTGGTTTGACACTGGAGATCTGGGCTGGCGAGCACCAGGTATGGCTACATATGTTTTCCTGTATAATCAGACTGTTGTGGGGCCTTCTAACAGGTTTTTTTTCCCCCACCTGTGCATGAGTTTGTCTATTCACTGCTTTGTCTGCTTTGTGTCTCTGTCTTTCAAATGGTCTGTTTGGTTGTCTATTTGTCTGCCTGCCAGCTTGCCTGACTGACTGACTGTCTGTCTGTCGGTCTGTCTGTCTGTCCGTGTGCCTACCTGCATGTTGCTCTGTGCAGCTGCCTCCTGTGTCAACAGCAGACTGCACCATGGGCAAACACTGTGCTCGCTGCGCTTTTGATTTGCGGCATCATCCTATCACATTCCTGTGTCCCCATGCCATGAGCGACAGCTACATTGAACATGCGCTTGATGTCATGCAGTCTGTTTGTCTGCCTGCCTGCTTGCCTGTCTGTCTGTCTGTCTGTCTGTCTGTCTGTCTGTCTGTCTGTCTGTCTGTGCCTACCTGCTTGTTGCTCAGGTTGACTGCTGTCTCAACAGCAGACTGGCATCAATGACAGGCACATTCAACATTTGAATTTGACTCAGTCTTGATAGGCCTATTGAACAAGGCTACCCCAATGGTTGCCCGCATAAACTTACAAATTCTGCTGAGGCTAAGGCCCTACCCCGGGAGGGGGCATCGGCTCTCGTGATACATTCAACATGCGCGTAATGTGATGCAGAGGGAGTGGCGGGAAGCAACATGGCCGGCGTGATGGTGCTGACAGGCCGGGCCAAAGACACCATTGTGCTGAGCAGCGGTGAAAACATCGAGCCCAGCTCCATAGAGGATGCTGCAGTGTGCAGCCCCCTCATCAAGTTCTGTGTGCTGTTGGGACAAGACCGCCGGTCCCTGGGAGCACTGGTGGTCCCTGACCCCGAGGCCTGGGAAGAGCTGGAAAAAGAGAAAGGTGAGTTTGATGGTCTTTCAGTTACAGCAGGCTCTGAATGTTCTTCGCATTCTTTTCTTTCTAGAATAGTTGAGACAGTCATAGACAATTGATACAGTTGGGGCAAGGCGTTTGCACCCTGACTGGCCCTTTGCGCTACCTGATTGACGCCAATGCTCCTTGTGTGCTAGGTTGCAGCATTTTCTTGGGCGTGTGTCTGTCTGTGTGTGTGTGTGTGTGTGTGTGCCATGACAAAGTGTGCAAATATATGGGGACCAGAGGACCATAAGCGGCAGCTGTACTCATGCATGTCAACTAGCCACAAAATGCTGACACTCACGCATGTTCAGTAGCAATGCAGTGCTGATAAGTGCCAGGCTTGGGCAGGACTGCAGCCAAGCTGGCTTGATTGCATTCATGCCGCAGCCTACTTGCAAGTATGGGGTGCTGGTGCTGTTTCATAGGGCATGTTTGATGTGTTTCATGTCAGCCTGCTTGAAAACACCAGTGATGTGATGTGATGAATTCTTCTGTTGCATCAGGCCAAATGACAGATGCTGAGAGGCACAGCATCATCAAAGCTGAGCTGGACAAGGTTTCCTCAGCCCGACCGCCGCATGAGCGCATAGCAGCCTTTGCAATCCTCAAGGAGCCCTTCAGTCCAGAAAATGGCACTCTGACTAGAACTATGAAGCCTCGCAAGGCTGTCATTATGCAACAATATGCCAGCGAGGTGGAAGCATTGAAGAAGCAGCTCAGATGACATCATTCATGTGCGGTCACAATGCATGGTCATCGCTGCTATCTACAAGACGTTTTTGTGTGATGCTTCAGGTCCTTTTCAGCCTGTTTTTGGTGTGGCTATCAACGCAAGTATAGTGTTGATGTGCAGTTCATTTATTGGTGCATCGAGCCGTGTGGTCTGACAGGATTTTCTAAAGTGTTGAGCCTTGTTCCGGGTTTAGGATTGTCTGACACAGGACAGCGCATCACAGATGCGTCATTAGCATTTTGGTTTTGCTAGGCTGTCAGCTTTTGTTACCGTGTCATAGCAGCATTTGTTGTGCCAGTTGCCCCAATGCATGGGGGCTTCAAGAACTGCTGCAACCATGTGGTGTTAGCATACCATGTATCATGACTCACATCACATCAATGTTCGCATCAGACGCAGGTGTATAAGGTAGTCTGTATGTAAGGCTTTAGGAGTAGTTGTTTAGGCATTTAGTATGCTGTTCAAGGGTAGGAAAATAATATGTGCTGTTGCTCATGTGTTGTAACGTATAGACTCATTCACATTCCTGTGTTGTAAAGCACCAATCTTCCCAAAGGCATGACAGCGTGCATCATGACTTGACAGCGCGCATCATGACTGATTAGTGTTCGCTACAGCATTCTCATTCTCATCCGCACGGTCTGGCCAACTGCATAGGACTGTATACAGTCAATATACCGCACAGTTTCAGATTTGCCTTCTACCAACACAAGATCAAAACACAGAGCAGCAAGCTATTTCACACTCAGCGTTTGCATTTAGAAGACCTTGCAACTGAGTATGAGACCCACAAACAACTATGCCTTGATCAATGTGCGCAAGAAAGGTACAGACTGATGCTACACTTCAAGGAAGCCTGCAAGGTGTATTCCTTCCTGCTGCAAAATCTGAAGACGCTCTAGCATAGCTAAAATGGGTGCTTTTTTGCCCTGAAGACCCTGTGAGACCTTATGCTGTGGCAGTGCTGTCGGTTGCTGCTGTCTGGTTTCTGTACGCCAGGGTTGCAAAGCAGTTGGAGCTGGAGCTGGAGTAAGGGCCAAGGCTGTGGAGTCATCCTTGAGCCCGCTGTCGGAGGCTTGCTTGGCAGCATGATTGCTGATGCATATCTGCAGGTGCACAATACATACCATTCATGTGCTGGCAACCCTTCAGGAACAAACTCTGAGATACAATCAATGATGACAGACTGGACCAGCGCAGTGCATGTATTCTGAGTTTACATACCTGTCTTCACAGACAATTGGCTAGCAAGGCATGCAGGCAGCTTGCAGCAAACCAGCGCAGATGTAATCATCGCTGCTAACAAGCATTGCTGCTGATCTGACAAAGGTCAGCACACCATACTGTGATGAGTACCAAGTGGCAAGACTGTTACCTCTAGCTCTTTTGCAGGTCCAGCTGCAGCGGTGCTCAGCTCGCGCAGCCTTGCAAAGGCCTCTTTGACTGCCTCCGGTCCCTTCAAAGGCTTTCCAAGTATGGGAGTGGGTGCAAGCAGGCTAGCAGAGACCTGCTCTATCGGAACACCCCCCACGACTGCTGCTTGCAGCGCTTGCTGCTGCAGCTGAGCCAGCAGAGGGTGGTGCTCTGTGTGAGACAGCAAGTCTGCAGCTGCTGCAGTGGTGCTGTCATTGCTTGAGTCAGCTAGCCTGTCTAGCTGAGCAGCACCTGCAAGGGTGTATGACAAGTGACATAACCTCACGACAAAAGAATGCTGACTGGCGAAAAAGTTCTGAGCTGCGGTGCTTTGAATTCGTGCTGATGTGGTGGCTTGTTTGTCATTGTCAGCAATGTGTTGCAGCTTGCGCATTCAAGCAGAGCAATGCAATGCACTGCATCATAGCATATAGCTGATCTGAGTGCATCACTACTGATAGACACAGGATCTCAGCTGCCTGCCAACACACATACGTGCACCGGCACCACAGTTTGCCTCAAGACAAATGTCATGATGCAACTGAGTTACCTGAGCTATCACTGTGAATACGCCCAAATTCTTTTAAATATGACTGTAGACATATATCTCTGGCATTTCTGGTATTAGGTGGAAAGAAACAAAAAACAAAAAACAAGCAAGCCTCACCAGGGACAGGTGTAGAAGCACGCAAGTCCTGCAGTGGTGAATTGCTGACTGGGCCCTTCTTGGTTGACAATGGGCTTGAAGCCGGCAGGCCACCAAAAATACCTGCAGGATGCTTCAATAATAATAATAATAATAATGATGAATAATAATACTACTACTACTAACAACAACAACAAATAACTCTGCCCTGAAGTTTCACAAGCTCCCAACCCAGGATATCAGCACCTTGGACAGCAGCTATGCTGATTGCCATCAACGGCCCAGTGTAGGGACATGCAGCTCAATGAGATGTCATCCAACAGCCAATAAGTAATTAAGCCAGGGCTGGCAATGCATAGTCACAGTAGCATGCTGTGCAGTGCGAGAAATTAGCTGCTAATTTGCACTGCTAGCATCCTGCAGGAAGCTGGTCAGCTGACACGCTAGCAATGCGCCTTGCACCTCAGCTTTGCTACAATAACCACTGCATCCGAGTAGTGAAGGTTTACACTGCCCAGCTTTATCACTTAACGAGCACATGATAGAACTTAATCTCGTCTGGTTCCGCACATGTGCTTTGATGCAAGCTGCAGGCCTCTGTGGGCACTGTGGTAATTACCACAGCTTATAAGGATAAAGCATTCAGCCTTGTGGTCCTTTCACAAAGCCAAGGTTGAGCTCACAAGGGCAAACCATCAGCAGCTGCAAGCTGGACATGCATATGGCGAGCTAAATACTGCTGCTTTGAATACCTCCAGTGTTGTGTGATGTTTTTGTAAGAGTCGTCTGGCTAGAGTATTGCTACAAATGAGCTATCGTTGCCTCAAAGCTCTTGCGAGACAAGGCTGCTCCAGCTGGCTTGCTACTGAGCAAGACTCATGACCTAACTCAAAGAGAGACACGTATGAACCAAGACTCAGGTATAGCATATTGGCATTGACGCTCTGCTGAAAAAGCATGAACAACAAAAGATGACATAACATGGTGGCAAGTCACGCAAGTACCATGCGCATCATTCATTGCCACCATATCATGAGCATCTACAGCGTAAAAGCAGCTCTGGACTCCTTGACACTGTTGACAAAGCAGGAGAAGCAAAAACATCAGAGATAAAATGAGCAAGTACACAGAATCTTATACACGGCGGCACAGAAAATCACAGGAATGGGATCGTAGTCCAGATGTTTAACAGCTTGTTGTTATGCTTGCGCCTGCACACAGCAACAGATGGCTTAGAGACACAGAGCGCCAGATCAACACTTTCTACACGCGCTAGTTCCCTTTTCCCCAGCCTATCATGCAGACATATGCAAACATATAGACACAATTGTCAGTCGACTCAAGCAAATTGTGAAAGAAGCCCAGTACAGCACAATCATTGCAACAGCATCTTAGTGACACAATTTGTGACCCCTTACCACTCAATTTGAGCTGCCAGGGTTGCCATGACTACATCTACCATTTGCTTGCCAGCACCGTATATCTCCACACCTCCTCTCAGCCTGCCAATATCACAAGATTCATAATGGAGAAGACATATTACTTGGGATGCAAAACTGAGCATCAAAGCCGTCCAGCCTTGATGTGCACAAGCTGTATGGGAAAGCTAAAAATGTCCTGGATCCACAGGGCCCATCAATGCTGCAAGGAAGGGAAGGGAAGGGAAGGGAAGGGAGGGGAAGGGAAGGGGGA
>JAABUP010002464.1_pt1 | contig 35711 bp, 18 predicted proteins | sample 5559201 | NCBI WGS metagenome assembly JAABUP01 (sample SAMN10711887, study PRJNA513373) | rock metagenome | isolation source: Antarctica rocks | place: Antarctica
TTAACGAATATAGGATAGCGTGCGTATAGAGATAAGGGTCCTATAGCTACGTTATCTTATTAGGAAAGCGGGGTCCTTAGGGCCTTAGCTACGAGTCGCCTTAGATAAGGGGGTAACCCCTAGGGATTCTCCCGACTCTCCTTAAGAATTAGTCTTACTAGAGAATAGAGTCTATTATTCTCTCCTCGATTTTATATTACTATAAACCCTAGAGTCTAGTCGTAGACTACTATTATACTACGTCGTCGACGAATTATCCGCACGTGCTATAAATCTACGGGGCTTTACCTCTAGCGATATAGGCGCCCTTATCGCCGTATAGAATATAGTACCCTTTAAAAATAAGATCGTAAGTCTTACCGTTAGCATTCTTTTCGTTAGCGGCATAGCCGCGATTAGGGCGAAACTTTAGAATTTTACCGTCTATATTAAAGTCTTTACTCTAGCGTAGCTTACGCGTACGCGTTACGATACTAGAATCGATAATATCTCGAACGATATAGTTAGTAAGGATATAATTAGTAGGAGGCTATAAGTTCTTATCGTCCTTATCGATATCCTATACCTATTCGAGTAAAATAGGCTTCGCGCCCTTAGGTAGGACTAGTATAGCCCGCTTAGCGTCCTTAGGTAGAACTAGTATAGCCCGCTTAGCGTCCGTTTTAGCGTTATCGTAGACTTTACGCGGGTTACGGTATTTCTAGTTATCGTTAAACTCTTTATCGGACTAGTCTACGATATAATCCTTAATAGCTTTAGCGATTTTACTAGCGTCGGCGATATCGCTACCGGCCTCTACGGATATCTCTTTTCTACCTATAGTATTAAGTATTATATTAAAAAGAGGGTGTAAGTAGAAAATACTATAGACGGAGTAATAAGCCGGCGGATTTTATATCGAGGAGAAAATAAAGGTAGATAAGGCTATAGGTAGCGCGATACTTTATTAATAGACGTGTAAGTAAAGTAATAAGTAGTAAAAGATAAAGTAAGGATAAAGTAAGAGGATAAGAATAGAGACTAAAAATGCCGGCGCGCTAAAAGCGCTAAGACTTCCTACGTAACTAGCCCGTAGGCTAGCGTAGTCTATAACTACGTTATAGGGTATCTAAGTTATCGATAGTAGCTTAGTTATCCTTAGTGGCGGGTTAGTCGGTATTAGCGGAGTCGACTAGGGCCTAGCGTCGTCGTCGCTATAGGCGTGCCGTGGGTGGAGGACGTTATTCGAAATTATTAACTAATTCGAGGGCGCTCTATAAGTCGTCGATAGAGTACTAGACGTTATCTTAGTCGCCGAAATTATTATATTTAACTAGATTCTATACCTTATTACGTACGATCCGTTTATCTAGTAGGCGCTTAATAGTATAAGCGTTACTATATCGATAGTCCTATCGATCTAAGATTACCGGAGGTAGCTAACTATTACGGATACGTCTAAACGGGTTAGGAGTATCTAGGTATAGTTCTAACTAGGCTATTAAGATAATAGGGTAGATACGTATAATAGGAGGTAAATCGAGCTCGTAAGTAAGCTTACCGACTCGTCGCTTAATTCTAAAGGGGCTAGCCCGTTAAATAGAAAGCTTACTATTAAGGAGGCCGGGTAGCGTATATCTATAATATAGCCGTAGAAATGCCTTTACTCCTAGCTATATAGGCGTATAGCGTTTATCGTAGTAGTATTTAGCTATTATATTTACCTAGGCGATAGAAGCCTCGGCCTCGTTACGTTTAATACGCCGAAGCTTATTAGAATCCTAGTTTAGGATATCGGCGAGTATACCGAGGGAGTTATTTATGCGGAAGCTATAGACGACCTCGTTAGGTAACTAGTTAGTAGCGCTACTAGGAGAATTATTAAGCGTAGCTTATAGATATAGGAGAACTAATATAAAATCTTCGTCGGGGTAAGCGGTGATAAAGAATCTTAGAGTAATCTTAACTATTTAATTAGTTCTTTCCGACTAACCGTCGGTCTACGGATAGTAGGCCGTAGTAGTAAGTATTTTAGTACCTATTCTACTAAAAACTACCGTCTAGAAGTCGGATATAAACTTAGAATCTCGGTTACTAATAATTACCTATAGAATTCCCTAATTATAGCCTATAACCGCCGATAAAAAGACCGATACCTACTAGGCGGTGTCCTAGGTATTCTTTCTAGGCACTAGTAATACTCTTTTACTAAACTTATATATTATTATAAGAAGGATATCGAAGCCTTCCGCCGTCGGCGGTATAATAAGAACGAAGTCTAACGTAACTATATAGAACGGTATCGTAGGCGACTTAATAGGCTATAACGCCCCGTAAGGGCGATACCGCGTAGTTTAGTTTACCTAGTACTCTAGGTAATAGTAAATATATTCGCGGAGACGACGAGATAGCTTTCGTAGATAGAGGGAGCTAACGATCCGTATATAAGTACGGTGGAAACCGCCGTAACTTTAATAGTCGTAGGCGAGTTCGAAGACCTCCTTTTAGAGGGCCTTAAGTATATATAGACGCTCCTTACCGTCCTATTTATCTATAAAGTAGACTAGATCTCTACGTAGCCGGAATCTTAGACCTTAAGGGTTCTCCTTAGTATCGTCGGTCGCTAATATATCTCGAATTCGACGCTAATACTTATTTTTATAGTAGCTATCCTTTAAGCGAGACTTAAAATCGTTAGATATCTCGACTAAGGTAATATAATACGCCGATATAGTCTCTAGCGCCGTTTCCTCTATAGGTAACCGGGATAGGGCGTCGGGGATAACGTGTAATTTACCTAGTCTATATCTAATATCTAGATTGAATTATAATAGATATATCGAGGTACGTACGAGCCTTAGATTTAACTTATCGGTACTTATCGAGGAGAGCTTAGTTTACGTAACTACGGCTATAGTAGCTATATAGTTAGTATAGACTATAACACGGGGCCTAGGCGTCGAAGGTATAGCCTAGGCGACGATTATATATCTTATACGACAAATAACCTAGACTAGGCCTACCGTCTCTAGCTTAGTCGGCTAATAGCGTATCTTAGCGGGCGTTAAGTATTTACTAAGAAAAAGAATAGGCTAGATATTACGTTTAGTGAAAACGTCCTTATCGTCCTTTATATAGTAAATAACTACGCCGAATCCCTTCTTCGAAGTATCTATATTAATATATAAGGGTTATAATAAACTAGAAAGGTAGGCTTCCTAAAAACCTATTAGAGGCTCTAGTACGTCCGTAGCTCCGTAGGCGAGGGTACGTCTAGACGACTACCGCGATTAAAAGACTTACGAGCTTTACCCTTAATAGACGCTCTACGGAGTATAAGAGTTTTTCGATACTATAATAGTTCGATAATCTATACGTAATACGCGACGAAGTCTCGAAGCTAGCCGGTTATACCTAAATAGGTTTCTAAGTCCTTTAGCGTAAGTAGAAACTTAAGTTTAGAGATATCGGTAATCTTCTCGGTAGTAGTACTAAGGCTATAACTATCGACTTTCTACCCTAAGAGGGCGACGGTTAGGTAGGCGAGGAAAGTCTTCGAGGCTTTAATAGCGATATTATATCTCTCGAAAAGCGAAAAGATTTTATATAGATAGATAAGGTAGTCTTCTAAGGTGTTATTAAAAACTACGATATCGTCTACGTAGGCGCGGGTAAACGATCTAAATTCTCGAAGAATATTATCGATTTACCGTTAGACGTAAGTAGGGCTATTCTTAAATCCTATCTTTGGAATAGGTGAAACGACTTAATTTGGTTCTATAGGAGACGTGTTATATTTATGCTACGTGCCAAGCATATAGGGCTGAGGCTGATTCCCAACGCTCCTCTATTAGCGAAAAACCGCGTATACTAGCCATACTAATAGCTTCTTAAATGGTGGAGTACCTCTTCTAGGTCTACTCCCCTTAAACGTGTTCCTTCTTAACTATAAGTCTTCTTAACTAAACGTCCTACTTTAAAGCCTCATTAAACCCGTAAAACCCCTCCGTATAAATCGCTCGTTATAGGTGAAAATCGGGAAGAGTGCTGCGGACGTAATTAAATATCTTCGGTTTAAGACTTCTTAACGTGGCTTACTATAAGATAGGCGATTTGACGTAGCGTTTCGCTCGATTCGTCGTGACTCTTTAGGTCGTGAAGGTAGGTAGAGGTAGTATAATAGCCTTTCTCTCCCCTCGTGCTATATCTAGCTACCTTAATATAGTAAAAGACCTCCTTCCACCGGTTACGCTTCCGCTCCTTCTCTCCCCTATTTCCTAGCTCTTATAGCCCCACTAGCATTATACCCGCCTCGTTTCTCTCGCCGGTGCGCTTTCGTTATCGACTACGTTTCTAGTTATCGTAGTCGAATATCTCGTAGGAGGGAGGAATTTACGAAGTCGCGTGCTGAGAGGAGAACTATAGCGGTATTCTCCCTCGCAAAACCCTTCTTAGGTAAGAATACGACGTGATATAGAATAATATCACGAAGGAAGCCGTCTCCGGGCGCAATAGATGCGTCGAACCCGGGCTTATAACCCTTTGGAATAGGTGAAACGACTTAATTTAGTTCTATGGGAGACGTGTTATATTTATGCTACGTGCCAAGCATATAGGGCTGAGGCTGATTCCCAACGCCTATTACCGCGACGTTCTATCTTTCGCTACCGCGATAACTAACAACGGTAAGCTTATATCGGTCGGCGTATTTTATTAGCTACTAGTAAAAAAAACTAGCTCCGTCTATAATACTAATATACTTATAGCCCTAGACCGCGGTAATAATATTAGATTATAAAGGTATAGGGTAGGCGTCTATATAAGTAATTTTATTAAGACCTCTAATATTAACGACTATACGGCCCTTCCTAACGGGCTCTTTACCGTCCTAGTAAATTATTCTCTAGACTATAAAAACGGGGTAGCCGTATACCGTCTAAGAAGTAGTCTAGCTTAACTTACCTTCGAGATATAGCCTATCGAATTCCTTATCGATTAGTTAACGGTCTTCTATACCGATAGGGTAAACCTTAGACGTAGAAGGCTTTATATTAGGTAGTATATCGATAGGTATCTATTCCTTTTCGGGAATATTAACTACGCCTCCTAAGTCTCTAAAAATAGACGGCGATTATTCGACGACGGTGCGGATACTATCGACCTAGTTACTATTATAGCGATAAATAGTAACGCTATTTAGTAGGATATACTTATCGCTATCCGTAGATTACTTTATAGGCGTTATAGTCGCGGAAGCGGCTAAAGTAGTAATCGCTATATAGAAAGCTTACTTCTTCTAGAACGGGCGTATCGCTAAGCTTATATTATTAGGAGTAGTTAAGAAATAGCTTTATTCTTCGTATTCTATAATTTTACCGAGTTTTATCTTATTAGGAATCGTAACGGGGTAGGTAAATATATTTCGTATCTAGACGATAAAAACGTCGGAATCTACGATATACGTAAAAGCTCCGCCGTCGTTTCCTAGATCTATAGGTAGAGTCCGTAGCTCGAAGAGATAGTCTCTCCCGGTAGGTAATAGGCGCCTCTTAATAGAAATATTAGCGACCGAGAAAGGTTTAATAGTAGTAGGTCGGGCGGCCTTAACTATCTTAGTTTAACGCTTACCTAGGGGCTTTATATAGAGTATATAGGAAAAGCTATCGGTAAGACGTAGCCGCTAATACGGGATATTAAAGATATACTACTCTAGGCCGAGGACGTCTATTCTAATTAGTTATTTAATACGGAGGTTTTCGATAAGATAAATATTCCTCGAAATTTTAGCTATAACGGGCTCTCTATCCTTAGAATCGCTAGGAATATAGATATACCTAGCGACTTATTCGGAGCTAGTATAAGAAGTATTACTAATTCCTCGAATATTAATTAACGATTAAGTCGTTATAATCTTAGCGTAAGGATACTTCGATAAATACTATACTCTATCCGCTAATAATATACTATAGTATATATCGGCACCGGCGTCGATAAGCTTATCGCTCTCCTTAATAGTATATTTTATTATAGAGAACTTCTATAACCGGAAACTATTACCCTAATTACCCTAGGCTACGGATGTCGTAGGTACTATCTTCCGCCGCTAAATATCGTCGGTAGAGGTTAATAGGGTATCGACGCTAGGGGTTTAAGGCTTCGCTCTATAAGCCCGAAGGTGACGATATAGCTTATTATTAGAAGGGAAATTAGTATTATAACGTCGGTAGGAGAAGTCTACCTAGGAGACGAAATAAGCGTCGACGTCGTTAGAATCTTCGACTATAGGCTACTCGTCGTATAGGTCTTTACGATCGTATAGACTATCGTCGTTAAAATCGATAAAGTCCTCGGTCTATCGTTTAGCTTCGGCTATATAATACGTACCCTAGTATATCTAGCCTTAAGGGTTATCGTCGTCGTTAGTAGTATAATATACCGTTTACTATCTATTACCTTAGTATCCCCCCCTATAATTATTATAGTTATTACGAGGGTTATATCGGTTACGGTTAGTATAAGGTTAACCGGGGTATTAATTTTACGGTCTTAAACCTAACTCGTTTTACGGGGCGTTTTAAACTAAACTAGGCGGCCCCCCTATTAAAAGACGAGTAGGCGGTCCTAGTACTTACCGAGCGTTTAAGAATTAGGTAGCTTAGTTAGTAGGGTATAGATTACCTATAGACTAACTTATATTAGTAGGCTTCTAGTAGGAATTATAGTAGAAGTTTATATTAGTATTCGACGGGTATTAGCGATCTAGTCGTCTAAAACCTCCCTATCGTTACGGCCGCGGGTTATACTAACTAGGCCTATTATTATCTAAGCTATTATTAGTTCTTCTAGTATATACCTCCTACTAGACCTCCTTTTTAGCTTCGATCTACTAGATAAACTAACTTAGCGTCGTTTACTCTATAGGCTAGTCGATATCTCTTTTAAGAGAAGGGTTAAGGTTTCGCTATACCTACGTTAATTATTAGAAACTAGTATTAAAAGTGGCGTCTTTTATATAGCTAACTATAGCTTAGATATAAGACGACGGTTCCTTCCCGTTTCGAACGTCGCCGAGGGTATAACGCTCGTTAACGAGGGACGAGATAGCTATAGAATAGCTTAGCCGAAAGCGTTTAAGAAGTATATTAGTCTATTACCTATCGATCTATCGAAGGGCTAGTCGCTCGAGCTTACTTAGCTCGCTAGTATACTAGATTAGAGCGCTACTCCGGAGGTATATATTTAAATTAGTACGGATAAGCTCTTCGCCTTTAGTAAGGATTATATCCTTAATTCGCTCGATAAAGAGGTAGACGCTCCGATAGTATACGTCCTTACCTTCTCGAACTATTAGACCGGTACCTAAAGATATAGGTAGATAAGGATCGAAAAAACCGATCTCTTCTAGTCGCTAATAGGATCTACTACCGCCGGTGTTTTAGGTAGCTAAACCTAAGGGCCCTTAGGAACCTAGTAGCCTAGGCTCTATACGTATACTAGTAAATATAGCTCGTAGCTCTACTCGCTAAGCGTTAGTAAACCCGATATTTACTAATATATTTTCGGGCCTAATAGGATTATTAAAGATAACTTCGTCGGTAGAGGTCGCCCGGGTATCTACGTTAGCGTCGTCGTTTAATAGAGTATAAGGGTCTAGATTAGTATCTTAGTCGGTGAGACTAGATATAGTAGGTATAGACGCGGAAGAGGACGTAGAAGGGTAATTAAGTAAACGAAGATAATACGGTTCTAGCTCCTAATTAAACTTAATAATAGCTAGACGTAATATACTCCTAGTAATTATCTAATCGGTAGGAAAAAAATCGTCGTTAATAAAGCTAGTACGTTTATACCGACGACGGTCTCGATTAGAAATATAGTAATACTACTCTAATTTAGGCTTATAGTACTTATAAGTAATACGTAAGATTAGCTAACGATTTATAACGTCGATTTCGGTAGCGTAGGGATAGTCGGTAGTAAGGAAATCCTTTAACTACTAAGCGAGGGTGACGATACCCGTAATACGCTCTAGGGTTACGGAGATAATAGAGAGGTCCTTATAAAGGACCCTCGAGGGATATTAGGTAATAGGAAAAATAAAGCAGAAGATACGAAAGGAATATATATCTATTACCGTGCCGGAAAGAGTAAGTGTAGGTTTATAAGTAAGGAAGTTACCGACCGGGGCGTGTCCTAGTTAAAGCTCTAAAGAGGGCGAAGAGCTTATCGACGATAATTACTATTAATACCGTTAACGGTAAGCTTAAAGATATGAAGCTAGAGAGAAATTAGAGAAACAGCTAAAAGTCTAGGGCTAGGTAGGTGGGAGGAGTGGTGTATACGGAAGCTACGGGATTATCTATTATCGATTAAGGGCTAGGTCGGCACCTAGACCGTTTTTTCGACTAGTAGAGGACTTCTAGTAGTTCTCTCTATAGTTAAATAGTGTAGAGACGTCCGAAGGTAAGTATTACTACTATATAGTAGGGATTTAGAGTTATATTAAAAAGGATGATTCTTATCTATACTAGAATCTATAAGAAAGCTAAGTACACTAGCTTACTAAGGCCCGTCTTAGTATCGGTATTATTATCCGTCTAATCCGTAATAGGCGACCCCGGGGGATTCTCCCGATCCTCCTTAAGAACTAGTCTTACTAGAGAATAGAGTCTATTATTCTCTCCTCGATTTCATATTACTATAAACCCTAGAGTCTAGTCGTAGACTACTATTATACGAAGACTATATAAAGATACTAAGCCGGAAACATCGGCAAATCTCAAAAGTTTATGTTAGCACGCTTTTTTAGATATTATCGGAAAAATTAGGTTTTAGCACGATTTAGCACGTTTCGCACGTTCCGCCTATGTCTAACGCTTTCAGCCATATTAGCAACCCGGGTTGCTAACACCCGAAACACCGGGAATAGCAACCCTAAAATTTTGGCCGCACGAACCCCCGAAGGCCCCCGAAGGCCTTGCGACCGTGGCCCTCGCTGGCGCATTCAGAACAGTCGCCGGTGATGCCCTCGATGTGGAACTCTTCCTCATGCCCGTTAAAGAAACCCTAGACGTGGCGCTTAATAGCACACTCTTACGAGCGGTATCGAGCCTAATCTACTAATAGATCGCCGGCCCTAGAGCCCTACGTCCGACCGCTACACCCCTATAGTAGATAAACGTAGCTAGTAACCTTAACGCGGCCTACGCGAAACTTAGCCCTCTCTAAAAGCTCGAGTATCGCTACGAAGCTATATTTAAAGGTAAACTCGCCGACCTCGAATAACGGCTCCCTTTTACTATTTCTCCCTAGTAGACTAGGGTCCCTATTACGATCGCCGAATCCGCCGAGGAAGCCACGGCCTTCTACGACGAGATCAGGCGCAATAGGTTATAGCGTTCGTTTTATACTAACGGTAGCGGCATTAATTAACGCATCGGTACCTTAGCCGTAGAGACGATCGTAGTTAACGATCTCCCCGGGCTTCCCTAGATAATAGCTATATCGCAAAGGCAGTCGTTCCTAGGCCCCGCCTCGGAATTTATAGTATACTTCGGGGAACTCTACAGTATTCTTATAGCTATAAAGTTAACCCTAGTAGACTACGTCCGAGATAGCTAGTATATAGACTAGCACGACCTTAGGGACGACTACCGCGACGTAGTAATCTTTACGGATAACTAAGCGGCTATCCGATCGGTTAATAACCCTCGTAGCTAGTCTAGTTAATACCTACTATAAGAGATTATCTACGAGCTTAGCCTCCGCCCCCGGAGACGTATCGAGATCTACTAGATCCTAGCTTACACGGGGGTAGAAGGTAACGAGATAGTAGATAGACTAGCTAAGGAAGCCTATAGGTGGAGAGAACACGGTATAGGCTCTTACGCGCTAACGCTAGTAGACCTCTACTACCTTATCTCGGCAGAGCTAAGCTACGTACACGTACGATCGATAGCCTAATAGGAGTAGAACTAGAATAGTAAGACTAATATATCCCGTTCGGGTCGCGCAATTAAGCGGTTCTAGCCTACTCCTTATAAGAGCGCGCTCGATAAATATCGGGGCCTCGATCGTACGCGTAGCTCTATACTAGTCTAGGTAAGGACTAAGTATATCGCCCTTAATTAGTACCTCTATCGTATATAGATACCGATAATCGACTCCCCCGAATGCCCCTATAGTCGCGGTAAGGAGAATATAGAGTATATACTACTATAGTGCCCTAACTATACGGCATTACGGGAAGAGACTTTATAGGGAGATAGTAAGCGGGTAAGTAATCTAATAGAGCTTCTAGGGAACCTAGAGTATATCGGGATAACTATACGGTTTTTATCGTAAACGTAACGACTCCCTTAGTTTTAACGTTATATAGCCCTAAGAGGTAATAATCGGGTAGTAGCTTCGGGATAACTATTACGTAACGACCCCTATACCTTAATACCCTAGCCCCACTATAGGCTATCGTGAATATACCTAGACTATATAGAATAGCCACTTAACATACTATCGGGACGAAGATAATTAGGACGACGGCTAATTTAGAAGAACATTATAGGATAAAGTAACTAGAATCCTAAATTTTAGCGATAGGGAAGCTCTAAGCGCCGGGGCTACCACCACGGCCAGGGCACTCTTAAGGGATATCGCAAGCGATAGCCCTTATAAGTAAAAGACTCCTATATATATTATAGTAAGCGTTTATGTTTTTCTATTTCTTAGGCTAGGGAGCGGAAGAAGGCTAAGGTTAGGAGGCTACTAAAGCCTACCTAGTGTAGGCCTTAGCGGAGCCACCTATAGGCTGACTAGCTCGGAACTAGCCTAAGAAATGCGGCCGTTATAACTAATTATATATAGTCTCGAGCTCCTATGCCTAGGCCTAGAAGCCTAGGCAAGAGTCTCTTACGCATAGCCTTCGGGCTAGGTCGCCTATCTAAGTACTACTACTACTACTACTACTACTACTGCGACCGTAGCCCGAAGGCCTTACGACCGTGGCCCAGCGTACTACTAGGATCATCGCTGGGCGGATCACCTACGCATTACCCCGAGCACCACCCCGGGCATCACCCCCGCGAGAGAATCGGCCGAATCGACCGAATTTAGTGTCTAATTTTAGGTGGTGTTAGTGGTTCATCCCCTATAGCCTTCCCGAGTGTTTTGGTCGATCATGAATATTAAAAAAATCAAAAAAATCGAACTTTTTAAAATCACGTGATTTGCTAAAAAATCGTGATTTTGCTAAACCTACTAAACCTGCGAAACCTGCTAAAATCGTGATATTAGCACGCGCATTTGCTAATTGCGATAAAATCACGATTTTACCTATATTTCCGGAGTTAGCAAATCCGGATTTAATATAAACTTTTGAGATTTGCCGATGAACTAACCTATACGTTAATAGAGGAAGTGGAATAACATTTATCGACGAATCGCTAGTACCTAAGGGCTACGATATACTTCGAAGTATACGACTAATTATAGTACGTAGACTTACTAGGGAACGCATAGTTAACTAATTAATAGACCTCGCTATTCACCTCTATAGCACCGATAGCAAATACCTCCTTATTAAGGCTAAAGCCTATATAACTCTAGGAATTAGAGTAGGTATTATCCTAGGTATAGACGAGTTAGGAAGACTAGAAGACGATATTACCTTATAGCTAGGTAGGGGTATAATGTAAATCTAGGGTACTAACATCCCTATTAACTTTATAAAACTAGGAAGTAAACTAGTCGCCTTCTAATAGCTTACCTAATCGGGTTTAGCGCCTTTAAAAGTTCTACCTCTCGGAGAAATCGTTAAACGACTCCTTTTACTCCGGTCGGGTCGTAATCTAGGGTTTTTCCGAAGCTCCGAAGCTCTAAAGATAAGGCATTTCTAATATTTATCCGGACTATTAATACTTCATAACTACAACACTTCTTATTAATCTAACCTTATAGGTTTCGAGATCTATACTAGGGCTCCCACCGAAGCTAATTTATAGCCTTGTAGCTATCGCCGTCACCTCGTCGTCGCCACCTAAGCAAGTGGAGTAAATGCACCGATGGATACTAAAGGTCTTGGCATACGGCTAAATTTAATGGATTTTTCTTACTTACGCGTCTCTGCAACACCACACATTCCTTTCTACACTAAACGCATGCGCATCCCATGAGGCCTACGGCTTCTAATTAGTTAGTTACTTAGTTAATTACTAGCTATGCGTGCAACGAGGGCGTTGCTTCTTTCCTTTTCGGTGGGCATTTATTATGGATATAAATATTATAACCTTGATCTGATTAGATAAGGATGCTTGGCATGCTTGGCGTGGGCCTACATCCCAACATTCCACTCCATAGACTGAAGATTATCATCTTTCCACCCACCAATCAACCCTTATAGGATTATTCCTCAACAGATTCCTATCTAACTCCCTACCTCTACGGCCTCTACCCGTCCTATTCGATTAATTAAGTAAATAATATCGTAATTTTCGTTCCTCGTAGTCTAGAAGCTTATTTTCTTAATATTTTCTTAATATTCAGGGTTTCCGGTATAGACCTCCTGCAGAGAAATGCCCTCAGGCGCTAAATTTCGAACTAAGCAGGGGGGTCTGATTTAGAGACAAGAGACCCTTCCTAGCAAAAAGATTCAGCCTTGCGCGGAAACTCTCCGTATCTAATCGCTCCTCGAAGCTCAGCAAAGCTCATGGTTACTGGAGTATTGCATTTTGCCTGCCGAAAATCGATACAAGCGACATGTCTCCTCAGCCGCTGAGAGGCAAACGTCTCTCCGAGATGAACTACAGATCTCGCCTTTTCGGGGGCATTACGATCAACGGCAGGACCATCGTAGGGCCTCTCGTTGCATTCACCATGGCTGGATTGCTATTCGTTTATGCTAGGTCTTCCATTCGAGCGGCAAAGAGAAATGCTGAGCGACACAGGATTGCCGATGGAGGGCAAATTAGCTGGTGAGGAAGGCCCAACTCAACCCCAAGGCGTTAGCTTCCTAGAGCGAACTTCCCATGCAGTTCCTACCGCAGTTGTCGATCTAGTCGCTAACTCGAACGGACACCAGGTACAATGAGAGTCAAAGAAGGCACGGTGCCCTAGAAAAGCCTGAGGGGCAGGACCCTGTCGCACAATTGGCCGTGAATTCCAAGGATAAAACTACCAGGGTTGCTAAGAGAGGCGATCGGAGGTCCGAAGAGGAGCCAATGCTCAGGAGTAGGAAAGAGACTCAAGCAGACAATGGTCCATGATGCTGCTTTCTGCTAGCGAGAATGCAATGTACGTGAGGAATTAGCGTCATCTAAAGGTCGCAAACATCGGCAATGTTGGGATGCAGATTCGACACCATTATGAGTCTGCACACCAAAGGAAGATAAGACTGCTCCAAATCATCATGCAAGGCATTGCATATGTATCTCGAGCAGCGAACGAAACCAGGGGAAGGTAAAGACAATGGAGCTCAACGTATAGTAATCCGGTGGGCACGCATGCTTTACCACAAGAAGCAGCTATGTACACATATCAGACAGCTTCACAAATTCGGTTAGGTACACCTCCTGCCCAAACATTAACCTCCAAATCGCGAGGTCCTTCCAATACCATTTCACGCCTTCGCCATGCCGATAAAGTCACTGAGACCCTAAGAATTTCGAGAAGGCGCCAACGCTGGCTGAATCTTCGAAGTGTACATCAAAGAGGCCATTCACGCCCATACGATATACCGCACCCGAATTTGCTCACTCTAGAGCGTCCTCGCTTGACGGCTCCTCTCGCTGCAGCTGAAGCAAAGTCTTTTTCAGATACTCGAATGTTAATATCGTCGTCATCGCAGAAGGCACAGCCCGGATTAGGTTTGTTCCCAGACCAACGTAAAACCCCCTCCAACCTTCCTCGAGGAGAATGGTCTTGCAAGTCTGGACTGTACCTCGATATCGTAGCTGCCCAGCGACAGGCGGGATCATACCAGGGGGTCGTCCGTGGTCGCCAGGCATTTTCAAACCTTCCGTTAATGGCAAACCTTGCGAAGTCGGGGTTGGCATTGATCTTTGCTGGGTTTGCAGGCGTGTTCGGACCACCTCGTGAGGATAAGTTGCGGTGCTTGCACAGACTTTACTTAGAAATACGGCCATCGCTAAACCGTAAAAATGGTGGCTGCGATCTTCGTCGCTCTCTTTCTGTCCTTTACCAAGACCAGTGAATTTTTGCTTGAAGATTTCATATAGGGGGAATTGAATTGCAACATGAGTCAATCCGAGCAGAGCAGGAGTAAGACCCGAGTAGAATGATAGTATTCCTTCATTTCGGTACATGACGCGTGCAGCGTCCCAGGTATTCTTGTAATGCCAAGGAGCCTTGGAATGATTCGTCGCTTTCGTCGAGCTCGATTGCGACATCAGCCTCGTTTTTATGACCCAGATAGGATTTGTCGCAAAGGTTGAGCATGCACCTCCGCTCAGCGATGCATACACATTCGCAAGAAACCAATTGTCTAGATAACACAACAATTTAGCAGTCTCATTTGCAATGGATCCTGGAGTGTTACCCACCTGTCTTTGTCCGGAAAAATGTTTGGGATTTGTTATATACCGTCAAATAAACGGCCCAGGTTGGCACATAGCCGAGGAGCATTGGCCCAAGCCCCCTATACATACCACGGAGACCATCTTCCCTCCATATCGTCGCGGCTGTGCCCTGGACACCTTGGTATGCGGCGGTAGTAAGCTTGACCCCATCCTTTGGCGTCCGAAACCCGCCTTGAGCTTGTAATTTTGTCTTGATCACATCTAGCGGACAGCTCACGAAGCCAGACACAGCGCCGGCGAGACCACCAGATATTGGAACAACGTAGCCTTCCGGAATCTTACGTACCCAATGTCCCAGCTGAGTCCGTGGAGGATTCGAGCTTCCGTTCTGCGCATTTCCAGCAGCAATTGGAGGCGTAGGGTTGCGATCAAAGGACATATCTAGAGAGGGGAGTGTCGTCGATTTGTATTAGAAAGACATCGGGCAGGAAAGTTTCGATATACGCTGGTCTTGAGCGTGTTGTAGCCCCTTGTTTTTGGTCCCCAGGTGCTGGAGCGACCCCGCAGCACTTCTGAGGAGGGTGCGATTTCAACGATTAGGTAGCCTCATAGCGGCTGAGGGCATGGGCGGATGACTTAGAGCATAGATGGGAGAACGGTAAGACTGAATGTCGCTTTGTGAAGTTGCGCAGGCCGGACGTGGAGAGTAAGCAGTTGTGAATTTGGTGGAGCTGTCTTTCGGGCATTTGAGAGGGCGGTGCGGGCTTAGGCTCAAAATTACCCGGTTTAGGGTACTCTACTTTACAGAAGCACCTCACCTCGTATTCCACTGCTCGACGATCCCTGTTCTCAACGATCCCTTTCCCAGTCAATCGTCATGTCTGCTCCTTCACTTGCAAAGTTCATCATCAAGCGGCCGTGGCTGAAGCGTTGGATGGTGCCCTTTGCCAATTGGTACGCAGATGCTGCGGGATATAGGAAGCTTGGGCTGAGGTATGTTATCTTCACAATTCAAAAACATACGGCACATGCGCCACCCGAATCACCATTGAACATTGAAAAGTCTCGAAGCTAAGCGTTGGAAAACCCAGGGCTGATGACCTGATTCCCGAAGAGTCGGATACTGTGCTACTTGCTTTGAAACGGTTACCACCTAAAGAGGCTTACGATCGAGTATTTCGACTACGAAGGGCTTTCCAGGTGCGTGGCTTTCTCGCCCATCCGTTTCAAAGGCGGTAAGCTTGCTAACGAGAGCTTCAGTGCTCCCTTTCCCATCAACTGCTTCCTAAGGACCAACAGACGAAGCCTGAAGAGGTAAGCCGCTAGGAAGAGACCCAGTTCTGGTTGGGGAAATGAACGGCTGAACTTCGTCCAGGATATCTCTTACCTATCCCCGATCATCAAAGAAATTGAATCAGAATCAAAAGAGCGTGATGACTTGGAAGCAATGGTTGTTAGCAAGAGAAAGAAGTAAATCGGCGTTGGGGGAATAGACAAATGCTAATGCTACACCATGCTCTGCGAATTCTGCAGGACTGTCCTGGCTCGCAGGTTGTGTTCTACCGTTGTACATATAGAAGAAGGCGTGACACATTCCCAAGAACGTCCTTGTAAGGTTCGTTTCATTAGTTGCCGACAGCATGTCTTCTTGGCCTTACATCTGCTCTACCACATTGGTATCTACATCCTCAACCCTCCACATGTACCACATGAACAAGCTTCTACTAGAGTTCAGTGATGGTAGAATCGGATCGAGTCGAATATTTACCGATAGGGAGCAAACTTCTCAGAATGTTTAAGCATGTCCTGTTCCGACATGTACTTCCACTTACCTCCCCCTTTGGCTTTGAGCTTCTTCACGTCTTTCCCGAAGAAAGCAGCCATACCTCTCTGTAAGAATAGATATCAGCCTAGCCTTCGTGGTCAATATTCAGGTAACCGTACTTGTACTCCAAGGTCGCCAGTGGAGAATATATCCATCCGCTTCAACCCAAAACAAGCGAACATCTCAACGGACCACTTGCCTAAACCTCTCACTGCAGTCAACTTTTCGAGAACCTCTTCATCACTGGCATTAAGCAGCATAGCACCCAGCTCTCCACTGTCAAATTTCTCAGCTAGACCCTTGATGTACTCCGCCTTCCTTTCCGAAAGCCCGGCCTGACGCAGAAATGGGACACTGCACGCGGCGACCTGAGCCGGAGTAGGGAATGATGGAGGTTCCTTGGCCGGCTCAGCAACGGACTTGGGAAACAACGAAACAAACTTCCTTTTGATCGAGGAGGCCGCAGCGCCCGATACTTGCTGAGCCATAATTCCGCTGCAAAGGCTTTTGAAGGGGTCGCACTCCTCCGCCAGACCTTCGGGGCAGAAGACACGACAATAATGTCTTTCAATGAGAGGCTGCAGGCTGGGGTCCATTTGAATGAGATGAGAACATGCTTGCTGTAGAATGTGTCCTGTAGTCGTTGTTGGTGAAGGGAGGCTAGCCTTCGAAGCTCCATTCAAGTGATCCTCTGAATAGGTCACATAGCGAGATCCTCGGGGTGTCACCAGAGGTGCATTCGTTCTGTGAGGCTCTGCAGGCCGATCAATGAACACATTGTCGCTAGCATCATCTTCCGGTCTTGTCCGTTGTTCTGGGGCCCCTACGCGAACTCTTTCCGAAGGTGTGGAGACTTTTGATTCCCCAACGTTACGCTTCTTTGGCTCTGGAGATTTCACTGCAGGTGATGAAGACCTCGCGTTGCTTGCTCTCTTCTTGTTAGCAGAGCGACCAACTCGGGATCCAGGCACTCCTGGAATATTCCTCGTAATGCTGCTCCTTAAGTTCCGTTGGGATGACATGTTCATCACAGAATTGAAAAGACCACGAAAAGCGAAGGGACTGTAGATATACGTTGCATGTACAATACCCAGTTCAAAAACCCGGCATAGCGCCGAGGTTTATGCAATTGCCCGTCAAGCCTCAGGCCATTTACGCTAAAGATACATCATCAGCTTGGCTTGTAGATATGGGTGTAAAGATCCCAGACCACGAAGACGCCACCATTGAGATTGCAGTGATTCGCTTTCCTTGGTTGAGAATCCCGCAAGTCCATGGCTAATTGATTGATTGATTGATTGATTTCATACTGGACACCCCTAGGGGCTTCACAGGCGACTAAGGCCCAGCCAGAGGGATCGTTTGCGGGGGTTCCCACACCCCGCTTGGATCCATAATCTATCTAGAACTTACCAAGTCCATGGCTAAGATGAGGCTCTCTATTTTGCCGACGTGATATGAGGACATCTCCTTTTGACGCATAGGCACGCCCCAATTTGATGTATGGACACCCCCGAATCAGGTTTAGTCTTAAGTCCCTTCTAGCAGCTCCCTAAAGGCACGATTAAAAGGCACGATTAAAAGGGCCATCTAGGTGAGTGACACCTATTTAAGCTGGTTATGTATGCGAGGTTCTCGTAGCTATGCGAAGGACAATCGCTCTCCTATACACGCTATTGCCTTTGCTCTTAGGTATGCTATTGGTGTTTTACTACTTCTTCTACTCATTGGCGGGGCTGCTCTAGGGCCTCTTCTAGGGACGAGTACCTTAACAAGAGCCTCCCAGCTAGACCTGATTTTGGAGGGAGTCCTTGCATCAGATTGGGAGGTGTCTATACATCAAAAGGGGGTGTCCGCGTATCACATCCCTTCATCTAGCACTGTCAGACTATCATTTGGTGTCATTCGCTTCTGCTCAATCGAGCCACCGCAGGCTAGATGGGGATCCCAATTCTGACAGCGGAGATTAACAGACACTTGGCACAGGCGGCGAAGACGGTTGAGGCGTCAAGTGAGATTTGCTGTGCAAAAGATCGGCCACCTAGCGCCCATGCGAAACAAATTACATACATGCTTCGGATCGATGACGTTTCACCCAGTCCCTTCGTTGTTGACATTTCTCGACCGACGATACCTTTGCTGTTTCGACGTTTGGACAGGAGCCATGATTTCCTGTGAGAGACTGCAGGCGGCGCAACGGTCGCATACCGTCGCCACTGGTGACGAGTACACGGTGCGGCGCTCGAGTCCAGACCTCTGTGGAATTCGTGCAGGCCGGCCTTTCCAGTCACCACTTTACTCGATTCGAGCATTCCGCCAACCACCAAAACCGCTGCGGCAACAGCCATCCTTCGGTCTCTGCGGGGTCGAGGTCAATTGAATTCAGGTGCATGCGGTCGTCGGTACAGGAGTGGAAGGAATTGATGATGGGCTCTCGATGGGTTCGTGGTGCGTGCAGCGCTAGTCGCCGTTCAGATCTGGCAGGGATGGATGGTCAGCACCTTGACGCTTGAGCTTGTCTGCGCACCGTAATTATGATTCTTGTAGCACATTCAAATCCATCTGCCCATTGTCGTCGTCGACAGCTCCGTCGACGATCAATGGACCAGCGTCAACGGTGAAGCAGCATCTGTCGTAGATCCATCTGTCGTCGCCGCTCGGCACAACTACTTTATTCATATATGGTACGAGTACTCGTCAAGTACGTTCGAGCATGGCCACCAGAGTCGCCAAATGCACGAGGGTTTCAATAGTGCTGTTATCGGCGAATCAGGGATGGCTGATATGGCGCGGTCGGTCGGGAGGCTCGAGATAAGTAACTGCAGTGGGCAAGGCGTGCAGGCGAAATGGCTGGCATGGGCGGGCATGGGCTGCCTCTCGCATGCCGCTAGGAGGTCCACTAAGGCAATGGGAAGCTCCTAACTCACCAAGGGCCAAGGGCCCGCGCTCCCCTTTTAGTCCACTTTTTCCTCTGCTCCCCCCCCCCAAATTCCTTTCGTTCCTGCCAAAATAATCTCAAACTCATTCTACTTCTAATCCTCCCAATCTACCAGTGTGTCGTCTTACTCTCGCTGTCATCACGCTTCACATTCATCAGGCCGTGCCTTCCCTCGGAGATTCAGTCTTGCCCATTGGATCTCGGTGTCGGCTGCAGCTCTAATTTAATCTAACCCTTTTTAGTCTCTCGTTACTTCTTTACATTCGCTCGCTTTTTCCACCCCCTTCCAACCTCGCTCCGACAACTCTCTTCTCCATCATCCATCACTCCCATCCCCGGTCAGCTATCTCTCGCAAGCCCATCAAGCAGCTCTTAGTCCACTGCTTCACGTAAGTCACAACCTCTCCTGCTGGTCCTCTGTGCCCGGTGAAGTCGCTGCAGTGGTCCCGTGTTTACTCGGCTTGCTCTGAACCACGTTGCACGAATCACATTGTGCCACAACCTTCATCTGTATCAATCAAGCTGACTCAATCCATGCTCAGGTATCGCAGCCAACACATCTTATAAGCAATGGCCATCATAACATACCTTCTGCCAGCGGTTGCCCTCGCAAGCACCGTGATTGGTGAGTTCATCTACCCGAACGTACCGTGCAGATTACCTCCCTTTTCTACTACACACGAAACGTTGACCGCGTCGTGAAAGAAAATTGAGTTGCTGACTTGCTCTCTCCAGCTCAATGCAGTAATTCCGCCACCTTGACAATCACGGCATCATCAGATGCCTCCGGTCTTGCTTCCTGCACCACCTACAGCGGCTCGGTCGCCATACCGACGGGTCTCTCCATCACCCCCGATGGCAATGGTCATCAGTCGCTGAGCGTCGACGGTGTCCAGAAGATCACCGGTAACTTGACGGTCACCAATGCCGCCCAGCTGGCGAGCTTGAGTTTCTCGAGTCTCAAATCCATTGGTGGCTTCGAGCTTGGACAGCTCACAGTGTTGTCGGAACTGTCTTTCCCCCAACTCACAACTGTCGGCGAGCTGAACTTCACCGCTCTCCCGGCTCTCCAGTCAATGTCATTTGGTGGCACCGGCATAACTCAAGCCAACAGCATTCTGATTACCAACACTGGTTTGAGCTCTCTCCAAGGTATCAACAACCTGCAGTCTGTGTCGACTTTCAATGTCAACAACAATCAGGCCCTGCAAAACATCAGCTTGCAAGTGACGACAATCAAGAACTCCTTGGACATTGAGGCCAATGACGGCTTCGTGACCGGCCTTATGACCACCTTCCCCATGCTCGAGACTGCTCAAAATATGACCTTCCGCAACTGCAGCTCCGTCTCTCTCCCCTCCCTTGCCAATGTCACCCTTGACCTAGGTTTCTACGGCAATACCATGCAATCTTTTGCAGCACCCAACCTTACAACTGTGGGCGGTCTAATCTTCGTTGATAACACTGAGTTGACCAACATTTCCCTCCCTCTGCTCACTTCCGTCAATGCCAGCTATCAGATCGCCAACAACACTATGTTGAAGCAGATCAATGGATTCCCAAAGCTCTCTGTGATCAAAGGTGCCTTGGACTTCAACGGCAACTTCACTTCGTAAGTGCAATGCTTCTTTGAAGCAACAAACCTGATAGCTAATGACCAACCAGGGTCGAACTTCCCGCTCTGACTCAAGTTCAGGGAGCCTTCAATCTGCAGAGCTCTGGACAGTTGGACTGCAGTGCCTTCCAAGCCGACAAGAACTCTAAACAGGTCATCAAGGGTAACTATCAGTGCAAAGGAAGTGTGGCGAAACCGGGAGGCCAAGGCTCCACGGCATCAAGCTCCAGCGGCTCTTCGCCCACCGGTAAGAGTGCAGCTGGTCACATCGACGTCAGTTTCCCGGCAGTGATGGGTGCTACTTCCCTCGTCGCAGGGCTACTGCAATTCCTTCTGTAGGGCTTTTCTTTGGCGTCTACTCACTGGCGCCTGCACATTACAAGGGGTATCTCGCTTATGGTCTCTCCACCTGCATGATGGATCCTCGGGTTTTGAGCAAAGGTTATTCATTTAGACAGATGTGCGAGCGATGCATTGTTTTAAAGCAAGATACATACGCGGTCGAGCCGAGCAGGATGAGGTGCTGAGAAGTCTGGGAATAGATTGTCTACCTTAGCATGGACTCTCGAAGTATGACATGATGGTGGTTTACATGCAGAGCTTAATTTCCTTGGCAGCTCCGGATTTCATCAATGGTGCTTTAAAAGCGATACAAGCCTGGGTGCATGCTTCTTTTCGGTGTCCTCGACTTCATGTTCATATTGGCTCTTGTGTTGTACCTTACTTACAAAGCTCTCTGTCGTCCTGCTAGGGTTAGACAAAAGCATAATATGGAATCATTCTAATGAACGCTACTATCCTACCAATAGATTGGTGGGCACGCAGGCTTGTACTGAAGCCTATGAGTCTTGAGTTCATACTTTCCCAGGTTCCATCTACTGATCTTCTCTTTTACATCGGAAAAAAAAAACCGCTAATGTAGGCAATGAAACGGCCTTCTTTCGACTCGGACAATGTTTGTTTAACAGTGCACACTTGGCCTCGGATGTGCACGTCACAGAAGGCAAATCTCAAGCGTATGCATCACACTAGGTAGACTCGCAGAATCCCAGGTATTTTCACGGGATGTTGACTACCCTGATCAGCGTGACATAACCTGTCAAACAGCAAGGGCTACTTGACGGAGAAAAGCGATTTATGAGCTTGCAGTGATCTATCACAATCCCCCGACCAGCATAGGCGGCATTGTCCCACAAAGTTCACCCTCGCTTGAGTTGGAGTTTCTTTCTACCCAAACTCGTTATTCATCCATCTAATGCACCTCGTGAGCGAAGTTCGCTGTGCCTGAGATCATCACTTCATTTGCTGATGGGAGAAGGTCAGACCTCTATGTCCCCTGCCTGTAACCTTACTCCATCGCAGGAAACTAGGGTCGTTAGCATTCTTTTCCGGCTCTGACAACGTCGTCTATGTGGGTACCTGTGGCTCCTAGACGAGCCAATCTTGACTCGGGTAAACCAATAATGATTTCGGCAAACTGCCACCATTTGCAGACTTACTTCGTCAGGTCTATCCAGGTCAAGCGAAGGTGTCAAGATCATTCGTCGGGGCAATTCGACAACGCCCCATATCCAAACCCAAGCTCGGATTTTGAGAGTACAGTCTCAAGTGTTTTCTACGAAAATCGATGGGAATCGTTTCATTGGAGGAGAGTCTGTGCTCTAATCGTGACCGGGAGCTTAGATTACAGGAAACACTGGACACGACATGGAGTCGAGGATTCCTTACATGATACTGATATTATAGTCGTAGTACTCAATCTAGACGTCGTGCGCATGTTGGAGTGGAGAGGCATCGCGGGCACAGCATTGGTTAAGTCATGGCCTCCTCTGGCAGCGCAGGCACCCAAATGTACTGCTGGTTATTCCTCGTGCCAGAACGGTCGCCGCATGCATAAGCCGAGGACCCAAAATTCATACAAGTCCAGAACAACCAACTTACAACACAGAAGATAAGCAAGAGAGACATACAAAGAGCCGCATGATGAAATGGAACACACGCGGTATTGTGATCACTCTGACATAGCAGCTGAGTGAGTCCACGTGACAGTTCACGGTCCGGTTGAACATTGGGGCTTTGGAAAGATTAAAAATTAAATAGCGTTGTACTTTGGGTAAAAAGTATGACTGTATTCCAATGTACAGTTATACCAGCATACGAGATACAATCATATAATAATAGGAAACATGAGGATCTGAAGGTATGATAGTACAGAGCATAGAAGTCAGGATTTAACGCAGTAACATTGACACCTCCACACCATCATTTTCAAGGCCCATATATTCTCAAAAATGGCATTTTGGCGCTTTGAGAAATGCCGTAGTCGTAGAAAGTCCATTGAGCATGAACATGAGCATGAAGTAAAGCGGTCCAAGCGGTCCTGTTTGATGCCTTTTGGAACGAAGGGACGGTGTTCTCATGTGGTAAGACTTGGAAAGAGCCTCGTGGTTCTCCTTGCCAATCTATCATTTCATAAAATTGAAAAGGCAAGACATGGTGGCTTTCCCCTCGATTTCAGAACAGGATCCATCCAAGTCAATCATGTGGCTGTACGCAACTTCTCTGATTGCTCCAGCCGAACCTGACTCATTGTCTTGTCAAGGGGGGACTTGTCGTCTAGCACCAACGTCGAAATGATACCATTGCAACTAATGCAAGCAAAAGCTGTCGAAAGTCTAACTCCTCGATAAGACTACCCTGTTTACCGGTCTTGGCACGCTAGCCAGAAGTGTCAGGGGCTCCAGCCTAATGATACGGAAAACATGGTAAATCTTCCAATTTCGAGGCCTACACCGAGAGATTGCGCGGCCTCCGAGATCCCTATGATTCTGCGCTGACGACCCCGGGAGAAGGAGGTCTGATGTACATCACATCTAGCATAACATCCACCGACCACTGTCTTTAACTCTGCGGTCGCCACATAGCTAGGTACGAGGCGACCGCCGCCCGGTGCCCCAAAGCAATGCTGCTTCCCAAGGGCGGAGTGACATGGAAGTCAGCCAAGTCTCGCCTACCACCCTATCGAGCTGTCATACACTACTTTACCCGATCTCGGACAATCTCCTTCATTGCTTTGGCTGTGGTTATTTTGATATTGTTGGGTGGCATCAGTACGTCGTCACGGGAGATGCAAAGGTACTCTGTCCGCCGAAATGGAAAAATGTCGCGAGGAGAGGCTCACACTTCCTGTTCTCTATCTAGGTTCTATTGCTGGGGTCCAGCGAAAGCTCCAATGGCAATGACAGCGAATGAACAAGCCCAGTGGCATGCACACCTGCAAACCCCGATACTCTACAATCACCATGCTCCGATCGAAATCGAGTCACCGTCGATCCACAGCGTGGATCTGAATGGAATTATGTCAACGCCACGGGCCGCGGTCAATGAAGAACGTGTACTCATCCTGACACCCCTGCGAGATGCCGCCCCTTTCCTCAGCAAATACTTTGACCTCCTCTCTGAGCTCACCTATCCTCATGATCTCATCGATCTGGCCTTCCTCGTTGGTGATTCCTCGGATGACACCAAGGCGGTCCTAGCAGCAGAGCTTGATAGGGTGCAAAAGAGGACCGATAAGATACCGTTTCACGGTGCTCTGATAGTCGAGAAGGACTTTGGAGCTATTGTTGGGCAAAGTGTAGAAGAAAGACATGGTTTTGACGCGCAAGGACCTAGGCGAAAATCCATTGCGAGAGCTAGAAATTACTTATTATACACCGCACTAAAGCCGACGCATTCGTGGGTTTATTGGAGGGATGTCGACATTCAAGACAGCCCAGGCAAAATCTTAGAGGACTTTATGGACCACAACAAAGACGTCCTAGTCCCAAGTGGGTGCTCCTTTGCATGTCAATTGCTCGCTGGTGCTGACTTCGCAGACATTTGGTTCCACAGATACGAGAACGGCCGAGATATTGAGGGCAAATGTGAGCTGAAAGTGCGCCTCCATCGCGATAGAAAGCCCGCTCACATGTCTTGCAGTTGACTACAATTCCTGGATCGAGTCCGACACTGGCCGCAAACTTGCAGATTCCCTCGACAAGAATGTTGTGCTCGCAGAAGGTTTGCTACCCAAATTGCACGTCACGAAGACAACAAAACAGCTCTAATCTGTGAATCAGGTTACAAAGAGTATAACACTAAGCGGAAGTACCTCTCGGCGATGGGCGATTGGCGAAATAACAAGGACGAAGAGGTTGAATTGGATGGCGTTGGCGGTGTTAACATTCTAGTAAAGGCAGACGTACACAGATCTGGTGAGGGGAACTCATTCCATTGCTATTGACCTCATGTATTGATGCATTCCCAGGCATCAACTTTCCGTGTTACGCTTTCGAGAACCAGGCGGAAACGGAAGGATTTGCCAAAATGGCAAAACGAGCCGGATATCAAGTGGTAGGATTACCAAACTACGTAGTGTGGCATATCGACACGGAAGAGAAACGAGGTAACCTGGGTTCAAGGCCGGCATACTGAGAATTAATTCGCACACCCTTCCTCCTATAGACTGGTCTTTATTACGTTTGCTTGACTGGGCCTAGGAAACAGGAATTCGTCCCGTCACACATCACCCCGTACAATGTGCGAAGGCGGAGGCCACGAAAACGAAAACAATGACGGCCAATTCAGGTCTTGGCCTATTTCCGGGGCAATGGAGAGATGCGATTGAGCAACTAATGACGGAGAGAAGGATTCTACCGGGAAACATTTCGAGGCGCTGAGTGGGCATTTTCATCCTGTACAGACTAGTACCTTCGGTTGATGGCCAGACTTCTTTTCCACGGCGGAGTGCCAGCAATGGTTCATGGGGTGAGCTTGGGCGTTCACTTGGCTGTGCATAATTCCGCGGCTTTTCTCGCTGGTAAAGACGATGGCGTGGGTAGGATTGATTCGAGTCAATGTAAACAGCATGGCTCCCATTGCGCTTGATGCGAGAGAAGGGCTTTGGCTTTCTGCATAATCCCTGGCCGTCCGTTTGAAGCCACGAAATCTCAAGCCTAGACCGTTGTTACTGTGAGATTATTGTCACGGTGCAGCCAAAATAACGGCATGGTCAGTCGATCCGCCAGGCTCAGACAAAGGTGCAGGATTCCCCCATTCCATGTGATGGCTTGGCCTTCTCGGAGGACAGAGTTTACTACTTAATCACTACGGTCCCCGTTGCGGTAGATAGAGGCGCCGGGGTTGACTACATCCAAGCCTGCATATTAATCTGGTATAGTACTAGGACCCTTCCGTAATCAGTTTGGTACCTTCGCTGTCGATAGTCGTGCTTCCATTGAGCTCATATTCAATTTTAAAACAGTCCGTGGCGGTACTACACGAGGAAAACTAGTCATAGACGCCAGCTTCGAACTTCTCGGTGTCAAAGAACCTTGCAACGATAGTGTTTCCGTTGAACATTCTTCCTTCCAAGGCGTTGACAGCCTATGAAAAATCAGTAACATCCGCCTTATTCTCATGCTTTTACTTGCCCTCAACGCCGATAATTGACTGGTAAACTTGACAAACACTGGAGCCTCGGTGGCATCGCGCCGGTCAATAAAGACTCGTTCAACGCGACCGTACTGTCATGGTTATTCATTTTGCCAGTGGAGCGATAAATTGACCGGAGAACTCACCTTCTCCCCACATTCCTCTCCTATCTCCTGCATCAGTCCGCCCTGACCTGAACTCTCCATCTCAGCATCAAGATCCATCCCATCTACCATTCCGCGCAGGACTATAACCTCACTCATTGCGCCAAACTTGCCCCCTTGGGATTCGGCGCCAGACCCACCCTTCTTCCCGCCTCCAACGATCTTACCTCTGCCCCCCGGCCCAACGAAGCCTCCGCCTTCGGAGTCAGGCTTCTTCTTCTGTTTTTCAACCTGCACGCGCAACGGATTTACGATACCAGAGCCACTGGCACCAAGTCCAGAGCCTTTACTCCAACCGTACTTCGACATGAGCCGCTCTGCAAACCCTTTCTGGCCCGGCCGCAGAGAGCGTGGAGCGGCATCTGACGGTGTCTCTTCCTCCATCTCATCCATCTGCAAGGCGCTCTCCAGCTCAGCTTCAGAGGCCGGGATTTCGGATGGAGCGACTGGAAGATTATATCGGACAGGCGCTCGCGATATGCTTGCAGTCAAAGCTGGTGGCTTCACAGTCTCAGGTCCTGTTTGAGCTGGCGGCGGTGGCGGCAGAGGAGAAGCTGAAGAAGATCGGTGGGGGTAAGAATCTGGCCGCATCACTGTAGCCAGGCTGCTGACTCCTGACAAGCCCATACGGCGTGCATAGGCATCTTCGCCCGTAGGGTCACTCGGCATTGTCGCTGCTTGAATTTCGCTTTGAGGCTTCTCATTGTCGTCGAAAGTCGGAGGAGGCGCAAAGGACATTCCCGGAGGTGCGAATTGCTCTAAGCCAACGTCAATACCCTCGTAGCCCATAGAAGCGATGACGTACTCTTGAATTCGGATTTATACTGGTCGCGCGAGCTGTCAGAGTCACTGTCTCGCCTTCGTGCCATACGATGTGCATAGAGCTTGTCTTTCCATTCTCTTATCTCCATAATCTTCTCATCGCTATGCTTGTAATCCTCATAAGTGTTCGGCCTGGACGGATCGTATATATCGTCCCAATTCTGCGGAACATGTGACTCCTCCTTGTTCTTCTTCCGCTTTCTCCTGCCGCCTCGCTGCCGCTTCTCCGCCCCGTAAAACCCGTTCACATCATGCTCGTCCGCCTCCGCTGTCCAATCCGCGATGCTAGTCTTGGCGGGAGGCCGCGCTGTCGCACTGGGAACATCTGGGGGATTCGGGGCCGAGAGGGGAGCTGGTGTGGAAGGCTTCTGCACCGATGACTTTGGCTTTGGCTTCTGTGCCGCTAGTTGCGGTCGCTTTGTGGGTTGAAATCGCAAAGAAGCTGTTCGACGCAAGAAAACACGAGAAAAGGTGAGCCAAGCAAGATCGCAGACACAGTGACCTCATACAGAGGCAGGCTGATATCTACCGGCACTTATCTGTTGTTGCTTCTCTACCGCCGCTCGATCCGGCTGCACATCATCTCCAGCAGGTTGCTTGAACACCACCGGGGCTCTGGATATTGTGCCGGGCGTGGAATCTTTGTTCGACGAAGGATCGAGAAGGTTGGCGTAAAGAGACAGACCAGCAGGCCGTGGAGGCTTGGGCGTGGCGTCAGGTGCCATTGCTGGAATTGGTGAAGGAACTCTCTCTACAGTAGGGAATGGAAGCAGTTAGAGTGATGCCAATAATGTTCAAGGCCTCGCAGAGCTAAAGAGGTAAAGAATCTAAAGCAAAGGTTTAGGTGGTAGGGCTGCTTTTAGCGGCCGTTATGGTTGCAAGTACCGGTAGAAGTACCCGACGAGCCATACACGTTATTTATCCCCCCGCAACTCCAAAGACACCTACCGGAGCTCCTCAGAAGGAGATAACGTCACCAGCTAAGGCAATTCACTGTCCGCTAAAGTATGTAATTAAAGTGCTACGCGTATAACGGTGATCCCACTATTTCGTTTCGCCCCCTGGCCATATCAAGGCCGCTCATTCCACGTGGGCCTCCATGACGGCGTTGTGTCTGGACTCTAGAAGTGCTTGATATCAAAACAGTCGTGTCGATGGCAACGTTAGCTACTGCTCTTGCCCCCACGGGACAGGCAACTGCAATCATCATTCCCGGCAGACCCAACGCTCTCACGGTCTCTTACCAACAGCTCTCACTGCATGTATCAGCCTTCCAGAGAAAACTAGCCCATCTTGGCATTTCTTCCCAAGCTGCTGTTTCGATTGCATTGCCCAATTCATATGAGTTTATTGTTGCTTTCCTGGCAGCCTCGCGGCAACGCGCAATCGCCGCTCCACTAAACCCTGCATACAAGCAAGACGAATTTGAATTCTACATCGACGACCTCAGTTCGGCCGTCACTCTCGTACCGCGTGATGCCTTCCGAGACAACGGGCCTGCGGTGCGTGCTGCACGAAAATACAAAGCAGCCATTGCCGAATGTTACTGGAACGGTGAAGAAGTGGTTCTTGATGTCAAGGATCAGGGGAAGTTGTCCGGCAATGGCGACCAAGTCATTCAAACAGCACAGCCAGATGATGTGGCACTTGTCCTGCATACAAGTGGTACCACCGGAAGGCCCAAGGCAGTAAGTTTACGTAGACATCGGTCTTAATGAGGCATGTAGCCATGGGACTAAATGGCACTCAGGTGCCTCTGACACATCGGAATCTCACAAGGACTATGAGTAAGTATGATTTTAAGTGTACGGTCCTGACAAAGCTGACGGTCACAGAGAATATCCAACTTACGTACAAGCTGACCTCTGATGACCGGACGCTCTTGGTAATGCCGCTTTTCCATGTGCATGGTCTTCTCGCTGGCTTCCTGGCCCCGCTGTTCTCAGGAGGCTCCGTCATTGTTCCTATGCGCTTCTCCGCCTCTGAGTTCTGGGACAACTTCATTACTTACAAGGCCAATTGGTATACGGCTGTTCCCACCATTCACCAGATACTACTTCGGAACCCGCCACCCTCGAATGTCCCGAAGATCCGATTTATTCGTTCCTGTTCATCTCCTTTGTCTCCAACAACTTTTCATGAGCTAGAAGAAGCTTTCAATGCGCCAGTATTAGAAGCTTACGCAATGACTGAAGGAGCTCACCAGATGACATCTAATCCGCTACCACCAGCTAAGAGATTTCCAGGCAGCGTAGGTATCGGCCAAGGTGTTGAGGTAAGAATCCTTGATGCCAATGGGACCGAGGCTCCTCAAGGAACCGAAGGCGAAATCTGCGTCCGTGGTGAAAATGTTACTTCGGGATATCTCAACAATCCCGAAGCGAACCAGACTGCATTCACCACAGAGGGTTTCTTCAGGACAGGCGATCAGGGTAAACAAGACAAGGACGGATACGTCATTATCACTGGAAGAATCAAGGAACTCATCAATAAAGGTGGGGAAAGAATAAGTCCAGTTGAGATCGATAATGTCGTCGCCCAAAACCCGTCGGTCGCTGAAGCAGTATGTTTTGCCATTACGGATGAGATGTATGGGCAAGATATCGGTATCGCGATAGTGTTGAAAGATGGGGAAAGCATGAGCCCCAATGACATCCGAAATTGGACTGCTACCAAGGTCGCCAAATTCAAGGTGCCCAAACAGGTGAGCAGTAAAATAACAAGGGGGATTCACACGTACACTGACGACTGCAGGTATTCTTGACAGACAGTATGCCAAAAACTGCAACTGGAAAAGTACAACGCAGAATGGTAGCAGAAGCGATGCTCAGACAGCAGAAACCGAAAGCCAAACTTTGAGTACGGTACTTAAAGTAGGTCACTCTTTGGTCTGTTTGTATTTAGTGCTGGACTTCGGTCGATATTGCTGTATCAAACTCGGAAACAGTCATTCTTCCACACTATGGGCTGCTACATTCGGGTCCATAACGGGACGCTTCCTGGGACCTGGCTTTAGACAGCCTTCATAGGCCTTTCCAGAAAGCGGTTTTGAACTTTGGCCGTGTTAGTGAAGTATTGAGAACTACAACAAGAAAATCGTGACAGACCGGGTGAATTTGCACTTTCTCCCAATCCCATATACCACTTTTGTAGTATACGTCTTCTTGTAAAGCCTTTAGAACTTCCTCTTTCGACTCAGCTAGGGCAAGCATCAAACTGCCCTTGATCTTGGGATTCTCCCCATCCTCCTGCACCGCTTCCAAAATAGCACCTTCAAAATCCAGCGTCAATGAAAGACAATGACAGCGTCTCGTTAAAACAGAATTTCAACCAGCACGAACCTCCAAATTTGAAAAAGCCTTCTTCTTCTACCTTAGGAGCCACAGCGTTGAGGTGGGCTCTAAACCCCTGTCATGATCTCTGACGACAGTCCTGTACATTTTTCGCTTACTGTCGGACTTGCATCCTCTGCTTGAGAACACCCTCAAGGTCTGGAAGAATTACAATCCATTCATGTTTTTGACTTCCGGGTAGTTTCGAAGACATTTTGCGTGGTGGGAGGGAATAGGGACCTTGGAAGTTGCTTCTCTGGCAAGGGTATAGATACACACTAGACGTTCGGATTGCAACACGAGAAATAACGTTCATATTTGGTACTGTATGGATCTCGAAGCGAGATACAGTTGTTACTTAGGTTCAGGTCGGGTTAAGATCGGGTCCGGGGGGTTAGAACCTAACCTAACCCCTAACCCGACCTGAACCCGACCCGGACCCGACCTAATTTTAGGCGGTTTACGATTAGGTTATTAAGACTTACTATATATATATTATAAGTCGAGATATAAGGTCTAAACTTTTAGATACTAGAGTATTAAAGGGTTATTCTACGTAATTTCTATCTCGGTAGTATACGTGTACGGTCTAGACTACTATTTACTAATACTTCTTATTATCTTATATCTTCTTTATTAATCTCTATTAGAGACTTAATATATAAAAATTTATTAAGATAAAGATAAGATATAGATAATAGTAGAGATAAGGCTAGGGTAAGAGTATATTAGTAAATTAGTATAATAGTAGTCTACGACTAGACTCTAGGGTTTATAGTAATATAAAATCGAGGAGAGAATAATAGACTCTATTCTCTAGTAAGACTAATTCTTAAGGAGAGTCGGGAGAATCCCCTAGAGTCGCTCCCTTATTTAAGACGACTCGTAGCTAAGGTACTAAGGGTCTCGCTTTCCTAATAAGATAATATAGCTATAAAACCCTTATCTCTATACATACGCTATCCTATATTTATTAACTAATTATAATAATTATCTCCTCTCTTTAAAAGACTCGTCCTCGAGTCTTCGTCGCGTAGTAAGCGCTTTACTAGAGCGATAGGATCGTAGAAATATAGAATAGCCTTAATAAAAACCTTTAAACTATAATAGAGATATAAGGAAAAGAGATTCCTACGTATTTACGTTATTTACCCCGCTAAATTACGGTATTAATATACTTTACTTTATTATTAATTATTCTAAACGTACCGGAGTCGTAGGCTTAGCGCGCTTAGTAATCTCCGCCTTATTACCTAAAAATAACTTTACTATATTTTCTTCTCCTTAAAATCTTTATTAATATTTAAGCTTCTAAGGAACGCTAGCGGTTCTCGTATATTAGAATAGCTTTTAAGTATCGGGCCGACTACTTATCGGCTACGTATATCTTTCTCTAAAATTTAATCGAAATTCTCTAAATCTAAAATTTTATTTCGAATCTTATAAATTTCCTAAACTATAGCTTATATTTAGTTTCGCCTATAATAGCCCCTCGCTTAGGGCGCCGTAATATATCGGTAGATAAGTAGCTTATAAGAGTTTCTCCGCTAGCCTCGCTTACGCTTCTAACGCGTTCGTAGGTCTCTTTTATTAAGATATTCTAGCGCTCCGCGTACGGTCCCGAGCGATTAAGAAAGCCGGTTTATTCCTAGTATTTAAGAGATACGAGGAATTTAATTTTAAGGAGTATAATATTATTAAGATTAGCGGAGTTATATACTCTAAATATTCTTATTATACTAGATAACACTGTTTAGGGTAATAGAAATAAATCGGGGAGAAGATATAGCGATAGGAAGTGTGCGATAGAAGCGTGACGTAGTGCTACTAATAACGTATAAGAGTAAAAACAGCGGGGTAGTAAAGGTTTTCACCTAATAAGGTTTCCTTTGCATATCTAAAGTATAGAACGCCTTTATTATCTACTAGATAGCTAGATAGTAGAGTATAAAACAATTAATTAATTAATTAATACTAGATAACGGTACGACTATATACTAGTATTAGCTCCTATTCTAAATATATAGAGGTACTATATTAATCGATAATATAGATTCTATCTCGTAAATTTAATTTTAGATTTAATTTTATTTTTTTACTCTACTATCTAGCTATCTAGTAGGTAATAAAAGCGTTCTATACTTTAGATATATAAAGGAAACCTTATTAGGTAAAAACCTTTACTACTCCGCTATTTTACTCTTATACGTTATTAGTAGTACTATATTACGCTTCTATTATATACTTCCTATCGCTAGATCTTCTTCCCGCTTTACTTCTATTACCTTAAATATCTATTCTTTCGCTAGAGAGAATTAGCCTAGTATCCTACGGCGTATTATCTAATAAGTTACGGCCTTTAAACCTCGCGACGTTAATAGTATTAGTATAAAATCGCTAGTACCCGCCTCCTAGAGTATAGCCTATCTATCTTATATATAGTCCGAGTAAAATATAATAATATACCTTATATATTACTTCCTCTACCTATATAGGTAGCTTACTATTAATATTCTAGAGACTTTATATATATAGAGGAAGTTAATAAAGCTAATCTTTCCGATTTATAGTTAGGTTACTACCGAGCTTATAACTTTTACTAGCCCTTTATAGAGACCTCGTCTTCCTAGCTCGCCTTATTATATCGGGGACCTTATCGCCTCTAGAATCCTATCTTAGTATTTCTTCTACCGTTCCTTCTACCTCTTATCGCTCTACCCCTCTATTTAAACGCCTATTATCGCCTTCGCCGCCTTAGTCTAAACCGACGTTAGGCTAGGTAGGGGAGAAGAGGTTAGAGAGTCTATATCGCTTTTTCCTAAGGCGTAGAGAGACTACGCCTTCCTTTCGTTAGCCGGTATATTCCGTAATACTAGTTTTCTTCCTCTTTTTAGCCTTAGTCTCCGCCTAATCCTTATATTACCCTCGATTATAATTAAATACGTTCCTTTTATAGCTTAAGCGCGGATTAGGAGTTAATCGAGGTATATCTTAATTAATAGTATTCTCGCCTCGACCTTTAGGACCGTAACTAGGGTTACTTTAAAGGCTCTAAGAACTATATATAAATACTAGTTTTATATTTTCTCTAGTACTTTTACTCTTATTTAGTTTAATTCTAGCGTACCTCTAAAATTATACTACGATCTCGCTATATATATTATCGCCGACCTTACTACCGCGCTATATACCTATTTAGCTTTATTAAGTATAGTACCCTATATAGAACCCGCTACTATTAATAGCTCGAGTATCTAGGTCGCTATCTTAATCTTAATATTCGCGAGGTAGGGTCCCTACTTTAGTTTTCTATTAATATATAGGCCGAGTATATAGATAGATATTTCTAACTTTATTATAGCCTCTCTTAAATTAACTACCGCTTTAAGGTTAAACGTCTTTAATCTCTTAATTAGATAAACTAGCTTATATTTATAGGGTATAAACGCTACTCCGTAGGTTTTCGCCTAAATAAGATAGACCTCGTATATATTCTTTAGTACCTCGTAGTTACTCTCCGTACTTTTACTATACGCTATTAAATATATATTATCTATAAAGCTATCTATCTAGATCGGGAGCTTTAGCTTCGCGTATCCCCTTCTAGGTAATATAGTAAATCGAATATTAAGCGTAGCCTAGTAATATACTAAAGTACGCTAACGCGAGTCGTAGATAATTCGCGAGTTCGACGTATACCTAAATATACTAGAGGCCTAATTAGATCCCTATACTAAACTATAACGAGTCTAATATCGCCTAATTTATATAAGGCTAGAACTCCGAATCGAAATTAATAAAATAGGTATAGTTTTTATTACGCGACTTAGCCTCGTTAAAGTAGGTACTTATATAGAGAACGTATTAAAGGAATCGAGGAGTTTTCGTATAAAGGCGAATCGCGATTAAGGCGTAGCCCCTAAGAAAGGAAAACGCGATAGAAAGACGAGATAAGACTATTCGAATTTAAGAAAAGAGAATACTATATAAAAAGGTAAGAAAGATAAATTATTAAACTTAAATAAAAGGAGTAGGCGAGAAGTAGGTACCTTATAATTAGATAATATCGTTTTAATTAAATACTAGAATTATAATAAATTAGGATATTATTCTAATAAATATTTTAAGTCCTATAATAAGTTAAAGTAGGAAAGAAATTAGAGAAGCGTAGTCGGCGCGTTAATAAAGCGCGAGCTAAGCGATACGGAAAAAGCTTAATCTCCGTCGAAGGTCCTATAACGATAGGGGTAAAACGTATTAGAGTATTATTAGAAGACTCCCTTATCTATAAAGAATATATAGGTCGAAGTAGAGAGAAAATCTATATAAAAGTTTACTTTAATAACGGCGTAGAGATTAATATAATCTCTTAGCGTTTCGCGTATAAGTATAATTTACCTCTTCTTAAGAATACTAATTTATTAAATCCCGAATAGATAAATAGTAGGAGTATCTATTACTATAGAGCGTATAGATTACGCTATTATTTAGAGGACTTATAGGGAAACGTATAGGAATTCGAAAGTATTTTCTACGTAATTAATAAAGAGGGAGCGGATCTAATTTTAGGTATATCTAGCCTAAGGGTAGAGGGTATTAAGATAGACTATAAAGCGCTTACGTAGCGTTTCGGCTTCGAATTAAAGGGGTTTAAAATTATTAAACCTTAAAAATTTACGAAGTTTATAAAGAAATATATAGTAGTATATACCTTAATTAATATTAACTATCGAATTTAAATCGATAGTAGAGATAGCGACTACGACGGGTCCTAAGGCCTACGAGGCGAGGGAACGTATATAATACGAGATAAGCGAGATAATTACGTAAATATAACTACGGGGAGAGCTAGGTAATAGGGTAAGGGTGGAGAGGGTAGAGTAGGGAGGACTAACTATAGGTACGGGGAACGTAGCGCGCGACCCCCTAACGAAACTACTCCTATCGATACTACTAGAAACCCTAGAAAAACTTATAGGGACTAAAGGAATAAGAGAGAAAGCGAAGAACGGTAAGGGACGCGTAGATACGCG
>JAABUP010002465.1_pt1 | contig 35702 bp, 38 predicted proteins | sample 5559201 | NCBI WGS metagenome assembly JAABUP01 (sample SAMN10711887, study PRJNA513373) | rock metagenome | isolation source: Antarctica rocks | place: Antarctica
GGAGCTTCTCCACCTCTCTGCATCTGAATTTGTGAGCGCCTACAGAAAGCTGTGAAAGCTGATGCAACTCTAATGCCATGACCTTTTTCTAGCCCGTACCTTGCCCAAGTTCGTCGCATTGGCATCGAAGCTAGAGTCACATCAGCTTCATCAGCAGGCTTTGCAAAGCGTGCTGACAATGCTGACACGCCTCTCATTGCGATGTTTGTCTGGCGCAAGACAAATGAGACAGCTCATACTGCCAGCTACATCAGCCAACAAGCCTACTCTGCTGCTTTTGCTCTCAGCTGGCTGTTGCTTTCGAGCATTTGTTGCATAGGCAGAGCACCCTTGCAATGAAGGATCCTAGTGCCTGCCAGGAATGAGGGCAGTCAATGATAGTCTGATGGTGTGCCAAACAGCTGTCTCAAGACCCCAGCCCTGCACTGAGACAAGGGGTCTTCAAGAGCCAGCTAGCACATCATCAGACTAGCAGAGAGCCTGCGGGCTGGTTGGTGTTAATGATATTGTGGAAGTCCACCAGCAATGGGACATTCCCTTGTTGCTAAGCCTGAGTGGGCATCAGTACACCTTGCTGACAATGAGCTCGCCACAACTGCTATGCTTAGATGGTCTCATCTGGCTAATACTGCTTGTTCATGCTGAGTCCATCTGCCTACCTGCCTGCCTGCCTGCCTGCCTACCTCTGTGACTGCCTACCTCTGCTGCCAAGGCTCACAAAGCGCATCATTGCACACTGCGTGAGTCCTCAACAACAAAGAATCCGGGACACATGGTCCAGGTAGCCTGTTCTGCTGACAAATCATTGGCCTATTACACACTGGATTGTCATGCAGATACCATCATGATCTGATCAGGGCAAGCCATACCCATCACAGAACTCACAAGTACACGCTGTGACCAAGCTCACTTATAGAGTCTGTGATGTGAGGCCACTGTAACCATCAGATTGCTAGCATGATGTGCATGGTCTTGCTGCCAGCAAAATGGGTTCTGGCAGCAAGACCAGCGACATGGGTTCTGGAAGATTGTCAAGATGGCAACTGCTTTGAGGCGCCTTTTTCAGCTGATCTCCAAAAGGAGATGCACCAAGCAGGTAAAAGCTGGGCTTGCATGTAGCAATGCCCCGCGTGAAACTTTCAAAGATCTAACAGACATCGCCATTATTGTACCTGCATGCAACCTCCTCTGCAAATCTCTGTCAAACCTCATAGTGCTCTTTGCATTACATGCCACACACCCAGTCTTCAGCGGCTTGCACTTGGTTTCATGCAGCAAGCCTTCGGAAGCTGGTGGGTATTGTCCGGCGTGCACTTGGTTTCATGCAGCATGTCTTGGGAAGCTGGTGCGTATTGTCCAGCTGGCATTGGCAGCTGTGAGGTCAAGAGCATTGTGGCGGATGGCTATTCATTGACAGGGCTTAGAGCAGGTGAGCTAGCTGACTTGCCTCCGAGTGTGCTCAACACAAAGTGTCAGACATTCTCTAGTTATGAACATGCCTGCTTGCTCCCATCAAGCGTGACAAGCGGCTTAGCCTATCTTAGCACACACAAAGAACCTGCACCCACGCCGCCTTTGTTGTCATGCCTTTTACAAACTATCAACATTCTCTGTACGTTTGCAAGCATGCCATGAAAAAGTCTGGAGCATAGAGCATGCTTGAGGCCCATGTATGTTTTGTCAACCCTTGGCGTTGCTTCCCAGTTCATGAGAAATCCTAGATGGCTGCTTTGGAAATGGCGCTCAAAAACTGTTCTTGTGCAGGCCCTAGGGTGCATGATGGCAGCAAAACCAGCCCAGGGAGATAGCTGCAAGATGAGAGGCAGGGGAGGAAGGGGAGCAAAGAATATTGTGAGCATTACACTACTCGATGGAACACTTTGATGTCACTTCAGGTGACCTGTTTCACCTGCAATTTGCCATGTCCATGCACATCACCAAAGTAAGCAACACCGATAAGCTTTTGTGCACAGACTGTACTTTTGAATTCAGAAGATGATCATACCCACACACAAAGGGTAGCTTCATTGACCATGTAATGACTCACTGGTCTTACAATGAGCTTGGGCTGTCACGACATCAGGCAAAGCTCAATACAAGCCAACTTAGGCAATGTTTTTAGGCATATGGCTAGTTTGTAGCAATAAAACCAATTGCAAACCCTTAGGCTACTACAGACTAGTCCTGGAGGTGGACCTCAAGCATATGTGCAGATCAAGATCCTAATCATGACACAAGTCCTAATCTGGCTTGGCATTCCCTTTGAAGCATAGGGCTTGAAGAGGCTGCATGAACAACCAGCATAGTATATCCTTTTACGTTGTACCCATAAAGGTTTCTCACAATGCTGTGTACACTTGGTCAGTACTATAACTGCTTGTTGTTTCTAGAAACCTTTCATAAACTTTGTGTGGCACAACTGACTTTTGCTGCTGTCAACAGCCATCTTCATGACATGACATTGTGAAACCTTGTGTTGTAAGAACATGGCCAGCCAACTACTGCGGTGTCCCACTATGACAAGATATGCATAGTGGGTCAATGCAATGATTGGCTGGCTATGGTCTTTCAACACAAGGCCTCACATGAAGAAGGCTATTGCATCCACAGACACATGCGGCAGCCTCAACTGGACATCAAACTTTGTGTGACATTATGGCAAGATGGTTTTGACAAAGCACAAGCTTGGCTCATGCGCTTCTCTGCAGTTCTTCTTTGACCTGCAGTGCCACCCACCTATGAGAAGGCTTTGCAACGTAGCACAATTGCAGCTGCACTGCATATGCTACCTTGTCTCTGGCTGCACCCTGATGAAGTATGCCTTAGTCATTGTCTCATCAGATGCTCCAAATTTGTGTGGTAGAGTGTGCATATGCAATATGCAAAGGTGTTGTGTCTGGTTAGACATGTGTGCATCTGTTGATTGAGCCCTTGTTATAACTCATGAGATGTACAGTGCAAGTATGAGAAGTCCCTAAGCAAAGACTTGTACCATCAAAGCCAGTCAAAGGTGTAGTCCACAGTGCTTTTTGAAAGTAGTATTCAACTGCATCCAGCATGTCTTCCAGGCACTGAAGCCGCTTTGAAGCAAGAGTGATTGCTGCAAAAATCAGGTGTCCTACTGTTGTACTTAGGAAGGAGTAAATGTCAACTTGATTGGCTGGTGGTGTTCGCTGTGCTCCGTGTGTCAATCCGTCAAACTTAAATGGTGGTGTACTTTTCCATTGCTGTGTTGGCATGCATCGTGACCAGTTTGAGCGGGGTATGCAGATTTTGACTACTTTTGCGTTGGACCTTTCAAACTTCTGTGGCCCAAAACAGCATTGAATGACTTGTTTCATTCAAACTCAACATTCTCAAGATTATTTTGGATGTTGTAGGAATTGTATTGTTTTTTACAGAACTGTCTCAGTCGGCCCTTAGGACATTTAACATTACCGGAAAAAGTTCCCACCACACCAACAAGTTTGTGCACACATACCAGCTTGCGCGGTCAACTGCCAAGCTTGCGCTCTCAAAGTTTGAAGACTGGGTTGCTATGGCTTGTCTTACATATATTGCAAGAAGCCATGTCAGGGTTTAACAGGCTGGGTCTTGTAGCCATCTAGCAAAAATGAGTATGGCATACGCGCCCAAGTTGTCGATTAGCCGTGGTCTTGCTATGTTCCAGCTTACAAAAGTGGTTTGTCATTTGCTTCGTTTACCCAAGCTTTCGCCAGGGTTTGTCGCCAGCATCAAGGCTATAAACAGGGCAGGAAAGTCCTTCCTTAGGGTTTCCAAGAACTTTCCTGCCCTGTTCATAGCCTTCGTGCTGGCTGCATTCCCCGGTAAACGAGAACCAACTTGCAGTGCAGTGCTGAGTTGGAACCTCAGCATGAACCTTCTCTGCTCAACAACTTGACACATGAGTCAAGTCGTTGAGCAGAGAAAGCTCATGCTGAGGTCAGTAGCCACCCTCACCTGCTTCTAAACAGCAACTTCTCATTGCTATGACACCCTAGTTTTTAAAAGGTGAGCTGACTGCCGAAGTTGCTAAGCATGTGCAAGCTGACAAATTGTGGGATTTTAGTGTGCAGCTCCAACTAACAAATCTTCCATTGGCCAAGAGCAACAATGGGCAGACAAGGGTCTTTGTGGCAGTGCCCATCAGTCTTGTGAGCAAGGACTAAGAACACACCTGCTGATGCAAGCCTGCTTGAAAGCAACCAACAGCACACAAGCTATATAGCAATTCATGGCGAGATAGCTCAGCCTGATGGCTCAGCGTTGTTACAGGCGTACCGAACAGCTCTTGGCGACAAGCTTGTCGCCCTGTAACAACGCATATTGGATGCTGGCAATGTGGCACCATACTGCTTTTGCTTTTCGGCCAGTTGTCTCAGAGCCCTCTTGTTGAGCTCCATCAGCTCTACCTTGGCCTGCAACCAAGAGCAACGGTGCACACAATGTGTACCACGCATGTCACTGCTGACATGTACACGCTGCTCAGGGATCTGATACAGATCTATTGCAGAGTTATTGCAGATCTGTTGAGCTGTGTGTATGTGTGTCATTGCTGACAATCAACCAACCTTGTTTGGTAAGCTGCTGACTGAGCAGCTGCTGTCTGGCCAGTCACTGCATGGTCAGCTGCTGCCTAGTCAGCTGCTACCTGGTCTTGGTTGGCTTCCACAGGCACAAGTGCTTGTGTAGCTGCTGCTTGACGTGCTTGCTTGCTTTGTTGTTGGGAACAGGTTTCCATATGTGTGGACACCACATGAAAGGCTAGATCCCTACACTCAACAGGTTCAGGTGAGTGTTGATGTTGCCTACAATTGTAGCACATCATGCATGCAATTTGTCTTTAGACTTGCTGAGCGGCAGATGAATATTCATGCTATATTAAATATGAATGCATGCTTTTAGAATGCCATGACTTGCTGGCATACACCTCGAACTAGCATGTGGGTGAATGCTGCATATTGATGGTATGCAACCTCTGGGCGGTATGAGAAGGACTACAAGTTGCTTGGCACAGCTGCATAGCTCTGTGACTCTGCAGCTGTTGGTGTTCCTGAGTGAGAAGGTTACACGGCTGGGCCAGGTGTCACAAAATTTGTTTGCCACCTGCCGACAGTAGGTGAAGAGAGCCCAGTCTGCAGTTGGCATAGCAAGTCATGTGACACATGGCTCAGCCATACCACCTTCTTGCTCACAAATGCTGCCAGCTGCAGCTGCACAGTCACACTCACTGTTGCTTGATCTAAAACAAGAGTTGAGCTGGCATGCCTGCTTGCGCATGAGCTGACACTGCCAGGTCACAAGCAAGCACATTTCACACTTGAACAATGGCTACATGAGGCACAGGTCTTGCACGCGGCCAACAGCCATGACTGCGCTTCATGACAACATCACTGGAATCAGGTGTTGCTGAGTCATGGCGTGAGGACCGTCATCCTAATATGTCATGCAGTGACACTATCATGCTCTAAGAGGGCCAGCTGTGGTTTTCTGTACAATGTGTGCGCAAGTGCTTTATGCACTATGGGACACTGATGCCACGTCTCCCTCAGCACAGGCTAACCCTATTGCATGGTGCATGGTATATGCTGAGTGCTGGTGTTGGACAGTTTTCCTTGCTTTGCAACTGACTGTTGACTGTTATGCAGGCTTGTTACAGAGGAGGCGGGCTGCAATTAGCTCAACAAGCCAGCTCTTGTGGGTGATGTCAAAGTGAAAGCCAAGCATGCTGCGCAGGGATGCCTTACATGTGAGGTTTACAGCTGAGCATATGCCTTACTTCTGCATGACAGTACCTGAGATCTTCATCTGACCATTCAAGTGCACATCTGTCTTGTCAGCTGAGCTCATCACCATGCTGGTGTCTGCACAGCATGGCATACATTGTATGCCAATGATGCATGCGCCTTTGCTAAGCTTGCAAATGGTGTCATTGATGGCCACGCCCATTACAATTACAGCTTGCATTGATCACTGCACTGTCCTGCAGCCTGCAGCTTGCATCATGCCTGTCAACCAACACCAGATGTCATGCAGATCTAGTCAATTTGAACATGGGTACATCTGGTGTTGCAGGTGCTCAAGCAGGTGCTCAAGCAGGTGCTCAAGTTCTCAAGTTTTAGGAAGCAAAGCATGCAAAGGCTCTCCGCCACCTAGCAGCAGGTAGGGCTCATACCAATAGTGTATCTTTGTGTTGAATGCAACTAACATCAGTCTGATCACATCATGCACTAATTCAGTTGCCATAGCTGTTGTCTGCATGTAGATACAACCCCTCTGTCTTGTGGCTGTGTCTGTTTGTAAGTGAATGCATCTCTTCTTCCTGGTTCATGCTCAGGCTGTCCTCCTCACTTACATACCCTTGTTGTTGCAAACCTATGAGCCATTTGCAACACAGCTGTGTCGTGCATGCATGCCGTCATTGTGTTGGGATTCCACACAAGCAGACTTGACATTGCGGCACTTCAGGTGCTGTTGGGGGGCTCACCAATGAAGGCTCCGGGTTTGCCATCACAGAGTGTGAGAGCCTGTCCCAAATGCGTATGAAGTGGGAAACACAACCTGATGAGCCTTGGCCATTTCATACAGTGAAGCGTTGTAGCTGAAGCTTGGGTACGAGGAACGCAAGCATGCAGCGTAAGCCCCCAGTCACTGCACTACTGTTTGTGTGAGGTCTGTAGCGGCATCCTGTACATGTAGAAGGAGCCGCTTCATACAGCCATGCAGATCCTTTCTAGGAAACACAAAGGGTGTACAGAATTTCTCAGCTGCAAAGACGCAACTTTAGTGCAGTGCGCTATTCAGCGCTCGATGTCTTTGGCCAGTCTTAAGCACCAGAACAAAGGATGATGGTGAGTGTCAGAAACAAGTGAGCCTTGCAAACTTGATCTGTGATGCTTTCTGCTGATCAGAGTCATGACCGCTGTTTTGGTGCTTGTCAGGGACTTTGAGTGCTGACCAGCACAACGCACTGCACTGTACAGTCCATTATCAATAAAAGGCTACTCTTCTGTAGTGCTGTAGCGCACAATCAACCAGTGCCTAGTAGGCTGAACATGTTCACCCTCAGAGGTGCTCATCTTGACCTGTTTATACTGTTGTCAATTTTCAAACGGCAGCATGCTGTGCACAATATCAGCTGGTTGGGGAGGTTTGTTCAGCAGCTTGCAGAAATGACAACACAGATGGCAAACGTCACACAAGCACTGCCCCAAGGCTTGTCAGCACTGGTCCAATGGTTGATTTAATGGTGTTTAGGCTGCTACAGCTTCAGACAGCAAATACAATGTAGGCTGTTACAGCTTCAGACAGCAAATGCAATTATGAACTGCATTTGCTGTCTGAAACCCTAGCAGCCTAAACACCACGTGCCTCTTTGTCCCCTGCTGGTTGGCATTAAGCCTGGATGTGACATGTTCAATGCTTGGCTCTGTGCTGTCCAAATTTCTTGTGAACGCTGCTTGAAGTTGGTTTTGTGTTTGCAAGTGAGAAAAGAAAAGAAAAGAAAAGACTACACCTTTCGGCGTCAATTTGATGAGAAGCCAAGTATTATACCGGGCTGCCCAGGTTTGCAAGTGACAATCTTTGTGGCTTGCTTTCAAGTCTGCTGCTGGTGTATTACTCAAGTACCATTGGATGTATCACTAGAAGATACTCTGCCAACAATGTTGCCCAGTCTTCTTAACTCAGGTCTTAACTTGAGACGCTGTCAAACTGATTGGCCCTGTTTCCCGTTCTGGCTGACATTTACTGCCTCAGCACATGCATGAGAAGTTCCTCACGTAGCAAAACACATGGAGAGTCCTTGGCCATGGCCAGGATATGTGTACTTATGTCCCATTACGGCCTTATCAAGAGCTATGTGCCTCATTACCTTGACTCTCGTGAGGTTGACCAGTAGTGTTATCGGCGAGGTTGTGATCGCAGAAGTGGGCTGACAGATCACTACAACACATGCTGCAAGCTGTATGTGCTGAAAAGGTTCATCTGATATTGCATGGCTGTGCTGCTTCTGTGCCTGGCATGGCACTCTTGCTTTGTGACTCTTGTCTTGCCCTGCAACTGTGCACCTGGCGGCGTTATGAGTGAGAAGGTTGAGCCAGGTGTCACATGACCTGGTGTGCCAGTTGCAGAAGATTGCTGTAGAGAGCCCTGTTGTTTCTGTTCACCAATTCTCTGAGGCTGGCACACCAGGTCATGTGACACCTGGCCCAACTGTACACGTACCACCCTCTCACTCAGAACGCATGCCAGCTGCACAGTCAAAGCGCAAGAGTTGACCTGGCGTGCCTGCTTGTGCGTGAGCTGCCACTGACAGGCTATAAGCAAGCACACTTGAACAATGACTGCATGAGGCACATGCCTTGCAAGTGCATATGGCCAACAGCCATGACTGCACTTCATGACACCATCACCAGCCGGGTTCAGATGAGTCATAGCTTGATCAAGGGCTCATGAGCAGGATGCCAGTCCTGGTATATTGCATAGCTACTCTGATATGTCATGACTTGAAAGTGTGGAGCTGTATACAACACATATGTGCATATTGTATATATGTACAGTATGCACATGATAAACATGGTCTGTGCATATGTGACATGTGCTCTAGGATACTGTCGCCAAGTCTCTCTTGGCACAAACCTAGTGCCACTCAGTGTTGTCGGCAGCTTTCATTGACGAGCTCAACAGCTACTCGAGTTGTGTACAGTCATGTAGGTCATTTGCTTATGTTTAATGTCACCAGAAACTACCTGGTAGCCTGGTTTTCAATGGTGCAACTTTTGCATATATGGGGATGAATCATGCACCTTTCAACTACAAAATGTAGTTGCTCCATTTACAGTTGCTGATGTCATTGCCATGCAAGGTAACACCTTGATTGTATATCTTCAAGAGTCTTGATGGGCCATGCTTGCTGTGATAAAGTTACAACTATTGCTTTGGACATGGGTACATTTGTTGTTGCAGGTCTTCAAGCTACTATTGATTTGGAAACTGAGGAAGCATAGCATGCAGGGGCTCATCTACCTAGCAACAGGTAAGACTCTTACCAGTAGTGTGGCCACTGTGTTTAAAGCAGTCAGTTCACAGCAGTCAGTTCACAGCAGTTTGGTTGCCATAGAGGTCATATGTATGTCATACTGCCCCTCTGTGCTACGACAAGCTTGCAGCTTCTGTTTGCAACTGTATGGCATTGCCTGATTTCTTCCTGGTCGATCAAACTAAAGTGTATAAAGCTTGTTGTTGCAACAACAACTGTATCTTGGAATGCCTTCCAATTGCCCATTGCAGAGCTGCTAAAGCGCACCTGCTTCTGCAGCTATGGTATGCAGACATTTTGAGCCTTACAACTTCGACTGGCCAGCTTGATGATCATGAGCCAACCATGTGTCTATTGCTGAAATGCATGTGTGGTAAATTTGGTGATCAAGTTTGACATGACTGTAGGTGTTGGCACAGCATTGAAGCCCCAGAAGTGGGCAAGCAGCTGCTTGGAAGCATTTCCCCAGGTTTGCCTTGAGCATCCACATGGATTGCGTTGCTGGACGTTCTTGGAGGTGAGCGCCCAAATACCCAAGAATGCCGCTAAGGATGCCTTCTGAGGGGACTCAGCAAGACCCTCAAGTATGTAAGGAATTTGAGACAGGGCGCAAAGACCAGCTCCCCTTTTTGCTCAACAGTTGCCAAGCTGGTGATGTCTGCCACCATCACTGTATGCGTTTGCTATTTTGTTCACCGGCATTGTTGCCTGCTTATTTTGTGCCATGATGCAAGCATTCTATAATTCCTCTATTCACTTTATTCACTGACTGTATGTAAGTGCTACTGCAAAATGGCTGTCTGTTGCTGACGCAGCTGTTGGAGCAATCATGGTGGGCTGCCTAGGGGAAAGAAAAGAAAAAGACAAGAAAAGACTACACCCTTCGGCGTCAATTTAATGAGAAGCCAAGTATTATACCGGGCTGCCCAGGGCTGCCTAGGGGACAAGAGCTTCACAACCCAAAGCTGTCCAGCGCATCTGACAACATTGTCACAGCAAGGCTGGTGATGTGGAACCATGCCATCTGTGCTGGATTGCACCCAACACAGAGGCAGAGATGCAAATGTTGCATGTCATCAAGCCGCTGACAGCTGCAGGAGATGAAGATGCATAACCAACAGTGAATGCAGCATTCTGCAAAGCTACAGTCACAGCATGTTGATCATGAGTACAGTCCTTGTGTGACCTTGCTGGTTTGCTAGACCTCACGCATGGTTATGTACACACACATTTCCTTTATGCTTAACAGAGATGCTGGCATCTGCATGCAGTAGTATCGCTTTTGCTTCTTTGTGCTTTTAGTGGCCTACTGTAGTACAGCATCTCAACACCACAAAAATGCACTGCTACTTGGCTGCATGTGAGAATTATCAGGCTACCTGGCTGCTTGAGAGCACTGGCAAACAGCAATGACGGTGTTCTACACCAGCATCATGTTTATAGCCCTGTGTTCAGCACTTGTGTCTGCAACATCTGTTGCTGCAAACCTCGGCAGAGGAAACAAATATGATGTTGGTGTAACACAGAGCACCTAATGCGGTCTTGTTTGATGCATACATACGCTGATGCATTCAGTGCATAAATGTTTGAGCTGTGCATTGGCTCATCTGTAACCGGTCCCTTCATGATGATGGTATCTCATGGCAACCAAGTTTACATATGGAGATTGCCTGAGCAGACGTGTTCACATGTTGCCACTAAGCAGTGCAAGAACTTCAAAGCTCACTGCCCAGCTAGCATATCGAAAATGTGCACTGTTGAGGGTTGAATAGAAGAAGAAAACCGCAAAGCCTAGCAAACAAAAGGCTGGCAAGCTGTGGATTCTGCTCACATGCTGCCCAACTGCATGATTGCAGCAGCTGGCAGTGCAACATGACGAGCACCCAGGCAGCTCATTTCAAAGGTAGAGCAGGGAAACTAGTAACTGCGAGAATTGCTACTCACAATCAACAGGGAGGCATAGCACCAAGAATAAAATGTCCACATGACCCCTCAAGATCTTGCCAAATTTCTGCCTACAGCATGATCAGAGGTTGCACCAGTTGTGCACTAGCAAAAGGGACAAGATCAAAAAGCAGCTGCCAGCAAGGCAGTTGAATTCAATCGTACACTTGAGATCTGCTGTATCTGCAGGAAAGTTTGCATGAGCATAACAGGACTTCAGATAAGGAAATCCTGACAGTCCTAACGGGGCCAGCAAGGTAGCAAAGGGCCTACAAATATCCAGTATTCAGTAGGGGTCAGAAATACCAATCATTCAAAATTGAATGGGGTCAAGCGTATCACAAAATCAAGAGCCACTGCGCTGCATACAATGACAGTGTAGCTGAGCTACAGATACAAGTCCTCTTCTGCAGGAGCAGGGGTTTGCTCCTGTGCATTTGTGCTGACACCAGCCTGGAGAGGCACCTTCATCAGAGCCTCAAACAAGAAGTGGCCAGAAACCATGGCCGCCTTCAATACATCAATCTCTTTAAGAGCCTGCACCCACTTGGCATGCATCTGGTTCTTGATGTACTCCTCTTCATCTCTGGCCTCCTGCAAACAACATTGCTCATCAGATTGTTGAGTTAGGCAAAACCTGGTAACTAGTCAATGTGCAGAGCAGTTTATCAAGGCCCTTAAGCACATCACAAGCAGTGCAGTGATACATGTACATTGCTGCTCTCAAGTATGCAGGGTGCACAGGTTATTCAGCACAACGTTGCACGACGTGTGCTCTTCAAATGCTGCACTGTAGGTACCATTTTGAGGCATGATCAGGCTGTGTTTGCTAACGACAAGCAAACTTGAGTGTGTACCTGGACCTCCTGCCTCTTCGTGGCTCTGTGCTGTGCTTGAGCCCATGCACGCTCGGTTCTCTGCCTCTCCTTGGCCAGCTCGTCTTCTGTCTCCTCCAGGGTCTTTTGCAACCCTTGCTTCTCGCTCTTCAGCAACTCCACATGGCTGTCAGAAGCCAGGTGGTCCAGGTCGATTGCCTCGACCTTGCGTCTGCCCCACAGCTTGCTCAGCAGCTTGCTGGTAATGCTGAGGCGCCTGTCAGTTTGCGCCATGACTGTTTTCTTACAGTTCATGACCTCAGCCTGCTCTGCGATCGTTACTGCCTGCTGTGCAATGGTTGCCCTGAGCTGAGCGTCTGCATCTACCAATTGCTGCATGCGCACTGCATCCTGCTGCCTGCCAGCTGTGAGGGTACTATTTTGCAGGGCTGTTGCTTTCAGCTTTGCACCCAAGATGTCATGAGACAAGCGCAAGCCCTGCAAGCAAGGCCAACTCAATGCCAACTCCGCTCTTAGATAGTAGTCTGCCAGCAATGAATCATGATTATTGCAAGACAAGAGCAAGCGTAGGCAGCAACAGACCTGAGCCATGTTATTGTTGACTGATGACTGGCAGTCTGTAGTAGCAGCCTGCGCTGCTATGGTGGCAGTCTGCTTTGCTGCTGTTGCAGTAAGCTCTTCGACGGCGTCACGAAGCTCCAATATAAGAGCTGCATCCTGCTGCTTCCCAGCAAGTAGAGCACTGTTCTGCAATGCTGTAGCCCTGGTCTTGGCGTTCATCATGTTATACGTCAGGCGCAGACCCTACAAGCAGCACTGCGGATGACGCCTCGATACCTGTCAGTGCTGAGTAGGTTGACGTCTGACTTGCTGTTGTGAAAAGCACACAGCAATTGGGTCTCGCGAACGGAGCGGACCTGCGTTACGTCGTTCAGCAGGGAAGGTTGATGCTGAGACCCCGAGACAGCACGGCACCGTAGAGTGGTTTTTGATGACCTCCCTGCACTGTTCCTGGCCTTGATGCTGGCGGTGAACGCTGGCGACAGCTTGGTCATGTCAGGTGAGCAACACATCCTTCTCGTAGGCTGGAATCTAGCAAGTCCACAGCTTGTCGCTGGCTTCGGCGCGTATGACATATTCACTTTTGCTAGCTGGCAACTCGATCTATTTGAACAGATACAGGCTCACTGCGATATGTGGCTTTGCTCAATATTGCAACGCGTAGGAACCAAGAATAGGTGTCCGAGAAGGCAAGCTTTGTAAAGGATTTGACGAGCAGTGTGTGCACAAAGTTGCTCAGCAACTGTTGCTGATGAGGACACAACCATTGTGTTGTTTTTGTATTGTTTACGTTTAATGTCCTGGTTCTGCTCATGGGAATTCAGTCAGAGAAATACACTTCCTACAAAACAAGCATTCCCTGAGAAGACCACCACATGCATTTGGCTCACACTCAGCTATGAAGTCTGGTACTGCACAAATTTGCTGAAAAGGACTTGCATGCTTGTTTCTAATGTGACTGTAAGCTGGACAATTCAAAGATGAGATGGTGTTGATCCTCTGCATCCTGTGACAAATGACACACCTGACACAGCCTGTCCTTCCTTGCAGTGCCTACTCAACGTCCTATGTCAACATGTAAGCCGTGGCAGCAGGTTAAGGATGGGCACCCTATGTCTCCAGACACTGGGCTGCGAGTGTCGCCGAACACTTGCGAGTGTCACCAAACGCTTGTGAGTGTCACCGAGCACAGTTGAATGTCGCCCCACACTGACTGTGCTGCCAAACACAGAGGCACCTTTTGGCCTGACATGCACTACATACAAGCAAATGCACACAGGCTGCTCAAAGGCAAATCTGACCTTGAGCTGACCTGTTGGCCACTCTTTCACAATCTCAAGAATCCTTCAGACAAGCTTCCCAACACTATCACAGGATGTAATCAGGACACATGACGAAAACCTGGGTCAGCAGCATGTCCCATGATAGTGGGCACCCTATGTCTCCAAACACTGGGCTGTAAATGTTGCCAAACACTGTGAGTGTCACCAAACACTTGTGAGCATCACCAAACACTGTTGAGTGTCGCCAATCACTGCCTGTGTCGCCAAATACAGAGGCACCTTTTGGCCTTTTCAAAGCTGCAGCAACCGTCCAAAATTTTCAACTTATGCCAAAATGGAAACCAGCAAGTTTAGTTTCGGAGCGCATCCCTCTTGGTCACCGCTTGTTGAGACAGCTGTGCGCGCCCTCTGCTCATGTCAATCAGAGCAGCAATTCATTGCGTTGATAGGGTTTCGTGCAGTGTCGCACGCCTGTTTAGTTGTGCCAACTGCTCACGAACAGGCAGCGAGAAAAGCTGGTGCAACACTGCGTGTTCGTGGATGCAGGTCGCATGTCTGCAACCATGCCATCCCTGATCATGGCATCCGTGCAGCATCTCCTGCAGCACCTTGTGCAGCTTGACGTCTGGGCTTCTGTGCAAGCAAGGTCAGAACTGAGGCCCCATCCGCACGGCGATTTGACCGTGGGTCAAATATCGGTTTGACCTTAGGTCAAACCGAGTATGACCTTGGGTCAAATGTGTTCATCCGTAATGAATCATTACGGATGCGGGTTTGACGGAGGTCTTTCGAAATCTGCAGACCACAGCTGAGCGGCACAGCGGACGAGCAACGATACTTGCGACGAGCGACGCTTCAGCTTACTACCACAGCTCTCAATGGCCTTCCACTTCTGACGGAGCAGATTTGACCTCCGTTAGGCCCCATCCGCACGGCGATCTGACCTTGGGTCAGATCGGCCACATTTTGATTCCGAAGCGTCTGACCTCCGTTAGGTCCCGACCAACTTCACTTTCTAACGGAGGTCAAATCTGCTCCGTCAGAAGTGGAAGGCCATCGAGAGCTGTGGTAGTAAGCTGAAGCGTCGCTCGTCGCAAGTATCGTTGCTGCGATGTTTGCGCTCCGCTGTGCCGCTCAGCTGTGGTCTGCAGATTTCGAAAGACCTCCGTCAAACCCGCATCCGTAATGAACACATTTGACCCAAGGTCAGACTCGGTTTGATATCGGACCCACGGTCAAATCGCCGTGCGGATGGGGCCTTAGAAAGTGAAGTTGGTTGGGACCTACTTCACTTTCTAACGGAGGTCAGACGCTTCGGAATCAAAATGTGGCCGATCTGACCCAAGGTCAAATCGCCGTGCGGATGGGGCCTGAGACAACCACCATGGCAATCTCTTGCAAATCGTGTTTTGTGTCTGCTTCAAGCATCTGCCTTGCATCATGCAGGCAGAAGTTGCTGCCTTTCATGCCAGCAGGCCCTGTCACAGCAGCATGCAGACTATAGATAGCTAGCTAGCTTGCACTAGGTCCTATCATAGGCTGAGTTTCAGGCTAGTCATGTCACATTGCTGCAGGCCAGGGGGTGCACATTCTCAGCAAAAGTCTGTTTTCTCTACTGAGCATGGAGTACTTGTTGGCTGCCTTGCAACTCTGCAATAATTGCTGTGTCATCCCGTCATCCTCTGTATTGGGATTGTTGTCATAATCATGGTCTCTGTACGCTCTGTATACAGAGCTGCAGCTCCGCTCGTCATCACAACTCACAGTTATCAACTTCACGTGGTTGCTCTACTAATCTGTTCCGATGATCAGCATCTGGTGATTGGATCTGCTTAGTCATTTCCAGTGACGTGAATGGTGTGTTAGTCATGACGCTGATGCTTGCAATGCTGCAATGAACTTGCCACCACTCTAGAAGCAAGATCATGATGGCCGTGAGCTCACCTTGAGGTGCTTGTTCATGGTTGGTGACACTCCAGGCACTTGCTTGGTCCTCTGTTATAGGATGGCTGGTTGGTATGCCTCACCATCTGTGTGTTAATCGTATGTACATGATGCCTCATTGAGTCATTTCTAAGCAGCCTTAAGGTGCTTCTGTGCTTCAGTTTAGTTTACTTACAAAGCGTTAATGCCTTGTGATGACTGCTTGCACATCTGAATCTGCCAAGCAGCCTCCTATTGGAAGAACATTTGACAGTAGAAAGGTGTGTTCATACTGCTATTCAGGCTGAAAGCTTCTGTACAACACAAAACTGCGCATGCCAATTGCAATTGCATGCCAATTGGCAAGCTCATTGTATGTGCGGATCCGGAAATGGTCCTCAAGCTTTTGCTTTGCTTGCTGAATGACTGTTACAACGTCAAGTTTGTGAGGTCCTGCTGTGATGGAAGAAAATTTAAGAAAAGTAAAAAGCTCCTTATGCCAACTTGGCCACCGTAAAGCATCATTTACAGTCCCATCAGTTTGAAAATCGAACCCCCACATAAATTCGACACGGAGCGCGGTCAACATCGCCGGATGGCGAGCTCGAACTTGATCCCACAAGCTGAGCAAGACAGGCAGATCGCAAATGTGGCTGTTATGTGTCTGTTCACGCATGCTGAGCTAGACTGACAGTTGCTGAGGGGGTTGACCTGCCCAGTAGTCAGCACCTCAGTCAGCCTTGCAGTGTGGTTTCACTGGTCAACACCGCCTCGGCTCTCAACCGTGCTGTAGCATGGAGGTCAGCAATGATAGCTGCTGGCAGTTGCCATCTAGTCATTTTTGCAAAAGCGCCTGTCAGTTCAAAAAGTATGCTAGGTTTGGCTCAGTTTTGATTGTCATGCAGAGGTACGAGGTGCTCGACAAGGTTGGGGAAGGCACTTGTGGCATCGTGCTGCGATGCGTTCACAGGAAGACCGGCACTTTTGTAGCCATTAAACAGTTCAAAGAGTCACAGGACGAAGATAGGGTCAGTGCAGAGCGATCTGATACTTTCACTTCAGCCAGCTGCCTTGCCTGACTGCTTCCTGGCAGGAAGAACACAATGCGACTGAGTTGAAGTCTTGCTTTGCAGGTGCAGCGAACAGCTGCAAGAGAGCTGGAAGTGCTGCAAACCCTGCACCACCCAAACCTGGTGTCGTTCCTGGAGAGTTTCAGAGCATACGGCAGACTGCACCTGGTCTTTGAGTTCATGGATAGGACATTGCTTCAGGACATGGAGGTGTTGACAGATGGTCTTCCTGCTGAGGATGTGCAGTCTCACATGTTTCAATTGGTTCATGCTGTTGCGTTCCTTCACAAGAACAAGGTAGGACCCAAGAACTAGGCAGCAGTGACATCTTTTAACAAAGTGGCATGCAAACCTGAAAGACATGCTTCATGAGCATCACTGTTGGGGAGCAATGTAGGCAACACCTGTGCTTGCTTGGCAGTGGAATGTATAACATAGCCTAACAGCCTCGTCAGCTGGACCTATGAAATCAGAGCTGATGGCGCATGATATTGAATACAAGGGGTGCATGGTTCAATACACACCAATTACCTGGCACCTAAATCAAGCTCAGTATCATTGTGTGCCTGGGAGCACCAGTAAAGCTGGTTCATGTATGGTTGTTGGCGCATTTGCGGCTCATCATTTTAGACTTGGAACCTGGAATCTCTGTTGGTGGCACTGGTGGAGGTACACTCTAGTCAACCCTTTGGGCGTACTTTCTTGCTTCTAAGACGTGGCGGGCTCTTCAGCACTGATGCTGCACATCACAACAAGGGCTCAAGCAGCAAATGCCCACTTGTCTGACCAAACATAGCCACCACCATAGAATCTCTGCACATGTGTGATGCAGGCTTTGTGGAGAGTGCATGCAAACAGAAGATCTGCAGCTCATGGTGACATGCATATTACTGACGTGCCAGTTGAGTGTATGACTGCAGAAACCCAACAAAGCTTCGTCAAAATTTACAGAGACAGTGAAAGTGGTTGCGAAGGTGCCTAAATGCCCAGAACCACGCTGCTGACTGCTGACATTTGGAATAACAGTCTTATGCTGCTTTACACAGGTCTGCTGCAAGTAGCTTTGGTCACTGGGCTATGGATAAACAAACGTAAAACAGTAAGTCAAAAGCCGAGCCAGACTGAGCAGCAGCTAATCATGTGGATGGTGATGTTGCTGCAGCTTGTGCAATGCAGAAAGTTTGCCTTGTCAGAGTCTTGCAATCTCAAAGTGTGATAAATGTATTTGTGTGGCAATTGGGGTGGCTCCAGGCACCAGTTGCTGAGGCTGTGCATGCAGCTGCAAGAGGCCAATAAATTTCTCAGCTCAACCTGTTTTCAGCTTCACAGAATTGACAGTGGGTCAGTGCAGGCAATACTCAGGGAGCAGAAAACATGCTGCTCTCAGGGGAGGACATATTTAACCTGGGCAATTGTAAGGGCTAGGCATCGCCCAGTACACTGAACTCTCACAGCCAAACCTAGTCAAGCTTCATGGAGTTTCTGTTCTGCAGGTGGTGCATTGTGACCTGAAGCCAGCGAATGCGCTGCTGTTGGGACAGGCCATACTCATCTGGGCACATCTGGCTTTGCCCGCCATCTGGGAGGGCCAGGCATCGCCCAGTAAACACACTTCTCCTCGTAACCACACCTTGTCAACGCCCAGTAAACACACTTCTCCTCGTAACCACACCTTGTCAAGCTGCAGCCACTTCTTGTTTTCTCAGTACAGGTGATGCACCGAGACTTAAAGCCAGAAAACATGCTGCTGTCACAAGAGGGTGTGCTGAAGCTGTGTGACTTTGGCTTTGCTCGGCACCTGGGAGGGCCGGGCACCCGATACTCAGACTATGTCGCCACTCGGTGGTACAGACCTCCTGAGCTGCTAGTGGGCCTTACCCACTACGGCCTGTCTGTTGACGTCTGGGCTCTAGGTCAGATCTCTCACAACTGTTATTGTGGCTTTGCCTTATGCTCACAGTCGGCATCATGGCTTTGCATCTGCTCACAGTCGGCATCACAGCTTTGCATCATGCTCACAATCAGCATCACAGCTTTGCATCATGCGTCTTGTACTGGTGAGCAAATTTGGGGAACCTCCAGCAAATGACTGAGCTCACCTGGCTGACTGCACGTTCCAGTGGCAGATGTGCAATGCAGTAAGCACAGATTGCACATGCCAACACAGACAAGCAGCCATCTTTGGATAGCTTTGGACTTGCCAATCTTGTGTGACCAACAGCTTTTCTGCTTCCATGTCTGCGTTGTGCCTGCATGGAACGATGACTCAATCCATGATTCAGCAGTTTTGTGCGTGTCCTTATGCTGCTTGTGCTGAATGACTCATGATACTGGGTTTTGTGTGTCGTGTTGGGTGTCCACTCCAGGCTGTAAAACGAGGCAGGATTGACAGGCATGAGCAACCAGGTCACCAAAAGAAGCCCCTGCTGCAACTCACCTGATTCTGCCCTTTGTCTTTGCAGGTTGCCTTCTGGTTGAGATGGCGACTGGGCAGCCTCTGTTTGCAGGCAAGACAGACATAGATCAGCTGTGGCTTATTGCCAAGTCAACCGGCTATCTCACCCCTCAGCAGTTACACCATGTCCAAAGCGCCCCTGGCACTGCTCGCTTCAAGATGCCCAACCGGCAGATGCGAGACACGATCGAGTGCAGATTCCCTCGCCTCACCTATGCACAGCTGCAAGTCGTCAAGGTACTAATATGCGTCTATGTACCCAATCTGTCGTCTGCAACATTCACTGCCAGAAGTGTGGCTGTTGTCAATCCTACTTGCAAGTCTGTAGCAGCTCCATGTGTCCAATGTGACACTATCTCATTTTCAACCCTCAGTACTGATGTTTTTGACCAGGTTAATGACAACCCTGGCACATCTGAACAACCTAGTTGGTTGGCTGAAGATGTACATCCTCCTCCTTATATGTAATGACTACAGTTTGACCTTGACAATGCTGATCGGCATGCATGCAGCCTGCTCATACCAGAACGCAACTGCAGGAATGCATGTCCACCACTGCAAGTAGCTTTGTATACCACTTTTGCAGCTTTGCTGTGTTCATGCATAAAGCCTGGTTTCCTGCGTCTCTGCAGGCATGTATACAGGCTGACCCTGCCAAGAGGCCAACCTGTGCCGAGCTGTTGAATTACCCATTCTTCAAGGATGCAGCACACAACATGCCTGAAAGCATCGCTGCTGCACAGGCAAGTCTCCACTGTCAACCCTGCTGTCTGTTGCCTTCTACCCACTGGCCCGCATGCCCAACAACTTTTGCCCTTTGCCTGGTGGCTGTCAGCTTCTCCTTTTGCCCTTTGTTGCATGCCCATTGCATACAGGCTTTGCCCTTTGCTTTCTGTCCATTGGCCATCACCTCTTGCCCTTGGCTGTGCAGACACAGGTGATTCTGGGCATTGATCTGTGGGCTTTACAGCCCAAAGCTGGGCTGCATGCCGTGTGTTTGCCAATCCGATCAGACACTGCCGCGCATACATGCAGAGAGAGTCAGATCCTCACTTAATCACAATCTCTTCTCTCAACATATTTTTCTTGGTCGCAATTTGCTGTTCTTGTTGTGTAGGCGGCATCGCAGCAGAGAATCGCTGCCTTCATGGCACAGACTCAGCCAGGTATCCCCGCCAAAACGCACAGAGGCAGCAAGACCATCAACATTGCTGCATCTGCAACGGCAGAAGAAAATGGAGCCAATGCCACCTCGAGCATGACTCATGCCAGGTCAGCTAGTGCCCCTGTGTCTGCATATTGTGCATGATCACTCTCGATGAATGCAAGCAGTTTTGAGACATGACGCATTGGCATTTGCGGTGAAATTTGATGACACAAAGCGGTTCTACTGGGACTGTTTGTCGCCTGGGGTACAGTCTGTTGCTAGATGGGTCACTGCAGCAGAAAAGCCACCTAAAAGCAAATGTGCTACCAGCAGTGCAGGTGTAATCCATTTTCACGTCAGACTGTGAAGCTACCAGCCGATGAGAAGATCTGGACAAAGTGTAGTGATGTGTTGATGTATGCTTTTGCTGACTGTTCCAATTTTGGGGTTGCAGGCCACAGCAAATGCCGCTGCCTTCAGGAGTGCTTCTCAGCCCCAACGCAGCTCCCTTCTATCCCTGCCGCAAGCCCCAGAGTGATGCCAGTCCCCAGGGGTTGCAAAGTCAGGCTTCTGATGTGTCCATGCCAGACTACAAGGCTCCTCAGGTAGGCAGAGTTCAGGCACACAAGTGCTGCCCATCTGTCTGTGATGTGATGTGTCTGTGCCATGCCTGCATGAGGCAGCCTGGATCCTCAGGACTGGATCTCTGACTTTGTACAAGAAGCTCTGAGGAAGCTTTGAGGAAGGAGTGTCCTTTCATGCATACTTATGCATCACCTGCAGCAGTGATGGCAACTTCTGGGGCAGATTCGATGTGACTGAAACCTGTACCAACACTGACAGCCTTGTTTGCAAATGTGACGCAGTGCTAGGATGTGCTTGGCTGCTTACTGCAATCATCCTTTAGCTGATGCATACAGCTTTGCACTCTGTGACTGCTGTTGTGTGTTCTAGCTGCTGCATTCACACTGACAATGATGATGCTGCTACACAGGGTGAGACTGGCAGGGTTGGCAAAAACAGCAAGCAGCACATTGGCTTCAGAATGGGTTCCCTGCAGTCTACTGGCTCAGGCTTGATTGGCACAGGGCATGCATCATCAGGTCTGCATCCAGACACACCACCCAGAGCTCGAATTTCTTGTTATTCTGTTTTTACATGCCTCCATCTGTGCGGCTGTCACTTTGTAACTCTGGTACTCGTTACTTGTTGTGCCTTCTGAATGTTGTGATGTGATTGCATCAACAAGATTGGCCAGATGTCAATGGTTTGCTTGATGTTGTTGCGCACACACATGAAGCCTTGATGTTCATGCAATACATTGATGCTTTGCCGACTGCTCACCCTCTTGCAGCATGTTGCCCAGCCTTTCTCATTGCACAGCCAGCAATGCCCTGTCACCTTATGGTAAGTGCAACAAAACTCAACTTTCAGTTATACCTAGCTAGTGTTACTCTCAGGTGGAGGCACCACGCCTCGCAGCAGCAAGCGCAGTCTGCTGCCTGACCTGCTTGGGGAAGGTGAACAGGCCACCACCAGCCCACCTGAGCCCTCAAGCCCCCCCAAGAAGTCTCGCCTGAACAAGGATAGCAGATGCCGTGATCCTAGGATGCCCTTGTGGGAATCAGGCTCCCAGTTGCCTGATCAGGCAGCCATGACTCAAGACATGGGACATGTAACCATGAGTCACGCTGGGCAGCATGCGCTGCTGGGAGCTGAGTCCATAGTCAGCAGAGCGCCTGCCAAGGCTGCTTGGTACAGCCCTAGTGAATCTGCTTTTGACCAGAGGCATGGTGAAGCACCAGCCCTGCCCCAGGCCTATACAAGGCAGCTCCCCAGCAGTCCTCCTGCTGCAGAACATTACTGGCAGCGTCATGGTGAGCAGCTGCAGCAGCAGCAGCTTCAATTTGACAGCTACCAGCCCAGCATGACAATGCCTGTGTACACTCAGCATGCACAGCAGCAGGGCCAGCCTGGCTGGACAGCAGATGCCTGCACAGCTCAGATGCATCAGTGTGAAGCCAAAGCTAGACCAGATCACCAGGCAGAAGCTGACATGGTAGCTGGTGGGTGGCCCATGCCAGATAATCTTGTCATTCCATCACTGCAGGTTCCTCAGCAGCAGCAGCAAGTTCGTCAGCCAACAGTGAAGGACTTCAACTCTGCAGACTTCCACACTGCAGATGATGTGTCTGCTGATGAGGGTCATGATCACTGGCAGTCCATTGTACCTGCAAGCAGTACGGCATCAGACACTCGAGCAGATGTTGACAGCAGTGGTGATGTGGATGAGCAGATTATGTTTGAGCCTTCAAGAATGCCCTCAAAGGCTGGCAGTTGGATGGAAAATGATGTGCCCCAAGTACAGCTGATGTCAAGGGATGCCAGAAATGATGATGCTTACAAAGACCTACTGCATCAGCATCAACTCAAGATTTTCAAGAAGGGGCCAGTCTGACGTTTTGTTATTTGAGGAATGCATCTCAAAGTTTATCTGCTTTTGGAAACTCAGTAGTAGAAGTCCCTAGCGTATGCTTTCTGCTGGTTCTTTCTGCATGTACATGGGCACCTTTTGCTCTGTAGGGACGAGCACCAAATGCACGCTTATATATTTCAAAAAATGCTTTTTAAAATAACGCTGACAGCTGGATTTTGGCAGTAAATAAATGGCAAATTCAGTTACTGGCAGATACCTGCATTCTTCTGGCTGCTTTTTGCGTCAGCACCGAACAATGTCAAGTCAGACAACTGCAAGGTGAAGCCAAGTTGCACCCCGAAAGTATACCTTGGAATCAGCTTCGCAAGTATCAACACGTAGCTGCACCTTGTTGCTGCGGTGAGCCCTGCTTTTTGGTCTGAGCAGGTAGAAAGCGTGCAGGTTTGCTGTGATCATTTCTATGTTTGTACCAGGCTAACTTCCCCAAATGCGCCATTACCAAAGCTGTTGAGCTGTCGCAAAAGCTAACAAGCAAAAGAAGCATGACAAGAACACTGTCACAAATGCCAAACAGAATGGGGCATAAATTCTACAAATTGCATAATATGACCACCATGATGTACTGCAGCACGCATTAGCACACAAGGGCAAGTCACACCTGTGACATCATGTTAACACACACTTCCACCTGAGTTGGGCCAAGAACCTTGGTTCCACACCAGAGACTGCCTCTTAGAATTGCTAGCTGAACAGAGTCTTTATTCATGACTGCACTTGTGTTTGATACACATTGGCCAAACTGCAATAGACCTTCCAGCTGCTCTCATCAGCCTGCTACCGTAACAGTCGAGGTAGAATTGTCATCACCAGGCGTAATGCGTGGTGTAACATAATCTGTAAGGTTCACTGGCAGAAGCACAGCATCTGTGAGCTGCAGCAGGCTGGGTCCACATGCTGGGATGTCTGTCTGCAGCACATTGGCTGAGTTCTGCATTCCACTCACCTGTAAATACCAGGGAGTTGTAATTGTGTAGAGCAATGATTAGATGCTGGATGTCACATAAAGCTTCAGCTCTTCAGGCAATCAAGCGTGGGGGGAACATTCACAAGCAATGAAGCGTGGGGCACACTTGCAAGCAAAAATTCATGGGCAGCATCACCATAGACTATATAGAATATATTATGCATGTTGAACAGCAACTTGACAAAACAGCCCTGCATGTTGCATTTACCTTTGCTGTGTTACCTCCAGCCACAGTCACAGTCAGCGGCAACGTAGCAATTGAGGCGTTGCTCTTTCCAAAACTGGCTGTCGTGTTTAGCTGCGTCTGAGTCCGCAGCAGTGACAGTGAGTGGCTACCTTGCACAGTCTGGTAGCCAATGATGGCTTGCGCCAGGCTGGATTGTGATGCCAAGTACTGGCTGACACTCTCCAGAGAGCCATTTGGATTAGCCAATGCATTCTCTACCTGCATATAGGGTAACTGCATTGCAACAGCAGCAGATCTAAAGGCTCAAGTGTTGCGCCCAAACCTTGTGCCCAAGAATAGCTAGCTGCTTTCCAGTAGCTTGTCATCAGCACAGGCATGCCTGCCTGTGAGATATCGTGAATTACAATGGGAAAACTTGAAGCTGCATAGAAGCTATACACGTAGTGCTTGCAGCGTTGGACAGAGACCTTTGGCAGCGTGACCTTTGGCCTCAACGTGCTGTCTGTCAGCCAGTGCTTAATAAGTGGGTGAAATCCAGCCAGACAGCAAAGCATTTATGGGTGAAACTCTGCAGCTGTCATGCTGGCTTACCTCAACAGTGAGGCTCTGGAAAGCAGAGTTGAGAGGAGCGAACATGGTCAGCTGTTGTGTCGAGCTGTTGAATGCTTCTATAAGACCAGCAGCCTGCATGCAAACTGGACAGCTTATTCACGATGTTTGGCAAGTTGTACAGAACATAAATTCATCTGGACATGCGAGTTAATCAGGCAGTTGTGAAGACAAAAACTGACTGAAAATGCTCCCGACGACATAGATGAGCCGTGCTCTAGGAGACACATGTGTGCTGTCTGTACAGTCATTCCGACAAAAATTCAAGGGTTTTAGTCGATTGGAAAGCATGGCAGCTTTCCAGACAATGCCTGCATGCAGGCCAAAAATTGTCACTGTTTCTGAGCATGGAGCTTTGGACACAACCTGTATTGTAAATGCCCAGGAGGTTAAGTTGGGGCTCAGCTGAATGAGCTGCCACAGGGTGAGACAGCTTCCATTGGACGCTATGCCCTTCAAGTCATACATCATCCCATCCTGTGTCAGTACCAGTGGTTCTGCTGGTAGATTCTGTGCAGCCGCTGTGACATTTGAGGGGCTCAGTGATGCAGCAGCTGCCGCAGCTGTGGAGTTAGACTCCAGAGAGCTGGTGATGGTAATGTTGGCGGGCACAAGCGTTGGTGCAGGCAATGACAGCTGAGCTGAAGCTGAATTAGTAAAAGGTGTAGCTATTGTAGCAGCTGGCATTGTAGGCACTGCCGGATTGGCTGAAGCTGCAAGAGCAGCTACCAAAGGCTTTGGAGGTGCTGGCGCAGCAGGCAACGCAGTAAATGAAGGCGCTACAGCAGGCTCTGAGAAGCTGATTGGCGCTGGCAGTGTCTCAGCAAGCTCTGGTGATGGAGCAGCAGCTACTGCAGCAGCTGACATAGCAGCTGCTGCAGGAGCTTCCTCTGCAGGTGCTTGTGGGGGCGTAGACGAGTCAGGGCTTGGGGCTGTGTTACTGAGCAGGGGTGGCAGGGGTGATGAGGGTGGTGGTCCATCTGTAGCATGAGGCTCTGGTGGGGATTGTGCTGGTGTCTCCGGCAGGGTGGGAGGAGCCTCAGGTAGTGAGGGCGGGAAGGTATACACTGCAGCAGCACATCCTTTGAAACACTGCAAACAAGGGCAGACTACAAAGCTTTCTTAAGAAGTCTCCTAGACCACAAAGATGGGACTTGACAGGACCCCTAAGTGCAAGACAGGGACCTTATGCTCTTTGCAACAGACAGCTCTTGTGTTAGTTGGATTGTATGTTTGAGATGCTCATGCAGCAGTGATGGCTGCAGCTACCATAGGTATGACAATCCCCAGGTACCTAAGCAGAGTCGCACTGTAACTGGGTCTATGTTGACGCAACATTACATTGGGGATGCAGACGCATGCCTACAGCAATGCGCTTGTCTCAGCAGCAGTCAAGCTCACCTGCAACTCCCCCACTCGCAGCCGGTGAAGCACTGCTGCTCTGACTGGTTGCGTCAAACTGCACACTGGTTGCAATGTCAGCCTCAGCTATGCTGGTGATTGCACCTCTGCAGGAAGCAGGGTCCACATCAAGCTTTGCATACAGCGCTGCTTAAGACAACTGTATGTAGAATAATGCACCGCCATGTGATGCAGATGACTCTGGATCCAGCCAGCGCTGGTCTGCAGAGCAAGTCAGAACAGGTCTCTGATGTCAAAGCTGACTTGCACTGCTGGCTCAGCTGCAACCAGTGTCTGGCTAACCATGCAACAGCTGATCAGAACCTCTGCCAATTCACTGCGAGCTGATGAGCTGATCAGCTGCTTGTTTGTGGCTACACTGGCAGCGTCTAGATTGGCATTAAAGCATTGGTTCAGTGGAATAAAGGATACTCACACAGCAGTGACAGACTGGCCGGTGACAGAGACAATACGCACATCCAAGGGGGGAGGGGGCAGGTTGCTGGCCACCCACACAGCTGCCATCTGGTTGTACATGGGCTGGAAGTTCTGCAGCAGCACAAAAGCTGGTAACATGGCAATCTTGCAGCTTAGGTGCTGCAAAAGCTGATATGGAAACTGCTCTGGAAATAGATTCCTGCCGATGCAAAGTCGGTGCAGTGTCGGTTTGTGGCAAATTGAGGAAATATATAGCGTAGTGATTGCCAATACACTTGCCCAATAAGTGCTCACTGTATCATTGAAGCCTGTCTGGCTTATAAGCATCGCTCAAGGGTGTTGGCAAGGACTGAGGTGGGGCAGCCAAGGTACTAGTACTTAGAATGACAGCCTGTCTTTAAGCATGGCAAATCTGGTTGCCTCTTTGCTCACTCTACGACGCTTGCCATGCTCTAAGTACACATTGTGCACCATGGCCCACAACAGAGGATGCAACAAGACACCTGATGCATGGGTTTCAGCTGCTTACATTAGCCTTTGAGGCGCTGAGGAGGACTGAATCAATGCCACCAATGGTGTTCAGGAAAGTGAGCTGAATGTATCCTCCTCCAGCAGCGCGATACTGCAGTATTCTGACGACAATGTTGCCAGCAATGCTACAGTTGGCCTGCACAAGAAAGACACTCTGATTGTGCTGTCCTCTGGGTTGTGCGTGAAGGCAAGCCTTTTGCCAAGCAAGCATATATGCGTGGGTATAAGCAAGCATGCACAGCTGAGCAATGCTGAAGTGGAACAACAGCCCTTAGCATATTGCTTTGGCTTGGACAGACAACAGGGAGCACTACAAGCTATTGCCTTGAGCGCAGGTACCGCCCAAGCCCATGTGCATGGGTGCAGCTTGGGGCAACAGAGTGTGCTGATGCAGACAAAGGGCTTCAGGTTTAAAACAGCAGCAGCATACGCAGCAGAGCAGTTTCCAGCACAAAATCAGCAGCATTGCTGGCTGCATACCTGCTGCACGGAAACAGGTATGCTGCCAAGGTATGCAGGCGCCAGTGCCGTGAAGTCCTGAGCCCTTATGCTGATGTTGGAAATACCAGAGTCCACCAGCTGTACCACCAAAGGCTGATTGCTGTTCTCACATGTTGCCTGCACAAGCTCAGCAGTGTAGGCAGACGCTGGTGAATTCAAGACATGCAGATTGCTGCCGGTCAAAGGATCCAAAAAACGCAGGTTGTTTGCCAAATCAATATGACGTTGAGCCAGCGTGCAACAAGTGAGCAACCCTCTTCAGTTGCAGAAGCGTAGCAACGCAGCAGGGCAAGCTGTGGGCCATACAGGAGGCAAAGCAAACTAGCATCACACCAAGCGCAGACAATCGGTGCGGCAATACAGCTGCTGCAATTCCTGCGCTGTGTGTGCTGCACAACTCCTACATCTGTATGCATTTTGTGTGAGGTCCAGGGCATGAGCACAAAGCGCTATGTGGGTGTGCTTACTCCAGCTTCACAGGTCAACTGGAAGCATAGCCCACAACCGCCCTGAGGTAAGCCCTCCAGGAAGGGGCTGTTGGCATTGATGGATGCTACCTTGCCAAAGGGAAAGCTGTTCAGGCTCAATGGGCCAAACCCACAGCTCGGATTGGCAGGACCGTTGGCCTGCGTAGCAAAGGGCTAAGCCAGACAGACTGTTGCTGCATGTATACAGGTCTGCCTCAGAGCTCTTGTAGTGTATCAGAGGCAGGCTGAAGCCACAACTTGGACCATTACGTATGTATACAGCTCTCTGTGATAATTGTGCAATGGCAATGCAGGACCCAAGGTAAAGATTGCGAACTGACCCAGGTTCAGGTGCAGCAGCTTTACCTCCGCTGCAGCAAACTGGACAACCGTAGCGTTGAACATCGGCTGTGCTGTGCTGGGACAAGCTGCCAACGCCACCGCCAGCGTGCAAGCAAGGGCTGCTCTTGCCAAGCCCTTTTGCCCCATGGCTGCCAGCGTTCAGTGCTGTCTGAGGAAGTCTGAAAGTATGCTGGCTGCTGCAGGCTCTCCGAAGACGCGAAAACGCTGTCTTGGCCTGCTGCACAAACTGGTCGTAGAAGCTCGAAGACTGCTGCAGGTGACAAGCGGCGGTCACCGTGCCCGCTGTCTCTGGGTGCTAAGCCACGCGCAAGGACGAGCTGGCCAAAGTGCTGCCAGGTGTATGCAGAATCTCTGAACGACAGCAGTGCGGCGGGCCAAAGAATCGTTGAGCACTTTGCCAAAACGGAACAAATGATGAATGGTCGGCCAACGTTACCGTGCGTGATGCACTGCAAACTTTGCATGTGTTGCGGAAAGGCGCCAGATATGTTTCCGGAAGCTTGCTGAACACATGCTATACCAGCATGACCGTTCAGTGCCCTGATGTAGCTGAGACACGTAAGCACAGGCGTCAAAGATCGAAGCTCAAAATTCAAAGTTGAAGTCAAACTCATGCTATGCTAGGGAATCTAGCACATGATAGAAAATGCCATGTCAGGCATGGTGACCGGAGCCGGAAACAGCTGTCCATTGGATGGATCACGTGAAGCTGCCACCTGCATCGCAGCCAGACGTTGGTATGCAGATGAGATCCTCAAAGAAATGTAATGTTGACTTTCTGCTCTGAAGATCTGCACTTATGCAAAGCTCTGCCAGCCAACACCATAGTACTATCACCAGGACATGGTCTGCAGAGCTGGCAAAACTAATTCAAACCTGAAAAGCTGTACGCCACTGACCTATAAGTGACTGCTTGTGGCGCATGACAACTGGCAAACACTGCATGCGGTTAACATGTTCACGACTTGGCCCTGCCATGACATAGTTGCAGTCGCTGCAGACTGTGGAGCTGTTGTCCTGTTTTGATGTGACCTCTTAGGCCCACGCAGGTAGTTGTGATGATGTGCAATTGCAACATTACTTGCCACAGTCACAGTCACAGGCAACGTGGTGTGCACTGCATCAGACTGTAGTCGCCATTTACTCACGTCTTCAGCACGGGTACATTATGCTTGTATCACCTACTGCCAAAGAGCTACCCTGATTACGCAAGTTATCGAAGTGCCATAGTGGCGATGTCTTGCTGTGGAGATCACTACGCTCAAGCGTACTATTGACTGTCTGCTTCGGCCAGACTGCTGTCGGAACGGGTGCCAAGTCCTTGTATAGGCTACATTGAACAGTAGAGGTAGTGCCGGGGTGCCGTGCACTCAGGGCTCTGCTCAGGGCTCTGCTTGGCAATCTGCTTGGCAATGTGAGCAAGCTCCGAAACCAACTCCGTCGCAAGTCGAGAAGACATTTAGCATGTTCATGTAGCATGTCCAGATCGAGCTGCATAGTGCTTGCAGAGAAAGGCTGGTGTTGTTGCCTTGATCTGTGACTGCTATAGCAACAGTCAATTTTGCAAGCGGCTTCTCCGGCATCGGCCGGCATGTGACCCATCGCTGCACATACCGCACACACCATACTGGCATGCCATGCATGTTCAACGACCAAATAATTTCCGAGTGCAGTCCTCTCGCCAAACAATCTGACAAAGCCGTCAGACTTTCGTTGCACATTCTATTGCAACACAAACTACCACATAGGTTTGACTTTCTACAGCTACATCCATTCAGCTCATATCTATGTCACTCTCAGGGTTTGCTCAGTGCCGGTAGGGTGTTCTTATACCATCTTGCCTTGTCTACAATACACTTTCGCTTCAGCCTGCTTATCAGTCCTTATCAAAGGCATTGAAAGTGAAAGCCTCAACCTTGCGTCGCAGCTGGAGCTGAAGAAGGAGCTGCTGCAAACAAGAGTGGCAACAGCGCACCATCTGTGATATGAACCACGGATGATCCGCATGCTGGAATGTCTGCTTGCAGGATGTTGACGCTGTTCCCAATACCCTTGAGCTGCAAATCAGACCACAACATATAAGTACACATGCAGGTGCAAGACAGAGAGTGCTGCTGACTGCCTGGCAGTCATGCATCAAGATGTGCCCCTATCAGCCTATTGACAAAGCTGCTAGCTGATGGAAGCACAGCAAGATGCTAGATGCATGCAAACTGATGCAGCAAATGTGTGCAGTTATGGCAGATAGCCTGATATCCATAGGTAAGCCTCTGACATGGTTCACATACAGAACAGGTGAAAGAAGCACAAGCCTCATAGATCCTGAATTGAGCATGCAATGGCTCACTTGTGCACCGGTTCCTGAGTTGCTGGTAACATTGACCACAAGGGTTTCAGGCACACCCTGGACAGTGTTGCCTGATTTGGCTGTGTCTGTGGTGTCCAGGGACCTGCCAGGTGTCAAGGCTGCCAAGCTGTAACTGGCAGGTAAGACATTGTAGCCAATGATGGGGTTCACTGCATCAGGTCTGTTGCCAAGCAGTTCTGACAGATCGTTTGCGCCATTTGTGCCGGCTTGACCCTGCAGTCAGCATGCTGCATCAACAAAGCTTTAGTGATGGCTCACATAAAGATGAAAGTCAGCTAGCTTGACAGTTTGATGCACTTGTCTATTCCATGCACACTTGAGCCAAGCGTGATTGCTGCATCCACTGTGGCAAGTCATGGTCCACATGTCAATGATTCTGCTTTGTTTCACCTGTCACAGCCCACTGCCTTCAAATTTGACTTGACGTTTATTGCAAAACATGCTCAATGATTTCACCATCATGCACACACACACATGTGCCCTCAGACAATACGGCACCAGACTAAATACTTTGACTGCATCGCAGGGCTGTTCCAGACAAAAGCAGCTGCAGTTGCCAACACTAGACAGGGGTGGCCATGGATAACAGGTGAGTACTGGTCCACACACCTCAAATATGTTGCTTGTAAAAGCAGCATTGGCAGGAGCAAACATTGTGATCTGGCTGGTGGTGGTATTGAAGGTACCACCCCAAACCTTTGCCCTGTCAGCAATTTCACACATGTTGCGCTAGGGAAAGAACAAGCACATTGGTCATGGTGCCAAGAGCTTTATCATGCATCATACAACAGGGGTGCATATGCTGCCAAGAGTAGCTTTGATACCAAAACATAATGAGCAGAGTCAGCCTTATGACTGTTGCCACAGCCTCACAGTCTTGCAAGCAACTGCACAGCATACCATCGTCAGTCTGCAAATGCAAGGTACTGCAAAGTTTGTGTAGCTTTCAGGCTGAGATTTAAACCACCAATTGCAGAACAGCTGCATGGTGGTTCACACATATGCTTATTTCCAATGCATGCAAGCTTTGTGTACCTGTAACAAGCTGACCCACATGCTCAAGTCTGGATCCAAGTTGATGACTTGCCAAATGCTTTGACAGGGTTTGCCTGAGACAGCGCCCTTCAGATTGAACAGCCCAGTGGCAGACACAGGTGATGAAGGAGCGACTGGTGCAGTTGCTGGCGAAGGCGTAGCAGAAGGCACAGGGCTGGGATTTGCAGTAGGGCCTGGAGTGAGACTTGAGGTAGGACTTGGGGTGGGGTTGGGGGTTGAGGCAGATGAAGGGTAGGGAGGTGGGCCCGGCGGTGGTGGTGAAGCCACTGAAGGGGTAGGTGGGGATGCAACTGGTTGGGGTGGTGGGGGTGGTGAAGGCTGGGGTGGGGCTGCCTGTGGTGCTGGTGCAGGGGCTGATGGTGGATATGGCAACAGGATATACTCTGCACCAAAATCATCAGTGGTAAAGCAGCTGTGCATTGATCCCACATGTATGCATGCAGCTTGCACCACAATAGGTGATGCATCGCCACTGCTTGTGTGAATCTGAGCTCTTGCATCTTGTTGGAGCTGCATTGATGACCTTGATGCCCTGCAGCTGCCTGCCATAGGTTGGGAGGAACGCCAGCCTTCAGATGATGTGCATCAGCAAGAACATGCATCTCCGTTGATCAACTGCAATGATGTCAATGCATCGATTGCTCTGTTGATTGTTCACCTGCTAGGGATGGAGGTGAAGGATTAGCTGGTGCTGGGACATACATAACCTCAGGGGGTGGGTTCTCCGGCGTTGCTGGGGTCAGCAAAGTTTGTAGCGGGGCAAACCCAGGTACATTGCCCAAGCTCGAGATGAAGTCATTCAGATTGTTGCTTGCCACATTGGGGGCATAAGTGACCTACAGCACTTTTGATAGTCGTTATGCTCACCACATAGCCTAGCATTTCATTAAGCCTTGTCCTTGTCATGATGTGGAGCTTGATGCACACTTCCATGTTGTTTGCAGCTAGCAAGCCACTTGTCCTTTTTAATATATATCTTGACAGTGAGCTCAAGAAGGGTAAGCAACAGAAGCCATGGTTTCACCTCGCACACCAGACATGTTTGCACATGACAGTTGAGCTGCATATGACCTGTTGCAGCTTTCTGGATCCGAACTGTTTGGCCTGTTGCTGATCTTGATTAGCCTCTGTGCAGGACGCCACTGCTACCAAAATGTAGACGATGGCAGACGCCCTGTTCAAGCCCATATGAGCTAAGCAAGCCTTGCCTTTAGTTGGCTTAACGTCCTCAGCAAGTCTGGTTGTTGATTTTGTAAACCGGCACGAATGACAAGATCGTTCCTCAACGGCAAAGATTGCCTCAGGCGAGAGCCTCTAAGCCTGCCCGCAGCCAACAGCGATAAGCTGTGGCTATGAAGCGGCAAGCAGGTTCCACCGATTGCCGGCAGGCCCAACTGAAATGTGGTGCTGCTCGACTGCCAGGCGGCGCATGCTGCATACATGTCCGTGCTCTCCGTCCATCGCTTCCGGTAGGTTTCGTCCTCTGATTCGTCCGAGAATCAGCGCCGATAGGCATCCGGCGGTAGTCAGCCTTTCTGCATCAGAAAATGTGCTATCGTTCCGCAACAACGTGGGTTCAAGCTTGGATCGGCTGACATCACGGCTGCGTCGCCTTCTCAGGAGAACCACAGCGCTGCAGCCAACTGCATATGCTAGTAGCTATATTACACGCAATATGCTGCAGCCACAGCGACGGTAGGCGTGTCTGCAAGGCGTTTACTTTACTTAGCGAGGGATCTTTACGTCAATTAAGCAAGCATCGTCGACGTCGTCATGACGACAAATGCTGCCTGAACAAAGCCTACCCTACCACTTATGATGGCTTTGCAGCATTTGCTGTAGTCGCAGCTTGGTCGGACTTCTGCTAGTCGTGCCACCACTGTTTTGTCCCTCCTGGTCTGGTCCGCTCGTCGCAGCCAGCTTCTGGTCGTTGTTAGTTAGAGGCAAAACGGTTGGCGTTTCTGGTGAACACTTGCATACACTGCCATGAATGGCTGAGGGCACAGGTGGCTAGTGAGTAGCTGCTCCGATCAAGATGGTCCCAAGGTCTCTGCAAGCAGCTCTGCTACTTTACTTACAGATGCTGCTGCTCAGCTCCCAGCACGTACACTGCCAACAGAGCTTGACAACATCAGCTGGTGTCTATTCTGGCCAGGTAAGCACCCAACTGCAGCTCTGCACAGCCGTTGGTGAGCAAAGAGAGCTGTGTACAAGGCAATTTATCACTCAATGGTGCTCAATACAACGCTGTATTGTGCAGCCTGACAGCTGCGGGTATGGGGTGATATCTCCATCACTGTTCCCTAATGGACACCTTGCAACTCTCAGCAGTAGCAGCCCCACTTTAGCGGGCCTGCGTCAAAACGGCTGTGGAGCCTGCCTTCAAATCACATGCAATGACCCTTCCCCGGTGAGCAAAAACTGGATCTCAATATACTGAATGCCACAGTAGGACCTGCCATCATCTACCTTTCCTCTGCTGCCCTGCAACACCATCAGCAGAGTAAGCAGTTGCCTTCCTCATGCACGAAGGACCTGCTTTATGATTCGCATCAGAGTCACACTACTATGTAGTTGCGTATGCTGGCAATGTAGACATCAACCAGGCTTGCTTATAACCTGCATAGCACTTATAAAACAGCATGCTTGCAGGGGGTGTGTGTACCTGGGACAGCGCCCATCACAGTCCAGATTATCGACACCACCAGCTCAAATCTTCAGCTGGATTCAGCAGATATCACTGCTGTGTCATTACAAGGGGACCGTCTGGGCCATGTTGGGGTTTTAGTTGAACACGTTGGTGTACATCTACAAACCATTTAAGTTGGCTGTCATCCCAGGTTTGCTTGGTGCTGAGTGCACCAAGCTGACAGCATCAGGGCTTTTGTTTCTTCTTGACCAGTAGTCCTCCTTGTGCTACCTACAAGACTCACTGAAGATTAACGTGTGCACTGAGTTGTACTCATCAGTATGTGCCAAACAATACAACACATCTGTTCATGCTCACAACCTCAGCATGCATGTGTTCCACTGGCATGGCAGTTGTTTACTTTGCACAAGGCCTGAATGTCAACTGCAGACTCGCTAACAGCTACTTTATATCTAGTTACTTTTGCCGTGCTATACCTGCGCTTGCAGCATGCTGCTGGACATCAACCTTGGTTTTGCCCTGCTTGGGGCTTCAGAAGGAAAGATGTTGACTTACTGTCTTGACCTTTGCAGGTCAACTGTGCAGCTACAGGGCCCATCACTGTCAGGATTGAGCAGCTGAGCCCAGTGGCCGAGGGCTACATCAAGTTGGTGCTGCTGAATGTTGCTGGAAGCAATGGGATCTCATCAGTAGCCATAGCACCTACTGGTACTCAGGTGAGCTATGGCTACTATGAATCCCAAGATGCAAAACACTACTGATGCCTAAGCCGGACTTAGCATACCCCTTCACGCCCATCAGATGTTCAGATACACAAAACACCAAAGTCTGTTTTTAGAGACTCAGCGAACAATGCTGAGGCACCTAAGCATTTCTGCTTCAAAGTGTCGCAGATACAACTTTATCTTCTCTCCTGTCATTAGTCACAGAAAAAAGCAGCATTGCTCCTGCTTTTGTTTTTAGGAGCAATGCCTTGTTATTGTTACCCAGAATATCATGAAGCCAGACACCTGCTCAGATGTCTCTGCTTGCTCCTATCTCAGCTGTGACTCTCCTGCCTCGCAAGACATTGCATGATCACTGCCTGAGCATCTGCTGTCATGTTTGCTTGATGCTGATGCAGAAGTTTGTGCAACTGAAAAACACGTATGGGGCAGTCTGGGAGGGCAGCATCCCAACAGCCCCGCCCCTGGATCTGCAGATCTCCAGCAGTGGTCAGCAGTTGGTCCTCAGGTACAGGGCCTATTAACTGAATCATTGCAATCCTGTCATTGTACATGATCATGAGAAGCTGTATAGCTCGCATGCGCATCTGCTGTGGCTGCAAGCAGCTTTGATGAGCAGATACATGTCAGCTGGTTGTTGCACAAACAAGCCTGCTTGTCTGGCTGCAATTGCTTGTGGCAGTCAA
>JAABUP010002466.1_pt1 | contig 35680 bp, 35 predicted proteins | sample 5559201 | NCBI WGS metagenome assembly JAABUP01 (sample SAMN10711887, study PRJNA513373) | rock metagenome | isolation source: Antarctica rocks | place: Antarctica
GTCAAGTCAAAAGAGATGACAAGAGTGAGAAAAGCTGACAAGAAAGAAGTGTCAACATCAGATTGAAAGAAGAAGGCTTGAGCATTAAGAACAATGCAGCATTACTTTGACAAGCTGCAGTCAGTGCACATTGAGGCATCATTATCAATAAAATCAGCATTGACATAGACTGATCAAGAATACAGATGTTAACTCATACATGCTGTCATTTTCTCTCACCTCACAATTTGAACAAAGCTGCAGTCAATACACAGTCTGATATCTGAGGGCAAGGCCACAATGTGTGACAACAATGACATAAACTGTTCATGAAAAGCATCAATATCTGATGTGTAGGTTTCTTCAGGTTGCTGCAAATTTTCTCTCACTGATATGTTTATACATTTTTGCTACACTCATGCTCAGCTGATACACTGATATCTAGCTGTCATATTGAGATGCTGATGCACAGCTGATATGCTCATGTCAGTTGTCACACTTATGTCAGCTGATGCATTAATATTTAACTAACACAGCAATACACTGATGTGCAGCTGATATGTTTCACACCAGTCACTACACTCATGCTCAGCTGATATGTCAATATTTAACTGACACAGCAATACATCAATGCACAGCTGATGTCTGCACCAGTCACTTCATTCATGATCAACTGATACATTAATCTCTGAGTGAGACAGTGATAGGCTGATGCGCAGCTGATATGCCTCATGTCAATCACTACATCTGTGTTCAGCTGATATGTTAATATCTGACTGACACAGCAGTACATCAATGCACAGCTGATGTTTACATCAGCTACTACACTCATGATCAGCTGATATGTCAGTATCTCAATACACTGATGCACAGTGTGCATTGACAATCTCTGTCTTTGACTTGCTGATACTTGTGATAAAAACTAAGAAACAAACAGCCTTGTGTCACACTCTTACTTTAGTGTGACAAAGGATTTTAACTTTCTCACTTTATCAAGAACAATCATGATTATGTTGTCACTCAGGTCTAGACAGCATCTTCATCATGTCTTGAAATTAATTTAATGAGAGAGCTTTGTTTGAGAAACTTGACATTGCTGAATGTGTCAAATAAACATGCAAGAGCTCCTTGTGAATTGGTTCAATGCAAGAGCTGTGATTGCAAGATGTTTCAGTGAAGGCAATACCTTCATTATGCCTTGAAATTGATTTGATGAAAGAGCTGTGTTTAACAACTTAACATTGATGAATGTGCTGCATTATGCATGTGAATGAAAGGTCTGCTTAAAGATGAATTCAATGAATGAGCAGTGTTTGACAACTCAGCTTTGTGAATGTGCTGTAATACTCATGCAGATGAAAGAACTGCTTAAGAATTGATCTGATGAAAGAACTGTGTTTGAGATGAAATAACTGTGTTTGACAACTCTGTCATTGATAAATGTGCTGCATTATGCATGCAGATGAAAGAACTGCTCATGAATTGATTCAATGAAAGAACTGTGTTTAACAACTCAGCATTAACAGATGTGCTGCACACAGATGCAAGAATTCATGAGTGACAAGCTTAATCAATCAAAGTTGCTCTGCATCATGAAGAAGCTGTGTCTTTAATCATATAAGCTGAACTCACTTTCTCTCTCAATCTTCTTTTTATACAATATTCTATCAGCTTTCAACAATTTCTGAAGCTGTGCCTTTAATCTTATAAGCTGAGTCTGCTCTCTTTCTCAATCTTCTTTTCATACAATATTCTGTCAGCTTTCAACAATTTCTCATTTCTTCAGCATACTGCATGCAGCTCTTTGCACACAATGTAAGACAATCTTCATTGCATCTCTCAAATCACTATAACGTGAAACTGTACATCTTTTATTCTTGCAGACATCATCAGATCTGAACCTCTTTTAACAGCAGAACTCTCAGATAAGAACTCTCAGTGCACAAATTCAGACATTAAATCAGTGAAAGAAGCACTCAAGACTTCTTCTTCATCACTCAGTCACTGCAGCAACAGCTCTATCAGACAGATTACAAACTCTTAAGCAGATTCTTAAAGCTTTCTTCACACTTCATTGTCTTCAACCTTACAAACACCCTCTGTTCACAGCATTAAAGCATTAGTTATCCTTACAGAGCAGTATCATCTATCACAATCACTTCTTATAGTGAAATCAAACAGCAATCTGCAGCATCAAACTTTCAGCAAAGTTAAGAAGTGATCTTAAGACAGCATTGCTGAGGGTCTTACATCAAATGTCAGCATGTTCACTTCACAAATCAGCAGTTTTAGCCTTAACAAAGATAATTAATGTTCACACAAAAAGCAGAAGAAGTCATGTGTCAACACTGAGATCTGAGTTGATCATCACTCACACTTTAAGCAAATATTTGCTGAGAACCTTTACATGTTAAATGAACTGTCAGACAACTTCTTTCTTCAACATGTATTCAAAGCATCTGATACTGATTCAGATCATATTTAAGCCATTGAGTGTCATTTTATGAACACTGTAGCACAACAGACAATCACTCTGTCAGTGAAAGATTATCTCTCAGTTAAGAAGTAAACAACTGTGCTGCAAAATCATGTACAGACAACAAGTCAAGACTACATTAAGTTGCACAGAAAGTTGAAATGCTTTGAGGTTGTACTTGCATCAATACTCAAGGATAGTAAGAATGCTTTTATTATGCTGTAATCAGAGAAAGTGAAATGATGAATGACTGCTTTAGCCTTTCATGATGTTTCAACATTGATAAGCTTATGTGCTTCTATTAAAGCAGACAGCTTCTTTATCATTGATCTTATTTCATTCAATACTTCTCTGACCTTTACATCTCAATAGTTGTCATTAAATTTTGAGTAAAAGTCTTTGCTGATTCATGCACATGCATAAAAGACTCTAATGATCAACATCATTAAAGAAAGACTTTCATAGACATTGTATATACATAGTAGCTAGTATAGACCTCACTGCCCTCACTGTTCTTGTTGCTGTTCTTGTTGCTGTTCTTGTTGCTGTTCTTGTTGCTGTTCTTGTTGCTGTTCTTGTCACTGTTCTCATTGCTGTTCTCACTGTTCTTACTGTTATTGTCTTACTGATGAGGCCTTTAACAGATGATGACAAAGAACATAGAAAGCTTAACAAGAACAGACATTGTAATGTTGAGTGACAGCAAGGTACAAGGTGAAGTGCTGAGGGTTGACAATAACAATGTTCTCAATAACAGTAAGGGGTCTGAGAAATCATTCATTCAAGTCTTTATCTGATGACGTCAACTATCTGAGTGAGCTGCTGCTGCTTTAGCCTAAGCTGAGGGTGAGGAAGCTTAAACTGAGGCTGAGCCAGCCTGCGCAAGAAGGCGGGCCATTCTTGGCCTTCTCATTTCAGCTCTCAAATGGGCCATTTTGAACCTCTACCTCAGCTGCAGTTATCAGTGAAGTTTGACTTCATTTTTAGTGTATGACAAAAGGTATACTTTCATGAAGAAAACAACTTCACACTACTCATCATCATACACCATAACAAGATACACCTGATAGAGCAACAAAGCTTGTTTTTAACAAAGATACTCTTTTTTCATTATTCTTCATGATCTAGTGCTACATTTTTGTACTTTCAGCAAATGAATGATATGATGGTTTTTTCATCACTCATGCAGACAAAAGTGAATCTGATAACACAAATACTAGATCAACAGCCTCTTCTCAGATTTCTTAATTGTTCTTTGATGATGAGTTGTGAGTAAAGAGCTAGATTAAACAGTGTTGACCAAAACCTGAACCAAAACCTGACATCAAAACCTGATGCTAAAGTGAAACAAGGCTTCTTGAAAGACATTGTATATTTAACAAATGAACAGGCATATCAATCTCAATGATATTAGCTTCATCAAGATTCAAGAGGCTGATTACAGCCTAGTTTGAAGAAGAAATTCTGGTCAACTGAATTCAGACTCTTGTGAAATACCTTGATGAGAAGTAAAGAAAGAATTGTACAGCATGTTTTGCTGAGACTGCAAGAATAGAAGGTGAGCTCATCATCACTGTCAGACAGATTTATACAACCTCAGCTTGTGAAGATGAAGGCTGTACAACTGATCAAGTACAATAAGAATTCATGTAAGTGCTGTTGCAGATTGACTGAGTGAAGTAGGTTTGTGTGGTTGCACTCTGACTAGACTGATTCTGTGTGAACAAGTTTTCTCAGAAAATGAGAGGCTAGATTGAATGATGTTGACCTGTAGACAGTGAGCTTCTCAGAGGTTTCTACTGAATGTGACTTGAAAAGGTGATGTATATTATCTGCAAAAAGAAAGAATCAGCTCACAGGCAGTAACTTAATCAACATCAACATAATCATGTCTCAGTCATTCTCTGCTTAACAGTGATCAGCATCAGCAGATCTTAGCTGAGTTCTCTAAAGCTGCTACCTTGAAGTGCTTAAGTCTTGATCAGGTTGAGCTTATCTCTCTCAGACAACAAAATTCTGACATTCTGCAGTCAGAAGAAGGTATTCTCACATAGATCTGCCCTGTGCTGTCTTTAGTGATGTGGGCTTGATGAAATTGAGACTTATAGTGGCTTAGTGTTGACGCAGATGAAAGGCTTGAATTACAAGCAGTGACAAAGACCTCAGTCAGACATGGTTCAAGTTCAGTGACTTACAGCTCATCAGACTTATTTGCTGCACTGTCTTGTCATCAGACTCTGAAGAAATACAAAGACTGAGAGCTAGTTTCAGTGAAGAAAGGTCTGAAGAATCAGGCTACTGTGATTCTTGCTAGATGTATGACTTAAATCTTGCTTCTGTAAAGGTTTAAAGCCTAGACTGAATGATGAGAAGTCAGTTGAGATCATCTAGCACAAGTTCTAAAGCAGATCAGACAGCAGAATTGAGAAGAGGTGATCTTCACCTTCTAAGCAATGTGAGGCAGATTTGCACAAGGTGTTTCAGTTTCAGTTCAGCTCTACTGATAGTAGTTATGTACACAGACAGATCAGAAGTCACAACTCATTGATTTAGTATGAATGACCCTGCAGACAATATCTTGCATGCTGCAGATTCAGGCCGTATAGCACAGCTTGACACAGTTGCATGAGAGCAGCTGAGTCAGAACAGAATGTGTCATCTAATGATCTGCCTCATCATCAGGTCAGACAGTGTGCACACTGAAAGCTAGTGTCAGAGAAGAAAGGTCAGCCTGCATCACTAGAATCAAAACATCATGATTCTCACTGACTGTGTGAAGCTAGTTTCGTCTCTGTGAAAGGCTAAAGTCAGAATTGAATTGAGGTGAGTTGATTAAGGTCACATGACACAGGCTTTGAAACAGATTAAGTGATAAGATTCAGAAGTTGTGATTCTCACTTTTTAAGTGACTAAATCTAGATTTAAATTCTTTGTGTTTTAATTGAGTCTTTTGATAGAATTGATATAAGGCACACAGGTCAGATGAAGACAGAAATTCAACTATCAAGGTTGATATCAATACGCTGACAGACAACATCTTAACCCTCAGAGATGAGATCATACAGTGCAGCTTGATGTAAACTTACATGAGAGTAGTAGAGCTGTCTGTCTGTAATTCATCTTCAAATGTACTGATCTGTACTGAAAAAGAAGTTAAATACAGATATGCCTCAAGAACAGAGTTAAGATGTCTTCTTACCTACAGCCATATATGTCTCTGTGACTTCATTTCATAAAATTGTTGTTGACATGACCTCAGATAGTACAGGTAAAAGCAGTCTTGCACTAGTGTAAGCTATGTGAAAGTCACATTGATAATGAAAAGAACAACAATGAATGAACATCATGAATTTAAAATTAATCAGCTGATTATGTGAGAAAGCATTTTGCTGACTTGACATTTCATCAGCTTTGTTTTGCACTCTTTGCATTCACAACTAAATTATCATTTCACTTCAACCTGTCAGCTACATAAGTGACCTACTGGTCTCTTTTGATTTCACTCATCATGATCAGTTGTCAAAATGCTTTAAGCACTCAAAGAAAACTGCAGGCTTCAAAGAAAAGAGATCAAGGTATGCTTCACTCACTGATCTACAGCGCTGCTGTTCAATTTGATTCTCACTCACAGAAAAGCAGCCTCAAGGTGTTGAGAAAGAACAGCCACAATGAAGTGCACACCTTAAAGGTGTTTCATGACTTTTAAAGAGCAGTGATAATAGAAAGTCTGAACAGACATCTCTCAACCCTTCAGCAGACAAAGTCTTTGAGAAAAGAGTAGTATGTGTCTTTATTATTTCTCTTATCATATTAGTATTGCTGAACTGATTGAGGCACTACAGTCTTCACAGATTCTTCATAAACCCTTGAAGCTTCATCAGAAACATAAACAAGAAGCTGAACATCTCTCTTCTCAAAATCAAGATCAGTCTTCTTTGAAGTGACCTTGAACCTCACCTTCAAGCTGTAAGGCTGAAGAAGAACTGCAGAAGAAAGCAGAGAGTGACATCAGCAAGAATAATGCTGACTTGATTAAGACTTGAATTCTGATCAAAAGGTGGCCTAGTCAATACTTTTAACAAGACAGCCAGGCTAAAAAAGATTTTAAATGTGACAGCTGACTAGAGAAACAGATGAAAGAGTCAAATCAAGTTGTTCAGTACATGAAGATCAATGATGAAAGATACCCTCAACCTATAAGGAAAGTTTCTACCTCACTCTGTCAAAAACAGTCAGACTCAAGCTTGACTGACTTTAGTGATCAAAAGAAAAGAAAAAGCAAGAGTGCTCAATATTGAGATACATGTTACATCACATTACTTGTGGTCAAGAGAAGTTACATGAAAAAGTCTGACCTGAGTGTTATAAACACAAGCCTAACCTGATGTAAGACATTGTTAAACTCAGAGCAGACAGTTCTGAAAGACTCTTTGTTTTGAGACGATATATTTAAGACAACATGTTGCAAAGTACAGAACAGAAATGAGCCTCAAGTCATTCACAGCATTAGTCTGTATATTGCATCATCAGTTAAGAATTTGAAGACATTAAGTGCTACACAATTGAGGTGCTTAATCAAGAACATCAATGAAGGCTGAACAGGTAGCATTTCAGTGAAAGGCCCACAACCACAACTGAATTACTTTGTTGAATTCAGACAATCTGTGTTTACAGTTAAGCAGCTCAACAGGCTTGATCTACTCATCAGCACCATCTATGATACCTTCTTTTTCATCACAACCTATTGAATGTACTTTCTGTTTCTCACATGCAAAGTGAAGTGTAGTGCTGCAGCACTTGATGTCGCTGACTGACAGAACACTCACAGCATGACAATTGCTGTGAAGGGTGTTGTCAAGCTTTACAAAGCTGTGAAGCATGAAAAGAAGCTTTATTGAAAGATCATTGACTTTTCAATTTCTTATGACCATAGCTCAGTGAGAATCTATGGTCATTACACTGTCATTAACAGAGACAAAACAACATTCTACTGTCATTCAATTCATAAATTTGATTTCACAGCACTAGATGACAAAGACAAGTGAACAGCTTACAAGTTCATCAAAAATGTCTATGATGTTTAAATGTCAGCTCACCTCAAATGTATTTGCTCAATTATCAACCAGCTGTCACTCAATCTAAATTTCAAGGTTTCTCAGAGACCTGAGTTGCAGTTTACAGAAGCATAAAGACTGTCACAAGAATTGAGCAGTCTTCTTTTAAAACAGTTTAATGTTGAATCTGCTTCACAGACAAGTCAAGATGACAGTGAGCTGACCTCAATTATTCTGCAGACAGCCACTTCAGACACCTCAGCCTTTTAAGAAAAGAAATGAGCAGTACTCAAAAGGTCAAAGAAAAAGCATACTGCAAAATAGCCACATGAAGTGCTACAGAGCATTGAATAGAAGAAAGCAGTCAGGCATTGAGAAGAAGATTATGCTGCATGTGCTACAAAACTCTGATTCTTCAAAAAGCAGACTTTTTGCATGAGGTTTAATAAAGCGCTCTCTCATCTCTAAAGCAAGATATAGATACTGCACAGGTGTACTAAACCCCATTTTGACATGATGAAACACCCTTGCATAATGAAATCTGATCAAGGTACTTCAAGTCTCAACACTTCACTCTCTGAACCTATGACACCTTTTGACAAATGACACATATTTCACTGCTCTTGAAGCAATTTTCTATGCACGGGCCCTATTGTTATCAAAAATTCTCGTGAGCATGATAAGTTTTACACTCAAGCAGTTTGATACATACATAGGTTCTTTTCTGAAACTGCTCTGATACACAACCAGATGTGGTTCAATACACAATTTAAGACTTGAGTGTTGCGTTAAACACATGTGTAGCTTGTCATAATGATTAAGAACTCATTTCATACAGGTTCACACTTTTTACAAAACTATTCAAGTGATGTTGAGCGGTGTGCAAGGTACTTCTGTGCGGAAATTGATAAGCTGAATACTGAGTGAAATACCTTGACATGTAAGAAGCATTACACATTCACAAGAGCTGTACTGTGGTTCTCTTTCACTTCATGCTGTTTCATTTCTTCACTCTGTTTCAAAGAACAGTTTAGTGTGATGTTTTGTCTACAGCGTCTGCGCTTACTGCTGCATACCTGCAAGTATGCTTCATTTTTAAAGCACTGACACAATATAGAAGTTTGTGTGACCTTCAGTCTCTTGAGTTTGTAGAGTGAGAATTTGTGGTACTGAGATCTGGCTCAGTTGCAGCACATTAATGACTCACAATCAGTTTTGCAAGCAATGCAACATATTGAATCAGCATCACATCAAGCATACAGACCTGAAGTCTTGTTTTGTGTGACTGTTACTCAAATATCACCTGTGTCATTCATGAGTTCAGGCTGAAGTGTGACAAAGTGAATGCTGTAGACATGAAGACATTTGTCAATGCATTCAGCTTGCATCATGAAATTTAACAGAGAGAAGTCATTTGTTACAATGTGCACTGAAGCAATGGCTTTGCTCTGATTGAGACGCCATGTGTGTAATTTGTGAACAGAGACAACGCTCAGAATCTTAGAACAAAGTCAGTACTGGTTGAAAAAGCCTCAATTTATCTTCATACTGATTCTAGGTTGTGTTGAATGTTCTTTAAATTGACATCAAGCAGAACACTCTTTAGTAGAATTGAATCACTGTTCTTAACTGCTGATTATATGTTAAAAATGCTTTGCAGAGACTTTAACTGCATTTACTGAAAGGGACAACAAAGGCCAGAATCATGAATGTGATATCAGTGCTGACTTCTGAATCTGCATAAAATCTCTCTGAATAGTTTGTGAGTCAGATCATGAGAGCAGATATGATTACATCAACATTGTTAATTGTATCTTCAATCACATGAATGAGAACTTCAAGAACTCTGAGATCACAGTTCTTTTTCTTTGACCTGCTGATGCTCAGATGACAGTGATCAATGTGAGTTTCAGAAATCTGTGAAAGATCAGCATGAGGCATGAGTTGAGTAGTCAGACAACATGATACTCTTTTAAGAGCATTCTCATTGTTCTTCTCTTCTGTCACTTCTGACTCATGTTCATGTTTTGAAACAAGTCAGTGATTTCACAGTCAAGAGAGAACATCAAGCACACTGTGTAAGAACAAGGTGCTGATGATGTTTAGTGTCAGATCAATGCATCTGATGATGAGAATTATCTTCAAATTTTCAACACTTAAAGAAGAAATTTAAGTTGATTTTGTTGTCAGGATCTCATCAGACAATCTGAAACATATGTTGCAATGCAATGAATTGCTCAATAGACTGAAGCAAAATACTGATGCTGAGTGCTAAGAGAAAAACACCATTAAAGAAGGCACTCAGCAACTGAGAGTGTTGTCAGTCAAACACAAGGTTGCAAAAGGTCTGAAACTGCTTTGAAACCTGAAGCACAGCTTTTTAGCAATTCAGAAGACATGTCAAGAAGAAAAAGCAACCTTGACTGTCATAAGTGTCACTATAAAGCTGATCAAATTGTTCATCTGTTTAGAAATGCATCAGTTTAGAGTCTGAGACTATGCATGATAACATCTAATGTAGTAAAAGACATCAGTGACAAGAGCAAGTGAGCGTGTTAAGAAGCTGACTGTTTGTAGATTATAAGATTAATTTCATGAATCTCTCATGATCTGAAAGAGGCCTTTATTAAAAAGTTCTGCAATAAAGAAGCAGAATGAGATTGTGATGATGATAATCAGATGTTGAGATCAACTGAGGTTTTGAAAACTCATGTTGAACAACACTATCTTGTTTGAAGTCTACTGGCTTCACCTTAGAAAATTAAGAGTTTGAGTCAAGTCTAACTTTATAAACCCACTCTCTCTTGATGGGTGACGTGGCTCAAGCTCTTCAACTTTGGCGTTAAGACATGTCAGTGACAGATTGCTCAGCACTGATTGATTCATTCTTCTCATTTTGACTTTGTGCAGGTGGTTGATAGTTTGAATCAAGCCCTCATTCTAAAGTGTGTGATGTTCAGTGAGGGCCGTCACTATCACTGTGTCTTTCAACAAACATCTCATAATCAATTACTGACCATGCTGCATTCTTTGCATAACTGCTTCTGAGTTAACAGCTGATTCATACAAGCCTGCAATGTGCAGTTATCATGATCCTCATGACATCATCATCTCTTGACCTGTGCATGACCTGTCACTTTAAAGAGTTCACTTCAGTACACAGCTCAAAAGTTGAGCCTTGTTGTGATGATGAGTTTGATCAAACCTCAGAATGAACATTACCTTGATTGATTCATCAATACAGAAACCTGTCTTGAGGTTGTAGCATGTCATGAATGCACCTTGAAATGCAGTGAACATGAGCCATCAACCTGCTGTGACGATCAAGGTAATGCAGTTCCTCTTAATGAATACTTTCAGTCTCACTAACACTATTAAGAAACAACAAGCTTCAGTGCATCTGAGTTCTCTCTTCTTTTCACTCAAATTTGTAAGTGCATACATGAAGCTTGCAGCACACATTCTCATAGCATCTGTGAACATTATGTCATCACTCTCATCAAAGTGAGCTGTATCTGCAAAGAGCTTATTGCGCACAACCTCAAGCCGTGTTGTAAGAAGAGGCGGCCCACATCAACTCAGAACACAACAGCTGTTGTCAGAAAGATGAGTTTGTTGTCAGCTCTGAGCATGAAAGCAGATAACAGTATTTGCATGAGGAAAAAATGCTGTGAAGACAATGATAATACAGCTTTCTCAAAGAAGAGTGCATGCTGTGGTTCTGAGAAGATAACAGGCTATTCTGTTCTGAAGAAAGATGACTGCTGTGATATTGAGAAGCAAGGCCGCAAATGTAGTGGCACAATGTAAAGAAGTGACTGCTTCAATGATAGCAAGGCTGATTTTTACAGTCTCAAGAAAAAGCTTGACTACATTGATATTAAGCACAGCAATTGTATCATTGCTGACACAAAGCCTCACTGTTCTGTTATGAAAAAGCATGATTGCAGCAATTCTGCAAAGATGATTGACAGCTGCAATCTCAAGAAGAAGACTTACTTCAACAAGAAGCTGAAGAAGTGTTACTGTCAAATCACAGCTTGTTTTGATAAGTCTTACTGCTTCAAAGCTGAGAAAGAAACCACTGACCTTAAAACAACTGACACCTGTTGTTGTGATTCTAGCAGTTCTGATTCAGATGAATGTTCAAAGAACGCCTGTTGTAATGACTCTAGCTTTTACTTCAAAGAAAAGGTTTCTACATTTGACAAGTTCAATGAACAAGCAGCAGATCATCTTGATATTGAGAAAGGCATCATTTTTCTTGAGCACGTCATCCTTAATGTTCAAGAACTTATGTGTGTAGGCTGTGAGATCAAGCTTTTCAGGTCTCTACACAGCATTTCTGAGGTTTGCAATCTTTGTATCAGTCTTGTGCTGTTGCAAGCAGAGTTCAACCTTGATAAAAAGATTGATCTGATTGTTGAAGTAATCAAGTCTGTCAAAACAACTACTGGCTTCACCTGTCAGCAACTCAGCAGTGAGGAACAAGAAATTAACATTATTGTTAATGATGATGCAAAGACTTTTGCTGAACACAAGTATTCTGACAGAGTAACTCAAATGGTTGCTTCTGACAAGCAAACCATACAAATCACATATGACACCAAAGTGATCAGAGTCAGAGCGCTTCTCAAGAAGTGTTTTGACAGCTCTTTAAAACTCATCACTTCTCAAGAGTTCTCAGAACTTGAAAGTGAAAAGAAGCACATTTGAAACACCACTTAAACTACATTTGTCATGAGTCAAACCCATACTAAGGTCTTATGATCTAGTTGCTTACTAAGACCTTAAGACTAAAGCACATTATCTTTTTGCTTCTGTATAAAGCTCTTCTTTTTTTCTTCATAGTATTCTTCTTGTATTTAGAAATTATCAATTGAGCGTCGGTCTCATTGCAAACCTGTGACATTAAAATACTATTCTCATTTAGACCTGGCCTACTTTAAAGGCCTTGCTGTACAATTGTTGAAATCAGTGCAGAATGAGCGCAGAAACCTCTATGACAGATGAAGTGAAGACTGTTGCTGAGAAGATTCCTTCTTGAGCGCAAATACTTATAACAGAACTACACAGCATGAAGAGTTGTACAGAAGAGGACATGCAAAAGAGAAAGGCTTGTACAGATCTTCTTTACATCTTTGTGATGAATCAAGACAACCTCACATCAACTACATCAGTAGATACAGCTATTTCAACATCAGCTGCTACAACATCACCTTCTTCTCAAGAATCAGTCAATTGTATGAACGGTCTCACTCTAAAGCAGCTCATTGCAGCAATGAGTGTGAATCAGCACTCAAAATGGTGTCTCTCTGATTCACTCAGATTTGAAGAAAAGAGAGTGGAATTCAGACCTTGACTACAACAAATTGTTGCTAAATTGAATGTGAACATGTCAAACAACAATGTCAGTGTGCAGTTCTGATACTTACACAGTTGACTTGAAGAGTTGGCTTTAAGTCAGGTCACACCTTAAATTGTGGCTTGTATCAAGCCAAACAAAGTTTTAAATCATACAATCATTGAGGAGCTAATCAATCAGCTTTAACACACATACAATGACTCAGAATTGAAGAAAAGAGCAACTCATATCTTAAAAACTTTAAAACAGATGAAAAAACCATTTGCTAGACACCTGACCACCTTTGAATGAATGCTGTTGAAAGCAGAAGACTTGAAATGAGATGATGCTGTCAAGAAAACATTTCTTAATAACAGTCTTGACACAACACTCATGTGAGCTCTGGTTGTCACCTCAATTTCTGTGTTGTATGATGAGTACATTATCTTGCTACAGTGGGTCAGTCACAACTTAAACTCAATTCAGAAGGCTGTTACTCAAGAGTGTTGTATGACAACTATCATTATCACACAACAGTCTCACATAAACAACATGAACTGAGAACTCATTGAGCACACCATTGTTGCAGTTACAGAAACTGAAGAGAGATGCAGAGCACAATGAGTGTCAGAGAAGAAAGTGGCAGAACATTGTACAAAACAACTATGCATGTGCTGCAGAGACAATGACCACTTCATTAAGGACTGCAAACTTCTGCCTGTCATATGACCTCATGTTATCAATGTTGTCGCTGCTGAGACTGTGAAAAAGGCAACAAAAGAAGAGAAGAACTCAGAAAAAGAGTAGCTTCTAGCAGAAGTTGCAGCTGAAAGCATATGAAGTGTGATAAAAGCTGAAAGAAGTTTGAGAACCAGATGAACAGTGCCCTCTTCACTATGTTAACATTAGTTAGTAAGAAGTCATATGCACATACCTTGTACAACACAGAGTGCCTGTTCTATGAAATAATCACTTCTCACTTTGCTAAAACTCACAACCTACAGTGCATGAAGATAAGACCTTGTATAATTACAGAGTTTGATGAACCTTCAGGTTCATCAGTAAATAAAGTAGCTGTTGTACAAATTGATATTGACAGACATCAAAAGTCAAGAACATTCTTTTATATTGTTTTTAAGTTAGCATTCTATGACCTTATACTAGGTCTATCATGAATGAAGCAGAATGAGATCATATTGAATGCAGACAGAGCCTTTCTTATGATTGAATTCACAGAAACTATTGTATGAAACAGAAAAGCTTCTGCTGAGAGTGAGTTCAATCATGTTATGATGTCAGCTATGTTCTTTATGAACCTCATACAGAAGAAAGAAGAGAAGCAGAAAAAGATTGAGGTGTTCTTGATCAGCATGATCAATATCAAAAAAGCCTTAACCTCACAGAAGAAGACTGACCTGAGGACTATACTCTCTGATCATTATCATAAGTTTTTAGATGTGTTTGATCATATGATGACTGAGAAGTTGTCGCCCTTAAGGGAAGAAGGCACAGACCATCAAATTGAACTAAAAGGGGTGAATGAAAAAGAGTCAAAAGTACCCTGAGGTCCTCTATACAACATGATGAGAGAGAAGCTACTAGTGTTGCATAAGACATTAACAGAACTTCTGAATAAGCAGTTCATATGAGTCAGTAACTCATTTGCTGCAGCATCTGTTTTGTTTGTACAGAAGTCAGAAGGTGAACTTCAGTTCTGTGTGAACTACTGTGGCTTGAACTGAATCACTCAAAAGGATCATTACCTTCTTTCATTGATATATGAGACTCTGCAAAACATTGAACAAGCTCAATGATACACTAAGTTGAATGTCATAGCGGCATTTCACAAGATTTGAATTGTCACAGAAGACAAATGAAAGACAGCATTTCATACAAGGTATGAGTTGTATGAATGAATGATGACTTCTTTTGAGCTAGTCAATGTCTTGAGCACCTTTTAAAGATATATCAACTGAGTCTTGCAGAACTTTCTGAATAAGTTCTGTTCAGCCTATGTGGATGATATTCTCATTTTCACTGATGAATTGCTGCATCAACACTGAAATCATGTACAAAAGATACTACTACAGCTTTGAGAAGCCGGCCTACAAATTGACATTGACAAATGTGAGTTTGAAGTCAAGTCAATCAAGTATCTAGAGTTCATTCTGAAAGTGAGAAAGAATGTACAAATGAATTCTCAAAAGATGAAGGCAATCATGAACTGACAAGCCCCTAAATCAGTAAAGGGTGTACAGAGTTTCATAGGCTTTGCAAACTTCTATTGAAAGTTCATCAAGAACTTTTCTAATTTGATTATGTCAATGATGGCTCTCATACAAAAGAACACATCTTTTAAGTGAACAGAGAAAGTCAATCAGGGTTTTACAAAGCTAAAGGCCATGTTTATTTCAGCGTCAATTCTAGTTTCATTTGACCACACATGTACAACAGTGATGAAAACAGATTCCTCAGGTTGATGCATAGGTGAAACTCTGTTGCAGTTAGTGAACAATGTGTGAAGACTCTGTGTCTACCATTCAAAGAAGAACGCATCTGCAGAGTGCAATTATGAGATTTATGATAAAGAGATGCTGATCATCATACAATGCTTGAAACAGTGAAATGCAGAATTGAGAAGTGTGTCAAGTTTTCAGATTTGTACAAATCACAAAAATCTGAAATACTTTATGACAGTCAGAAAGCTTACAGAGTGACAAATGAGGTGGTCTCTAATTCTGTCACAATACAACTTCTTCATACTATACTTGCTGAGCAAGCAGAATAAGAGAGCAGATGCTCTATTGAGACAGAAGCAGAATGTGTCAATAAGTTTCTTAAATGACAGAGTACAACATTGTACAACATGAATGATACATTCTGAGATGATAAGCAAGCCTATACAGACTGCCTCAATGACAGTAGCAGACATATCAGTCTCTGTGCTCATATGAGATCAGAACTTGTTCAGTGAGATCACAGACCTCAAACAGATGTAAATGAATGCTGAAGCAAAAGATGAGTCATATGATGAGCTTTGTCAGACAATTCACAAGAAACAAAGATTGTTTTCTACTGTTTTAAAAGTGAGAGTATTCATAACAAAATGCTTCTTAAGTGATGAAGAGAAGCTACTCTTTTGTGAAAGACACTGAGTGCTGTCATCAGAACCTCTTTGTACAGAACTGATTCAGTATACACATGACTTAACAATGACTGAACACTCAAAAAGAGATGTAACTGGTGCTCTCTTATTACAACAGTTCTTTTGACCTGAAATGCTACAGAATGTTCATACATTCTGCCGAAATTGTGACAAATGTCATATGAACAACAGCTGAAAAGACCGCTGACAAGGCTTCTTAAAGCCTCTATCTGTATCAGAGCAGATTTGACAGAAGATATTCATTGACTTTGTAGTAGATCTACTGTCAAGTGAGGGTTGTACAAACCTTCTGATTATTATGAATTGTCTTAACAAGAAAGTAATGCTGAAATTGTGCAAGAATATGACTGCAGAATGAGTGACTCAGACATTTGTACAACATTTCTATCAGGCTCATGAGCTTTCTATCACAATAGTCTCAGATTGAGGCACTCAGTTTGTGAGCAGCCTATGAAAAAGAGTCTGTCAACTTTTGAAGATCATACAAAGGGTGTTCACAGTGTATCACTCAAAAACTGACAAGGCAACTGAGTGAATGAATCAGAATGTTGAGCTGTACATTCATATGTTCTCAAATTATAGTCAGAACAATTGGGCAAGCCTGCTTCTCATGACTGAGCTAGTCATAAACAATCATGACTTCACCTCAACAGAAGTGAGTCTCTTCTTCTTGTCTCATGAGTATCACATGAAGCCTCTACAACTACTTGAGAAGTTGAAGCCTGTATGATCTGTGAAAAGTTCAGTACAGAAAGCTGATCAGATTGTACAGAAGATGAAAGAAGTCACAGAGTGAGCACAGATGACTATGGCTCTCACTTAGCAGGTACAGAAAGAAATGATGAATCAGAAGAGACAGCAGTCTTATGACTTCAAGAAAGAAGACAAAGTCTGACTAAATCTTAAGAACATTCATATGAACCACCTGTGTAAGAAGTTTGATGCAAAGAATGACAAGTACACCATTGTTAAGAAGATCAACTCACATTCTTTCTGTTTAAACACATCATCAAGTATTCATAATGTGTTTCACTCAGTCATGCTTCAATCAGCAGTCATGAACGCTCTCTCTTCTCAGTGTATGACAGACTCACAACCTCTGTCACAAATTGTAAGTGATGAAGAAGAGTTTAAGATAAAGAAGATTCTGAAGAAGAGGTTCATATAATGTAAAAAAGGATTCAAGAAGAAGTACTTGATAAAATGAATCAGTTATACCTGATTCACATGAGAATTGACATCTGTTCTGAAAGACACAGTGGTGTTAAACTAGTGAAAGTTAATGCAACCTGAGTTGACTAGATCTTAACCATACACAAGAAAGTTGAGATGCTTCATGAGTTCAGAGAATTGTACAGAGTTCAAAATTTAGTGTTGAATTTATTTGATTTATTTCTATACTAATTACTAATAATGCCTTCTTGATTTCACCAAAGCTACTTGTTCTGAGCATTGCAAAGAGATAAGGCACATCACTCAGATGTTGCACACAGCTCATATGACTAGGCTCTATAAGTGTCATACACAGCCTGTATGACTAGACAAGCACAGCGCAAAGAAGAAAGAAGAGTTGTATGTACCTAAGGGGTGACATAGATGACGACCGCCCTCATCAGCAGTGTCAATGTGATCTGTCTCAGTTGAGCAGCAGGCTCACCCTCATTGACATTGTTGTTGTTCTCATCATTCAAGATGACAATGAAAACATCATTGTTGCATACAGAACAGTGAGCAGTGTGATCACATCACTTACAGTTATCACAACACTCATTGAAATGTTCTGATGTACAATGACATTTTGAAAAGAGTGTCATACTGTGTGTCTGACAGTTTGTACAACTGTCAGAAATCAACACACTCTGACTCTGAATCAGAATCACATTGATGTATAATGAACAATGAGTTCTCATCTGATTCAGTGTGATATGTTGCTGTATGAACAAGACATTCACACCAGACAGCGCAATGATGACCCTTGTCTGAGAAAAGTAAGCATACTGAATGAGCTGCTGCTGATTAACAAAGAGAACTGAATTGATGTCAACACCCACAAGGGTGAGAGCAACAATGTACACATTGTAAAGAATGAGGACTCTGTGAGCTGTCAGCTCTGAGATATGTACTCATATGACACTTACATTGTTGTTCTTGTTGGTGTTGTTGCTGCTGAGCTTGTCATATGAGAGTCAGTGCTGATATATTCAATCAAGAAAGATTTCACATATGAAAGTTGTGAGTGAAGAAGTTAAAGAAGAAAGAAAAAGAAAAGTTGTATGTGAGGTGAGGGATTTATAACTCACTTCACTGATGAGTAAGCTTGAGTGAATTGTCAGAAGGAACCACGCAAGCAATGGAAAAATTTTCATCTGCAAACCTTACCTGTATGAAGTGGGCAAACATGTGTCAACAGACATTGACAATCATACAACAACCTTTTCAGAGGCTTAAGGCACAACCTTGAAGAAAAAGAAAGAGGTGATGTCATGAGTCAAACTCATACTAAGGTCTTATGGTCTAGTTGCTTACTAAGACCCTAAGACTAAAGCACATTATCTTTTCACTTCTGTATGAAGCTCTTCTTTTTTTCTTCATAGTATTCTTCTTGTATTTAGAAATTATCAATCAAGCATCAGTCTCATTGCAAACCTGTGACAACATTGCTTTCAGCTGTTCTCATCATTTCTGTTCTTGTTTTGGCTTGAGCTTCTCTTTCTTCTCAACCTATTGTCTATGATGGTGCCTTGCTAGCTTTAGCCATCATCATGCAGTTTGTCATTGTTGATTCATTTTATCTCAGTGCATTGAGAGCTCTGATCTTTACTCATGTTATTGAAATGAACTTGCTTATTGTTCTCAGCACATCAACTGCATATATCTTCTCTCTCATCTCTTTCACTTCTCAGATGATTGAGCATCTGTTGTTGACTGAAGAGTTCTTCAAAATCAGCACGTTGCTTGTTACCTTAATTATGCTTGAACAATGAGTGAGCACTTTTGCAAGACAGAAAGCAGTAGAGTCAGTCTCTATCAGGTCTCTTCAGGTGAAAATGACAGTGCTGTGTGACACAAATGATCATAATCATGAACAGATTGATGCTCATCTTTTGCAGTACGGCAATTTGTTTAAAGTCACATTAGATTCTCATATTACAAGTGACGGTATAGTTATCTTGAGCACAACAGAAGTTGATGAGTTTATGATGATCAGTGAGTTTCTGTCTGTCAAAAAACTTCTTAGTTCATCTGTTATAGTGAGCTCACTCAACAGCTCAGATGTCATCATTGTTTGTCTGACACATCTGCTCAGCAACAACATAATTAGCATGATTGCAACAATGATAGATGAAGCAAAGTTTTCTAAACTGAAGACTCAAGAACTTGTGAATATTATTGTCAGTTACTTTGTGTCAGTCATTCTAGCCCTCACAATCATAACTTTTGCAATCTGAATTGTCATTGACATCTCTGTGCAAAATCAAAATGACAGCTGAGCAGTGATGAACACAATCACATACACAATCTCAGTTTTTATTGTCTCTTGTTCTTACACAATCAGCCTCACTGTTTTTATGATTGTTGTTATATCTGAAGATGTTACAGCAAAGCATGATGTCATCTTTAAATCAGTGATGACAATTGAGACTGCACATAAGGTCTCTCATGTTGTCTTTGACAAGATAGGCATTCTCACTTAAGATAAACTGTCTGTTACAAAGAAAGTCTTTTTCTTAAAAAGTAAGATCTTGCTATGTTCATCACTTTCAGCTTAACATGCAACAGTAAACACTTTGTTTCTGTTGTAATATCAACTTATTTTAAGAAGAAAGACATTAATGCTGCTAAGATCAGTGACCTTAAATCAGTTACTGATAAGAGTGTTGATGACATATTTAATGATGTGTGTGTTCACTGCAGCAACACTGACTGACTCTCAGTCAAGATTCACTCAGAAGTTTAAGATCTTTTTGTTAAAGACCTTACAGTCTTCTGCATAGTGATAGACAACTGAGTTGTTGCTGTCTTCAGTCTCTTCATTTTTCTCTGTTCAGACTTTTGTGTCATCATCACTGAACTTTAAAAGTGCAGCATTGCTGCTCTGATTGTCAGCAGTGATGACACTGACACTGTCAAAGCTGTTGCTGTCAAACTAGGTATTCAGACTAGTTATATGAGATTCAGATGTACATCTGACAACAAGCAAGAGTATCTCAAGAACCTGATGACAGATAAGAAGAAAATTGTTGTCTTCTGTGATGACAGCACTAACAACACAGTGATGCTCACTTAAGCTGATATTAACATGCATATAAACAGAAACAGTAACGTGATGCAGATCACTGTTAATGTCATTCTTATGTGCTTGTACTTGAGTGAGATTCTGATGCTGCTAGATTTGTTTAAGACAGCATTTCATCACATTTTCTTCAATTTCACATGATCATTTGTGTACAATCTGCTCACTATATTGTTGACTGCAGATGCTTTTGTGAATGCACAGATCTTACTGCAGAAGGCTGAATTAAATGAGATTATCAGCATTCTGTCAGTAATTTTAATTGCATTACAGCTGAGGTGATTTAAGCAAGAGTATTGAGGCACATTGAGTTGTCTGATATTGATTCATCTGTGATGCTTGCTTTTCTTCTGTGTATGTGATTATCTTTAAGCCCTTTATGTTTAGTGATTTAATGTGGCTACATTGGTTTCAATTGAACAATTTGTATTGATATGATATACAATCAACCTCTTCATAAATTCATTTCTTTAATCTCAAGCTTAAAATTCAAAATTGCAACACAGAACAATACTTCTTTAATTTAAGTGCTTTAATCTCACATTTGTTATGTTTTAACTCTTTTACATGTGATCTTTTATGTTTACCTGTTGCAGAATAAAGATAATGATATTAAAGATAAAAACTGAAGTGCAGTGATTAAAAGAATTAAAAGCAAAAAGAGTAATGATATAAGTGAAGAGACAAAGACCAGTACAGGGAATCAGCTATTTTAAACAATGACAAAAAAAAAGAATAAAGACATGACAAGAATGAAAAAGAAAGGTAAAGAGAAAATTAAAACTGAAAATGCATGAATTAAAGCACAAGAAGCAGCAGTTGATTAAGTAATGAACAGAAGCTTTTACTATCAAATTTTGAGACTAAAGTCTGAATACCATAATGAGAAAGTTGCAAGAAAGAGATGAAAAGAATCAGCAATTACACTTTACCTGAATAAGAACAAACATTCTCAGACAGAAGAAGCTTTCAAAAGTGAGTAAATGCTCTGAGAACAACCTTGCATTTAAGCTAATAATACTATTTAAAAGCAAAGGCCGCCACAGAAGAGGCTGAAGTCAAAACAGAGGTGAAAGAGGAATTTCTTAATCATGAGGCTAATTCAATTAATACAGACGGCAAAGAAGAATCTGAGACAGGGACCGCCTCAGAAACAGATGGTGACAAGATGAACATAGACAATTCAGTGCTTTCAAGGGATTTCAATGTAGAGATAAAAGATGTGAGAAGTACAAGAGATGACAGAAAACTGCATAAAGGTGTAAACCACACACATACAGATGCAGACCAGACGCAGTCAACCGCTCTTAAATGGCCATGAACAATCAGACAGACTGCAGTAGGCAAACAAATCATGGCATATCGCAAGCAGGGCCAAGGCCATAGGTGCATCGTCGAGACGGAAAAAGGGAAACCTGTATTCACGATTAAATCAGGAGCCGAATGCGGTTTGCTCGAAGGAAAACAGTACCTTAAGCTGGCGGGGATAAAATGCTTACCTCCCGCCGACAAGAACAGGAGAAGATGGACGAAAGAATACCGAGGGGGCTTCGAGGAACTTCTGTGGGTAGCTCTAGCGCCTCGTAAATCACACAATCCCTTCTCCAAATCGGGAGGGTGGCGAGAACCCGAGGTTTGGTGTGGTGTGAAATGGAAATGGGGCGTCGAAGAACTCACAAGATCGGAATTGCAAAGGGTCATTAGCAGTGGGAGTGCCGACGCGAGGATCAACAGAATGTGCGAACAGAACGGTCACACACCGCCAGGGGACGCGGACAGGCTTTGAGAAAGCAGATGAACATGGGTACGGTGCAGATGAAAGCGGAGGGAGATTTAAATCCACCGACGGACGCAGGTAGGTCGAAAGGGGGTGAGTGGCAGCAGAAGAGGCACAGGAAACAGCCCTCAGAGAGTGCCCTGGAATCCATGATAGCTCAGATGGATCGGAGGTTGGCTGTGATGGAGAAAAACTGTCGCAAGTTGACCAGCTGGCCGGACTGCTTAGCGAGTTGCAGGCCAACGAGTCATGAAGGTCTTGCGGCCTTGAGGCGTATCGTCCTTGGACTCAAGGTCTTGCTTGTTCTGTTGGTTTGCCGATATTTTCCGCTTATGTCACTACAAGCTTCATTCTTTCATAAAGTCAGCCGGCAGGCTCCGACGTTAAGAATTTGTAACTTAGCTTTAGAATGAAAGCTCCTTTGATATTGAACGTTCGGCGGCAGCACGTGCAATGGAGCCTTCAATGGGGTCAGACGGCGATTGCTGCTAAGCTTCCGTCAGATCAAAAAACGGAATGGGTTCTGAGATTAGTGATAAATTTAGTATGGCGGCTGCCGCGGAATTTGAAGGGTCCGGAACCCGGATTTTGAGGGACCCGGAGTTTGAGTTTACCAAGACCTTGGAACCGAGGTAGAATTTCAGCGTGTTAGCGTTTGTAGTGGCGAATGATGTGGGGTAGCTCGGAGAGTATGGCTTATGTGGGGTAGCTCGGAGAGTAACTTATGGCTTATGGCGGTCACACCCTTAGTTTTGGAGACTGGCTAGAATTAGTGAGGCGGTTAGCTCGGAGTCTGCTGGACAACGATCTCGATGGGCTGAGATCATGGCATGGTGGCGTTCACACTTGCCTCCCGTCCGGTATGATATCCGATACGATGTGCCAGGTACAATACCTCGGAGAGTATTGCTTACAGGATGGTCACCGCCCTCAAGTATCTGAGGATTTTCGTGCTATAGGTGATTCTTCTTAACAAATCAGAGTCGCTGAAGTATACTTTCCTGACGGTGTCTTGGATCGTCATAACATAGTATGTCCAATCTAACAACGTGGTGATGTGGCTGTTCTACCTTATCCTTATCCTTCCGACGCACAATGCATAGATGCAGCAGCCCGCCGGGGGGCGATTACAACTACCGGTGCCTGCTCAAATAAGGTACAAAGTACCTTTGGAGGTTCGCACTCTCCTTCGTGAAGCGTACGTCGTACAGCGAGATATAATTCTCTTCATCTTCTGGACTGGACAAACGGAAGGCACAACATCCGAAAAGTTGGGAGTTGGCCTCGAACGGTGATGATCGATGCGCTTGGAGGGGCAGACTTACCTAGCTCGCGCTTGGCCGAGGCCGATCCGGACAAAACCGTAACCTCTCCTGTACCTACATCATCAACCTAGCATTTACGCTTGGAGTTATTTGTGTTATTATATTATATAAGGTGTCCTGCTCAACTTCTCGTCTGCTTCCCTGCAAGCACACAACAACACTGTCTTAAGTACAAATACCGTCGAGCTTGACGCCGGTATCCGCCAGCATGAATTGCCCATCGCGGACTGACGAGACGATTGATCATGAAGGCTGGAACCAGAACCCGTCGAGACTTGCAGCGGACCTGACAACTCGACAAGACTTGAACGGTATTACCAATTCAAGAGCACAACGAGATCATAGGCTGGATAATACCGAGCTGGCCGAAGGTATTTGTACTGTCATCGACCACAACCGTGTTACGGAAGTGCCAGGCGTCTTGCAAAAGACGGGCTGCGAACCGAACACCAATGCGGATAGAAAGCTGCAGCCCCTCGAAAAAACGGCTTTCGACAACCCATCTGAGCCAAACATTGCTCGTTGGTCCTGGATCCCTAACCACGGAAACGGCTCTGGCTGGAAGGGAAGGGTGGGCGGCTTCGCGCGACGAAGTTTGCAGGTACTGATTACCTATAGCAAATTCATTGGACCTGGGTTCATGATTGCTGTTGCCTACATCGACCCCGGAAACTACTCGACAGATGTGTCTGCGGGTGCCTCTACGAGGTTTGGACTTTTGTTCATAGTTTTCATGTCCAACGTTATTGCAATATTCTTGCAGTCCCTCTGCGTAAAGTTGGGAACTGTGACCGGCCTGAACCTTGCCGAGAATTGCAAAGCTCATTTTCCCAAGTGGCTCAATCTCGTGTTGTATGTGTTCGCTGAGTCCGCTATCATTGCTACGGATATTGCTGAGGTACGAAGGACCCTGTTTGCGGAGGTATCGGATATATGCTTACCTGTGTAAAAGGTCATTGGCTCAGCAATCGCCCTCAACCTGTTGATCAAGGTCCCTCTAGTGGCAGGATGTGCCCTAACCATTGTGGATGTTCTGGTCATTCTCATCTTCTATAATCCCTCCGGTTCAATGCGGCGTTTACGGGCATTTGAGTTCTTCGTCATGGCATTGGTCCTCGGCGTGGTTATTTGCTTTTGCATTGAACTATCTCTGATCAAAGACATCTCTGTTGGAGAGGTGTTCAAGGGATATCTTCCATCTTCCACGATTGTCCAGGGTCAGGGTATCTTCCTGAGCACCGGAATCCTTGGTGCGACTGTGATGCCGCATAGCTTGTACCTTGGCAGTGGCGTCGTCCAGAGTCGACTTCGGGACTTTGATACCACCACGGGGAACCTTGTCTCTCGGGACTCAATAGATCTCGACGACCCCCCCAAATACCGACCATCGATTGCCGCCATACGTTCCTGTCTCACGTATTCTATCGTTGAGATTGGGGTCTCTCTGTTCACATTTGCACTATTCGTCAATAGCGCAATCCTCATCGTCGCAGGCGCTTCTCTTTCTTCGAATCCCGAGGCCGGGAACGCGGACCTGTTTAGCATCCATGACTTACTGTCTCGAACGCTGGCTCCAGCAGCCGGTATCCTTTTCGCCCTCGCGCTTCTCTTCTCAGGAACTAGCGCCGGTATCATCTGTACGATAGCGGGCCAGATGATCAGCGAAGGTGCACTGAATTGGACGACTGCCCCGTGGCTCCGAAGGCTGATCACAAGGTCCATCTCCATCACTCCCAGCATCATCATCGCAGCCGCCGTCGGCAAAGAAGGACTCTCCAACGCATTGAATGGCACTCAGGTGGCACTGAGCGTAATTTTGCCGTTTGTCAGTGCTCCACTCCTCTACTTCACCAGTCGGAACAAGTACATGACCGTTGCGTGTGCCACCGGGATTGAAAGCGAGCGTGTGGGTTATAGTGAAAGCCAGCAAGAGGTTAAGATGAGGAACCACTGGGTTACGACGGTGTTTGCAGTCCTGATCTGGTTAGTCATCGTTATCATGAACGTGGCATTGCTCGTTACTGTGGGATTGGGACAGGCATAAGAGCGAGGGTTTGCGTCAACGAGGGAAGGCGATAGCGTTGTACAGGCGGTACAGTATGAGTTTGCAAAGCAACGCTATAATACAAAAGTCAGCCATCAACAGGTATAATTACTTGGGTCCCAGCCCTCGAGCTATCTTACAATTGCTACCTCTCTGTACATCGTTATATAATTTCTGCGAGACTATTAAGACCCATCTCCTCAAGACGCCGTCGTAAATAATTGCAGTATGCTCCAGATCATGCTCCGTAATTGTACCTCGTCGCCACGAACCGGCCGATAAATCCAGGCAGCAGTCCGCCTTCAGCCAGCAGCCTCCTTGACTTTCCCCGTCTCGGGCGGCTCATCCACAAACTGCAGCGGCGCAACCTCATCCTGCATGAAGCTCGGCAACTCTTTCACTCTCAGCTCACTCACAGCCTCAAACTCGGCCTCCTGGCCCAGCGCCTTCAACTCTGCATCCAGCTCGGCCTCATCCACATCCTCCAGCACATCATATGCCCTGCCCAGACTCTCCTGAATCTCATTCCCTGCCTCCAACAGATCCTGCATCTAATCCTGCATGCGCTTGATCTTGTCGATGTCGATCTTGCCGTACTGCTGCTTCAGCGTCTTGTTGGTCATCTTCATGACATCAACGGTCGTCATGACGTTCTTCAGGTTGTTCTGCAGCATCAAGGCCTGCTTCATGTTCCACAACTGCAACTCGTACTGTGACCGTTGCGCCTCATACTGCTTGCGCCGTTGCAGCAGCTTCAGCGCCGATTTGCCGGGCCCGTCGCGCATCTTGAACATGCGTTGCTGGTAGGTTGTCAGTTCAGCATTGAGCTTGACCAGCTTGACGTCAAGGCTCTCGATGTGCGTGTCGACCTGCCGGGGTTAGCTCACTGAGTCTCTTGGGAGGGTTTGGGGTGAGGGCTGATGTTGAAGATGGCGCTGTTGAGGGTGGGTTTGGGCGCTGTGCTCTTGGCGCTGAAGAGACGGTTCATTTTCGGCTGAATCAGAAGTCAAATCAAACTGTTGTGAACTGAGCACAGCGTGCAATATGCTGTGAGCTTTGTGTTTCCGATTGAAGGTTAAGGTAGGTAAGCCAGGGAGGCTAGGCCACGTTCAGTATCACGTGTGTCCTAGTTAGGTAAGTCTTATTCAGCCCTGGCCACGATTTCCATATTAATTATTATAGGCAAAGACCAACAAATCCTCATACTACTCTAAGTACTGTCTGGAACTTGTAACAGCAGGAAGACCAGAGATCGATACTCATACCTTCTACATTACGCGGCATCATTGTTATACCTTACCTTATGATTTGTTTTGATCTGTCAGGCTGTCACAGCCTCAGCTACCGAACAAGCGCGAAACGGAAGAACCAGCCAACTCAGAGCGGAACAATTAACAAGGAACTCCGTACATCACGTTAGAAAGGGATCCTGCCTTGTTGGAGCTTTATTGCGCCGCATACCAGTCTTCATTTTAACCGATCTTTTCTTGCTGAAAATACGGCCACCGTCTTCCGGATTGAACTATCAGATGTAGGGATAAAGCTTGCTACTCTTCCTGTCAGGACAATCACAAAGTATCGTAAGGTCCGTGCATTTCAAACCAACGGCATCTCTCCTATTACCCAAAGCAGGCAGGCATCTGTCTGACTTCAGTCTAGGTCTGACCATTGGACTGACAGGCGTTTGAATTTCTCGCATCATTCAGCGCTACCTTTTCTGCATCGCACAGGCATTGGCAGGCGTCACGTCCTACGGTTACGACTTCTCCAACTGCAAGACTGGCAACAGCCGCTCGTTACCGTACAATTAGGCAATTCGCTCAACTATTCGCACAAGAAGCTTTGCGATCAATCGTTCTCCCTTCTTCAGCACGACGTCGTTTCAGGTTCCGTTGCATGCCCTTGTGACTTAGAGCATCATGTTCTGGAGATTTGGTGGTTATGCGAGCATCTCGACACTCGACACAAAACTTGACAAGCCCGATGTCACCCTCAAAGAACTACTCGATGAGTCCGACCTCATACAGGAGCTCGAGCAGCACAACACGAAGCTGATAGAGTACTTACGGGATGAGAATGTGTTGCGGAGGCTGCTACAATACGTTGTCGCACTGCAAGCCAGCTCATACGAAGATGAGCGCAGCGAGGACGGGGTCGGCAAAGAAGGTGTTGTAGCAGTGCACGATGCGGTGGCGAGCGGATCTGGGGGTAGCTTCAGAAGCCACACAGCAGAGATGGATGAAGAGGCGCGTGACAGGAAGGAGAAAGCAAGGCTGAAATACTCGTATATAGCGACAGAGGTTCTGTCTTCGGAGACATGGTCGATCCTGGAGGCTCTTATGGAGAATCGACAGCACTTGCGGGAATTCTGGGAGTTTCTGAGGCGACCGGCGCCGTTAGATAACACGATTGCTGGCTATTTCACGAAAATTAACGAGACGCTGCTGGCTAAAAAAACGGAAGAGATGTTGGAATTCTTCAAATCCCTAGATCACATTGTGCTGAGAATGCTGCGACATGTTGCCTGCCCCGTCATTATGGATTTACTACTCAAGATAATTAGCCTGAAGAAGGCTGAGGGAGGTGAGGGAATAGTCGATGTATGCTCCCTTGACCGATCGTATTTGCATGAGTGGGCTGTGGAAGCTAATCTCCGACTTATAGTGGTTGTAGTTATAACATTTGATCACCTTGCTCATACCTCCGAATCTGTAGCGTGTTGGGTGTTGCACTGAGGGCGCAAGTGTAGCTGTAGAGCCTTCAGTCTATCATGCGGGTTCAGGTCAGCTAAAAAGTTCCATGCAATGGATAGATCAGGTTGATTCCAGACCGTGATGCTGCGGATAACGTCTTCGAGCGGTGGTAACAGACATTGACTCGAGGAAGGACCTGTTAACGTCCATCAATGATAGTTTCAGATCCAGCCGGTGATGGGTTAATGACCTTGAGAAAAATAGATCTGGCGAGCCATATCTCAAGTTGAGTTGGCCACGAGCTCTACACCTCTGCTATGCCTTTTCCTAAAGAATTTTAGCCGGTCGGGTCTGCAACCAGGTGTTGACCCATGATCCCACAGTTGAAAGGCAGCGGATGCTCCCCTTAAATGTATTAAGACCACACTGGCTGTAAGGTTACGTTACACTTCGCATTTGTCGGAGGGAGACATGGTTTTTGCTTTTCACTTGCTGGCAACCACACCATTATCCTTGAAACTTGCTTGATTCGCCGGTCTGTCCAAAACCAGGGGCTGGAGTTAGCAATCCCACAACAATCAGTGAGGCTGCTAACACACGTAAGAAGTTCCTTAAGATATTTACGCCAACAGATCCTTGATGTTTGCTGGGATGTTGGCGTTCCATGCAATAGGAGAAGCCACAGCTTACAGGTGATTGCTGGATTGTGTATTGTATGTGCACAGCAGTCGGCGACAATCTCTTCGTGGTCCGCGGCAGGCACAGATCTTCTTGAACCCTCATAGGTTGGGGCAGGAAGTGAATTTTCAGTTTAGGAAGTAGAAACGGCCCAGAACCAGATGGCTCCGGTTAACTCAGACCTCTCCGCTTTTGTCATAAGAGATGGTTGCCTCGCCGCCTTCAGCGTTGATTGGCTCGTGTGAAGCCTCCCTCTATTGAATTCTAGACAGCTCTGTTGCAGGTCAGGGCCTTGTGCCACAGGGAGGGCTGGCACTCTCACTGATAGGCTGAAAACTGTTCCTCCAAGACTCCAGGGGTAGACCGAGCGTTCAAGCGGGCGGTCTTTTCTTCAATTGTAGTCGTGCCGGCATCCGGACACTGAGCTGATAGTGTTATCTGAGTGCGGGCCAGGCTGACATCCGAGCTGTTGCCCATAATCATTCAGACAACACTTCTTTTTGCAACTTCTGTTGCTAATTGATTTTTAAGGAATAGAGAGAGATCTGATATTGCCTCAGACTTTACTACCATCCTAAGCCCCAGACATGTCTCTAGAGCAACCCACTGCGGTGCTGTCCGCTGTCGAGTGTGTGGGCGACAAGCGGCCTCCATCCGGACTCGTGAATGCCTTTGCACATGGCTTCGAGTTGCTCTTGCGCCTTTTCCAGAAGTCCCCACCCTCAAGCATAACGCGCTTTGTCGCCACCTGCTCACTAGGACTGCACCTTGCAACCGGCGTTCGACAGGTCTGGCTTCAGGGGCACGAATATTTTCGGATCTTCTTCATGTCTTCCATCTCCATCGAGGCTGGCAGCAGCACCTCCGAGCACGTCAGGTTTTGGCTTCGCAAGCACGTCTCACCACAATGCCGAACTTTGATGGTCAGCTCAGGCTACTCTTCATGGGGTAGAGAACATGCGGACGAGCTTGCTGACGGACCTGCGAATGTTGGTCCTAACCAGCTGGACCAAAAAGGCATGCCAAATTTTCTCCCAGAGCTCGGATCGTCTTGGTTCAGGCACTGCAGAAAACTCTTTAAGCTGGATATACAGCGCAGGACTTTGACCCCAAATAGTCCGCCAGGCTGCGAGATAATCTACCTGAGCTGTATAGGATGTTCGACTCAGCCTGTTGAGGACCTCATCACAGAGTGTCAGCGATATCACTCCAAGACCAAAGTAGGAAGAACTGTGGTGCGAGAACCCGCCCCAAAGAATATCCTCCACGGGCTCCATCCTTGGAAGTTGGCAGTCGCACGGCCTTCTAGGTTCATGTCAAGTGTGTTCCTAGACAACGATACAGAAACGGAACTTCTAAACGATATGAAAGACTATCTGCGTCCATCAAGTCAAAGATGGTATGCCATTCGCGGGATTCCATACCGAAGAGGTTACCTGTTTCATGGGCCTCCAGGCACTGGCAAAACCTCTGCGGCATTAGCTCTGGGGGGGGGAAATTCGGCTTGGAGATCTACAGCGCCTCGTTCGGAACAACCGGTTAACTCAAGATGATCTTAAATGTCTTTTCAACGCCCTCCCTCATCGATGCATCCTGCTGTTGGAAGATATCGACTGCGCAGGGCTTATGCGCGATCAGCAAGCAGGTGATATTGACGGGATTACTGACAAAGCCCGCCAAAACAACTATAATCCGCGCGCCTCTCTCTCAGGACTGCTCAACATCATTGACGGTGTAGCCTCTATTGAGGGCAGAATCCTGATCATGACAACCAACTTTCCCGACAAGCTTGACATGGCTCTCACTCGCCCTGGCAGAGCCGATCTGCAGATAGGTTTCACAATGGCCACTACACCTCAGATCCGCAGGCTCTTTCTTAGCATATATGCTACGGACTTCCCTGAATCTAGCACCACAGTTGTATCTGACGCAGCTCTGAGTCAAATGGCTGTGGATTTTGCAGACCGTATCCCTTCAAGTACGTTTACGCCGGCAGCAATCCAAGGGTACTTGCTTTCATATAAGAAGACACCGCAGTTGGCTTTGGATATGATTGAGAAGTGGGTGAAGGAGAACATGAGAAAGTGATGGACAAAAGAATAACGGGGTTTCCAGCAAGTGAGATAAGGGAATTTGAGTCTGAAGCAGTAGTGTCGAAGAAAATGGCTGTAGCAAATCCAGTCTGAGAAGCTAAGCTTGCACGGAATTAAGTAGCCATTATGCTCAAGTCCACCGCCTATGGAGGCGCATCTCAACAGAACATATCTGAGCAAGTTGTTCACCAGGGCGTACTCCTCTAGTGGGCTCGGAAGCCGCAGAGTGCTTTTGATTGCCAGGAAAGCGAGCGGGAGAGGCGAGCGAACTGTCTTAGACCGGATGAGCGAACTCGCAGCACCGGGGCAAGTTCACAGCCATGCTTCTCCTGTACTTCTCTTCCTCGTCAGTGGACAACCTGGCGGCTTTCGGTCAAGAACCTTTCTCAAGAAAACAAGTCACTCACACCGTCAACCTAAAAGAGAACAGAATCCCCCGAACAAGCCCCTAAGCCTCTGACAATAAAGAAGAATCTTGATAGCAGCGTAGCATTTACTAAACACTTCGAGCGGAGGTGGAGGTTCCATTATGTCAGCGACGCAAGAACTCAAATTGAACACGGTGATGACGTCAGGCGGGTTTAAATAAATCCACCGCCAGATGTCCCCTATAACAGATGTTTGCCTTCTTTTTTGCTATCAGTAATGCTCCATTCTTCTGATCATGCCACAATGGAAGTACTCTGGCATCCGAAACCTCCGAGATTAGCTCCCAAACTAACCCGAATAAGGCCTGAAATTCCGACATATGCATCTAAGGTAATGGCTATGCGGCTCCGCTATAAGGTCCGCAGATACGGTTTAGCGCCAGGCGAATGTAGTCTGTTTTAAGCCTCAGAGACACGGGCAAATAGGGCTGAAGCTCGGGGAGAGATTTTGGTGCCCTCGCGAAACATCTTTACCCCTTATGAGCACAGAGCACAGGCTCATCGCAGAGAATTGAAGTGTCTGTGTTTCGCGAGGCCACCAAATCTCTCCTCAAGCCTCAGCCAATAGGGCCAATATGGTTCATAACACCTTGTCAACAGTCACTTATACTGAAGACAGTGTCCAAGGTGTGTGCTAGCCATGTTGACGCCTAAAGGCCCGGTATCTGACATGACACAGGGAGTCCTTCGCGAACATGTCGGGTGACGACGGTATCGATGATAAGAGCGACAACGACAATTGATCTTAGTCATGACGCAAAGCGCCCCTCTTGAGAAGAAACACGATTAATCAAGTCAAACGAAGTAGCCATTGACGACACGGAGGATCTATCAGACTGGAAAAAGTGTGGCATTGCTGCCGCGTTCAAGAATTGTAATGCACTTGCACCGCCAGCCGAGGGAAACAGGAGGCAAAATGATGAGCAAGAGCTTATGCCGGCGGATTTACACTCAGTGGTGAGACACAAGTGCTGCATGAACAGGATTGGCCACCATACTCTAGAACTGCGTTCTGGTTCAGCTTCACAGGATCAGAAGTATGTGAAGGAATAACCTGATAGGATGGCGGCAAGCTGATGGAACTACATCAAATGGGCAACGGGGATCTTCAATGACGGGTTTTCTCTCATTGTGTCGTGAACAAGTGTATGGTGGGAACGCCTTTGGACTACAGCACTCTTGCTTTACTGCACATTAGCTCTGAGTTTTGGCTTGAAGATTGGTGGCTTTGTTTTGATTTCTTGACATCACATCACCCGCACCCGGGTTTATCTGACATTGTTGGGAATTACTGTCGCTGTAATTTTCCTTAATTTCTTTCTCTTTCATCTTTGGTCATTGTGGGCAGATTTCACTCTGAACAGGGAGCGGACCCCAGAACAGAGGAAGGACTGGCGCGAGATAGTAAGCCTATCATGCATTATCCCAATGCTCAGTCTCTTTATCAAGGTACCGGCAATCAGTCCTGGTCTTCCGATAGATGCTATAGTTCTGAACTGCCAGTATCACTTGCTAACGGTATACAAGTGGCAGGCTTTGTTTCTCTACGTCTCCACTATCTTAGGATCCCGCTCAAGTGGCTTAGAAAGACGATGGGAGCGGGCCAGTCAGGGGCGCCGGGAGCATAATTGGGTCATCCGAGAAACAGTTGGCAGAGGACTTCGAGAGACGTTTTGAGGAGCTGCAAAAGAACTGCTCACATGATGAGATCAAAAAAGTTCTCCAGAAGCTGAAAGCCAATTGCGTCGCAACTCCAAAACCCGCACTCATCCGATCTCCGCTGTCATCCAACGACTCTCGCCCCACCAGGATAATCCCGCGCAGAATTACAAGTGAGGCTCTTCCAACTTCAGAGACTGCGTGGACAACGACTTAACGAGCGACATCTCCTCAAAACGTGGACCTTTCCGAGCTGTACAAATTTGAGGCGGATAGTGGCTCAGATGGATATTCGGTGTTACAGCTAAAGCTGTCCTATTCGAATGTAGAAGGTCAGGAATTTTTGTGGCACTGTCCAGCAGCAGTGTTACCGTCAATAAGGTGGCCTACTCCTTGTGAATGAGGCTGAGAAATCAATCTGTGGGATCTATGAGAGTATAGCAAGGCAGCTAGATCAAGCATACTGTTTTTATTACCTTATAGGCCGTCCGGTCGAGCCACTATGCTGAACTAGGGCTAAACTATCTGCAAAGTTGTGAAGGCTCTGCAGGAGCCTCATGTCATATCATGTGCTAGCCCTATAGGCTTACGGGTTATATCCATAACCCCTTCATTCTGCACTTCGCTCCGCATAGAACTAGCATCTGCTCGTTCACTCAAATTTGGAAATTTAACTATTTACTTCTGATAGTTCTCATTTTCTAGGTTTAGGGATAAGACCACTCTCATGGTGATAGCGTTGATGAAGCCCTGCTTGTTGTTGTACCTGTCTGCTGCTGCCTTGCATTTGGGAATGAGCGCCTCGAGTGTTTGCGCATGTTAGTAAAGTTCGCTTTGGCATCTACACATGTAGAAATCTATTTGTAGTCTTGGAATGCATTGCCGATAATACCGCTAGTGGATCTGGATTCATCCTTGTCGAAGCTTTGAAGACGTGAAGCTCTATTAATCTTATGATCTCACTATAATTGAGGTGGTGTAAGGAAGGGCAGAAGCCCTCATTTCCTTTTGTTGTCAGCGCGGCCCTCATGAGTCTGCAAGTCTGCCTTCACTTGCCGTTGCGGGTCTTTTGTACACCCTGTGATTGAGCTGCACTGGCTTGGCTGTGGGACTGATGTCTCACGCTCATAATTCTTTCAGCTTTTGTGACATTACTGAGTGTTGCTTGAGAAGGGCTTTTGTTTGAATCACACTGTGCATTGAATTGATATAACAGGTCTGCCTTCTGTGTGATGATGATAGTGACTTGACCTTTTGTTGTGGTTGATTGCCTTTTTCTTGATGCTTTCTGACCTTTAACAATATCATCAGACTTTTCAGTTGATGTTCTTGTTGCTTTGATTCTCTCATGCAAAGCAGTGACAGTGTCAGACCTAGGTCAAAGCCTATCATGTTAACTTCTCTGACCCTCAGTCCTTGTTCTGGGTTGAGGTCTATCTCATCAATTTACTTGATCCTCTGTCATGTCACATTCTGTTCTGTGCTGATGAGGTCCTTCTCTGAATAGATTTTCTTGAAACTGATGCATTTCTTCAGACATCATGACTGAAGCTGAGGTGTCATTTAATGATGAGTTTCTTTACCCAGAAATTGCAAGACTTCTTGTCTCTTGAATTGACTCTTCTGAGTCAACATCTAGATTAAGCTACAGCAATGTATGCAGTCTCTCTTTTAAACATTGCTGGTGTTTTAACTTTCTTCATTGATGTAATCTGATGATCATTTCATCCTCAGTATCCTCATAATCTAGTCAATCACGGTTGCATCACACAGTATTCAGTTCATTTAACAGTGATGATGAGAGAGGAGTTTTAGCTGCTGTGGGTTCAGAGCTGCTGTTGATCATTAACTTTATTCAGTGTGACATTTTGATCATTTGTAACTTTTTTCCCTTGTCAGCGAAATTACTGAACTCTGTTTTGATCACATTTAATCAATCATTCAAATACTGTGGCTTGAGAAGTCACTTAACCTTGATCTTGAGATCTTGTCATCAGAATGACAGTAATTCAGCATGTTTATAGTTGACAGCAGGGCCACAATTGTTTCTGAGTTCAACTGATGTGTTTAGTGGCTTTCTTGCAAAAGGCTTTGCTGTCAACATCAGACAGTGAAGATAACTTTTCTTCACTATTCTGAAATAAGTCAGCACACATGCCACTAGGTGCATTCACTTCATCACTGTTACTGCTGTAGAACCTGAACACAGTTTGAGGTCTGAGCAACTGATCAACCTGTTTATCACTATTGATAAATGCAGCTTGAGTTCATACAAATCTCTTTTCAAAAGACTGTCTTCAGTGAGAAGAACCCTGACTGTGAAGGTCAGTAAAGAAACTGTGATGTTGCTGATGTGTGTCTATATTAGGATTTTCTGAAGTTGCTGAATCAGATTCTGCATCTTCACTCTTCAAAAGTTAACAGACTCTTTTTCATAGACTGCTCACAAACTGAGTGTCTCAATCTGAAACTATTGCAGTAAAAAGCTCATGAGCTCAGTAGAAACATTGTATGAATGTCTGAGCCACTCATTCTGCAGTTATATTCTTGCACAATTTCAGTATTATTCTTTTGCTAAGACAATCTGTAATTATCAGAAGGTTTGTACAACTCTCACTTGACAGTAGATTTACTACAAAGTCAATGAATATCTTTTGTCAAATTCACTCT
>JAABUP010002467.1_pt1 | contig 35679 bp, 44 predicted proteins | sample 5559201 | NCBI WGS metagenome assembly JAABUP01 (sample SAMN10711887, study PRJNA513373) | rock metagenome | isolation source: Antarctica rocks | place: Antarctica
TCTGCCACACTGATGGCAGATGGTGCTGCCACCACAGCAGCAGCAGGCTCTGCCACACTGATGGCAGATGGTGCTGTCATCCCAGCAGCAGCAGGTTCTGCCACACTGATGGCAGATGGTGCTGTCATCCCAGCAGCAGCAGGTTCTGCCACACTGATGGCAGATGGTGCTGCCACCACAGCAGCAGCAGGCTCTGCCACACTGATGGCAGATGGTGCTGTCATCCCAGCAGCAGCAGGTTCTGCCACACTGATGGCAGATGGTGCTGTCACCACAGTAGCAGCAGGTTCTGCCGCAGCTGCACCCAGAAGTTCTGCCACTGCACCAGGAGATTTGCTCACACTGACATCAGGAAGTGGTGGAGCCTTTGCATCACTAGGAGCTTCTGCCAGATTGGCAACATGTGGGTTTGCCACTGCAGCATCAGTAAGGGGCTGTGTCACAGCTAGAGCTGTAACAGCTTCTGCCAGGGCAGCAGCAGCAGGATCTGCCAAGGCAGCAGCAGCAGGTTCTGCCAAGGCAGCAGCAGCAGGTTCTGCCAGGGCAGCAGCAGCAGGTTCTGCCAGGGCAGCAGCAGGATCTGCCAGGCCAGCAGCAGCAGGTTCTGCCATGCTGGTGGTGAAGGGGTGGAGGATCCCAGGCCACCAGTGGGGATCAGCTTTACACAGGGCATGAATGAACGCTGACAGGTTGCTGTCTGCAATGCTTGCCACTGCAACTTGTGTGAAGTTTTTCTTCTGAGACCCCAGGTTGCTGCCTGAGAGTCCAACTGCTGAAGGGCTTGGCAGGAGTGCACATGCAAGGGGGGTATTGCTGGGTTGGGGGCTGGTGGCAAGGGGAAGCAGGGGGGTGGGGCTGGCTTCACCTGGGCTGCCTGCTGCTGTGTTATCTTTGGCCTCTGGTGACGCACCCACAGCACAGTGGGACGCCCTACCCTCCGTGGCTGCAAGTTCAGCACGCTTGACTAGTGTAACAACACCAGCAGGTTCTGCTGCTGTTGCACTGGCAGCATGGGTGTGTGAGTCTGAAGCTGGTTCTGCCACAACACCAGCTGGGGCAGCAGCGGCAGGTGAGGCAGCATTGGCACCAACAGGGGGGACGATGTTGCCAGCAGCTGCGGCCATGCCTGTTCTGGCTGTGGCAGCAGGGCTTTGTGTCCTTTCACCAGCTGGTTCACTCTCTGCAGTGGCAATAGCAACTCCAGACTTTGCTTGTGCAGTCACAGCATGTGACTTGTCAGCATTTGCACCAGCAGCCATTGTGGTTGCTGGTCTGTTGCATGGAAGGTCACCAGAAGCTGCTTGGCTTGGACTCCCTGACATGTAGACAGCTTTGTCATCAGGTGTCGCTGTCTCGATGCAGAAGGGCGTGAGCTTTCTGGCAGTGAATCTGCTGCGCTTGGCTTTGCTGACAGCAGGGCTGGCCTTGCGCTTGTTGCTGCTAGGACTGTCAGCTGCATGCATGCTGATGTTGGCACCAGAAGAAGTCAGAGGTGCTGCCAATGTACCTGCATGTCAGACTGTTCATGTCACGTGCCCATGTAAGCATAGCAGACATGCAGATTTATGGCATACACCAGCTGCATTGTTTTCCCTTTGTGCTTTTGAGGATAGCAACAACTGGATGTTTATGCTCATCATTGCTCAGGCAATCTCAAACTGAAACACCAGGCAAGTGGTGTTGGATGCTGACGCCATAAGACGCTAGACACGCGAAATAGTTCCCATTGTAAAGTGGCTGCTTGAGGCTGTACTGAGATGTGTGTGGTCATGCCGAGGTCTGTCAATGCTCAAACGGTATCAATGTGTCAGCACGTGATGCATCATAAGATATATTTACCTACCTGGCTGATGCAAGAATGGACATTGGCACGGCTGTGAATCAATGCATCAGTACATACATAAACCCCCCCCCCCCCTTAGTTTAGTGTCTCATGTTAGTGCATGTTGGCTCACAGGACCAGGGTTTAGGCACACCTAGTAGGTACCTGGCAAGAACGATTAGCTGGAGCGCCTGTGAATTATTATTAGTTAATACATAAGACCAAGTGTACCTGAGGGATTGCTTGTGCCCAGAGCGCTGGTGCTGATGCTAGGAGGCTCATGCTGCAGCAGGCAGGAGGCAAGATGCTGCCGCCATTCCTGCATGTGCTGCTGCTCAACAAACTCCAGGTTGGCTGCTGCACCCAGCTGACTCATCAACATGATGGCAAACACACCGCAGTCATCCATGTTAGACTGAAGTGGGTGCTTCATGTAGCTGCAGCAATGTTAATCTTGTCGGTCACAGAAAGAAAGAAAGACAAAGATGTGACCCCGGACCCATGCAGCTGATGTTGCATATTACTGTAACATAGCGAACTTTGTTGAAAGGTAGTGACATTGTCAAGCTTGTGTGGTGCAAGTAGGACAAGCTTGACACTTGTGCCTATTGCTCATGGCAACGGTGGCAACATCAGTATACTCTTGCATTGATCAATCTAAGCATTGACCATCTCTGCAATACAGCACTGGCACAAACTTTGATGAGATGGAAATGAGTTTCGCAAAGACATGTGAATACAGCCTGAGCAAATGAGTCAGGCTGCCCTTGTCAAGGGATGATATTACACAACACACACAGTTGAATTACAAATCAATCCCACAGATATGGCAGTAACCTAGTGCCTTGTGCTGCTAGTTTCTGTTGATACTGTTGAAGTATTGCTCTACAGCTGAAGCATGATGTTTACATTACATGATACATGAGTAGCATTCACTCATATCAGCTAGTTGTAATACATGAGTAGCATTCACTCATATCAGCTAGTTGTGCCCCTGGGCAGTCCGGTATAATATTTGGCTTCTCGTTAAATTGACGCCGAAAGGCGTAGTCTTTTCTTTTCTTTTCTGTTCAGCTAGTTGTGCGTACCTGCGAGACCAGCTTGCAATGGCAAAGAGATGCTCATGGTCATGCCCATCATGCTTCTTGTCTGCACACTCATCGGCAAGCCACGTCAGTATAGTGGACACGATTTCCTCATTGCCTTCCTGCAAGCCACGGCAGCTCATGCAATATGATCTTGCATTTGCCTCCTTGAGAAGCAAATCATGAGCAGCGACCATGCCTCAGAGCAAACTTATGCGAAAAGAGCCATGCAATTGCGTCACATGCAGAGGTTTTATTGCAAATTTTGCGTTGAGACTGTGCCTTGACAGTCGTACACGTGATGCATCCATTGCACATCATGAACACAAGGCTGCCAGTGCTGCTGGCAGAACCACACCATGCACAAGAGTCTTGCAAAAAGCAGCAGTCCTAAGCACAGCCTGCATGGATGGTGCTTCATCATATCATCACAACTGTCATGCTCTGCACAGTATGCTGACAGAACACAAAGGCACAGGCAGGTCATGCAATCACCAGCACTTAGCAACACAGATCAGGGCTGCTTGGTAGTAAGAAAGAAAGACTTTCAGGATGGGTCAAATGCACTCAATTTTTGTAAAAGAAAGGTCCTTGAAAAAGTCTTGTACAGTCAAACAGTGGCTCACCCCCGAGGAGTCCATAGGGTCTAAGCAGAACACCCTGTGCAGCTTCAGGTCCAGCCCAATCACAATCCAGTGATTCTCACAAATATGAACAGGACATATGATGAAGCGGTTGTCCAGGATACAGTCACAGTCACTGCCAGCGCTGTGGAGGTTTCTGGGTAGCCCCCATCGGCGTACATTTGCATACTGGTACCCGCCCTTCCTGCATTCAAGCTTGACTAGCATCAGTGGATGACCTGGGCAATAAATCCGGTATAATACTTGGCTTCTCATTGAACTGACGCTAAAAGGCGAAGTCTTTTATTTTCTTTCCATCAGTGGATGATGGATGCCATGCTAGAGTGTGTTGCATGCAGCTGTGGGAGAGGGTCACAGGTCATTGTCCTCTGCATGTTTTATTCTGAGCTAGGATGACAGTGATGACTGTGAGTGAGGATGCAGACTTGTGGCAGTGCATGATGGCTACCGTGCTGGGGTGTTACACAAGGTATGTGAGTTGCACAAGGTATGTTTGTTGCGTCTTTGGCTGTGAGCAAAAGCTGACATTGAATGCAGGTATCACTCCAGTTGGACAACAGGTGCATGTGGGTTTGTGCTAAGTATGCATCACATTCACTTTCTTGCAAGCAATGCTCGATGCAATGTAAGTGGTTCTGGTAGATTGACTGCTCAAAAGCAGATCTGTGCAAGCATGCAGTCAGCGCTTGCTCTTCAAGGCAGATGTAGCAGCAACTTTTGAGACAGCACAAAGACATTGTCAGTGTGCAACGCAAAGCTCACCCTTGCAGCAAGGAGTAGAAGCAGCTGTTGAGAAAGAACACTGGATCATGTTTGTGTAGACGCAGCTCGGTCTGCCTTGTGTTCAAGAGAGCCACGATGGCGTCAACCACATTGTTGCCAACCCATCTGTTGGTCTTCAGGGACCACGACTCTTTGAGGGTGCACTTAGCCTCTGGCCATATGCTGACATTGCCATGGTTGCAAGCTGTCTGCAAACTGCATTGGCATGCGTTGCCCCAATGGGTCTGGACAGCTCTGACCTCTGCAGGGCTTGGAGGGGTGTATATCAAGCTAGCAGGGAGTGAGGCCTGAAAGTTTGGTCCTGCAGGTGCGTTGTTGCAGGGACACATCAGAACACCCAGACGCAGATTACATTGGGGGAGACATCCAGTCTGATCTGGACAATAGCAGCATCCAGCAGGTACCTAGCAAACAGTAATGCAATACCCATGTAGTGGTGATCACAAGCAAGTCCATCATGCAGGTTTGACACGCAATTGGATGGCCTGCAAGGCTTGAGTGGTAAAGGAAGCAAAAGAGAACTTTTAGCACATTTGCTTTGACCATGTCAGCGCTTTTGGGGAGAACAGACATGCTTGCTAAGCCCATCAGCCCTAACATTGCTTGCAGCATGAAGTGAGGTGGCACTTGTCACCTGAGTTGGAATCCATTATTTTACACTCCTTATGTACAGCTTTTCCTGCAGAAAACCCGGACATGACTTGCCGTGGCAGGTGCAGCAACACTGACACAAGACACGCAGTCAACTGCGGCTCAATCTGCAATCCATGTGTGCTGTAAATCTATCTTACCTGTCGTTTAACCTGACGGGGTTGGTGATCACGGCAGAGCTGCTTGTCTTTATGGCCAGTTACAGTAAGCAAAGCTTGAATCAACTGAAGCGGCTCAATGTGCATTCGCGCAGAGAAAGACCGGCACAGGTGGGACGGGTCCAGTTCTGCACTTGACGCCGGAGGCATATAAGTCATGCACGACATTACGAGGCATAGCTGATCACAAATACGTCACAACTTACGCTGTATTTATTCTTTGCACTGCACGCAAATGCCACGTTGGCATGTTTCGGAGCCTAAAAGGCTCACAGCTGGGCACGACGGTGACTGAGGTGGCCTCACAGATCGCCCCTTGAGGCTTCACCGCACGATGGGGCGTCGCCACCCAAACTTCGACTCAACTCACGCTGCTCTTTCACATGAGCCGAGATGCAACTAAAAATACATCTCCAGCGACGAAAGCGCTGGGCTTTTCGTGTACATGGCATCAGACATGGCATTTAGCTGCTCCGCACCGCCTGCAACGCCCGCAACGCACCGCGTGTACACACGGGCTGCACCTCAATGAGTCATCCTTGATTGTTATGATATTGCTGCATCTTGCTTATCGAAATACGTTCTCTCCCGTGCTATGGACCCCGTAATAGCGCAACGACTTGCTGTCTTGGAGATTCAATTAAGCAAGGAACGTCAAGACCGATTGAGCGAGTGTCAAGGGCTGCGGCAGGAAAACGCAGGTTTACGCACTGACTTGCAGAGTCAAGGTGCAGAGCTTGAGGTTTTGCGAGATCGTGTAGGCAACGTCGAAATTTGGTTGGGTGCTCACGAAGGTAGGCAGTGACCCCAGGCTCTGCTGTGCCGGAGCAGTGCAGTGTGGAACAACAGTGCTGTTGCACGTCTTTCAGGGGTCCAGTCCACGCCTGGCGGCATTTGATGTGCTACAGTTGCTCCGAGGTCGCCTGGACGACGCAAATCAAAATCTTGTGAGATGCATCAAGGGTTTTGATGCCATCTTGGAACACTTACAGAAGCCGTAAGTACTGCTGCACTTTGATGCATATATTGGCAAGGCTGCTGGAATGATCATTCTTGCAGGTCCAGAAAAGTCACGTACTGCATGATCGCTGATGCTGTTGTGAATCTGGGCGACTGTGAAGCTCAAAAGCAGGGACTCAAGGCTCTTGAACAAGGAGAAGCCCAGGTCAGAGTTCTTGAGCTGCAGATTGTGAGATGTGACAAAAGATTTCCTCCTCAACATGCAAGTTGTGGATCAAGCTTTATCTTTGCATATTGGACAAGCCCTGTCTCCACAACTGTGAAATCAGCTTGGGAGCTTTGACAGGCTCGCATAGGACCGAAACCTCGCTGGACACCCTGTACGGTATGTTGCTGCTGTAACTTGTGCCTAGATATAGATCTCTTCAGGCGCAAGGTCATGCTCAGATATTTGCACTTTGGCTGCTTCAGGGTAGCTGCCAAGGAGGTAGCGTAAGCTGTCCTTGGTGAGCTGGACAAGCTATGTGCAGAGCAAGCTACCTGATGATGTCCAGGTCAGGACCAAAAGAGATTGGATGGGGATGTAGTATACGCAAGGCCTGTGTTCTGTTGCTGGAAAGTTGTGACATTGGCGTGCCTTTGCAATGCTGATCCTTACTGCTGGCCCGGGATCCTCCACTTCTTCACCTCCATTGTGGCAGAACCTCCTGCTGATGCTGTCGTGGCAAATCCACATGCTGCCATTCTGGCAGAAGCTATTAGTGATGCAAAGGTTCCATCACTTGCTGCTGTCGTTGTGGGCATGACTCCTGGTGCAGTGCCAGACCTTCTGGGTGCCGCTGCAGCAGAACTTGCTGCTGCTGTAGTGGCAGCACCATCTGCCATCAGTTTGGCCAAACCCCTAGATGCCTCAACAGCAGCAGCCACCCTCACTGCCTCCAACAGTGAGGGTGGCTGCTCCAAGCAGCCATGAGGCCGCTCCAAGCAGCCATGAGGCTGCTCCCAAGCAGTGGCAAAACCTACTGCTGCAGCAACAGTGGCAGAACCTGCTGCTGCCAACCTGGCACAACCTAGTGCTGCAATTGTTGCCCAAAGTATGCATGCTGGCCTGCCAGATTCTTTACAGGTGCACAGCAAGCGTGGACATGTCTGATGTCCAGCATTTATCAGTGTATGACAATGTGATGCTGTGAAGGGTCTGTCAGGCCCCTAAGCTTTGTTAATCAAACATGGTGTGACCTGTATGGATTTTTAGTTACATAATGAGACAGCTGTTCTGCAACTGGACTCATGAGCTCTCTTGTCAATGTATGCTACAACCCTTGCAGGCTGTCTTCAAAGTGCAACAGTCGTGGCCAAACACGATGCTATAACAAATGACCCAGCATGTCAGAGCCTCCAACCACGTACTGCAAGATATTGGGATATTTTGCAGCACATGCAGAAAGTGGTCTGAAAAAATGTATTGTGGCTTGAGGGGTGGCTGGGTTGCAGTCACCAATGGCAACCAGTTGCACCTGTGCTGAAGCTCAGAAATCTATCATCAATGTCCAACTGTAATCTTGTTATAGCAGAAAATGCCAAGGCAGGCAGCTTTGACCAATCCAAACTGAATCTGACTGTTGGCATCAAATTTTGCAGAGGAGCTACTTCAGTTGCCCAAGCAATTGGCCCTGTCGCAAATATTTCAAAGTTGATGAGACGGCTGAGCTTGGTCAAAGATTCACCCACAAGCAATGGCTGTGGGCATGTGCAGCAACCAAAAGAAAGCTTCTGCAAAGCTGTAAGCTGACTGAACCAATCAAAGTCAATCTGCTCGTGCTTGATGTTTGCACAGTTCATTTCAAGGTTGGTGAGGCGCGCCAGAGCAGACATACCGGGAGGCAACCTGATAGGCGTGTTATTGTTATCACAGTGCAAGTCTAATGTGCAACCCTTAGCAAAGATGCAAGAACCTAGACACTTCAATACTTCCAGGTTGTGGCAGTCCTGCAAGGTAAATCCCTCCAGATAACTGTAATCCACACAGAGCTCCTGTAAAGTGGCAAGACTTCTGTAGGCATGGTCCCCAATGTGTATAGGGCAACATATGTTTGCTCCATCGAGCTCCAAAGACGTCAAATGGGACAGTTTGTATAAGTTATCATACATTTGACCACCCCCCAACGTGAGATTTGTCAAACAGGCGAGTTGCTGAAGAGGAGACAAGTCGCAAATCGCACTCAAGTCCGAACTGAGGTAGCAAGATGCCAATTTTTCGAAGTGCGACAACAGGCCAAGCGTGCCTTGACAGAAAGCGCTGAGGTGCACTTTTGTCAGCTGAGAGTCCGGGATCATCAAGGCTTTGAGGAAGGCTTGTTGGGGCGACGTTGCACGAGACTCGAAGGTTTCGAAAACGTGACTGTTTTTTTTGAACCAACTCAAGCCATACTTGAGTACGTCCGTGTCCTCGTGATCAGGTACAAAAAGGTGGCGGGACAGCTGGGGATTCTCGTCTAAGACCTTGCGAAATCGGCTGCAGACTGTCCTCAAGGCGTGAAACCTTGCGTGGTAAAAGGCTGTCGACTCCCTAAAGGCTGGCTGCAGGTGCGTGAACACTTGAGCCCAGATTTCGTTGGGCAGAATAGTATGACCAGCCTGACCATCTACGCGGTCGTTGTGCTGCAACATCTGCCACTGATAGTCGGTCAAACGAACAAGTTTGTGTCTTGCAAGCGCCCAGGCCTTCTGCGGCCGATATGGCTGCTTCTTTCTGACTAGTATGTGGCTGTTTTGCAGGGCGTTCAGAAGTTGCTGACAACGGGTTGCGTCAACTCACGGAGTACGGTTTTACTCCCTCCGTAACTCACCTCGACCTAACTGGAGGCACACACAGGAGCAGGAAGCGCTTGCGCCACAACCTGCAAATGTACTGACGTGTTGCCGACGTCACTGGCGCAGCAAAACTATTCAGCAGACTTGTCGTCAGTGCAGCGGGCCCTGCCGACAATCATCAGTCAGTGACTGACTTGCCGGAAGGTGTTGTAGCACACAGCATCTCTCGCGGCGGTCAGTTTCACATAGGGTCACAGAGGTAGATGGCATCTCCTAAGGCTAACAAGGAGGATCAGGTGCAGGCGCTGTTTACCAAACTTGCGCCTCTGATCAAGGGGCAGCAGCACAAGAAAGCTGTGAGAACAATAGACTCGAGTGAGTTGAGTTGTGTGTGTTGACAAGTTGAACAGAGCAATTGCGTCTTTACACAACTGTTTATCTGGCCTGCAGTCCTCAAGCTACAGCCAGGTGACCAAGATGCAGTCAAGTGCAAAGTAGCTGTGCTACTTGAGGGCTCAAGCTTTCAGGAAGCATTGGATTACATCAATGCCCTACCAGCCAACAACTTTCAGTTTGAGCAGGTAGCAGTGTTTTTGAAGCTGCTGTGCAGGAGTGTCAACGACATATAAAAAATGTGCTTAACAATTGACAATCTGATCTTGGCTGCAGGCATATGCCCTGTACAGACTCAATCGACTGCAGGACTCGCTACAAGCGCTTGCACAGAACATGCCTGACACTCCAGCTAAGTCCCTGTTGGAGGCACAGCTGCAGCACAGGCTTGGCAACTACACTGCAGCTATTGCTACTTACAACAAGCTTGTACAGCAACACAAGGTGTGCTGCTTGTGCTAGAGGCCTACATTCGACAGATGCATGACAGTAAGGCTTGCCCTGTGGGTGCAGCAACCTCCTCAAGGTCTCATTTTGTCTAGGGTTGTGTCACCATGAGTGAATTGTGAGCTTTGGTTCTTGCTGACATGCTGAACAGCATGCAAACCAACCTGTATATGTAATGATGCATATCACATGTCTGTAAAGGCTTGTGGTACAAGGTGTACTTGCAGCAGCAGGCTTCTGTCTCTGGAGCTGCCACTGATGAAACGCAACATCACTCCTTAAGCTTGTCATTTTGCACTGTTGCATAGTTTGCCGTGCAGAACAAGCCGTCCTCCTTCTGACGTGCAGGTCAAGTCTCTGGAGGTAGGCACAAATGTAGTGGCAGCCTATGTGTCAGGGGGCCGAGCACATGAAGTCCCAGCAGTCATGGACGCTCTAGCCCTCAAGGCTTCAGACGGCTTTGAGATAGCCTTCAATCAGGCATGCGCTGATGTGGCAGTCGGGAAGCTAGATGCAGCTGAGCAGCAGCTATTGCTGGCACAACGGCTAGGTACTTCCAGCCTCTGATGCAAGCCCCCAGTGATGTCTCTAGCAATGCCAGCTGAGTTGAATGCTTGCAAAAGCCAGGAGGTGCAAAGCATGGCAGCACAGTGCATGGAGAATCCAGCACTAGGACAATACCTGACCCACATCTGTCTGCTGTTGTCTGTGTGTTCAGGAGGTGAAGATCGTCCATGACATCTGTCCTTGCAATGCTGTGGTGAATTAGCAGAAGTGCTGTCATTCACTGCGGCAAAATTGTGGGTGTTTAGTCATGCATTTGCGCTGTCTATGCCATGCTGTCAGGCTGTGACACGCTTAGCTTCACACAATACAAAGGACACAATACAAAGGAAACACAGAGGCAGTTTATGCCATGACATGCCACCTCACAAGATCAATGCCTGAGTTGACAGATTGGATGGAGATTTCATAAGCTGGCAGGAGCTGAGTTGGCTCCTATGCTTGCTTATGTGCTACGCTGCCAGCCCATGAGATACTGTATGATGATGACCTGGCAGTGAGCTGGCACCTCTGTTGAGTCAGCCAGAATATCACTTGACAGTAGACCTATCAGCTGACAGCAGACTACGCTGGTCATGCAAATCAGTCAAGTGCTTTGTAAGCAACACCCTTCTGATTCTGCTGCTAGGGCGAGAGACACTGTATGAGGACGATGTCCCAGAAGAAGAGGTAGAGGCTGAGCTGGCACCTCTGACCAGTCAGCTAGCATATGTCGCCAGCAGGCTGGGCAGATCAGAAGAAGCTTCCACCAGCTATCAGGACCTGCTCACCAAACACCAAGCCGAGGAAAACGTCCGGGCTGTCGTCCAGAACAACCTACTAGCGCTGCAATCTGGCACACAGTCTCATCAGAAGCGCTTTGCTGGGGAAGCCTTGAAGAAGTTTGAAGGGTTGATGGACAGTGAGCGTCCTGGGCTGCTTCTACCTGGGGTTGAGGCCAGGCTGTCTGAGCAACAGAAACAGGCCCTGCACACCAACCATGCTCTGCTGTTGCTGCTGACCAACAAGAGCGAGGCCTGCCAGCTGAAACTGGACCTTCTGAAAACAAGGTCAGCTTTTCTGACAAGCATCTGCCATCTGTAGAACACAGGTCGCACACAATTTTTACGACAGCTTAGCCTGCAGCAGACACAAGCATTGGGATGTCTGCTGTGCCATTTGCTGTCATTCCAGACACAATGTTCATTGCAGCTGTCTGCACCTCTGTTGATGTGCCTATTGGTGCGCACAATTATTTGCATGATGCTGTAGAATTCCACTTTCAGATACTGTAGTGCTCTTATACAAACTCTCATGCACAACACAGCAATCTGGCTGCAGATCACAAACATCAAATGACAGTTTGGATGATTGTGTGTCTGTAACTGCTAAAAGATTGCTTGATTGATGATTGTACTGCAGGTATCTGGGATCAGCTGCATTGGCTCTTGTTGAGGCTTCAGTGCTTGTGAAGGACGGGAATCTGGCTGCAGCAGACAAGGTGCTGACTGGACTGCAGTCAGACAGTCCAGTCATCAGCCTGCAGGCGGTGCTTATGAGAGCACAGATGGCTGTGACTAATGATGACCAGGCACAGGTAGGCGGCACAGAAACTTCTGTGCCTTGACATGCCCTGCTCTGGCTGCAGTACTGCTGATGTGCATCTCTGACTTGAAAGCCATGCTCAGCTTCTGGACCAGCGGCAGGAGCTGCTTGTGCCTTGACATGTCCTGCTTTGACCGCAGCACTGCTGATGTGCATCTTGACTGGAAGATGCTGGGCTGCTGAAATAGCTGAAATATCTTTCCAGTGAAATGGCCTGCTGGTCCTCAGATGCTGGTGCCCAGATGTTTTGGAGGTTGAATTTTACTCAATGCAGCAGACATGCCTCACATTGACTGTTAATGTTGCAGGCAATCAACATTCTGAATGGCATCACTGATGAAGAAGTAAGGCACAGGCCAGCTGTGCTGGCCACACAGCTAGCCCTACAGGAGCAGCAGCCAAACCTAGCAGGGGCCATAAGCACAGTCCAGGAGGGGCTCACATGGTGGCAGAACAGCATGACAGCAGACAAGACTGAAAAGTCAACTGCTCAGTCATGGCTTCAGCAACAGCTGGTGCATCTTCAGCTGAAAGCAGGAGACAGACAGAGTGCATCACAGGCATTCCAGAAGCTGCAATCGCTGGACCGTACTTCTGCTGCTTCAGCAAAGATGCTGGGGCAGTTGGCCAGGGCCAGTGCGCAGGGCAATCCCCAACAGGCCCTTGCCCTGCAGAGCAACTTGCCGCCATTGCCGAAGCTGACTGGGATCAATCTGGATGATCTGGAAGCCAAAGTGGCAGGTGAGCTATCTACTGTTGCTGCTCAAACACTTGTGTGAAAGGGGAGCAAACAGTCCACATGCTATCAAGAGGAATATTCGTATGTCTGCCTGCACTTGCCATGCATGGCCTAGATAACATACAGGCAGATATGCATTCGACTGGGCAGGCATAAGCAAGAAGATTGCTGTTCACTGTGCTATCAGCAAATTTTTGACCTGCAGCAAACAAGGTCTTTGCAGCTTTCGCCTCACTGCATGTATTTGGTATTTTGCGTGAGCAAGTCAGCTGACATTCAGGCGCTATAGAGCATGCATGCATATATGCATGCATAGACAGCCACAGCTACAAACAAGAGTGAGTGATTGATGACTGCAGGTAGCCGAGCAAGCAAGGCCGTTTCCAAGAAGCGCCCCTCAGAGGCTGATCTGGCCAGTGGTGCAGTAAGGGAAAAGAAGAAGAGGAAAAGGAAACCCAAGCTTCCCAAAAACTTTGATCCTGAGAATCCTGGTCCCAAGCCTGATCCCGAGAGGTGGCTGCCCAAATGGCAGCGCAGTGACTTCAAGAAGAAGCGGAACAGGAGACGAGAAAAGGCAAGTTTCAGTGAAAAGCTGTTGCATTAAAGCCTACAAAGTACAGTTGTACTGCAGCTTGGGTCATGAAATGTAAATGGTGTGATCACACAAGTGAGGTGGCTTGACTCATTTTTGAGCCCTGCCGGCCCTGCCACTTTTGATCCTGTCAGATTGCTGCTTTTGGCATTTTGCATTGCAATGACAGTCAACCATCTGAAGCTTTTCACATGTTTGGCAGGCTTTTTTCCCTTCTGGTTTACAGCAGGCTGGATCTGTACAGTTGGGAGTCAAACATGTATGATGTGTTAATACAAAACACCATCCAAGTTGTAATCGGCACAACCTGGACCTTAGGCCCTAAACCATATCCTTGCAGAGCAACTTTGCGATCATGGTGAGGCAAATCTTCATCATCTTGCCTTTTGATGTGCAGGAGGCTGTAAAGGGCAGTCAAGGGGCAGGGCGGGTTGACGACGCCCTGGACAGCACCATTGAGGGCAATGAGCCTGTTGCAGAAGCCAGCAAGCCCAAAGGACCTGCACGCCCAGCTGGAGCTAAAGGCAAAAAGAAGGGCAGACGTTAGACAACTGATTCAACCTTTGCTTGACTGCATGCTGTATGTGACACAATATCTGTATGCTCCAGGCATTTTACCAAGCTCTGCAAAGCAGTGTACCTTTGGGAACGTGTATCTGAGATCCATTCTACGGTATCAAGGAAACAACTATTCAGAATGATATGATGCAAAACAGTACTGCACCCCTTTACAGCTGCCTTCACACAAGTTTTCATCTGAGAGCACTGGTGAGCTTGGTGGGCCTATGACACGTCGAGTTCTTGTCGTATGAGTATGTACAGGCTTAGCAGGTTGACAGTACTTCTAATCATATGGTAAAGTCTCAAAGCCTGGATGTTAACAATGTTGTTAACATTGTTGTTACAACAAAACCACAGAGCTAGATCTTCGTGTGACACAAGCTAAGTCTTCACTGCCAGCAAAGACGATATAGTGCCGACGACAGCTTTGTTGCTGACGTTTCAAGAGGGGCTGGCACCCTCATGTCAAGAGTCTTTCAGAAAGACATCAGGCAAAATTGCTGAGTGGAATATGTATATTGCTCGTACTACTTTTACTGGAGACCTACTGCCTATGGCAGTGCAAAATGTGGGAAAACACGGAAGGTGTGTCAAGTTTGGCATGCATAATTTCACGTCCTTGCCATTACTCAATACACTAAGTCAATGATCGTTTGACCTAAAAGCTCTCCTAGTCTGGTAAACCGTTCAGTGCAAGCCTTGATTAAGCCTCATAAGGGCATGCAAACTTGTTGACCTTATCACAGCAAGACAAGGTAATGGTATGTCTGGGCTAAAAAAAGCAGAAGTAGTAACTTGCTTATAAGCCAATGGGCACAATAATGCGCTTTCTGCACACAGGTTTTGAATGTCAGGGCAGATAACGGCAGGGCAGGGTCCCAAGCACAGGCAGGCATGCAGCATTTGTCCTTGCTCAAACATCTCTGCTAAGTGCTGCCAGTCCTTTCTGTGATCGGCTTGTTCAATTCCTTCCAGACTTTTGCAATATGTACTGTCAACCCATCACTGCTCCAGATACTCATCGTTCAGTTGCTTTGCACAACCAACCATCCTCATTAGCCAAGTCCACAAGGCTTTCAACGATATCACTTTTTGCTCTCTAGAGTGTGTTTGCAGCTTGGAGATTGACCCATGACGTCCTCTGCTCTTGCCTGTCTAGGCGCATTTGCAGTTCCTTTGCATCAGGAAGCTTAACCTTCAGACCTGGCCATCGGGTTTTGCATACATCGTAGCATCCTTGCTCAATTGTTTGCCACGAGTCCACGCGATGCCTGTCCCAATGATGAGCACTGTTTTCAATTTCTATGTGCAATTCCTTCAACATAGGCCAGTCTCCTGTGACAATTGTGTTGACAACCTGTTCATTCACATGTGTGAAGGTGACTGTCAGTGTCTCTAACACTGGCCAATTGCCTGAGACCAGTGGTAAGGCAGCTTCCATAAGGAGTTCTGTGTGCACCTGCACACTCAAGCGTTTGCATTGTTGCATCATGATTAAATGCGGCTCATATGCCAATATGATGAGCTGGTGATCTTTACACCTACCCATCACAAAACTAAAGTATAATGCTGTCCAACTTGCACGAGCACCCACAACAAAGGCATCCACAATTGCTTGACAGACTAATGAGTCAGTGCGCCACTTCACAAATAGGGGATACCTGTAGTATTTTCAGCAATGGCCACTGTCCTTTGACGAGCTCTGCAATGCCACTTGCATAGCGTAGGTGTTTGCTGCCAATATGCAGAGACTGTAATAACGGCCATTGTCCCTGCACTAATGCCTCAATTGCCTCACCACTTGCAGACATCCTCTCAACGTGGACGATGTCTAGCCTCTGCAAGCGAGGCCACCTTCCTCTATTCAAGTGAAGAAATGCTGCTGCATTTAGATCAAGCTTGTTTAGGTGCAAGGCTTCTAGCAAGGGCCACTCTGAGTTGCTGAGGTGGGCAATGCCTTCTGCTTCTACTTTATTGCCGCCCAGCCAAAGCTCCCGGAATTTAGGCCATGATGCTTGAGCAAGCTGACGTGCAGCTGAACTGTAGAGGTGGTTGTCATGGAGGTCAAGCCTCTCAAGGTGAGCCCAATTGAAGTTGCTGAGCGCTCTTGCTGCTTGGTGACTGAGACTGCAGCCACTCACATCCAACTCCTTCAAAAGTGGCCAAGCTGTCTCAGCTGGCAAGTCAGTCCAGCCATAGTCAAGTTTGTTTTTGCTAAGGTTGATGCTCTGCATGATAGGCCACTCGCAGCACAGCAGAGTCTTCATTGCCCATCCATCAAAGCTGTTGTTGCTGAGGTTGAGTTCCTGTAGCAATGGCCAGTGTGCGCTGCCTAGATGATGAATGCCGCTGTTTGAAATGTTGCTGTTAGTCAGGTTCAGGGTCTGTAGCTTCAGCCAGCGGCCTTGGCTGACATGCGAAATAGCCAACCCTGCCAAGTTGCTGTTGCTGATGTCCAAGCACTCCAAGCGAGGCAAACTAGCCCTGGCTACGTCTGTCCATAACAAGCTGGTGGAGGTGACAGCTGAGGCGTTGTTTAGATGGTAATCTTGCCTTAGACCTGACCGTCTGGGGTTGACAGCGCGTTTGAGACTCAGATGTGTTACTTGCGGCCAAGGGCCCCTCACAAGTACAGCGATGTCTTGGTCACTGATGTGACCAATGATTTTGGTGGCATGATTGTGTACCCTATGGCGCAGAGCTGAGCTGGTCCCCAGTAATGGAGCCAAAGAATCTGATGGCAGATACTCCAGCAGCTGTGGCACATGGTCAATCAGGTCAGAGAGCATACTGCGCCTGTAGCCAGACAATTCCTCTTGTTGCACAGTCTTCACGTCAGCAGGCAGCACCAGAACTGCTAAATAGTTGCCACAGGCAAGGCTCAACGTCGGCAGGCCAGTCCTGCTGTACCTGCTGATTCTCAAATCTCAGCCCAGGCAGTGCCTCATCAGCAAGACTGCATAGCCTGTAACGCACAAACACCTTGAATCGCGGCGTGGGACAGCGCCAGTTGCAAACACGTTTTGCACGGCGGCAATACAAATGCGTACCGGGATGCGTACACGCAATCAATACCTGCTGGCAACCAGGTGGAGTCTGGGGTTGTTCGAAGCCTCAGGTATATTTAGATGGCTAGCATTGGAACGCCTGCAAGGTTCCCGTGTTCACAGCGCTTTTGGCGACGTCAACTCTGATTAAACAATGTCAACTATTTCGCCATAGGCAATGTCGAGCACGAGTTGTCTTTGAGAAAGAGAGAGATAGGAGGAATCGACAAAATGAGAACGTCAAGACGAAGGACAGTCCTCAGCTTCTTTTGCGGCTACCTCTGCATTGTACTGTCTGTTGTAATCTGTCTCTGAGCTCTGCTCTGAGCTAACTCCGATACCATAAAAACTACACGCGCTGAAAAGTGCTTGTAGGAAAGACTTGTGCAGAGGCGTAGACTCCAAAAGCGGTGCGAACATGGCTCCGACAGGAAAGCAGATATTTATAAGCTAGCCATCGGATATACCTGACCTTTGGAATTCTGCGAGAACGGCTGCCCTCATGCATGACGTAGCAATTGCCCCTGCTTCTTACTCAGCTTCACAGGTGTGACACATGAGCTGCACGCTTGCCTCAGTTTACGCAGAGCGATTACTGATCTCGTCCCGCCCAGTTGATGACAAAAGCTCACTAGACGTAGATGTTGGGATGATATTGCTGCTGTATGTATCGCAGACAAGTTTGCAGCGTCCAGCTTGAAGTGGTAACAAAGCTTTGGTGACTTTGGTCAGCTCTGACACCACTTCTGCAGGTACCACCATGATCTGCTGATTGCTGTACAGGAAAGGTTTCTGCAACAGTCCTGCCTGTAACAGTTGACACCGCACATGCTTGTAGCTGCTGCTGCTGCTGGTAAGGCAAGTGTATTGTGAACTATCACCTGCATGGTTGCAGGTGCAGCATGCTCTCAGAGCTGCTAGACCATGTCCCCCAGCTTTGTGAGTACCTGCCATCAAGCTCATTGTCAGTGCTGTTAGCAACCAGCTCAGCTTTGCGTCAGAAGGTGCATGATTACGTCACCAAGATTTCTGGGAGCATGACTGACCAAGACATTGCTGTTCTTGTCCATGGTCTCCCACATAAATACCCACAGCTTAGATCTCTTCATTTGACAATCGCGTGAGTGGGTACAGGCTTAGCAGTTGACACTACTTCAAATGCAGAAAATGTCAACGTTTTCACATTTGCTCAAACGTTTGAGCAGCTGCCAGCTGTTGCAACAGCAATGTGGACCTTATGCAACCTGCAATGCACCTGTGGTGAGTGTTGTTCAGCTATATGTACACCATTTGCTGTATTGTATTGCTCCCTCAAGGGACAAGCTTGTCTTGCTTGATAATGTAACTTGTTCCGCATGACAGTCTCAACTGGAATGCATTGAAAGAACATGTGGCGTATATGTAGGTGAGGTGACCCTGTCAGAGCAGATTGCTGCTTTGAGCAAGTTGCAGTGCAGTGACAGTCAACCATCTGAAGCTTTTCACACGTTTGCCAAGCTTATCTCCCTTCTGGTTTACAGCAGGCTGGAGGTGACACTGTGCTGTTTGGAGTTACATATGTATGATGTGTGTGTGATACAGAACATCATTCAAGTTGCAGCTGGCGAACCCTAGACCCTAGAGCATTAATTTGCAGGGGAGCTTTGCAATCATGGTGAGGCAAATCTTCATCATCTTGCCTTTTGATGTGCAGGAGGCTGTGAAGGGCAGTCAAGGGGCAGGGCGGGTTGACGACGCCCTGGACAGCACCATTGAGGGCAATGAGCCTGTTGCAGAAGCCAGCAAGCCCAAAGGACCTGCACGCCCAGCTGGAGCTAAAGGCAAAAAGAAGGGCAGACGTTAAACAACTGATTCAGAACAATATGATCTACGGTAGTAATTGGTCCCTACAGCTGCTTTCACACAAGTTGTCATCTGAGAGAAGTCATCAGCCTGAGCCTGTGACATGCTAAACATTTGTTGCATGAGTGGGTACAGGCTTAGCAGTTGACACTATTTCTGATGCAGAAAATGTTAACATTTTTACACTTGCTCAAACGTTTGGGGAGCCGCCAGCTGTTGCAACAGCAAGGTGGACCTTATGCAACCTGCAATGCACCTGTGGTGAGTGCTGTTCAGCTATATGTACACCATTTGCTGTATTGTATTGCTCCCTCAAGGGACAAGCTTGTCTTGCTTGGTACTGTAACTTGTTCCGCATGCCAGTCTCAACTGGAGTGCATTGAAAGAACAGGTGGCATAGGTGAAGTGACCAGCAAGCACTCCTCGTTGTTGCTTGGCGCAGGGGCTTGTAAAAACAATTGTTGCCGTGCCTTAACCATAAGTGTCTGAGGTGGGTGGCGCGTATGAGACTCAGGTGTGTTACTTGCGGCCAAGGACACTTAGCAAGCACAGCAATGTCTTGGTCACTTGTGCAGCTAACAATTTTGGTGGCGTAATTGTGTATCCTTTGGCGCAGAGCTGAGCTAGTCCCCAGTACCAGAGCCAAAGAATCTGATGGCAGGTACTCCAGCAGCTGTGGCACCTGGTCAATCAAGTCAGAAAGCATTCTGCACCTGAAGCCATACAGTTCCTCTCACGACACTGTCTTCACGTCAGCAGGCAGCACCAGAACTGGCTAAAAACTTGCCACAGGCAAGGCACAACGTCGACAGGCCAGTCCTGCTGTACCTGCTGATATTCAAACCTCAGTCCAGGCAGTCACCAAGACTGCATAGCCTGTATTGCACGAACACCCTGAACAGCAACGTGGGATAGCACCGTTTGCAAGAGTGTTTTGTACGGTAACAAGACATATGCGTACATACAACCGATACCTGCTGGCAGCCAGGTGGAGTCTGAGATTGTTCGCAGCCTCAGGTATATGTAGATGGCTAGCAACGGAGCGCCTGCGAGGTTTCCCGTGATCACACCGCTTTTGGCGAGGTCAGCTCTGATTACACAAGGTCAATTGTTTCTCCAGAGACGATGCCGAGCGCGACTTGTCTCTGCGAGAGAGAGAGAGATTGCTCTGCATAGGAAAAATGGACAAGATGAACGTATCAGGACAGTCCTCAGCTCAGCTTCTTTTGCGGCTACCTCTCTCTCTGAGCTCAGCTCTGAGCTCTGCTTTGCTTCTGAGCTGAATCCGATACCACGAAAACACTGGGAAGCAGATATTCATAAGCTAGCGATCGGATATACCTGAACTTTCGAGCACTGCTAGAACATCTGCGCTCACAGGTATGACACATGAGTTGCATGCTTGCCTCAAGTTGGCGCAGAGCGGTTACTGATCTCGTCCCGCCCAGTTGATGACAAAAGCTCTCTAGACATAGATCTTGATATAACATTGCTGCTGTATGCGTCGCAGACAAGCTTGCAGCGTCCAGCTTGAAGTGGTAACAAAGCTTTGGTGACTTTGGTCAGCTCTGACACCACTTCTGCAGGTACAATCGTGATCTGCTGGATGCTGTACAGTAAGGTTTTCTGCAACAGTCCTGCCTGTAACAGTTGATGCCGCACATGCCTGTAGCTGCTGCTGCTGGTGAGGGAAGTTTGTTGTCAAGTACCACCTGCATGGTTTCAGGTGCAGCATGCTCTCAGAGCTGCTAGACCATGTTCCCCACTTTTGTGAATACCTGCCATCAAGCTCATTGTCAGCGTTGTCGGGGACCAGCCCAGCTTTGCGGCAGAAGGTGCACGATTACGTCACCAGGGTTTCTGGAAGCATGACTGACCAAGACATTGCTGTTCTTGCCCGTGGCCTCCCAGATACATACCCACAGCTTACGTCTCTTCAACTGACAATCCGTGGACCAGTTGCAACATTCAATTTTGCTCACGCCCGACTGCCACTGTTGGAGAATCTTGACCTCAGCAACAGCAAATTAACAGGACCAGGTATTCAGATGTTGAGCCAAGGTCGGTGGCCAAAGCTGAAGACTCTAAATTTGGCTGTCAACAGGTTTGCCAATGACGGCATTTCCCACCTGAGGACCGCAGAATGGCCTGTGCTTTCAAGTATCAACCTCAGCAATAACCGCTTTGGAGGGTCAGCCATCAGGCTCTTGCCTTGCTGCAAGTGGCCTGCCCTGCAGACGCTTTGCCTCAGCCACAACCAGCTTGACTATGACTGGGGTGTGCTTCCTGTGAGCACAGAGTGGCCACGACTGAGGAAATTGGATGTCAGCAGATGCCATCTGAGCCTCCAAGCTGCAACAGCACTGAGCAAGCCCATGTGGCCTTACCTTGAGACGCTGGACCTTTGTGGCAACAACCTCTATGACTCTGCTGTGCGCGAGCTTGTTCAAGCACCTTGGCCGCTGCTCAAGGCACTTTCCTTGAGCGGCAATCGCTTGCAAAACCAAGGAATATCGTTCCTGATCACTGGGGAGTGGCCCTTGATGGAACAGATGCACCTCAAGAACATGAAAATGGATGAATTTGCGCTGGGGCACCTGAGCAAGGCTAAATGGCCTTTACTCAAAAAGCTAGAGATAGGCCAGACCAGGGCGCCTTTTTGTTTGGAGAAGATCTCACAAATGATCAATGCACATTGGCCACTTATTCAGCATATGAGTCTCCACAGCAGTAGCTTCATGGCAACAGATGTCGTGACACAGCTGTGCAAAGGAGAGTGGCCATTACTGAAGATACTTCAGGCAGGCTTGCCTTCACTTAGTGCCTCACGCTTGTCTCCTTTGCTCTTTTGTTGCAGGTGATTGTGAAACAACCTGATAATGCCTGATTTGTTGCAGGTGATTGTGAAACAACCTGATAATGCCTTCTTGTTGGCATCAATATTTGCAATCTGTATGGACATGTGCAGGTCTCTGCTAGGCTGGAAGTCAGAGCTGCCTCACAGCTGATTTTAGGAAACTGGCCACAGCTGCAAGTGCTGATGGTCGCCTTCATTGATATGGATGATGTGGTTGTGGATACACTCACCATGGGCAACTGGCCCATGTTGAAGGAGCTGCATGTGGATCTCAGACCATGTCCCAAGTGGGAACTGCCAAATTTAGTTTCTTGGCAGGCAGCTGAGCAACTTTGTGAACGCATGTGCCGACAGAAGTGGCCAGATCTTGAAGTTTTGAATATCCCCACTGCACAGGAGATGAGGATGCGTATGGAAAGGGGTCACCACCGTGGTGTAGCAATGGGTTATAATAGAATGTTTTGAGGTTGAGGTTTGAAAGGCAATGGGGACAAAATGTCTTTGAGCTTGGTCTCAGTTGCAGCTACTGACAGTGCAGCATTCAACGCATGTACAAATTGTTTAGCTGTTGTCTTTGGAGCGGGCGATTTTATCTATAGGCCTATATATAGATACCATTTTCTGCCCGCTTGTGACACCAGGCAGATGCACAGTGTGTTGTGGCAGTTTGGACTGTAGTTAGACAATGTAGTTGATGTAACAAGGCAAGCGCCTGATGCACTGTTGTACATGCAGGTCCACCTGCTGCTGTGCTCACGAGCCAACTAAGAATACAGAATCCAGAATGATTGAGCAGTGATACATTGACCTGCTGAGAAACATCAACTTACTGTATGATGTTTTGGATGATCATGAACATGCTAAAACAACATCACATCTTCTTCGGAAAACACCGGCTATCAGGGGCTAACCTTGAACTCAAAAGTAGACTGCCTGAAACAAACCCTTCGACCAAGACACGAACACCGTTTTGATGTGTATAATCTGAGACCATCAGGCAACAGACATGTTCGTAATGACAGGCAACATTCGACCAAGCAGACAGCATACCATTGGTGGAATCTACACAAAACTTTCTATACCGGCTCATTCTGTACTTCTAAATTAATTCGCCTAATGCCATTGCTCAAACATGTTCAACAGTCAGATCCGTGCGGACTGCAACATGAACACAGATGAAGTGTAGTGTTAGTTGCGCTACAAAGACTGCTGCCCTCGAAAAGTAAATCGCAACCTAAATGGTGACTTGGCCTTAAGCGTTGCATCAGGCCCATGTGCTTTTGGCACCTTAACAAGTGCCAAGAAACAATAGGCAGTCACAAGTAGCAATACATAGCAGCCATGGCATGAGATCATGATGTCGTGCAGAGGCACAATCCAAAGATGTCTCAATGCCACTTTGGCTACGTGATCATGCAAACAGCTTAGGCCGTCTTCTTGGCACCGCGCTTTCTCTGTTCCAGCTGCTTTGCCTTCTCAAAGAAGGCAGACCCATCAATGACCTTTCTGGTAGTTTCCCTCCTCAAAACTTTCTGCGACCAGATGATTTCCAAGTCAGGATCCACATCACAACCCAATGAGATGTGCTGTCTAACTCATGTCTATGATCTGTTTTGATCTGTATGGTCAGCAAGTGCAGTGCACTAGAACAGGAAGTAGCTGATGTAGACAGTTCAAGCTGCCATAGCAGGCAAACATGCATTCAGGCAGACTTGCGCACTATCACACATTCATGACCAAACACGCTAGCTGCCGGCCCAAGGTCATCCAGGCAACACTCTTGCTCAACAAGCAAGTAGTATGCCACCAGCTTGTGATGACGCACATCATGCGAATTTGAACAGGGTACAACAACAGCCGACAGCCACATTCAGCTCCAAACAGACAAGACTTGAATTACTCAATCACCCTCAAGTCATGAATCATGACAAAGCTGCGCTTCACAGAACACACACATCTACTCGACAGAAGTCTCGAATAGGGGTAAGCAAGGCAAACCTGGGCAGACCAGCATACTGAGAAGCCAAGCACTTGGTTTCTCATTAAATTGACGCCGAAAGGCATAGTCTTTTCTTTTCTTGTGTAAGCAAGGCAATGAGGGAGAGAGTTACGTCATCGTCAGCAAAGAGGTAGTCAATCACCCTCAAGTCATGAATCACTGACAAAGCTGCGCTTCACAGAACTCACACAACTATACAGAAGTCGTGAATATAGGTAAGCAAGGCAAGGAATTATAGAGAGACTTACGTCATCATCAGCAAAGAGGTAGTAGGTGACAAACCACTCCAGCTTCTCAGCCACCCAGCCAGTGGGGTCCATGATGTTGCGGTTGCCCTCAGTTAGGTCCCAGATCTCCTTCAGTGTTAGACCACCCTTGTTGTCTCTGCATTGTAGGTAGCCACACTTAGACCACTGCTTTGTTGTCTCTGCATTGTAAGTAGCCACATTCAGACCACTGCTTCCTAACAAATATTTGACCATCAAAATATTGACCATAGCAATGTTGCTTCAGTGTTAGGCCACCCTTGTTGCCTCTGCATTGTAGGTAGCCACATTCAGACCACTGCTTCCTGACAAATATTTGACCATCAAAATATTGACCATGGCAATGTTGCTTCAGTGTTAGGCCACCCTTGTTGCCTCTGCATTGTAGTGAGCCACATTCAGACCACTGCTGCCTAACAAATATTTGACCATTATAACCAATGCCTACTCAGCTAAAACAGCTGCTGATTATGCTTGTACAGCCAGTTATAATCAGTGCCTACTCAGCTAAAGCAGCTGCTGATTATGCTTGTACAGCCAATTATAACCAATGCCTACTCAGCTAAAACAGCTGCTGATCATGCTTGTACAGCCAAATTTCATGTACGCCCTATGTGGTAATTGTTGACAAAGACCTGCAAGTGCGCAGCATGGCAATGCGAAATCCTGGATGAAATGGGTTATGCACAGAACTGGGGCAGTACAATGGCAGGTGCAGCTACTACTGTCAGGCCAAAAAAGAAGAGGCAGATGCACAAATGAGAATGTACAGGCGAAATTAGGGACAAGTGCAGAAAAGAAAAGAAAAGACTACGCCTTTCGGCATCAACTTAATGAGAAAGCCAGTATCATACCAGGCTGCCCAGGAGCAACAAATGCATACAATGTGTAGCTTCATGACACTTGGTATGGCAACAATATTGCTATGACCCAAGAGGTGCAGAAAACAATACTCACTTGTCATATTTGGAGAACTGGTTCTCAAAAGCCATTGGGTTGAATCGACCTTCTGTGTCATAGGTCTCTGAGTCACTGCCATGTTTAGTCTGCACAAGCAATTATGTTTGAAATGTACTTGCTCAGTGCATTGCTGTATTGCACTTCACGGTCGCTGATGCAATCACATCTGATTTACTCATGCACACATCTGCTGCTGGGTATGAATTACGCCTTGGAAATGAAGGAGGCCTGCCTTTTGTTTCTTGTGATATGCCCAGTAGGGTTGCAAATACTGTTGCGCTTGTGCAAGACATGTCCTACATCTGCTGGATACAAGCACAGTACGACTACCAAAGCTCCAGCGAGGAACAGCTCTGTAAGACAGTCAGCACCATGTCACAGCACAGCAGTAGTTTACAGTGTACATCTTCAAGCAGCGTCTGTTGCTATTCAACTTCCACCAACATAGATATAACGTGGGTACATACCCTGTGGATCTTGTCAGTGTAGATTCCAAAGCTTGGGTCAGGGATCCAGGTTGGGCAAGTCCAGTAACTGAAAGTGCCATGAACAACGAACATAGCCAAGAAAGACATCCAAAACGGAGCACCAATCCTCCTGAAACCCCTGCACTTGACAGAGATCTTGCTGTAAACACTGTACTGTTTTGTAGGTTCTGCACAAAGCCAAATCATCTGCCATGCTAGTTTGTTGTGTTACAGCCACATGCACATGACAGATGCTATAAGCTGTTACAAGCACCTGTATGTGTCCAAAGGATATATAATGCCATCCTTGTCCTCGTCCCAGAAGTCAACGTGCTGCTGCAGAACTGTTCGGTTGGATGGGTTGTCGCCGCCTGAAGGCAGACAAAAACAGACGATCATCAGCAGCCCAAAATTTGCTAATTTCACTAGATGACCGGATTGATCCGTGTGATGAAACTTCGAACCGGATGTGGAAAATGAGCTGGGTCTGCAAGCAGTGCAAGCGATGGATGAAAACATTCAAGATCGTACCATCAGGCGTGTCAACGGTCGGGCAACAGTTCACACGGGCCACGCCGGGGTTTTTGACATGCTTCTCCAGGTATATAGCAGGAGGCCTGGCCAAAGTGACAGGCACCTCCTTGATGCCGGTCACGATGTGATGCTCTTTGCCGTTCATCTGTGTAGTCTGAGCCACCATCTTGCTGACAGCTGCTCTAGGAGAAGGTGGAGGGGATACCAGTTCTAGCGAATACTGATTGCCGCTTTCGCTAACCGCGAAGCGGGGCGACGTGGGCGGTGTGCTGGGCGACAGGGTTGCTGCGGATCTGTTGATGCGCTCCTTGTATCAAGGAGTGTCGCTGTGCACAAGTCGCGCAGAATGCTTTTCAACGTATTGCCTTTGTACCGTGTCTCAGTCCTGCTTCAGCGACCGGTCAACGTTTTGCTGTCAACCGGTCAACGTTTTGCAGAAGGTCACCGATGACTACTGAGATTTGTCACAGCTTATGATTAGGATCAGGAGCCAAACACACATATGTATGATGCATTAAGCTGTTTGCATTTAATGTGGCTGAAACTGTACACTTGCACTGGCCTCCCATCATGCATTTACAGGGTCGAGATTCTGCTGGACAAGCGAGAGCATCATTTGCGACCCGAAATCTTCATTGCAGAAGACTGTACATGCCCATTCTAGCACTGGGCCTAGGGGAGAAAGCTATGTCAATCAAATATGGGTCTGCCCATGTGTCTTGATGTGAAGTGCAAATCCTGCAACATGACCTCACAGCATGACACAATACTACTGTGCTATGTATAGTGATATTGTCTGTCAAATTTCTGTCCTGTGCTCCAATATCCACATCTTCCCAGCAGCTTGCAAATGGCTTCTCAATGAAATGCACCTGGTGCAATGACATGCACCTCGTGCAATATTCACTATATGCCTTGTCACCCAATCTGTCACACGGACTGCTGGACACCCTTTGGCATCAAAGTCCTTCCAGACACTTGTCTGCCAACATGTTTTGTACAGCATACCGGTACATTCACAAAGCAAACTTCAGTCATGTGTTCACAACACATCCAGCCCATCCCCCAGCTCGTCACCCCCTCGGGGCAAAGCTGCAACCCCCTTGAGCTGAGGCGAATGACTAAGAGCCCAGTCATAGCCACCAACAGGAATGGGGTTGTAATAGGTGTCCATTTCTTCGCTGACGTCCCAACTGTCACCATTGGTGCTGTTGCCATACTTCTGCACCCAACCATTGCCAAAATGGTTTTCTCCCCACCATTGCTGGTACCGGTTTGCACTGCCATCCACGCTCCAAGTCTCGCCCTGCAACAGTAGAAAAGTGGATTTGAGAACATCAGAAACATAGGTGGATCCAGGCATTCAGGAATTAAAACTTTTTCTTGTCCCTTGCATCCATCCCTTTGCTTCGGAAAGGGATACCAGCTTCCTCCTTTCCATAAAGGGATGGACACTGTCAACACTGCAAGGGAATGAGAAGAGGTGTGGACACTGTTGTCCCCAAGATTGGTTTGTTCCCAGGGCTGCAGATACAATGGCAAGTGACCTGTCAGACGAATCAGGACTTAATGGTGCACCTGCAGGTTTGATGTGTCTTGAATGTGTGTGCAGACATGCTTTAGTCACTTTCAGGGGACCAGTCACTTTCAGGGCATCAGCCTCTGGGCAGAAAGAAAAGGTTGCAGTTGTGATGGGGCTTGTCATCCAAATAGCAGTTGTGATAGGGCTTGTCATCCAAATAGCAATGGCACAGGCCTTCATAAAGCAAATGCTGGCAAGTCATATGCATGCTGCTATGCACTGCACCCAGATCATTCTCAATTGGCACTGCTATGCATTGAGAATCTTAAGATCCTACGTCACGTTATATCTCTTGGTTGCTGTTGCTGAGATGATTGGAGACTCTATACGTGAAATCTTGCATGCATCTCACAGCTGCAACAAGACTCAGCAAGTCAATCGAAGGTTCTGGACATATCAACGTGTCTATGTGTCAAGAAGTGTCAAAAAAGCATTATAAAAATTGGTTCTTGACATTCTAGTTTATCTTCTATGCACTAAAAATTTTGGGATTTGCGGCAACAGCTGCAGTGGTTGCAGGAAGCAACACTGACCTTCTTGGTTCCTTTGCCCTCTTTGAAGCGCTCTTCCCATTTGTCCCCCCATTGCTCCGTCTCTCCTCCTTGCAAGAGTCTCTCAGCCCACTGCACAGCAAGCACACTATCAGTGTTGAGTTTGATGTATTTAGCCATGTGACACTCAACAGCTGTTGCTGCTCTGCATGTCAGCCCACTGCAGAGCAAGCACGCTGGCATTGTTAGAAAGCCATGTGACACCCAGCTGCTTGCTGACTAGCTACAACATTCAAACTTAGCATTCTCAGAATTCTCCCAGTCATTGTTGGTTGACTCCCGCGTGGAGTCCTGCAGAAAGGAAATGTACATTGAAATGATTCAACTGCTGAGTGGATGCCGACAGCTGATCATGTGTCTGCAGCAGGCCTGATGCCTCACCCTTACCCACACGGGGGCACCACTCTCCTTTCATAGGGATGCCTTACCCTTGGATAGTGATGCCTTGCCCTTTCATAGGGCCATTTGCAGGGATGCCTTTCCCTTTCATAGGGACACCATCCCTCTTTCACAAAACACAGATGCCACCTGGAACTTACCCGAAGCAACCATGCAACACAGTGTTTGACAGCAAACGTCTGAGCATGATCAAGCAGCAGCACCTTGTCAGTGAACTTGACGCAGCCCCCTTCACCATCATACTCTTCTCCCCACTTCTCATGCCACACATTGGTGCCATCCTTGGCCCACTTGTCGGCCCACTTGTTGGCCCGCCCCATGGAGGCCCACCACTCACCCCACTTCTCCTCCCACTCATCCCCCTATACACCGTAACTGATGTGTTACCGTCATGGAATGCAGGCTGTAACACCGTGTTACAAAGGTCGGCCCACTTCTCCTCCCACTCATCTCCCTTCCTAGCACATGCTACGTGTTACTGGCACGTCATGCAGATGGTGACAGTAATGTCATAAAGCCAAGTCTAACACCCATCCCAGTTCTGCTTCCATTCATTTACCTATACAGCACATTACATGTGTTGCTGGCGTGTTATGCAGGCTGTAACATGTATGTCACACAGTCAGCCCCCCCACTTCTCCTCCCACTCATCCCCCTATACACCACATGTCATGTATTACTGATGCAGGCTGTGACAGTAATGCCACCAAGCCAGGCCCATTACTCTACCCACTTCTCCTCCAATCCATGCCGCTAGACAGCACATTCAACGTGTTACTGGTGCATGATGCGCGCTGCAACAATGGTGTCACAAAGCCAGGTCGATCTTTCTCTGCATCCCCCCTCCATTCACTCTCCTATAAACCACATTCCTTGCATCACTAGCACATAGTGCAGGCTGTGACAGTACTGTCATAACGCAATGCGCATTTTGCAGGTTGCCAGCGTGTGATGCAGAGTATAACAGTACATGTCACAATGCAGGGCTCGGTGTATGACCCACGACTGGCTCCACCTTATGACCCACCCATCACCCTGCATGTATGTCAGTAGTGTTCTGGAAGGAGATCAAGTTGATGCTGTCCACCACCAAGCGGAGCAGACGTATCAGAAGCCACAGACTGGATCTAACACAACCTGCAAATCCTTTTGGGTGTTACCCCTGTTCATGGGTTGTGTATGAGTTACACTTTGTCAGTCAAGTATACAAAGTCAGACCGCCGTAAGCCAGGCGGATACACACGGTCATGCGGCCGTAAGCCAGGCAGATACAGTTGATCACTACCTTGGCATCGTGGGCCCACTTGTGGGCGGTCCTCTCCACAGTGGGCTCCCCAGTGAAGGGGTCAAAGGCAATGGCTTCCCGCCAGGTCTCCCGCCAAGCTGCTCCATCAGCACTGCAGCCAGACTTTTCGGCGCCAAGCTCCTTCATTCCCGCCCAATCGCTGGCTTCCCACCAGTACTCTTCCCACTCCACCTGCAAACCCATGCCATTGACTGATTGGATGATTGTTTGATTGATTGAGTAATTGAGTGATTGATTGACTGGTTGATTGATTGATTGACAGATTGATTGATTGATTGATTGATTGATTGATTGACTGACTGATCTTCACCTGTGCCAACCTTTGCTCTCGCTTAGCCAGGTAGGTATCAGGTATGCGTCACCCTAATTCAGAAAACCATATGCCATGGTTGACTGCAATACATCTAGGCAGCAGTGGAGCAGATGCATCTTGACTTGCGATGCAGTGTTTGCCAGATGCTTTGTAGCAAGTCATTTGCGTCAGTGTCTGTCAATGTTGCCCTAAGAGTTCAGGCCACATGTTCCCAACAGTTGCAAGCACTACCAAGGACTTTCTTCTGCTCACAGGCTAGAAAGCAAACATATGCTTAGGAGCAATTCCACAGCAGCAGATCTTGCAATTGTTGTGAAATCACTGCCATGCATATGGTTGCTTTCTAGCCTGTGAGCACAAGGAAGTCCTTGGTACCAACTACCTTGCCAGTGTATAACTAAGGCTGCAGAACTCGCTTAGCTATTGCAATCACATGCTTACTGCCTTTCAGTATCAGTATGTTTTTAACTGCTGAAAGATACTGCTTGCAACTCATGCCACGCAGTCAATTGCAAATGGCCAGGATGCTCCATTCATGTGGTCACAAGTGTGTCTTGCTGCTGTTCTGCAGAGTTGCCAGACATGAGCCTTGATGCCATGGGCTGTTGCTTGATATGGATTCACAGCTAAGCTGTATTGTCTGTATTGTACTCATTTCCCAGGCATTGCCTGTTGGGTCCCCTTGATGAGTCCTAAAGACAGAAAAAGTATGATGATTGTGTGGCGTTATCATTATTTTTGTTGTTGTTATTTGTTATTATTATTAGTATCATTACTATCATTACTATCACTATTATCATTATCGTCATTATCACTATCATTGTCATCATTGTTACCATTATTTATTATTATTATTGTTGTTATTATTAGTATTAGTATTAGTATTAGTATTAGTATTAGTATTAGTATTAGTATTAGTATTAGTATTAGTATTAGTATTAGTATTATTATCAGTATTAGTATCAGTATTAGTATTAGTGTTATTATTGTCAGTATTATCGTTATCATTGTCATCATCACTATCACTATCATTATCAACCTTGCTGCTGCTTACCTTGCCACTCTTGCCCTTGAGGCGGTGCCACCTGAACCAGTAGCCATTGGGGCCGTGCTCTTCTCCTGACTGCCTGTCAAACTGGGTGCCATCTGCAAGGCTGCCTTTGCCGTCTTCCAGAGCCCGCCCTGCAACCAGGCACAACAACTTCTGAAGGCGACTTCTGGCAATCTCGGAAGGCAACTTCTGAAGGCACTTCTGGAGTTGAACTGCAGACCAGATTGAGCCTTGGCAGCATGCAACCTGGCAGGCACATAGGCATATTCAGACAGGCACATTCAGGCAAAACCATGCAGACTGGTACTTTGAGGTAGACATATTCACAGGGTTGACAGCTGCCTGCAGATCGGCGTTTGCAATCTGCATTCATGTGTATCACAAGACGTTTTGGACATTGTTGTTAGTATTACAAGATTGTTTTGGTGATTATGATTTCTGTTGTTGTTACCGTCATTGTGGTTATGACCACTACTTGTTGCAAAGTATATCTGGCTTGCAACATAATAGGGTGTATTGTACCCTGTTCCAAACAACATAGCAGGCCAAGTGAAATTGCTGCAACCCCATGCAGACACAGGCACAGACCCAAACGGGTGACCAACCCAAGCTCTGTCAACTAGACATAGCAAACTGCGCCTCATTTCCATACTGTGCAGAAACAGAAAGAGGGTCAGATTCAAGTGCAGTGCAAACTCACAGCCATTGATGCAGATTGTTAGCATTCATTCATTGGATTTGAAGGTCTTGAGACCAACCATGACCATTGAACCAGAGGTCTGAAAATGTCAAAGCATACCTGCTCCAGAAGTGCTAGCCATCTGCGGCTCTTCCCCCCGTAACGGCGGTCTTACTGCGTCAGTCAGCTCCAATACGCTTTCCAGTGGAGGTAATGACGCATTTCTGGCGTACTCTGCGTCCTGCTCTGATTGGGTCTGAAGGAAGTCAAAAGTAGCGAAGGAAGGCTCGGCGAAAGTCAGCTCAGGCTGAGTCTGACTCTGAGGCTGAGCTTGCTGCAGCTGAGGTGGCCAGTTGCCGTGAGTTCTGTCACTGCTGACTCCAGATGCCCAACTTGGTGGAGAACCTACAGTCAACAACACTGTTGTTTGGGTAATCACAAAATCCATGCCCAAGCTTTTGTGGTTGCATGCTTGCTGAGGCGATAAGTGAAGGGTGGACTATCCATGGGCCTCTTACAGAAAGCCTTCAGGACACATGACACATGACACATGTTTTGTTGCATAGTCTACATGACCAAGTGCATTGCTAAGTCCCGACCAGGCTGAAAAGACTATCACTCACAGCACTGTTATCTGCCAAAAGTGCCACACTGACTGTCACTCAATGTTCTGTGCTGCAGCTGAGCTGTTAGCAGCGGAGCTGATCCAACACGCAATTTAGTGATTGTGTTACCCTAAATAGTAAGGCCACAATCAAGAGCAGCAATGTAACTTCTGCAATGGCAACCCGCAAAGAAAGCCAAAAACAACAGCGACAGCACTTTCAACATGGCCACACTGAGCGCAACCTAGTCAAGGCATGGTCTCAGGGTGAGCCTGCTGCAGAACTGCACAGCTGCACTAGTACTAGCCAAACTGCCTGAAGAGACAAGAGTTGCCGTGCACATACCCAGGTGATCATGAGCTGGAAAGCCTTGACATTGTTGTAATCATAGATATGCTGCCTGAACTTAGGTTGGTGTTTCCGCATCATGATGACGTATCACATTGCATTTGCCTGTCTTGTGTTTATGATATGCAAAGGCTCTGCCATGCCATAGAGCAGCAATGCCAATGCAGGCTACAGTCAAGCAATCCAAACCTGAAGGGTATAAGAGTGGTGCCTGAATTCCAGTCACAGTCATTGCAGGCAGCAGCGTTTTGAGTTGATGCAGCATTTGCAACACAACGCCTGTCATGGAATAGTACTCCTGCTACACTGTTCAAAACATTTCAGGTCTTGCATGTTAACTTGGAGGGAAAATGAGTTGACATCACCTTGACTAGTGCTGTCTTCAGGTTTGGATCCATTGTCAGCAGAGGCACCGCTGCTGCCTGTGTTTGCTCCTCTACGGTGCATGTCAGTCAAGGCATTGTGCAGTGCATTCTCAGTTGCATCTGCTGGCAGGTCCACACTGTCATCACTATCAGTAGACACTTTGGCCCAGTCGGTCCTGTACAAATGCATGTGACTAAAGTTGTGAACTGTGGAAGGCATGTTGTGTCAGAGCATGTCATCACTGTCAGTAGACACTTTGGCCCAGTCGATCCTGTACAAATGCATTTGATCAAAAGGTAGGTTTTGGGAACGCATGTCGTGTCAGAGCATGTCATTTGAAGCGTGTGAAGAATATTGCATTTGAAGCCAGATCTGCAGAGCCTTCACTGTCCATGAGCAGACAGGTGAGCCATAATGACGACTGCCAACAGCAGTTGCATTCGTTAGTCATCACTGTGCATGCAGCAGACTTGAGCAAGGCTGCTCTGTAGGCTTGAACAGGGCGCGCATGAGGTGAGTGGTGATGTGGGTGCTGCAGTCTCACCTGCTTTGAAAGACAAACTCGCCGTAAGAGGGGCGTACAGGAGCACGTTCCCGTGCATTTTCCAGAGCTTGCCTAGCAGCAGCAAGAGCAGCTTCCTGTGACAATCAATGAACCAGTAAGCTCAGTATGATGTGTCTGAGAGACACCCTCTAATCAGCTGCCTGAGGTTGAACCCGCGAGCCCAGTCCAGTACAAGACTCAGACAATTGATGATGCAATACCTGCCAGCTGACATGGCAATTTGGGCATGTCAATTTCACATTGCTCGCACAAGTGCAACGGGTACACAGACTTACAGCACGGCTAACCAGCTGAGATCCATCTGCTTTTGGCTCTTGGGTTGCTGTTCCTTTCCTGACACCAGTGGGGTCTTCAGACTGCAGCATTGATGCAGCACACCAAGCTCAGCTATCATGACAAGTGAGGCTGGATACAAACGAGAAAGAAATTCCAGTGTCACCTCGAAGGCGATCACGTCTGACAGGTAAGATGGACGGTGTTCCTGATCCTGCTGCGCTGCTCGGGAAGTAAGGCGGATTCTCTTGGCAATTTTGCGCGTTGCCCTTGTACACTTACTTCGAAGCAATGTCGGAGCGCGAGAGGAAGGTAACTGTACAGTTAAAAGCCTGCACAAGCCCAATGCAGTCAAGGACGCGCGTTCAAGACAGTGTGACGGGTTTGGCAAGCATTTAGGCAAGCCGCACTAGACGGCACTGTTGTTGATATTGACCTGTGCGTGGACTGCTGCATACTTGCAAGCACGAGCGGCCTTTGTTTAAGGTTTCTGGCTTGATGAGTCCTACGCTTTCAGCACGATGCTGCCGACTGCCCTCGAGCTATTCTTTGCATATGTCGCAGAACACATACAGAAGTTGATGTGGGTCCAGCCGCTGCAGAGATCCGCAATGTCTTGAAGAATGGCTTGACCAAGGAGGAATCTGCTCGGAGCTAGTCACGGTGACCGACAAAACAACGCATGGCGCGCCACAGAGCCGTTTGGGCTGACTGGACTTTGACTTTCAGGTCATGTATTCTCACGCTCGCCACATCTAGAACACGGCTGCGTGCTGGGTGACAGGCGACGATCTGCCTGCCTTTCCTCCACCATTGCCTTCTGCTCGCGCTATTTACAGCCACCAAGGTCAAAAGCATCTTGAAGCAATGCTGTGACTGGATCACCACCGTCGCAGTCTCACGCTTGCTCAGGATCTTCTTCCAGCTGCGCAATCGACATCGCATACAAGTGCGTGCTGCAAGACTGACAGATCAGGCAACATGCATTCCGGGACAAGTCGCACGTGGAGAGTCTTTCGTCTGTAGTACCCAATAACCAGCATGCTCAAACAGAGCACGAGCTTCAGCACCCTGACCTCTCCTTCATTAGCTGATAAAGAGCCCGAGGAACAGGAGCTTGAGCTTCCTATGCTCGAGGCCAGGAAGCGCAACCCAAGCCTCTTCTCAGAAGATGACTTGCCCTCTCCCAGCTCAATCAGTGCAGAACGCAGAAGAACAGAGCCAGTGAGATTGTCTCGCTTTGCCAACACATTCAAATGGCTTGAAGAAATGTACAGAGAAAATGGTGGCAATGGCATAAGTTCGTCTTCACCTGTCTGTGTCTGAGTCTTGAATAAGATGTATTTTTTGCAGTCTGAGGACACACGTGGCTTTTTTACCAAAGTCCTGCACTTCTGCATTGGCAACTGGGAGAAGGCTTTGATTCTGGGCATACTGATCACCCTGATTGTACTTGTATCAGTCAAGGTAACTAATTTCACTCACTCACCGACCTTGCATTACTGCGCAATGGAAATCCTGCTGTTGCTCCGCATTGCACTCATACTTCTGCAGTGCTCATACAGTTCTCTTTGCAACTTCTCAAGCTGAAAGACATTGTATATTTGTCAGCTACTGCAACAATTGATCAGCACTTGCCATTGCTGCAGGGCTTTAGCATTTTTGGCACAATGCTGGGGTGGTTTGAGAAGCAGAATAACTGGAAAGGCTGGGCAGTCTTCCTGCCAGTGTACACTGTAAACGTAGCTTTGTTTTTGCCCGGTGTCATCTTCATTCTGGCAGCAGGCTTCATCTTTGGGTCAGTCCCTCTCACATCATGCTTGTCACATCAGCACTGGATGACCAAGCTTGTTCAGCCTGCTTATCATAATA
>JAABUP010002468.1_pt1 | contig 35671 bp, 51 predicted proteins | sample 5559201 | NCBI WGS metagenome assembly JAABUP01 (sample SAMN10711887, study PRJNA513373) | rock metagenome | isolation source: Antarctica rocks | place: Antarctica
CATTGGAAGCAACGCACATGCCTACAAGCTCATGCATACTGTACGCCTCCTACACACACTGCTATAGGATATGCTACAGGTGCTGGAGGTGCTATTGCTAAGAAATGACAGCAGTAGCGGTGCTAGTAGTAAGCTGTTCTGCAAGATTGCCCTGCACCAGAGCATTGACGGTCCCTGTCATGCCCAGCATGCTGTCTGTGAAAGCCTCTCTTGCTGCCTCCTTTGGTCTAAGGTTGACTTGCACATCTCTGTATGTCTTTGTGGGCATGCCTGTCACAGCTCTGTTGACACTACCATTGACAAGTCCATAGTACCTAGGAGCTGCGCCTGTCTGCTTGATGATCTGTGCAAGCTCCTTGGTGCTGTCTCTGGACTTCAGCCTAGGAATCTGGCCGCTGTCCTTTGTGTCTGCTGCTTTAGTGGCCTGCAGTTCGGCCATGTGAGCGTCAAGCGCTCTGTCTGTGATGTCGTCTAGACAGATCTGCCAGTCCCATGTGCATCCAGGTATTGCTCCACCAACCCAGCAACGCTTTCCTGGAACTTAGATGCCCTCTTGCTTCGCAACAACTAGATTATCTGCAAGATGCCCTTTCGGCCAGCCACTGGGGTGTCTCGTTGACCCTGGCCACTGAAACGGAAGTTTCTTTGCAGGGAAGATACTTCGGGATGATCCCTGAGGAGTATTTTGTTGTACTCGCTCGCATTTTTCTGTGCGCTTCTCTTCAGTCGACCAGCGTCGTCTGTAAATGACACGACCATGATGATATCAATGACAGACACCATCTTACCATTCGGGGTAATTCTGACATTCCCAGGAAGTTGATTGCTGGACGCTCCTAGATACCTTGCTATCTGAGACGTCATAATCGCGCCCATTGCCCATGAAGTCTTTGCATCGACGGCTGAACTCGCGCCGGTTGTGTTCAGGCTGGTCTTGCTAGTACCACTGGCAGAGTTTAGCTGCAAGAGCTGGCTTTCTCAAGGCTATGGTCATGAGCTTCTGTCCTCTGCTCATCCTGCAAACAACATGGAAGCACATCAGCTTTGCCTATCAAAAGGTTGAAACTCATCAACCAGCTGTGTCTTACCTGCCAGTGTCGCGAGGCTCTAGTGCTTATTGCCTGGTAAACAGGCGTCGACTCTCTGCTGCTGCAAGCATGGCACAGGCTTGGCAATTTGCGTGCTGCACACTGTCTGCTGCAAGCTGCCAGTATGCCTGTAAGCATACCTCGAGTCTGCTCTTGCAAAGGCGCCTCGCGTGTTTCTGGGACAGCAGGGGCGGCAGGTACAGGTGCCTGGACTGGCAGCTTGTTGCGCTTGCCGCGGGGTTCCAGCCACCCGTCTGGTATGGCGTCCGCGAGATCATTGCTTGTCGCTATGACGTACTTGGAGTTCCACATGGTGCCTGACGCTTCATAGGCAGATCGCCCTAGTCCAGCCCGTTTGGCGTAATATTTAAGGCACCGCGCATCGTCCAAATCGCTTTTGCCTGCCTTGCCTCCGACTTTGCGGTAATGTTTTCTGTCGAGCTCCTCCAGGAAGCGCAGCAACTGCGTCTGCGTAGCTCGCGCCTGACGGCACGCGCCTGACCGTACGGTGTAGTGTCTGATCACTCGCATGCCGTGCACGTTACGGAGCTACCGCGGTAGTTACAGGTGTCTGGTTACAGGTGTCCAGAATGGTTGCAGGCTGTACCGCGTTATACCAGAGGCTAGATATCAGGCGCAGGAGCAACGCAGAGAATCGGTGCGGAACCTGGGAGACAGCAGGGAAAAACTCGGCCGTGCTTTTGGGGATACCAAATCCCGTTCTCGTACAACCGTAATACGAAAGAGAACCTCCAGACGGTCTTGTCAAACCGGCTGTGGACAAATTGCCTACCGACAAAACCTGACATGATGGCTCTATGTCATGCTTGCAGAGCCGGTGACGTTTTGTATGGAGAAGCGTGATAGCGTGAAGTGAAGACTCGACCGCACAGCCCGTGAATCGCCCGGAGAAGCTATGTCCCAGTGATCGACCGGTCGCGACCTCAGCATGTCCCTTTCCACCTCGACGAGATATCACGAGATTGAAGACACAGGTATGGGTCGTTTCGTTGAGGCACCCTATCAGAGGGTTTCTTGGGCCTAAGTGCTGTGCCCGCAGGCCCTCAAGACTTTGTTGGTTGGACGTCAATATGGGTTGCAGGTAGCTCGCATTTTTGAGAAACCCAAACTACCAACAACGGGACCTTAGGCGCTTTTTCGAGCAGAATTCCCACCAGCTTGGTTTTGTTGCACACCACATACACCTGTGCTTTCAAGCCAGGATGTCTGATGAGTCACAACTGGCTCCACACCCCAGACTGTTAGGTGCTAAATGAAAATGAGTTGAGCTGCCTCCGCGGCCTCAAGCTTTCATCTTGACAGCGTGTGTAGATCTGATGCAACAGATCACTGGCATGCTCTTGCAAAACAAAGAGAGGGTTACAGAAGTAGATAAGCCTTCTTGTGCGTAGTAGTGCGGAACGTGGAAAGCTCCCGACCAGATGCGTATCTGCACGACTCGCTCACACCTCACTTGCTGCAAGGATCAGAGCGTTCTCTGCAGTCTCAAGAGCGCTTGGCAAAGGTAGTGCAACCTTTTTGCACAACATTACAGCAGATGGCTCCTGGTACAGCACCTTACGCTGATCGAGCCCTGCATGTGTGCGTGGTACACCAAAAAACCATGCACACCATTTATGTAGCTGAATGCGCAAGCCCTTGCGCTCAACCCTTACTCAACTTGCGTGAATGCATGTAGGACAACCGCATTATATGTTTGCAATACAGTTGCAGCCTGCCCGCAGCACAGTCACCTCCTGAAACCTATATATGTCTGAGCAGGGAGCGACTGCCCATGAAGCTGCCTTGGGCCGTGGTCATGTCACCACCTGGATTGCTGTCAGAGGGCACATTGTGGATGAGCAGATCACAGCCTTGTTGAAACACCCGCGCAGTTCAAGCACCCATATGCACATTGAACATGAGAAGCTTGTTAAAGATCACACCATACAACAGCAGGTAAATTCAAACACCTACTTCTCTGCTGCCATACATTTGCTGATGTATTTGGCTGAAAGACAGCTTTCTGGTATGGCAGACAGTTCAGTGATGCATGTTCCCATGCACATGCCAACTGTGACAAAATTGCATGCTTGATGATCACAGGGACAGCTGGTCAATTTTCAGTTGCTCCTCATTTGCTACAATTGGTGTCTTCTGCGTGAAATGCACTCAGATACTTCCTTGATGCATGATTTTGCTCAGGGGGTGCTGGGTTCAGAACAGGAGGTAATACTATGATAGATGCCTGTATCTCAGCAAGGAGAGCGTGTAAGATGCTTGTTCCTCAATTTGCAAGCACCAATTTTTGCACAGCATGACTTGTTATGACCTAAGCTACTCGTAGTCTTCAAAAATGGCTTATAGGTGGTATTGCTGGGGGCAGGGTTGGACACAAGGGCGGCTGACCTTCCCTCCAGGTGTTGCCTGGTACGAGGTGAAGCATCCTATACCCGAAATCATTTTGTCAGTAAACACCACCTTTTTTGTGTCTTCAAGGAAAGCGTAATCAGACCTACCGGATGTGTCTCCATGCCTGTCTCATGTGTTGTTGATGGTTGAGCCTGGCATGACTCTGTAAAGCAACAGACATATGCAACTTGTGTTCACACAACTTGTAAAATGTATAGGCGCGTTTGCAGGTGGATCAGGCAATTGTGCTGGAATTCAAAATCAGCAGACTGCCAAAGGCAGGAGCAGGCATGCAGGCTGGTCAAAACAGCCAGGTCTTTCCTCTCAAGTCAGCCTCCTAAACTGCAGTTGCGGCAGGTAAATGCAGTGTAGGGATACCCTTAGTGTGCTGTGCAGACGTCTACGCCCTACAGTGCATATGTGTACATGTCTAGCTTCCTGGATGCTACTACTGTGAGAGCCAGCCTGTAACCTACTTAGTACTTAGTATTTAATAAGAAGTAGATCAGAATTTGAATGACAGCATCCAGGTGAGACATAGTCACCCCAGTGTAGCTGCATGTAGTTAGTGTGTAGTCTAGACCTGATCTTGTGTTGCATTTGATCGCTCAAGCAGTGGAGCTTGCATGTCTGACACTCAAGTGCGATCTGTACCTGCAGCTGGTAGCACCACATGCAATAATGCAATAACACAGCCATAGTGCTCATGACCAACTGTGCATACGCTGCTTTCCAGCCGTGCTCATGCTTGACTGTCTGCTGCAATCCCGTGCAATGCTGTCGGGTCAGGTCTCAAAGTATCGTTGTGTGCCTAAGCATGTTGTTCTGAGACTTCAAATCTGCACATGCGAGTGCATAACACATGAAAGCTGCAGAACATGTTGGAATATGTAATTTCCACATGAATGGTTCGAAGATGAGTTTCTGATAGTGACATTGCTCTGCAGACTTGCCAGACGCTGACTGGACAGCTGCGCTAAGAAAGTCTGGCTGGCAAAAGCATCTGCCTACAACATGGGTGGCAGAAGGCCTTCTGTATTACATGGAACCTCCTGCTGTTGCAGCGACATTGAAGGTGAACAACAGCTGCAGTGGGTTTGTCTGCCACAATGATATGTACTGCATTGTCTGAATCCATGCCTGTCTGCCGTACTTGCGCGTCTGGCGAGGCAGTGCTGCTATGTTATTGCACAGACTGTGTGAAGGCAGAATTGCAGTGTTTGTGAGTGTGTGTGATGATGACGGGTTTGAAAGAGTCTGCTCTGGCATGAGTTTGACACAGGCAGCATGTGACTTGCAGAAAGTTGATGCGATGTCTGCAGTGAAGAGTTCCTTGATTGTTACAGCTTGCACAATAGCATATATAGACTACGGACGTCAACTGGCAGCTACAATGGAATCAGGCTTGCTGCCTACGCTGATGGCAGCTGTGAAATGGACTCTGCCGCTTGATGCTCTGACTCACTCTCAGCAATACAACTGGAAGATACAGCGCACTGTTGACTTGCTGAAGCAGGCCAAAGAACTGGGATTACGGTTGCAGCCGTTTGCTGATGAGCCTCACTCCTTAGAAGAATGTGAAGCTGCAATTGATTACAAGGTGATGGTCTGTAGCACAAAGACTTTGAGCTCTGTAAAGCAGTGATCAAGGCTTGAGCCGGCTGAGCCTGGCAGGGCAGCGAGACCTTGCTCACAGAGGAGCCCAAGGTATCTCATCCACAGGCTTTTCTTTAATCAATGCCGAAAAGTGTAGTTTTTTCTTTCTTTCTTCCTTGCTTACAGCAGCACTGAACCGCTCAGCACATTACGCCCTGTAACTGACTTTGCGACATTGTCTTACTGTACAACCTCTTTGACATCTTGCAAGTATACACGGCAGCATGTAAGCCAAGCAAGACACTACACCCGCAGATACATAACTCACCCATTTATATTGCTGAGTTTTGGCATGAGACCTTGCACATGTACACGTTGTGACTCAAATGTCATTGTGCCATGACAGGACACAACACAACACATGTGCTTGCCAGAGTAGACTCAACAGCACATGCTTGCGTTAGTTGTTCTTGGAAGCGGCGCTTCCTAGCAATGAAAATCCAGATTGAGCTGTGGGCTCATAGCAGACGTCATGAGCCTGCTTATGCTATAGTTGTAACCGTTACAACGCGGGCCTTGCAGCTGCAACAGGAATAGTGACAACTATGCAGTGCAGCACAGCATGACAGTGTCTTCGGCAGTCAAAGCACATGCCAAGTAGTCTAAACTGTGAGTGTATTACATCTTATTGCTGCTGAACGCCTTTCGTGTCGGATGCGCTCTGAGTCGGAGCATTCTTGTTCAGAGGATTCGATGCTGAGTCATACTTGGAGGCTTGATTCTGCAGCATCATACAGGCCATGTGCTTTTCAATGTGATATAGGAATTGCAGTACAGAAACATGGACTAGCAGTGAATGTCAGTCAGCTCTGCATGATCATCTGTTGACAAAATTCAACACTATGAGACACACCTGCATGTGCTTCAGCTCTTCTTTGTGTCCCTTAATACCTTCTTTGCTGAGCTCTTCACCAGCATTGTTACCAGGGTCATTGCTTCCATGGCTTGCAGGCTCTACGTCGTGGTGGTGTCTACATGCACGTTGACTCTGTGCCGTGCAATGTCAGGAAGAACAAGCTCGAACAGGTTGACTTACTCTGGCTCTGCAAATTTTTTGCCTTCCGGCACTGGGTCCTCAGTCAAGCCAACCTGTGACCTGATCGTTCGCGGCTGACCAGGAGTCTTCTTGTCTACAGCCTTTTGGATTGCATCAGCGCCACCTGTCATGTTGTCCGAACGCCTGCATGGATCGGTCGATCAAGTCAAACGCGTACTACCTCAACCAATTTCAGACTGAGTGTCTACATGCTCCGCAATGGCAGCAGATCTGTTCGACTTACTGTATATGCAGACAAATATGCTGGTGCTTCCGCAGAAAAACCACGTCGCTTTGCTACAATCGACGATGTCAATGCGACCTAATATGCTGAGGGGCAACTCTGACATGCCGAGAGGGCGTCTTGCACAGAGCTTTGAGAGCTCTGTGATTTGGCGAGCTGCCAGCTGCAAGCCTTAGATGCCTGCTTGCAGAGCTTTGTAGTTGGTCCCAAATTCAAGGGAGTCAAGATGCTGCCTCCAGGGACGCACATGGTGTCGTACAATGCAGCCAGTCGTACTGGCGACTTTGCTCCCACCTCAAGCTTTTTTGTACATTTGGCCCCCAGCCAGGTGTATGTCAGAAGATGGAGCAGCGAGCAAGAGCTTCTGTTTGATTTGCCAGCTGGCGAGGTGATGCTTGCATTGAATTCCACACATTTAGCAACCAAGGCTGTAAGCAATGGCAGTACTAGGTACAGATATGCTGCAGCAAACTTGCACACCTTGTTGCACATGGTTCCTTTGTATCTTCCATCGGGCCGATGCTGTTTTGTAGCAAAGGGTGCTGCCATGTCTTGGTACCTGTGGGAGCCACCTGAGCACTGCTCCTGCAGGCGGAGCCCTTCCAAGCAGGAGCAAGGCGCTATGACTTTGACAAGAACCTGGCCCCCTATAACTTGCATGCCTACCAGCAGTGGCAGAGCCTGTCAAGCTGCATCTCCCAAGGTGTCATCAGCAGGCTGTCGCCTCTGCCATCAGGCAACATCAGCATCACAGCTGAGGCTGACCCTGCTCATCTGAAACCTGTCACACCTGCTGAGAAGAAGCTGTATGCGCAGCTTCAACAAGGCCAGACTGACGCAGGCTCTACAGGTATGCATATGACACGTCAGTAACAGCCAATGCAACGAGCAGCAATGCATTGCCAATATCAAGTGCAAGCGAAACTTAAGCAAAAGTCAGACTTGCACAGTAGTGTAGCAGTGCTGCTTGTTTCCTGGAGGACCTCCTATGGAGGATCCTTTGGATCAGGATCAGAACAGGCAATGTCCAACCTGCGTCTTGACTGTGCAAGATGGTGTCAGACAGCTGTGCAGCTCGCCATTGGCCTGAAGTCTCTTCTGTCAGCCATGCATCCACTGGCAAAGATATGGTGCACGATGCAGAATGTCACCATTGCAACTGTAATTCTGCCACATTGTATTTACTCAAAACACTGCACCGCTCAAGATGTGCACTTGGAAGAAAGAATGGCCTGATTCAGGCCTCTGTGCGTGAGACTTGATGACTCTAGCACCTGCACATGCAAGCACGCCTTTCATAGAAAGGGTTGGGCTCATTGCATTTCAGGGGGCAAACTCTAGGGCTTAGACACATGTCTGTCGTATGGCAGGGCTGCTCATCAAGATTTGCTGTCGTGCAATGATTCAGAGATATGATCTTGTCCCGCACTCAGACCCAAAACGGTGCATCATACGCAGCGTGTGCAAGAGGCTAAGCATGTCAACACACCCTGCGACGTCTAAGGACTCCTCAGCTACCTGTGAGGCTGAATGTGAATCCAAGCTGCTCTGTTTGTTGATGTCATGGCACGTATAAATTTAAGACATGTTAGTTTTTAGGGATGATTGTCTTGTTCCGCAGGAAAGCACCCAACCACTTGAACGCACACCACTAGCTTTAATGCCTGGAGTAACTACATACAAGGTTTAAATTGCTGTGAAGATCAGTTTGTCATCATGTCAGGTGCAGGCTGGTACTGCTCGGTGACAGGGATGCTTATACCTTGGAGTTGTGTTGCACTACGTACACGCAGCCATGACCCCTGTTTGCAGTCATCCTGCCTGATTTGCACCAGCATGAACTGCAAGTGATGCTTACAATCAAATTTTGGTACCTGCCTATTTTGTCAAAAGTAGATGTCATAACCCTGTCTTTGATTGATGGCGGGCATACATGCTGAGTTGCTTTCAATTATGGCTGCCATCGCTCTGAGTGTGGAACTCTCAATCATTGAAAACAACTGTCTTGTTACCGTGAACAAGTACCCTGTCCTCTAATACCCATCTGACAGCTCGGGCAAGAACTAGCCGTTCCAAATCACGCCCTTTCCTTAACATGTCCTTTACAGAGTCTCTATGTGTGATACGCGTCACATCTTGCTCAATGATGGGTCCAGCATCTAGCTCAGCTGTGGCAAAGTGGGCTGTCGCCTGCAACAGCACGACCCTTCAAATATGGTTGTTATTGGGCTGTGTTTCTTGAAAACTTTACTGCATCAAGCCATGACCAGACTACCGTGCATGAATGGGTGGTATTGAGAGCAAGCGCAACGAACCCAAATAGCCAGTGCATGGTGCAGCAACAATGCATAAGGCATATCACAAAACAGAGGAGCAAGGCCAGGCCCTGTACAGCAGGCAGCTTACCCCAATGATCTTGACCCCTCGTTTGTGGGCCTTGTGATAGGGCTTAGCTCCTTCAAAGGCTGGCAGGAAGCTGTGGTGGATGTTAATCGTATGGTCTGCATGCCTTGCACAGAAATCCTGACTGAAGATCTGCATATACCTGAACAACCAGACCAGCTCTGCTCACTGTGTTGGGTGAAGCACTGGAGTCATGATCAAACACCACACCACAGAAACATCGCTTCTGTTCAGGTCATGAAAGCACACAGCAACTGGCACATGAGCTAGGAATGCCATCCTTAAGTGCATTTTGCCAAACAGCATTTACAAAAAAATAGCAAAAGGTTTACGATCACATGATACATGCCGACTCATTTCCAAAGGTCGTGATCACATGAGCGTATGGTGCTTCACAGCAAGGCAGGCTCAACTGAACAGCGCCAATGCTCAAAAACAGGTGCTCGGCTTACCTGGCAAGCACCAGCAAGTCAATATCCAACTCTTCTAAAAGCTGCTCTATGGCAGCTTCCTGCTGCAGCTTGCTCTCAGCATCTGCCCTGGGCAATGGCAGATGCCTGCAGCAGCATTGTGTCCCTTGGCCAGACTTTTAACAACACTGTGCTGACATTTATAAGCCAGATGCGGACATGCACTGGCCACTGCTGTCAGTGGGAGTGACATCATCGACGTTGAAGCTAATCATGCCATACACTGCAGGAGTGCCTGCTCCCATGAGGCAGCCCCTCTGCAATGCCATAGGTGTAAGTTTTCAGACTGGGCAGCCCGGTATAATACTTGGCTTCTCATTAAATTGACGCCGAAAGGTGTAGTCTTTTCTTTTCTTTTCTAAGTTTTCAGACAGCAAATGCACACACCTGAAGGCTACACCAAACTGCTGAGCAATTGGCGCCAAGTCGGGGTGGTTGCTAATGATGACAAGAACCTGACAGCTCAGCTCTCCTGCCTTGAGCCGGATCAGCAGATCATACAGGCAATGATCCAGTTTGCTGACTAGAATGGCAACACGCTTGACTTTGTTGTCATAGTATATCCGCCACTCCATCTCATACCGCTTTGCAAGCTCTCCAACTGCATGCTCTAGAACTTGAGTGTTTGTAGGACCCACTAGGCATTCGCTGTAGTCAAAGCGTATTCTGCAGAAAAATCTGATCTTGTGAATACAAAAAAGGTCAAATCGATCTGTCCTTGTTGAAGACGGTAAAGCTACAAGAAGCTGCGCAACTTTAGACATAGCATGCAAAATTGTACGAAGTTGTGCAATGGGTTTTCAGCTGTCTGGAGACTAGATGAACAATTTGCACAGTCAATCTGTGCCTTGATGAGAAGCTCACCGTTGAAAGTAAGTGCCTGTTGTTTGATCAGTATACTGATCTGACTCCAAGATATTGCAGCCAAAGCCATACAAAAGTTGCGCCAATGCAGCAACAACACCTTTCTGATCAGGACATTGTATCAGCAAGCTTGCTAGTTGTGGCTTTGGAACTGCATGTGCCACTGTCTGATATTCAGCAACTGCAAGGCACAGATAAATATTAATCGTTGTCCATTCAGTATACATGTTGACACCCGCTTCTTTAGGATTACGACAGTTGGTGGTCAACAGTGGGATGGTCATGATTGAAGTTCTGCAGACTTTGTTGTAGCGTCTTGCACTGATTGTGCAACGTGCCAGAATGCAGGGAAATGCAGGCTGGAGTACACGAACCAGCCTTGACAGGGAGTGTGGCAGGAGGTATGTCCAAAACCTGTGCTGCTTTGACAGCAGCCTCTGGCTGCGCCTGCACGCATAGACGCAGGTGAGAAGACAGCATGTCATCTAGTTAGTGCCACCGGCGTTAACGTGTGTTACCTGACTCACTGGTGGCGACCGCTGACGAGGTGCAATTATGCGACTGCACAGAGGCGTTTTCACGGATTTTTGTCCGGTACTTGGTTGCGACAGCAGGCCTCGTGTACCACAGCCCCAGACAGCAACCATGAACTCCTCTGCCCAGGTCGCGTGGCCAAGTGCCGCAGATCGGGCGTCAACGAAGTGAGCTTATGAAGCCCTGCAATCGACCAGGTCACAGGCACAACAACTCACTGTGCGACCCCGGAGTTTTTGCTGCAACTTTCACGTTATCAGCTCCGACGCAGCGCATCAGTCGCTGAGCAACGCAGAAGAAGTGCAATCGGCGGTGCACGTGCAGAGGGCACATGCTTGTACAATGTCATGTCACATGTGGACCGCGTAATGATTGCGAGGACGGTCGATCGAGATGGTACCATAGCTGCGCAGAGACGTATCAAGAAACGAGGCCTCGCCCGAGCCAAGCTGCAGTGTGTCCTTCTGTTTGGACAGCAACATACACTGGGTCGTGCACCCGCCCAAAGTTGAAGCCACCAGCTTGATACCTTTCATTGTCACGACTGTAGCTTAGTCGGCATTTAGCCACACCCATCTCATCTGCTGTGAGTTTGCAGCAGCGCGTGGTCGACATGGACCACACGCCGTTGTTGTCGCAGGCAAGTGTACACTGCGAGTATCCGATCGGGCTTGGCGTTCGTTCAAGGTGCTTATGCTCGTGTCGACCTGCGCAGGATCGCGCCCAGCCTGACACGCTAGACTCAGCCGAAGCACAGATTGGGCGTACAGAAGCTTTCGCAGAGTATGAAGCCGTTGGTGACGACACAACTGGACCTAAAGCTAAAAACAAAGGCATCTACCACTCTGACAGAGCAGTCTTGGGCCTAGGGCTATATGCACTCAGCTCAGTCTTCCTGGCGACTATGCTGATATGTGCCAAGACCCTAAAGCAGCATGGCTTCCCAGTCTGGCAGAACCTGTTAGCAAGGAGTCTGAGTATCATGACCTTTGCTCTGATTGCCTGTGTCAGACAGCGAGTAAACCCCTTTGGCAACAGGTAAGAGGCCATCAACAACATTTACATGAACATTGCACACAGCATCTTCAAAGTTGCGACATGGGTCTGCTGTTGTGCTGAAACAATCAGATGGACAGTGCTACCATATGCTGTATACTGCTTATCTTGATGCAGGAGTATACCAGGCTGCCAAAAGCATGCTCGCTTTCTGCATCTGCATCACAGCTGCTTTTGAACCAGTATACATAGTGCAGGTGGCACGTGTACTCTGAAGTTACGCAAGACATGACTGATGTGATGCAGGCGAGGGCTCTTGGCAATCCGAGGCATGTTTGGGTTTGGAGCCATTGGCTGCTACTTCTTTGCAGTCACTATGCTGCCTTTGAATGACGCCATGGTCCTCACTTTCCTGTCTCCTTTGGTGGTTGCCCTCCTGTCACCTGTTGCCATCAATGAGCACCCTCCAAAGTAAGTCCTTGACCGTTTGTCATCTGCACACATGCGCATTGCCTCTATGTCATCATTGCCTTTTTTCTTTGCTTTGCAAGCTTCACATACTGCCACACATACATCACTTGATTTGTCTGCAGTCGAGGCAAGATATCTGACATGACGCTCGCGCCTTTAGTGGAACAAAAGGCTTTGTAGTACACAGACCGGACTGCGTCAGTGACTGCTGCAAGTGCTGAATTTGAAACACGTTGTGCAGGGCTGTGTATGTGGCCATTCCTGTTTGTGTAGCCGGTGTCATACTCATCACACAGCCGTCCTTTCTGGGGAAAGTCTCAGAGCACCGCAGCATGCTTGGCGTGACACTTGCTGTTGGACAGGTGACTGGTCCTCTGCATCTCCAGCAGCTGCTGTTCTTCCACACAAGTCGAACCAAATGTTAAAGCAGCCTTTTAGTTGCGGTCCATCCTGTGCTGAGCTGTGGTCGGTCTGATCCCTGTCGGAAGAATTGCGCTTGTGTATTCATGCACACCTCAAACGCATCCATGCGCACCCCAAATGCGTCCGCGCACACTTCATATGTGTCCACGCACCTCAAGTGCATTCATGCACACCTCAAATGCATTCATGCACATTTCAAATGTACCCATGTGTAAATTGTCAAATGTGTCCATGCACACATTGAATGCATCTATGCACATCCCCAAGACCCGCATCATCACCGCAACATTACTGCATTATCACTGCCATGTACACTTCATTGCTGCTTGCAAGCTGTCCATCCCAAAGTGCTTACACAACATGTGTCTTCCTGCAGGCTTGCTTCTCAGCGTGCGCCAAAATGTGTGTCAGGGAGCTGCGCAAGACAGATACAGCCAACGTGTCTGTCTTCTACCTGTCTCTCTGCTCCACAATTGGGGCCACGATAGGGCTGGGGGCAAGTATGCTGTGGGGCTCAGGGCAGGGCTTGATGATGCCCCATGCCTGGGATTGGGCCTTGTTTGCTGGCATAGGTAACAGCCGCAATTTGCTTGGCAGCACAGAATGCTTTGACATGCTCTTACTTTCAGTAAAGCTAGAATTTTGATCCTCTCAGCTGAGCATAAATTGTACCAGGCACACGTGCTTCTGCTTCTGTATAGCATCATTGATTCAGCTGTAGCAAGATGTCTGTATGCCTGTACCTGCGCCCTATAGCGCCTGTGATGCAAGCTTCCTTGCTTCCTTGTCAGATATCTACGAGTCATCATTGCTGATTGTCCAGCTCAGCGTTTCCAAGCAGCAGCCAGCGTTTCAGTCAAGAAGATGGCACTTGCGTGGACACAAGCTGATATCAAAGCAGCTTTGTCACACTCTCATCCTGCAAGAGTCTAATGCAGTCAGCAATGTCATTGTAGGGACACATACAGTCAGCAACACTATGGCAGGGACAGATCAGGAAGATGCATTTTGAGGCCGGTTTGTGCTTGTGATGCAGGGCTTGCTGGCTATGGGACACAGATTTGCATGACGTATGCACTGAAATACACCAAAGCAGCGCCAGCTATAGCCATGTCATACCTGTCAGTGGTGTGGGGATTGCTTGGCGGCTACTTCTTCTTCCATGAGGTTCCCAATACCTTGTCCATCTGTGGAGCAGTCTTGATTTGCAGCTGCACATTCATGTTGGGTGTTTTCACAAGGAAGAAGGACCCAACAGTTTCAACACAGTCTGTAGAAGCTGACCCAGCAGCTGCAGAGAGAGAAGAGATTCAATCACTGTTGGGTCACTCACCAAGAATGGATCATAAGGAAGGGAATGGCCACATAGAAGATGGCACTATACAGAATGGCAGGCATGAGAGTGTTTAGAGCGTCAGTCCCTCCTTGAGGGTTTGTGTAGAAACGCAAGAGCAGATGCAATTGCAATGGATGTATTCTTTTGTTATGGCAGCTGCATGACATACTTGGTTTCTTGCTGTCCGCAGCTGATTCTCCAGAGAAAAGTTTCATAGAAGCATTTGGAAATGTCAACTTATTACAGCCCATTTGTGCTGTGGGAAAGAGTGTGAGTAGAATGTCAGGTTGGTCAGTGTCTGTTTGCGTCAGTGATGCTGTACAATGTTTTTTGTCTGTCTGAGAGAAAATGATTCACGGAAAACATCCTTATGGTGTCCTGCTGGTGATAAGTACAGCGCTTCAATGCAAGCTTTATTCGTGGATCCTGGTGGAGGCATCCTGATGAATTTCTAAACACCGTAAATGGCGGTTCCAGAGACCCGAATTCCAGCAATTTCACGCTGCCAATGTTTGCGTGTGTACAGCATCAGCTCGTGAGCTAGCTGCAATCTTGGTAACAAATGAATGACGGCGTCGTGTCCGTGCATGCTGCATATACAGCATGAACGACAGGCCTTTGAAAGCAGATACATCCGTTGCAGGGGGATAGCATAGGTGCACAGCATCTATGCCACTTTTACTTGGCAGCTTATGTCTGCGCAGTTGATCGTCGCCATGAGCTTGTGCTGGTTGTAAAGCTGGTGCATAGGCATGCAATATGACTGGTGTTCAGGACTCAGCAGACACCGGCCGATGCGTGGTGCATGTTGATGTAGACGCTTTCTACGCGCAATGCGAGGAGATCCGTAATCCAGCTCTCCGAGAACGACCTCTGGGTGAGCTTGCGAAACAGGCAACAAGCAAACCTGGGTGTGCTTATTGCGCGTAGGGCGCATGTTGACCTCGTCCTTCCTGAATTCCTAGGCATTACCCAAAAATACCTGTTGGTCACCTCAAACTACCCAGCCAGGCGTTGTGGCGTCACCAAGCTTATGGGGATCACTGAGGCTCAACAAAAGTGTCCTGACCTAGTACTTGTCAGTGGTGAAGACCTTACACCTTACAGGCAACCTCTCGCCTTGTCTGTCTCCCATCAAGCTGCTGCACTCCATGTCTCTTTGCTGCCAGACCCCTGGTCAGAAACAAAGAGCAGTTATGCATGTTTGCAGGCAGGCCAGTAAACGAATACTGGCAGTCTTGCAGAGGTTTGGCGTCTGTGAACGTGGTGGCATGGATGAGATGCTGGTTGATGTCACTGCTGAGGCTCACAACAGAGCCTTGCAAGGCTCTGTTGCTGCTCAGTGGGCTGCCCATGTACACAGCAACAAGGTATATGTTCAGGTCACCATGCATCATACATGAACACTCGAGCAATCTTGCTGTGCTGAATATCATCTTGAGACTTGTCTCATGTTGACATGAGACAAGTGTGTCAAGGTCCTCTAGGCCCCAAAAGATGTGATTGACCACGTGTAGACATGCACCTCTTCCTATGCATCTGTCCTTGGGCTTGTAAGCATGGGATCAATTCCTGCTGCAGCACATGCTGCCAGGTTGCAAGCTTTCCCTGAACAAGCGTAATCATATTGGATACATCAAGCATCCTGTCACACAGGCCGCACTGATTCAAGGAAACAAGCATTCTGCACTGGTCCGAGACAACATGCATTCTGCAACACAGGTTGCTTTGGTCCAAGACAACAAGCACCGTCCCATGGACCTTCGAGCCCTTGCCCTGAGAGGGGCCATCACCTCAGTGACTGCAGCCGGACCTGAGCCACCCATAGAACAAGTGTGGCAGCCTTCAGGGCAAGCCTGGGAGCCCCTGCTGATGGCAGGATGTGTGATTGCCCAAGAAATGCGTGCTGCCTTGAAGGTGCAGTCAGATCTTGCAGCCTCGTAATGACATATTATGGCTCTTAATTTTGGGTGGTGCCATGAGACACATAGCACCAGAGCTTCTGCTTGGTCTTCTGTGCACAGTGCCTTGCTGAAACAATTTTGCCCCTCCTTTTATGTGTCCACTGCACTGCATTTTGTGTCAGCACAAAAATGGGCACAGTAGACTTGACAGCCCTTGACAACGAATGGAGGCATCAACACCTGACAAAGCATGTTGCCTATGTGCTAAGTACGTCTTGACGAGTGCTGCAGGCATATTGCTTCGACTCATTTGCACCTGGCCAAAGCAGCAGGCTGCAGCTGGTGTTGGCAGGTTGCTTAGCTAGCCTCTAGCCTATGATAGTAATGGAACTAGACTGTGCATCCTAGGCTCTGGCTTGGAGACCTCATTGAGTGAGTGTACTTCGCCATTGCTGTGGGAGTAGTGCACATACAAACAAATATAAGTACAAACTGGTGTGGACATGTAACTGACATACAACTTCTGGATTTTGATTTTAGAGCAAAACATATGATGTATTGATGAAATTGGACATAAACACAGGTAATTGTGACAGATCATGCAAAAGTATAATCATCGGTCGCAGGCAGAGGTGGGGTTCAGGTGCTCGGCAGGCATTTCCAGCAATCGCATGCTGGCTAAGCTAGTCTCCGGCCTGCACAAGCCAGACGACCAGACCGTGCTGCTGCCTCCTGATGCCTCAGCCTTTGTGGCCCCACTTCCCATACGTGCTCTCCCAGGTCTGCTGTCACTCTTCCATATCACTCAATCAAGCAACGTTTTCTGTCTTTGGGACTCATCAGGGGAGTCAACAGACAATGTCTGAGACTTCTAAAGAGTTTGAATGAACAAGTCATGCAACATTGCTCCAAGAAGGCCAAAAGATATGCAACAGAAGAAGATGTTGGCATCGCTTGCTGTTCATGCTTCCCTCCCTTGCGGATATTTTTTCTGAGCTGTTGTTTAGTAAGCAGCAGGGCCTTGTGTTGTTCAAACACAGCATGTGCACCATCAAGTGCCGTACAAGGGCATGAAGTGCATGCTGGCTGCATGTGTCAGCACATGCTGAAAGTGCTGTCAAGCTAGCCATAGTTTGTTGGGCGGCTGCACTGAGCAGATCACGAGGCTCTAAGCATATTCTCACTCTGTCCAAAGCTGGGTGGTGTAATGACATGATAGATGCTGACCATGCTGCAGCTTACTGGTACTTCAAGCCTGAGTTCAAAGCAACCCCTGCACAAAACCCATTGACGCAACATGTGGGGCATTGTCTTGGCTGATGCCATGTGCTGTCACCAGCTTGACATTATTGTTTTAGGGCTTAGGATTTATTTTGGATAAAACTAGCCAGATGGGGCAGAGCAAATCTGTGTTGGCTTGCTGAGTGCAATCAGCTTTATAATGATGACACAACACGTTTGCAAGTAGCAGTGATGGCGCTTGCGGCAGAAGCTGACACTGGAGTGGCACTCGAGCGCAAACCATACAGGCCAGACAAAAGAGACCTGGCGTGAAAGGCAAAAGGGCAAAGAACATGTCAAACGCATGAAAAGGTGTCACAAATTGATGCTGCAGGTGTGGGTTACAAAATGGGCAACGAGCTAACCCACATGGACATCAAGACAGCCGCTGACCTAAGGCGCATTAGTCAGGACAACGCAGAAGTTTGGGGAGCGCATCGGCGCGTTCCTGTATTTGGCATGCAGGGGTCAAGTCAGCTTCCCTGTCACCATGTTGGACTTCACTTGCTTGTTGAATGATAGCTATAACATCACACATGATGACAATGATTTTCATAACATTACGTGCATTATCAATAGTATTTCTACACTTGCTGACTGCAGTTCAGCCAGGGCACACCTGCCTGTGTCCCCAACACACCATCAGCTGTCTTTGCTTGTACCTCTGTGTGCTGAAACCAACACAATTTTGCGGCAGTCAGTGTGCTTGCAATTGCCTTACACAGAACTGCATTTGCGCACGCATGGTCCATGTTCATACACCTAGCAGGTATCTAGCAGCGGCTAGCACACCTGTTGTTATTATCATCATCATCATCATCTTTGTTATCATCATTGTCATCCAAATCTTGCTATTTGTTTGTTGTTGTCATTTTCACTCTTACTATTATGCAGGACCCTTCTCCAGTGCAAGACAAGGGTCCACCCAAGTCCATCACTGTAGAGGACTCTTTCAAGGACTGCTCGTCCCTGCATGCTGCTGAACATGTCATCAAGGTGCTGGCTCCTGACCTGCTGGCACGCATGGCCGAAGACTACCAGGTATGCCGCTGGTACTGCCGTTTTCAGCATGCAGATGGTGCCAAACACAGTTTGGTCAACTTGCCAGCACTAATCAGGTCATGTGCGTTGCCAGTGTTTGCGCTGTTTGACCTCAGAATCCCTGCAGCTTTGTGTGACAACAGCTGTTGTATAATCTGCTCTGGCACATAAGTCTTCCATTTGCCAAATGCCATTGCACATTGCACCAACAACGTTGCGTCTTTGCATAGTTGCACTGGCGTCATGTATGGCATACATGGATGGTGCATTCACAGGAAAAGCTGTGATATACGCTTGGCATAGAGCTGGGGAATATGTGGTGTATCCCCGGTTTTGTCGTTTCGGAAGTGTTCTATGCCACATCAGGTAGGAATTGGAGTTAACACTGCATGTAGAGTAGGATACATGCATATAAAAAACAGCATACGTATGCAATGTGAGGCCGCAATGTTGTGTTTATTCACAGGAGACTGGAAGGCATGCAAGCACGCTCACCCTCAAATGGCGGCATAGGGGGTCCGGCTGGGGCAGGTCCTCTTCTTCCTGCCCCATGCCAACTCCCCTGCTTAATCCCCAGCTGGATAACCCATCCCAAGTCAGCCTGCTGGGGACGACACTGATGAATCTGCTGAAGAAAAACATCTCAGAGCCATTTCAGCTGACTCTGCTCAATGTTGGCGTGACCAACTTTGTAGGGGCAAAAGGGGCGTCTGCTGGTGGGTGGTTCATTTCTGCTACCCATTCATTGTTCTTTACACACAAATCATGTGCATCATCTCCCATCGTCTGCCTCTCTTTTGCCCTGCCCCTGTTTACATTACTCCCTTCCATCTTCTTCTTCTTCTCCTCCACTTTCCTGTCTCACATCTCCCTCGCTATTTTTGTGCTCGTTCACATGGCACACCCGCGCTGTTTGGCTCACCCCTGCTCCATCCCTTCTTCTTCCCTCCGGCGTACTGCCCCACCACGCTGATCCCATACATCCTTCTTTCAGCATTGCCTGAGCGCCACTGCTGGTTGGGTCCAGCGACATGCACCATCAACCATGCTTTTGCCAGCCCTTGCAGGTTGACCTGGCTGTTGCTTGCATCGGTCATGCCTCTTGCCATCACCATCCATCAAGTTAAGTGACTGCTCCACCGAAGAGTGCGCATCAGCTGGAGACACACACTCTTCACAGCTGGTTGCAGTGCATGGAACCTGCGTATGTCAGCGCCATTTCACATCACACCTGGCGTTTTTGCAGGCGGCAAGGCTGGCTGGAGTCCTGCCTTTGCCAAGCTGCTGGGACCACAGACCAAGAAGCAGAAGTTGGACAGTCCCGCTGCAGCCTCCCTGCCTCTCAACGGTGAGATGCATACATTTTTCATTTTTGGTGTTTTGCAGCAAACAACAATTGCTGTTGCTTATTGCTGATGCGCTATACACGGCTCAGTGCTGATCAGACTAATCATGTTCAGCTACATGCCAAATCTGACGCCTTTCATGTGACTGTGTGCTACAAGCTAGAATGGTTTGGTTTAGCCATATGCCAAGTCAGTCATTGGGCGTGAGTCCGAAAAGGGGGTGTGCCTGCTGAAAATGCATATTGCGGAGTTGTGACAATATGTCCAAGGCACATGTGTTTTGCATGCCACTCGATATCTGTATGTCTTGGACTGCTCCTAATCTGTTGGGATTCCTGCTCGCTGCCTGAAATCAAGTTTTGGTATTGCTCATTACTTACATGTGGGCACAGGTTGCATTTCGCTGTGTGTCCAGACCAGCAAATTTGGTGACTCACTTCTGGCTTGCCAACCTAAAGGGTTACAGGGTTTAGGCTGCATACACTGTGTACATGCTGCACAAAAAACTGAGGCAAAGTGAAACACAACTCATTGTCTGTTAGCTGCTGCAAACCAGGCAGCATGTACATACAGTCAAGATGTAAATGGTGTGCCATGTGTTATAAATGATGCTTCAGTTCCCGTCATCAGGATTTCACGAGTCCTGCTTGTGTTTCAGGTTCTCAGGACAGTCAGTCAGCAGCATTGAAGTCTCTGAACCAAAGGCGCAACTATGGGGCTCAGCCAGTAGCTGCCTGCATCAGCAAGAGCATTGAAAGGGCTCTCAGGGAGGAGGGCAGAGGGCAACCCTCAGCATGCATGCCATCTGACCAGCTGGATGCTCTGGACTGGCAGCAAGAAGAAGAAGACTGGTTTCATGGGGAGCCTGAAGAAGAGGGTGCATGGGTGGTTCACGGCGCAGGCAATAAATCCAAGGCAGCTGCAAGCAGTGCCTTTCAGCAAGTCAACTTACGTGCGCCACAGCAGACATCATCGCTGCCAGGCCCATGGCCACCTGAAGCTGTGCAATGTCAGCAGCAAGATCCCCACCTCAATGTAGTCAATGGCCAGCAGCAGCCTGCACAGTTATCACATGTGCATCACCGCCATCACCACCAACAGCAGCAGCAACAGTTGCAGCAGCAGCAGCAGCAGCCGGCAGGCAACTTGCATGTTCAGCAGCTTGGTGAGCAGCAACAGCAGTGGCAGCAGCAGCCACAGCTTCCTCACCACCAGCAGCAGATACAGCAGCCAAGGTTACTCACCAGCTCAGCTGCAACTGAGCAGCCTGCCCAGCAGCGGCAGCAGCAAGTCTCTGCTGTGCTACCTTCAGAGTTCCAGAGTGCATCTGCAATGGTGCTTCATCGGCATCACAGGCCACCAGATGAGCTGAATCCAAGCTTGATGCGACAAAGCTGCAGAGTTGCCTCAGAAATGGAAGCCGGCAGCTGCCAGTCAGTGCCTGCAGTTGAAGGCAACAGCAGACAGCTTGCAGGGCAGGCACTGCATCAGCTCCAGCATCAGCGTCAGCAACAGCCCCAGGTCTCGCATGGTCAGACACCAATCACAGCTCCAGCCACGCGTGGTGTAAGGCTGCTCCCAGCTGAAGGCGCTGGGAAGGCACTGGGCCGCAGCTGCACAGATTCCAATCAACACAATGAGCTGCGTGCACATCAGAGTGGGCTGGGACAGATGCAGATGTCTGAGCAGATAGCAGGCATGAAAGCTCCGTCATTTGCCGAGGATTACCATCAGCTTGGGGCATGCACACAGTCCGGTAATAGTGATGCTGTGAGAGATGCGGTCCTGCAGGTAGACGGCACTGAACTGTCTGACTTCAAGCTTGCTATGCGCTTGCAAGAGCAGGAGCATGCTATGCAGCGGCAGCACAGCCGACCTGTGCTGACTGGTCTTCTGAGAGCGAAACAGAAACCACGGCAAGCTAGTGGTACCTTGCATGCTTTCTTCAAGAAAGCATGATACGTCATTGAATGAACATGTAGACCTGTCGCTGGCACTTTGCCCTGGTGCCCGCAGAACGTCGATGCAACCACACATATAGCTAGAAAATTTGAAGATTTAATTGTACTAACGTGCTTTGTGTAGAATAGGTATATGAATAGGAGCCACAATGTAAACGAGTCCTGCAACGCAAAGCGGATGTGTAGGCTCGATGTTGGCTGGTCAATTTTGCAGTAGCTTAGTAAGTGACAAAATTACAAATTAGCAGCTGTCGCTCCCGCCAGTGCAGTGGAGCTGGGTCAAATCTGAGTCTGCAACGAAGAGGTTGACCGGAACAGGACAGCGGCGAACACTTGTGTTGTCGGTGCACGGTTGTCTGTCCACCCGCGCCGTTGGTCGCCCGAAGCTATCACGGACGAATCTGCTCATACCCCAGCCACAGATCGAAGACAACCATGTCTGCAGCAAAGAAGTTGGAAGCGGAGGCTCGCGTGAAGGCTCTGTATTACATCATGCAGTCAGCAGAGGCAAGGCACTGCATCTGCACGTTTCTATAAGCAGATGACTTCCTCACTGCGAGCTCTGCAGGCTCGGAGGCAGTACTGGCGATTGAGCACGTTTCTCCTGATACAGAACAAGCTGGGAGGAGGCGAAGGCATTGAGGGCTTGTACGGGTCTCTCACACGTACAGGCATGCAGAAGGTGCTTCACAGCTTGACCAAGAGCTGCGGACTAGATCAGACAAGCAGGCTTGTGGACATTGGAGCAGGTCTAGGCAGGTCAGAACTCTTTTGCACTGCTGTATGCACCAGTGCTGTGTCAATCCATTTTGTAAATACAGCCCTGCTTGAGCTTGCTGCATCCTGTGAGCCAGTAATGCCAGTGTCACTGCCCTTGAGGCAGTCCTTACTTGTCCCAAATATTTTTTTCAAAAACCTGGCATGCGTTTGTCTGCCCATGTGTACTGACAACCACTGCTGAAAAGGTGTTGCAATGGCGTGTATAATGCACTTGAACATGCGAAAACTCAATGGTGCAAGCACGTGCTGCATCTCTATAGTACCATGTTGTATGTGCCACTCAGGAAATGTAACTGGCTGGCAGTTTGTCTGCAAGGAAGCTTTCACATCACCGTGGCCACATGTGCCTTTGCGTCAAGCTGCAATACACACCAAGAGACAATATACATATACCAGGCAGTGCATGTCCCTTGCAGCTTGGTGTGTACAAACCCTTAAGGCATCATGCGTACACAAGGGCTGGAGCCAGACCTGTGCACACCTTTGCATCAACACTGCTCCTGTAGACAAATATAGCGAGAAGATCAGGCCTGACCCGAAAGTCACTTGGCACACCCTGCGTGCTCAAATCAGCTTGACAGTGAGCTCAGATCTGCACAGTTGACCTGGATCAACAGTGCCTAGGTGCAACTGAGCGGTTACATCCTGCCTTCTGATGCCTGACACAAATCCGGTGTGGCTGCTTGTGCAGGCCGCTGCTGCATGCTTTGATCAGCCCTGGGGTAGCCTCTGGCTTTGGTATAGAGATTGACCAGATCAAATGCAGCAAAGCAGATGCTTTCTTACGGCAGTCTGCCGCTGCTCTATTCTCACGAGGCCTTGCCGGCAAGGATCTGGCTGTGCCTGAAGTCCAATGCTCTGCCATAGAAAAGGTGAGATTCTGCTTTGTGGCTGGATTTGCAGCTTGTTTGTGCTTGAGGTGAACTTTGGCCGATGATTTCCTTGTTGCTGTATTGCACACTACTCCCCAATCAAGCATGCTCTCTGTCCCTTGACTCAAGTGCATGCTGATCGTTTCACAAGGAGAAGAATGCCAAGATGGGGACAGCAAGATGTGTGTGATGTCTCAACCAGGGACAGGCCATGTCTCATGCACCCTTTGGTCCAGCAGCTGCCCTTGGCAGCAGCATCCTTCCCTACTCACACTCCCTTTCCTTCTGCCATGCCCATCCTCACCCCCTGTGTCATTCCCCTTGTCAACCCCAGCCCTGGGGGGGCAAGACACCCTTTAGATGCTTCGGTTTTTAGCCTAAATCCAGCAACCCATGCCTAGTCCTTCTGCGCGAGAGTTCACATTTGGGCAAACACGCTCCTTGCTGCCTTGCATCAGTGTGTTCTTGGTGTTGCAGATCTAAAGCCTAGACCCACAAAACCCTTGTTTGCTCTTTCTAGAGAATATTGTTCCAGCTGGCAGCGTAGTCATTGCTGCCTGTTCTCTGCCTAGGCACAGTATCCTATCATTGCATGTCTCTCCAAGGAGGCCATCTCTCACCAAAGAGACCAGCTCTCACCAAAGAGACCAGCTTTCACCACAGCCTTGTCCTTTGCTGCAGATCAGTAGCTTGGACCCAACAAGTCATGTTGGAAAGCTGACCCATTGCCGCCCACCTGCTGTTGTAGCGCAATGTCAAGTGATTGCTTTGTGTCTGACCCAGTCCTTGTCTCTTGCTGCAGATCAGGAGCCTGGACCCAGCAACGCATGCCTACTCCTTCTGGGAGGGAGTACCCATTGATGCCAAGTGTGCCTTCGGCTGCCTGTTTGCTGCATCCAAGACCCTCAAGGTAGTCAACTCAGACTGCTTCTGCAGCTAAACCATGTAATGTGCATTCTTGCCAGCTGACCCACATGGGTGAAGTCAATGTTCAATGATTGCACGGCCAGACTCCTCAGGCTGAAATTCCTTACGAGGGTCTCATGCATGTTGTGTGTGCAAATCTGCCAAGAGCAGCATTCAGTAAAACAGCTTGCGCCTGAGCGAGTGGCAGTCATCCCCTCGGATTGCCCTCATCTTCACGCACCAACATATCTGACACGCCATTGATCTGGTTGATGCAAGCTGTCTTGCAGGATCCTTGGGCAGACCTGCAAGGTTGTACATGACTCCCTTACCGGCATTTAGCTAATGGTAGTTGAGTTTGATGGATGTTGCAGGCACCTGCAATTGTGTAGAGGGCAATGAGACATACAGAACTGGCAGCGGTGCTGGTCTGTGGCCAGAGTCTGCCATCTTCCTGAAGGTTTCCATATACAGCCTTGATCCAGTATATGCCTACAGGCAGATGGAAATGCAACAGGCAAAAACGGGAGAAATAGAGGAAAACCCAGCCTGGCTCTGAATGAATTACCATGTACTAAACCTTGATTCAGCATGTGTACACAGGCAGATGGCAATGACACAGGCAAGGCTGGGAGAAGTAGAGAAAGAGCCAGCCTTGGCTGAATCCCTTTCTTCTGTTCCATCATCATGTCATACAGCCCTTGATCCAGCCTGAGTGAACATTCATCGTCAGGCTGCCTGCCAGGCGTATAACTTGTAGCTGCTTTGCCTGTCTCCAAGTCAAGCAGGTCCCCACTCTCATAACTGCTGCCAACTCGCCCTGCCTGTCCAGCAAGTGACTGAAAAGATCCTTGCATGCTCCCGTGCCAAATGCAGCTCTTGCCTTCACAAACGCTGTTTGACTAACATCTCATGGCGTCTTGTCTTCAAAAGATGGGGTACACTCTGTGTACATGTACACGTATATATATGTGTGTATACATATACACATATATACATGTATATGCTTATGTGTGTGTGTGTATTTACATGTATGTTTATATACATGTATTTATATGTACACATGTATATTTATATACATGTATCTATATGTACACATGTCTTCAGGGTTGTGCCCCATGGGGCTGCCATACACACATGCTGCTGAGCTGCTATGCAAACCGCAACTAAGTATCATGTGACAAGGCATTTACTTCTGAGCTGGACTGATCAAGCAGTGATTCTACATGTGATACTGCATGGGATCCTGCACACATCTTTGGCGAGCAGTCAGTGCTGTGATGTGATGTGCTCAATGAGGACTGCGACATGTTATGTTTGTAGCCAGAGTCATCATGAGGTCAGCCAAACAGCTGCAATATAGAGGCCTGCAGTTTGCTTAAGCTGGCTGAATGATAGTAAATTGATTCCTGAACTGATGCCTACCAAAAGTACAGCAGTATCATTTGACTCTGCGTTGGCAGCCAAGCCGGGAGAGTGTACCAGCAATATCATATGCGGTGTTGAATTGCAGGCAGTGGCAGGAGCTTCACAGCGTATGTCTTTTCAAAAGCTGACCAGGAACAGCGTGCCCAGCAGGCCGTACTGGCGGAAGCCTCAGCAGCTCAGCTGGCATCGCCTCTGCTGCTCAGTGCTCAGAGAGGCATTGTTGAGTCGCCCAGCCCAATCCCCACCCCTGACGGAGCCACAGCATCCAGATCCCGCGCTGAGTCAGACTGCACAGTCAGCGTGTATTTTAGTAATGCTGCCGAAGAAGAAGACGCAAAGAATGCAAGCAAGGCGATGACTCAGCGCATGGCACGGCATGGTACAGACAAGTTCAACATAGTTGAGTGCGTTGTTGCTGAGGGCGTAGGGGCCGAGCACAGTGCAGCTGAGTGCCAAAGTGATGCTGAGTGTATGGCAGAGGTAGAGTCAGAGTGCCAAGGCATGCTGAGGTGCCAACCTGCTGAAAGCAACGGTATGCACTTGATGCTTATGTTCTGATCACACATCACCGGCTGCGCTGTCAAATTGCAGCTGTTGTGTGCTGTTGGCGCCCTTTTAGTATGTCGCAAAAGCTACTGTATGCTGATAGGATTTTTCGTACTGAGACAGTTGCCAAGGACTGGGCAAAAGAACTGATCACTTGCATGCTAGTACAATCATACATTGGTGCTGCCAAGAGCTTACAATTGCAGATGTGGCTCACATAACGAGCATTTGAGCACTCTGATGTTCTGCAAATGTACCACAAATCAGTGCATCCTTGATGACATGCTCCTAGCAAGGCAACATCCTGTGTTAGTTGGCATAGTAACACTGTTGAAATTGTAGTCTCATCCTGACAATTGTGAATGTGCGAAGCACATCAAGGAACATGCTTGTGATGCGTATGCTGCTTATGATGCTCATGCACAACTGATGGCTGAGGAGCAAATGACATTCATATCTCGGATGTGCCTGAAAGGCAGCCTGTGAAACATGTGATGTGCTTGTTGCAGCATGTGAAGAAGTGGAGCATGCAAGGGCCAGCAGCAAGTCAGTAAGGCCTGTGAGCAAGAGCAGTCAGACTCATGCTCAGCCTCACATTCAAGTTGCTCGCAGAAGTCAGCGGCAGCAGCAGCAGCGTCAGCTCAAAGACAAACAGCTGCAGGCAGAAAAGCTGCACACAGCCAGAATCAAGGCCAGAGCCAAAACCCCAGCTGCTGTTACTACCCCAAGCAGCATTCGCAGCAGCTCCAAGGCGGTCTCATGCACTGGGGTGTCATGCAGCAAGGGCAGTGTATGTGTGCCTGGAACAGCAGGGAAGTTTCCCAGTGAGAACGCGCTGGAGAGGGAAGCCTCAAAGACCAGCATTGCAAAGGAATCAATGGGCATTAGTGCGTCAAGCAGGAAGGGCAAAGGCAGTCCTAGTGCTGGGGTCAAAAAGCAGACTTCCCCAGTTGGCAAGGGCCCAGGTGTGAGTCTAGGACTTGGGGGTCGCTTCCAGCTGAGGGTGAGGAAGAATGCGGAACAGTTGCATGCCAAGGGCGACCTGAATGGCAAATTTGCCCAGGCGGCCCCAAACAGGGGCCTGGGTGATCTTGCAAAACACATGGCAGCATCACATGCCAGTGCTTAGAGGTCTATACGTGGACCACATTGTTTTCCATTAAAGTTTTGAGTTGTGTGTGGTAGACAAACTGCGCAAAGTTTGTGCCACTTGATAGGCCTGCATTTAGAGGCTGCACCATCCAGATGGCAGTTGGCATAGTCCTCTCAGTCAGTGCATCATGGCTGCTACAAATGTCTGTCAGCACATGGACATACAATGCTTGTAATTCACTGATTACAGCTGCTGGTGTTTGGAATTTTGCATTCCAGTGCTACCACTGGTCCATTGAAGGACAAACCTGATGTCACAGTGTGGGCAGCCTGTAAGGCTTATGCACGAAGCTTCTCGGAGGCAAGATACAAATGGCATGTATTGTACACATGAAGCATGATGTCAACATCTAACAACTAGTAAGTGCTATTTGCGGCTAGCTCTGTAAGCCTGACTTGCTTGGACAAGACTGGGAACTGAGACAGGCACACTGACACCCATTGTGCTGGTCAATGCTGCCTTCAACAAGTACCCTGAAGCACCACTGCCTTTGACACCTTTTGGCCGAGCATCAAGAAGTGCTGAACACAGCGCGCCAACATTGCTTAGTAGCTTGTCAGGGCTGAAGCTCACTTTGCCACAACCGGCATGCAAGACAGCTCCTTTGTCAGCCCTAAACTCCACTTTGCCTGTTTTGAGCAGCCTAATGGCCTCTTTGATGTCTGTGGAAAGGGTGCCAAGCTTTGGGTTGGGCATTAAACCTCTTGGTCCAAGGATCCTTGCAATCTTGCTCAGCTTTGGCATCATGGCAGGCACAGCCACAGCTTTATCAAAGTCTAAACTGCTGCTGCCAGATTCTTGTATTTGCTGCACCAGCTCCTCTCCTCCAACAACATCAGCGCCTGCACATGACAGTTGCATGATGCCCTGCTTACACTGTGAAAATCAGCATCTGCCAATTTTGGCATAGACCAGATTCGATGTTATGACAGGTGCAGCGTCTCATTGTGTAGGCTTTTTGTAACAGCGCAAAAGCTGGCTGAGACATGCATACATTGCAGCATGCATTGTGCTTAGGTCAGGCTACCCACTCGTTTCATGGCCAGTTTCCTTGGGGCTGTGACCAGCAGACCAGCCCCAACGGAAATAGAGATACATTACAGCTAGATGCACAATGTCTCACCAGCTGCAGTTGCTGCGATGGCATCCTCTCCCTCTGCAAAAGCAGCAACTCGCAAGGACTTGCCAGTGCCATGAGGCAACATAGCTGTGCCACGAACTGCTTGATCGCCCCTTTTCGGATTGGTCCCGAGGTTGATCGCAATCTCTATTGTCTCATCAAACTTGGCCCTGGCATTTGCCTGCGAACCAAAGCCGTATTTCTACCCTTTGAATTCTGCCTGCTTGACTATGCTGTACAAAACAGCGCTGCCCTGTGCACAGTGTCACCTTTACTTCATCTATTGCCTGCTGAATAGCAACAGGCTGCCGTATGATCCGAGTCTGCTCTGATGATCCAACCTGAGGCACAAATCGAGGCAGGGGAGCGTCAATGTCTAGTCTAGGTCCTGCTGTGGGGTCAAATCTGAGACTTTGCGCCGCTGTCGAAGCACATTGTGTGATTGTGTAGGTCGACGGCTGCTGACTTGGGTTAAACGTATGCTCAGATTGATGAGCTGCAACCTGCCACAGGTCATATGCTTAGGCAGTGATGTGAATGGCAGCCTGTCAGAAAAGTGAGCGACAACACGTCTTTTTTCAGACCAGCCAAATGCTGGTTTTACTGTACCTACCGCATTGCTGCCCTGAACATGCCGCAAACGCGCACAGACTTTTTGACTTTGCACCACAACATGTCTTCCGAGCATGCTTTTTCGACAAAGCAACCTCCGGGCGGCGGTTCAGAGTACGTTCGCAACGACGTAGAAACACTCGTTGCTGCCTAAGTCTGAGAAGTCAATAGGTATGTACTGTAAATGGTGTTGCGGTCAACGACCTTCTTCTTTGAACGGCAGCAGCATGCAGCGCATGCAACCTGAACAGGATGTCAGAACGACCTACGTTGAAGTTGCTTTTTGATATACATTTCTTTCAGGGAACTACATGGTTTTGCATGACACATAACAGCCTGAACGAAATTAACTGTTGGTTGCAACAGAGTCAACAGGCACTCCTGATTCATTTATGGCAGAAGAGCAGCAATGGCATACTCATACAACCAGCAATTGCACTAGGCAGAAATGCCAAAGGGCAGCCTAGATGCTCATGATTTGTTTTCCATCTTGACCTAGCATTTTCAATGTACACATATGAGAATCAGTCCAAGGAAGAGTTCACACTGATTCATTGCTGCTAGCCAAAGGCTAGCTGGCAACAACTGACAAAGCAGCACAGAACAAACAGAATGGGAAACAACTGACAAGGTCAACAGCCAACAAAATGGATAAATCATGCCGCAACTACTCAGTGAGGTCCAGCACATCAGATACAAGGTCGACAGGCTTGACCACCTTGGCCACTTCATGGTACTTTGCGTTGCAGTATTTCTTGTACACCGCCACCAAGGTATTCTTCTCAGCCTTCTTGTGCAGATTGGTCAGAGCCAAGGCGCAAGGCCTGATGCTAGTCTCATCAAATCCAGAGTGCTTGCGCAGAGCATATGGGTATGCTTGAGACTTCTGGAAAGCTTTGTTGGCAACATACACTGCAGCTGCTGCTGTCATGGAGTGTGAGTACTTTAGCATTGAGTACTCTGGCATGGACAGCTCCACTAGGTAGGTAGCGTATGTGCAGACCTCCTTGTTGTTACTGACATCAGCAGCCTTCAGGAAGCGTGACAGAAAGTTGAAGGGGGTGGGGACTGTGAGGTTGAAGCGCAGAGTGTTGAGCATGACCTTCTCCATGTTCAGGATCTGCTCACGGGTGTAGGCCTTGTCACTGATGTAGACAAAATCTCTGACTTCAGGCGCCCAGATCTCCTCGTACTTGGAGGCAATCAACATTGCAGTGACACCAACCTGCAGACAGTGACAGCTATCTTAGTTCAAGGCTTGTACACTTACCGCAAGCATAGTTGGAATTATAGTCAGAAACACTCAGTCTGAGCTGAATCTGAAGCAGCAACAAAGTACACCTAGAGGGCTCACGCAATGGCAATGAAGCACATGAGAGGTTGCAGTGACTGAAAGCAGAAGTGCATACCAGCTGCAGATTCTTCCGTGTCATCGGCTTCTGCTCCAGAAAGCGGTCAATGACATTCATGGTCAGAAACAATGTCTCTGGCATGAGCTGCATAGGCAAATGAGGTTTGTCAGTTCATAGCAGCATATGTAGCGGCAGAAGGATTGTCATTGTATCAGCAGAATCAACACTAGCCACAGATTTGGTGTCATTGCTGGACCAGAAGCTGACCTTGAACTTGAGGTGCACCTCCACCAGCCAGTCAACAAGGATGGCCCTCATCTTGTCATTGATGTCCACCTACAGAGACAAGCACAACAGAGATACTCAGTGTTTGAGCTTGAAAGCACTGCATGTCCATTCTTTGCTGATGGAGGGCCCATGTTAGTTGACATTTGACAACACACCTGTCTGCTCATGTAGTCAGGAGCAACTCGGTACAAAGGCTCAATCCTCCTGTAGTAGGTGATGATATCACCAACATAGTCTGATGCAGCCAAGGGGTCAGACTTGTCATCCTTGTCAATGTCAGGGATAGGGGATATAGGAGCTGCTTGTTTGCGCTCTACCACAGCTGATTCACTGCGGCTCTGCAGAAGTGAGCTCATGCTGCTGCCAGCACGCCTCTTTGACTCCTTTGCTGTTGCAGCTGGAGGTGCGGGTGCTGGAACATTGAGATCACGTCTGCTTAGATCAGTCCGTGGCTTAGTAGCACCCCACCCTGGCTCTCCAGCCTGACAGGGATTCCAAACGTCAGCTGAAAGATAGGGCAAGAACAGCACCACCAAAAAATTGAGAGGTACTAAGACTGCAATACCTTTGGCTCTGGCAGCAATCCCTGTGCAGCAGCAACAGCTGACTGCCTTCTCGTCATCACTCCTGACTTTACCTGCAGATCACAAACCGTCAAGTCCACGGATTTGCACTATTGATTTTGCAAAGAAAGAAGTGACAGTTCGTTTGCCAACGCATCTCACAAGTCATGAGCAGACTGGCCGTTTCAAACTAGATGAGGGGAACAGCTGAGAATACCATCGAAGCGCCGCTCACCTGAGCTTTCCCGTCTGCTGCAGCAGCGGCTTGCTTGGCTGCGTTCTCTTTGCCGACGTTGCATCTGGTTGGAAAGGAGCCTACAAGATTGCCGACGTCTCCCAACACACTGCACAACACGGTCGGGATGAGTCGGGCATACTACCTAATGGCAGCCAAGCAGAAGAGGTGATATTGCCGGTAATGAACCGCTCAATGTTAGTTCGGATTGTAGCATGGACTTACCGACGCTGATTACCAGCAGCAGGACCTGCTTTGGCTATACCAAGAGCTTTGAGTTCTCGGGGATGTGCAGCATTTTCATCTGCAGGCGGGGCTTGAGATCGTGCAAAAGACATAGTGTTGTGGAATAAGACAATGTCCTTTCTGACTGATGGCTTCCAAGGCTGTGACGGCCACGCCCCTGCAAACCGATGGCATGTCACTCAACTGTCTTGACTCAAATACGGTGAGGCTACAGCACAGCAGCGATCGTAATTTGGTGCTGTACTCACTCTGCCTGCTGCGCAAACAAGGCTGGACGAGCCTATCAGCACCTGGAAGCTTCAAAGATGTAAACTTGGTTGGCTGAATAGGCGACAGACGAAGTCACTGTGATTTGATTGTGGCGTTGTTAAGTACTGCATAAAATTTTCCGTCCCAAGGGGCGGCCCCGTGAAACTGGAGGCCCTGTAACTTTGCACGCTAGGGTTGCACTAGGGTTTGCCAGTATATGTCAAGTCTCGCTGTCAAGGTAGTACCGCAAGCAGGATACGGCCGGGCTAATTCTAGCTTGGCATCAGTCCCTTTTTTGAAGAAGTCATATTGACATTGGAAAGTGTTTTAAGTACACCCGAGTCTCTCTGTTGATCACAAGTTAGCATATGCACGCCAGACGATAAACGGTCAAACGTGTCAATCTGTTGAATTTGTTTGGAAGCAAGCTTCATTCGACACACTAAAGCATAACATGCTCGTGTCAGGCAGGGCTCAGCTTGCATTGCTTGCTTTTGGCGTGTTAGCAGGCCCCTTCCTCACCTTTGCAGAAAATTATGTATCCCACCCAGTAGAAGGGAAACTTCGGCTTCCAGGTAGCTAGCATGTGGTTGCCTCATAGTCTCGAAATGACAAAGACTGCATCTCGATTGACACAATCATCCTTTTGCTGTCCAGTATTTGCAGATAAAAGCATAAGAAGTAGCAAGATCAAGCTGGTGCTTTCTGTCAATGGTGGCAGTCAACTTCAGGCCTTTCCAACAATTGACGGATCTTTCCTGTTCCCTTCTGTGCCAGCTGGAACGCACATGCTGGATGTAGTATCGGTAGACTTGCTCTTTCCACAGGTGCGAGTGAAACATGCTGTGTGTCTACTCAGCATCCAGGCAGGAGAGTGTGCAGACCATGTAGGTACGCATAGATGTAGATGGCAGCACAGGTAGAGTCTCAGGCGCTTATGCCAACAATCCCATGCAGGTATGCTAAGAGCGTTTCATGCTGTCATCAGGAGCAGTCAGACAAGCTTGCTCATCGGTTCCTTGTTTGCCTCAGCACATTGTGTATGAGCGTTTCTTCACTGAAATCTGTAGGGACTGCCGTCACCCCTGGTGATACGGCCACTGGCCAAGGCAGAGTATTATGAGGTGAGGCAGCAATGACAGCAGCTCCGTGGTCTGTGCTGATCTTGCAGCTCAGCTTAAGCATTGTACTCATGTGTCCTGCTTGTGCAGAAACATCCACCTTTCAATCTGCAAGGCATCATCATGAGTCCGTATGGCCTGATGATTGGTAAGACAAGCATGCATAGCAGTCATGCTTTGCTTTGCCCGGCATAGTCATCATACATCTGATCTTGTGACGTGCACATGCCCTGCACATTGTTGCTAGCTTCCTGCAGCCAGGTTCAGCCAGGATGCCCTGTTGGACACTTGCCATGCTGAAGCCACTCCTTTGTGCAAGAATGCGACTGCATCATTCTCTATGGTATATGCTGTGTCCCATTGCTGTATTTGGTTTGAAGACAGCAGCATAGCATGCGCAGTGCACAGTGTCAAGTTGCCGAGTTCACATGTGCTGGTGCTTCTGCTGCAGGATTTGCCATTTTTGCAATAGTCGTCATGCCAATGCTCAAGGTGGATCCAAATGAGTACAAGGAGCTGATGGGAGACAAACAGGCCAAAGAGGCTCTGGCTGGTGGCAGCTCTGAAGGCACACCTGCCCAACCTCGCCTCAGATAGTCATGTCTCTGCCTTCAGCATAGCAGTGTCTTGGCATAGCGCTGCTGCAGTAGCACCAGATTGTGATCAGGTCTGAGAGCATGCTGCACATCTGCTCAGCTTTGCCACAGGTAGTCACACCGTGGCCTAAAGCATGGCAGGTCAATGAGACAAAGCTGCTGCATCAGACAGATGACAGCAGTGCAGCGCTGCAATAGGTGCAGTGCAGAACATTGCACCACCCAATGAAGAAGTTTTGATGCTAAAATTATGCTTAGACTGGCACAAGGGCTGCAGGCCTTCTAGGCAATCTGCCATTGTAGGCTCACCACCAGTGTGAAGCATTGCTATGCAGTCATGATTTCATCCAGCCACACTCACATCTCAATTTCTGAGGCTTTGTGAAGACATGCTTTTGGTTGTATTCATGCAAGCATATTGGCTGTTGTCTGATATGTCCTCAGCAGGCTAGGCACATGTGTGCTTTTTCACTGTTTTGCTCTCAGAGGCTCTGCTGCTGTTACAACTTAGGCAGCGCGCAGTGGCTTGTTCAGCAGCAGCCCCACTGGTTCGAGGCAGTTTGTCCAGCATGAAGAATGGTCACACTTCCTGATGCGCTTGATTACGGCCGCGACATGCTCTGAGTCAACAGGCAAATGTCAGTGCGCAACTTTGAACACATGGTCAACTACAGCAAGTATTGTTGATGCACAACTGGCTGCTATCTTCGACTACAGCTCAGCTTAGGCAGAAGGTTATCAGGGATTAACACGTTGGCGATGGGGGCACTTATATATATATGTGATGTAATCGAAGCAGAGGTGGTAAGACGTGTTAAATGCATGATGAGACCAAGTTGTGCAGTGAGTGGCATGCAAGTGCTGTGGGCCTTTGATACTGTTGAACAGCCTTGATCAGGAACTATGAGATTCAGGCAGTCGTGTTCGGACGCTCAATTACTTACAAACTTGCAACAACAGCTTTGTCATGCGTTGCTCATCTACGTCCTGAAGAGAAGCATACTGTCACAGCATGGCGGCCACCCCAGACATTGACGATGTTCACTGTGACCAAAAACATACCCCCTCCCCAACATAATCAATTATACCAGCCACATCATGAGATGCAGCGTCACAAAATAACAAAGCCAGAATGTGAAAAGGTCAGTGTGTGTCTGAGACAGCAAGACTTTGAATAAGACACTCAATCTACCCTCAAAACCTCTCTGAGCTACGAATGTAGACAAACACAATACACAACACTGACTACACACCATTGACACTGACCACACAGTGTTGACAAACTGCTAATGCCATTATGTACTGCTGCAATGTGCAGCAACTCAATGCAGACCTAGAGAGACATGTGCTACAGGATTTATTGCTGAGCATAATATGCTTGTGCTGTCCTGTGAAGTGTTCAAAACTAGCTCAAAACATAGGGACCAAACATGCTCTGCATTCATCCAGCAGGCCAAACTCGCCCAGCCTGCCTACACGCATCATGACTATCATTGTGCTACTATGAGTCATGATGCATGCAGATGCAGGTGGCACATCTGTTGCAGAACCTACAACAACCTAGCTGCACCTAGCAATTCAAAACATGGCCTGCACAGTGCATTTGCCACTTTAGAGAAAGGGCCAGAAAATTAACCAGGGGCTTATGTACACAGATCATTTGTCAGTCACGGCAGACATCTAGTCTGCCAACAAGCTGGAATATGTCAGGAAAAAAAGTTCCCTCCAGTTGGCATACTTGCATAGGGTTGGGAGTAGGCAAAGCTGGCGTCATGAGGCAGGTTGAAGTCCTGTGCACTCATGGCCTTCTGCTGGTATGGATCCGGCAGCAGCATCTGATTTGGTGGAAAGATGGGTCTCAGCTGAGATGTGTTGAAGGAATCTGTCTGCTGGCTGTACAGTGATGCTGGATGCTGCTGCTGAGGCAAGCATCCCATACTTTCAATCCTGGACATATCTGCTAGCGCAGCGGTGGTCAAACCAAAGGGTATATGCTGATGTGCGAGGGGGCTATCAGCTGTTTGACTCAGGTAGCTAGGATTCAGGCTCTGTCCATAGCCATCATAGCTCTGCTGAAGGGGATAACCATAAGACATGCTAGGGTAGGGGGGGTAGTCTGCCGCAGAGGAGGGGTGGGG
>JAABUP010002469.1_pt1 | contig 35670 bp, 46 predicted proteins | sample 5559201 | NCBI WGS metagenome assembly JAABUP01 (sample SAMN10711887, study PRJNA513373) | rock metagenome | isolation source: Antarctica rocks | place: Antarctica
CTCACTCACTCACTCACTCACTCACTCACTCACTCACTCACTCACTCACTCACTCACTCGCTCGCTCGCTGGCCCGTGAGTGTACAATTTGTGGGAGCACACAGCAGGTCATCTGAAGGCTGCAAGCAATGCATGCATGGGTAACGCATGTTTGCAGAGCATTGTGTCAGCACAAATGGCTGAAAACTCAGCTGACTTCTCAGCTGGTGCCAATGCACAGCACATGTAGGGATACTCTGGGATGGCTCAGCTGCTGGGGGCACACATTGCTGCTACAATCGTTCTCAACAGCTCCAGAATGTTTTGTTAGTGCAGTAGATCCTGTTGCGGCAAGTTTTGTAATTGTGGGATGCACATTGAGGTATAGTGCATTGCTGTGTGGTCATGATTGCTGGAGGCATCTGCAGCCTTGGAGAGCTGCAACATTTCTGATTAGCTGTGCGTGGCATTCTCTGAAGGCTGATGTATGCGCAACTGGACTCTGAACAAGGCTGTGCCCTTTCTTGTTGGCTCTTGTTGCAGCAAATCCGGCTACATTGCGGACACGCATTGGTTGTCAAGATTGCATGCTGCAATGTCCAACGCACATGTTGTATGCAGGTGGACAGTTGCAGAAGCTGAAGAGTACTGGAAGTTTGCAAGGGACACAGCCATGAGGCGGAGCAGTCAAGAGTGGAAGTTTGACTTGAGCTGGCTGTCCAGTAATAACTACACCATCCCACCAAAGTTGCAGCAGCTATGCCGTCAGTAACGTGAAACAGGGAGGGTATGGCTGGACTCACTGGCACTGAGTGTTACGCTCCTGTGCATCAGTTCAGCATCAGTGATGACATCGACACTTTACTGCTAAAGTATGTAAGTGTATCTGAATGTATAGCCCTGCTTGCCCTGGGATCCTACTGACTCGTGAATAGTGTTGAACACTCATACTGGGCCTGTTTCAGCTGTATGATAGCTGTGCTACTGCGGCAATGCCCACTTGAAGCTTGGCAGCCTCCTCAAAAAAGTTAGCAGTGAACGAATGATAGCAGTATCGCTTTCTTTTGCAGTGCCCTGAAGCTTGTGCTGTTCCCTAGGGCATAACAGGCTGTTGAGGTGTGAGAAGTTGAGGTGTAAGAAGGTTCTGAACGATTTGCACGTGACTGGTGTAAGTGCATGCAGTTTGCTGACATCTGCTAGCAAAGGCACGCTACTAGTAACATGCAAGGCAACTTTCAAATCTTCCAGCTGCTTGAGTATACTGTCAGCAACAACATACAGGGGGATATTTACAGTCACCTCTCTGTAGCGGTCAGACAAGAAAGATACCATAGGCGCATATACCACGAGAGGATTCAGTCAAGTCACTTATAATTTGTACATACCACTACGCAGCTTCTGTCCAGCAGAGTTCAGGCATGCTTTAGCAGTGCCTGGTCCTGAGGTAGATATGGGGAAACACAACAAGCAATTCATCAACTCGAGAGCATCATGCTATGCCCTATAGTCCAATTGTGTCAAGAGTTTTTTAGCACCCACACAGATCATCATTGAGCAAAGCTGCTCCTGAACAGAAGTCTGAAAAGGGTTGGCTGATGACTGCTGCAAGCAGACTAGTCAAAACAAAAAGCAAAGCAGTACTCTTATCCCCTGGTTTGGACCCTGTTTCTCACACGCACACATATAGATACATATCGGTCCACACAAATCACATCCAGAAAGGGGCCATGAATTGATCCTGCCAAACAGATGCTCACTCCACACACATGCTCACTACTTGCTCACCAGTGCTGACACATGCGCCAGCACAGGCGAGCATGGGACAAGATAACTCCAGGTGATTCTACCCGGTCAGGGTATTGTAGAGCAGTCTGGGACCCTGAGTATGAAGAATCTAGGGTATTTATTTGCACAACAGCAACACCCTGCTGTCTTATCCAAGCCATCAGCGCAGCGTTGTCTCCAAGAATATCAACCCAAACCAGTGCTATTGACATCCATGCAACCCCCACAGGCGTCCCGCCAAGCAAGCAGCTGCATGACAGCTTTGTAGTGTATTGCTGCAGCCACTACGATACACAAGTGGAACAGCTGATGGCTGTTGAGCCACATGTCAAATTTGCCGGGATGCATCTTCTCAGGGATGCGCAAGGCATACAGTGTTGCTCCTCCCTGCATGACACATACCAATCATGCTTACCAGCCACAGCTCTGTGTACTGCCTGGCATACACATTGTCTACTGCCTGACGCACACACTTATTTGGGCAGCAAGTATGTGCTGCAGGTGTGTGCAGCAAGGCATGCTGCAGCGAGAAGTATGTTACGGCTGTTGGCATGGCAGAGTAATGCAAGACAAGAAGACAGACTGACCAGATACAACAAGCCCATGACAAAGTCCAGCCACAAAGCTGTGTGTACAGCTCTGACGTCATAGTTGATGGCCCAGCTGTGCAGAACAGGAACAATCCCAGTCAGGCCTAGGCCAGCAAACAGGCTTGCTCTGAACCCTCTGTAGTCTTTAGCTTGGAAGGAGTTGTGCATGGATACAAGACCAGTAGCTAGACCTGCGTTGACAGGAATTAGTGGGTGCATGTGAGTCCATTGCAGCTGTTCATTCAGTATGTGCTGCCCAGAGATGCCTCTTTGGTACTACTGCTGAATTAGATGAACATAAGAGCGCTGCATCAGCAGACCATGCAAGACATGCATTTGCTGAAGTTCGTGTCATTGCACTGCTGAGCATACACTCATTTAAGTCAGTAAGCTGTATGCTTGAATGCTTTGCACATCAACTGGACATCAGCTGTAAGAAATAGAGTCCTGAGCGGCACATGCTCATATATTCAGCGAAGCAGAAGTGAGTGCTTACCAAGAGCTGTTATCAGACCCAGATAGTAGATCAGCCATTTTGGCGAGCACATGAACCCTGCATGAATCATGCCTGTCATGGCATCTACAGGAAGCCCTATGGCTGCAACATAGGAATTGGGCCCAATGCCCGCAAGGGCTGAAGGCACGTCAAGCAGGATCACTGACAGATTCTGTAGGTGCCGTGACAGATGGGCAATGGACCAGCTCAGGGCTGCAGGCATGCAGACAAAAACAATGCCAGGTGTAGCCACAAGCTGTCATGAACGGCAATATGACTACCTCATAAGCATGCATTGACATTATAGCAAGCACCTCAAGTATGCAACTGGGCTGAGGTGCATCAGTTGTTCCAAAAGGACTTACCATAGTATACTTGTGGGTAGAAGGAGCAAACAATGAGTACAGCAATTCCCAGGTAGTCAAATCGCCAGATGAACCTTGAGACATGTGCCGCACAGCAGCCGAAGAGATGGCAGGTTGCTGACGTCAGCAGGCAGGCCATTGCTCCTATGGTGAAGACGTACACAGGCCAGCGCTTGACAGGCCAGTTGATGTGCAACAACCTGGCTGCCTGTTTGTTCAGCTTGAGGTCAAAGCGTTTGAGGCGTTGTGACTCATAGAAGTCACGTGCTTCAGCTGCTGCTGTGCTGTCCACATCTGGAAGTATGCTGAGGCCTTTTGTTTTGATCTGACGCTTCAACCAGCGAGTGTTGGACCAGCTGGATTTGGCGGAGTCCCAGTTGGAACGTGCAAACTGATACAGCTGATCTTGCACTTGGGTGAGTTGAGGGGAGCTTTGCCGTAGTGGGACTGGCCGGGCCCATATCAAGACCAGGGTCAATACCAAAAACAGCACAAATCCTGCAATGCCAAGGGCTGTCTTTCAGAGCCTGATACTACTGCTGTGTGAAGCTTGCAAGCAAAAAGCGCTTTCCTTTTTGGCAGCAAAGTGAGCAGCACTGACCTAGCAGGTGTGACCAGATGTTCCCTGTTTCGTTGTGCAGTCCAAAGACGGACTTGACGCTGTCCCAGGCGCCCAGCTGCAACCGATAACCAGAAACGATGTACTGGTTGCTCTGCAGCTCTTTAGGCAGACTGTTGAAGGACGTGTAGTTTTTGCGTTGTCTGAGACGCTCTCTGCGCGATAGACTTTCGCCTGGTTCGTTTCGTCTTCTGCTTGGAGTGTTGAAGGTCACTTCGGAGGTTGCTTGCTGCGGAGGCACACTACCTGAATACTTAGTACTACTGGGCAGACCAGAAGCTTGCGAGTGCTCTGAAAGCATGGCAGGAGGTTGGAAGTTGCCTCCAGGCGAGGTGCCTGCAGCTGTTGCAAATGTACGTCTCAACGCCATGCGCTTGAAGTCTGCAGGAAAATCCATTTTGGTTTCGGAGCTGGAAAGCTCATTTGGCCCCTCTGATCAATGTAGTTGGGCAGGCACTCAGGTGTGAATCTCTTCAACAAGAGTAGTGTATGTAATGTAGGCCTGCAGAGTTCTGTGACGAGCAGTATTTGGCAAGTGGTTTGTGCCATGCAGCCGAGTTCTAGTTTGGGGACAGATGGGTATCCGGTGCCATTTATAGACCTAGCTAGCTCAAAGGCATAAAGAATGTCTGAAGGCAATGGTGTGCCAATACTTGTGTCTCCCGGGGGTCTATCCACCCATTTTTGTGTCTCTGTGTTTGATGTGTGCCTGACCTTCTGGCCAGTACAATTGATGTAGTTGCGGCTCTGTCTACTGCTGCACAAGTCTTTGTTTCAGCTGCATTTAAGTACCACTGCTTAGATCTCATGGCATGGCTCAGCATGGTTGCAGCGGCTGCAACCCAGCACCATGTGCCCATGCACTCAGCAGCTACCCAGACGTGTATGTTCGGTTGCAACGGCTTTCCTAAGTGCTTGTTGATGAATTGAGCTTTTCTATTTGCAGAGCCAGCAGCAGCAGCAGCGGCAGCAGCAGCAGCAATGATGGTGTGTGCATGTCATGCAATGCTTGTGCCACAACAGCTGTCAGGTGCACTTCCTCCTAGGTTGTACTGTGCATTTTGGCACAAGTCATTGTGTACAGCAACAGAGGGTTTTTCATTTCGAAGTCTCTACCTCTGCTGGAGCATCATGTTGTAAGCTCAAGCAGAGTGATTCCTGTCAAATTTACATTGTACAACTTCGTGTCACTTTGAAAAGCAATGCTTTCATAAGTACAGAAACAAAGCAGCTTGCAAGTGTGCTTGTAGAGTTCAGTGTGATAACTGATTATCACAATGAGAGACGCACTTCATTCAAGAGTTCTCAAGTATTTATTCAATAAGTAAGTTGCAAGTTCTTTCGCAAATCCCAAAGTGTAAACAATGCAACACAAAACAAAACAAAAGAAAAGAACAGGACAACCGGGTTTTTTAACACACACCTGTGGCAGTACATGGCATACATCACTGCTTGCACCGATGCGCACTCTACAAAGTTACAGATCCCAGCATAGCTGCTTCTGCTAAGTAGCATGCACGGCTTGCACGGCTGGGCAATAGGCTGCCTCAATAAGATTTAAATTTGCCAGGTCTGACTGCACGAGATCAACGTTGAATTTTGCATCACGTCGAGTCATACCATTAGCCGGTGCTGCACATTCTGACCGCGCTCTGATTTGCTACAGGAGCAAGGGGCTCAGACTCACTGACATCACAGCAGACACATCAGGGCTGAAAACTTGAGTGATCCACCATCACTCATGTTCATCACTTGACTTCAGCAATTGCAATTGGGCTCTTGATGGGGTTGGCAAGAAGTCCATCCAAAAGAAGCATGACAGCGTGGCCATTGTGGCAATGAGCAGCGCAATGGGCCCCAGTATCCAAAGCAGCTGCATCGCACCACAAAGCTGGTCAGTCAGAATCTCATGTGTATATGGCAGATACTACTGACTTGCACAAGAGCAATTCTCATATGTGTAGTGTGGACTTGCATCTGTCACAGTATACAGCAGTGAGAGTCTGGACTAACACAGCGAGATGCAGTTTACAGGGGACTGATGTTGAACATAAACAGAGGCATAGTGGTCAGTGAATTGTGCAAGGCCAGCACAAGCCCAGGAATCATTGGCAGAGGAAAAGAAGGGGAATGTCCAGGCTGAGCAGGCAGCAACGAGGAATAACATGACTTGACATGTACAGCACCCCTTGCTGTTGCTCGTGCTGCAGCTCACCAGTATGCCAAAGCCGAAGAAGCATCTGATGCCAATAGAGAACAAGAGCCCTGCTCTGCCCATAATGGCCAGAGACTCAGCTTCGAAGTCCCAATGTGATGGCTTGTACTTGCTGGCCTGAGCCTTGAGCAGGAAACCCTACAGACATCTCACACCCCGTCAATCATGCATTCAATCACTCACTTGTGAAGCATATGTCTACCCTAGGGTCAGGTATGTACACTCCTGAGTGATTGCCTTTATGAGATCCTGTTTCAGCAGTTGGCCAACACCAACAAGCTTTGGCTGACGTCCAAGTGCAAGTGCAAGCGTGCAACAACTTGAATGACAGCAACACGTCCACAAAGCCGCTACAGATCTGAAGAATATCATTCACGCAAGAGGAAAGACAAATGGCTTGGAGTGAACAGGTATGTAAGGCCGTAGCTGCTCACCGTATGCGCATACAGTCTGGCAGACTGTGCAAAGCACAAGAAGCAGACAAACAGAGTGCCTAGCCCAATCCCAAGTTTGACCGATGGCTGCAGAAGACTAGTGCCATCCCCGTCACGGGTAATAGGATCGTGACTCTGTATGCAAAGCTTGATCTTGTTAAATGCTGCAAGCTTGCAATCTTCGGGCACAGTATGCTTGGGCCTTTGCCATTTACCTGTATGAGGTTCAACTGTTGAATCATGTCTGGGGTCAGCAAGATTTCTGGGATCGCTCTTGCCCCGATATATCCAGCCGCTACGGTGAACAGTGTGACCGTCATGAGGGAGTTCCGGATGGTCTGCACTCCGGTGATGACGTCCTTGTCGTCGGCACAGATCGACCGCGTCCACACTTGCCGAGCCTTTGCCATGGTGGTGGGCACACGTATCAACCCCAAAACAGGATTTTCAAAGTTATATAGCCAGATGTGATAGCCAAAGAAGGCTACCACACAAAGTAAAAGAATGCAAAGTTCCGCGACGTGGCCTGAGTACATATTGTCAAAAGGCTGGATGGTCAACTTGAATCTAGGAGGTCACAAGTGATACACCAACCGCGCGCAAAGCTGCACAATGCCATGCATTCTCTGCTGGGGGAGCATCGCACGTGCATCTTTTTTAGGCACGGGATTGAGTCATCAACTCGCGGGCGACACGGACATTGTATGACCTTGCCTAAACCTTAGCACACAGATGCTTGATGTCAGATGCAGCACAACTGGGAAGCAGCCACTGTCTCCAGGAGAGCAAAACGTATGCTAGACTTGGACAGCTGGTTAGAGCACCTGCCAGCTGCAACCGTTACGGAGAAAAGTTTAGCGACATGCACTCCTGCAGACCTGCTGGTGTACATGGAGAGCCACTGGCTGCCCAATCATGCTGGCACCATGGTACCTGATGGGAGCATGATTGCTTTCCCCAGTGGGGTCAGTGGGTGCCTGTCACATCTGTCCACTGGCTTCCTGCTCATCGGCAGAGTTGGGGACTGGGATCCCTCAACCACCACTGTTGGTAACCCTGTTGTGTCCACAGACCTGGCCCAGTACAGGAAAGGTTACAGGATGCAGGCCTGGCGCTCAGGCTACCTGGAAGGATCAGCTGTGCCAATCAACAGCAGCAAGGTCTTTCAGCTGGTGGACTACCTGGACCATGGCATGCAAAGCAGCACAGCTGGGCTAGCACAGCTGCTGGTAGAGAGGGACATCATGCTACTACTGCTAATGTGGGAAAAACACCTCTCAGGGGTAATGACATTGGCAAAGTCAGTTTCTCAGACTGCATGATGGCCAGCCGATACGGACACCCACAGGACAGCTGCAAGGCTTATCAAGCACAGCTGCAACTAGCTTCCAGCTGACCTGAGGCCCATTGGGACCAAAACAGTCAAGTGTCAGAGGTCAGGACCTTTCACTCTGACAGTCACAGAGGACAGGCAGCATGGCTTCCTTGCTAGGCTTTTCAGCTTCATTCAGCACAGATTTCCTGCTGGGCAAGTGGCAAGCACCTACCTCTTCAGCCCCCTCACTACCAGTTGCAGAAGCTTTACTTTGCTGATGCTCCCACGAGGGTCACTTCTGTTGGGCACAGGCTCAACAAGCACCTGGCGTCTGCTGGGCTGTATGCTGGTGAAAGCAATCATGGCTTTAGACGTGGTCAGATACAGGACCTGGTGGCTGCTGGGGTATCCAAACCACAGATTGGAGAGGCTGTACAATTCAAGACAGCAAGTGTCCTGGAGAAGTATGTTGTCAGCAGGCACGTTCCTCGTCTGCAACGTCTGGGCAAAAGAGAACCAGAGCAAACCCAAGTCATGCAAGACCTGGACAGATGTGAGCATGCATACACATGTGAGCATGCACATACTACAACAAGACCCTGCTTGCAACCTCTGGAGTGGGTGGGAGGGTATATTTTTCACTACTTTTAGCAAGGCAGCGCAACTGAATGGGTGCTATTTTAGTTGTGTATGCGAGCTTGCAGAGTGAACGATAGTTCATACTGGTCTTGCTTTATGCTGTGACCCCTGAGCGCCAAAGTGTGGTCCGACAGGGTGTGACAGGCATGCTATCTGCTTTGCTGCTGCATGTGACTCTGCATGTGATTGAATGTGACTGTATGAGACTGTGTAATAATGTCTTATAAGTCTTTGTGTCACGCAGAGCTGTCACTTGCTGTGGGTATAGTAGCATCACGTGAGTCACGTGTCAGGTTATGAGCTCACGTGGTACATAATCAAAGGGATCATCTGTCTGTGACAGCGTGCTGTAACGCCAACTTTACCGATGAGGCGGTCACAGACAGATGATCCTTTGATTGTGTACCACGTGAGCTTCAACTGAGCCGCGGTCAGCGGGGACGAAGTACTTTTTGCGGAATCGAAAGTATGTCCAGGTGTCCAATCATGACGGTGATCAAATTACATTACCCAGTACTTTAGCCGGCTAATTGGCTCAATAATTTCGCTCATGCCGCACCAATGCTGAAGCAACTGCAGCCAGTTGGCAGGACGCTGCTCGCCGAAGACCCCTCGAGCTTTTAGCGCAAGCTTTTCCCAACTGCTGCGGCTTGTTTGCGCGTCTGCGGTGCCAAGTCCGAGCCGCCGCTGCTTGCGCCTGGTAGCAGAGCAAGGCTGCCGAAATCGTCTTCCGTGTGGCTTTGACTTGCAGACGTCAGAGCGATCATTGCGTACATAAACAGCTGACCGATCTTGCGTCAATCACTCTCTGAATCATTCGTAGCCCTTGGCAGACGAGTGTTCCGGCTCGCGACTCGCTAACTACTGCTCGGGATCGTAGCATCGCACAGGGCTTTCGCTCCGGCGGGCGGAGTGTGACAGTGCAGGCCCCCTAACCCAGGTTGCAGCCGTGTAGTCTTTTTTGCAAGGCAGCCTCCTCAAGGGTCGTATAGTATTCGGCTGGTCCTGGTGGCCCGGAAGGTGAGCAGCATTAGCTTTGTCTCCTCACCGCTTGAGCCGCAGAAATACAGCAATAACAAGCAAGTTGTGCCCTCACAGCCCACAACTTTCCAGCATGCAGCCTGCTGAACTTCTTGCCTGCATTCCCTAATACCAAAGCTGAATCGATTTGTTGCTTGCAGGGCAACCTCACAGCGTATTACGCAGTATGATCACCAAAGCTGTCCTGTATGCCACATTAGCACTTAGCACAGCCTTGTTACTGGATCTCCTGCCTGCATCAGTCCAAGCACAGTCCCTTGCTGCGTCAGATGCAGCAACACAGAGTGCACAGGCCAAGCTAGCAGCAGCAACAGCAGCCCAGAATGCAGGCAGGAAAAAGTACCCTGTCACAAGGGAGGACATAGTTGTTGCCATGCCAGTCGACCAGGCCCACTTGACAGTTGCACATGCCAGCAGAGTATGGCGCAAGGTACTTATTCTGCCCTTACTGCTGACTGCAGGGCTGCATGCACTGCAGCTTGTGTCCAGCTGTTGCACACATAGCCACACTCCCGTTTGATGCATCTGCATGCTATTTTCTGCATTGCAGTACTGCATGCATAGTTCTCCCATGCAAAGCCTGGGTTGCCGTGTCTCTACATTCATCACACTGTGCATCATCACTGCTCTTACTGCTTTCTGCCAGAGGTGTCAGTCCTGTGATGCAATCCCAGCCCCTGATCACAATCATGCACTAGCTATTTCCAGTGCATGTCCCATCCAGATGTACTGACACATTTGCTGTGGCTCTGCAGGGTGTGCGCACATTTGTAGCTGGCAACACACCTGCTCCAGATGTCCTTGTTCAGGAAGGAAAGCTCCACAATGAGACCTGGAGTTACTACCCAGATGACTCACCCCTTCGCTCTCTGTACGGCGGCGACACTAGGGCAGCTCTTGTCCCATACCTGGCTCATGACTCCTTTGGGGACAGCTATAAGTGGCTGTTGTACGGTGATGATGACACTGTCTGGTTCATGGAGAGTGTCATGAAGCTGCTCCAAGACTTTGATCCAGACCTGCCCTACTTCATCACAGGTGGGTCATGCAGCTCTTTGGGATACAGAAAGGCCTCTTTTGTCTTAGAGACACTCACTCGGTCTCAGAAACACCTGTATGATAACTGTCCCCAGGCATATCCACTTTGAGAGCTCTCTCAGATGACATGCAAGTGCCCATTCTGGTAAAGGCACCCAGACCCAAAATCAGCATTGCATACATGTTGGCTTTCTCATAAGTCACTGCTGTAAGACAAGGCTCAGATTGGCCACGTACATTGTGCTCTGTAGCTGCCAACAAAGTGATTGACATCAGAGCCTCCTTTGCATCCTTGCTTCTAACTTCTAATGAGCTGCAGGCCAACCATCTTGGCTGCAAACTTGTCTGACTCATGTTTGTGCTGACTGTGCAGATCACATGTGGTGGGCATCCACCCCTGGCCGGGCCTCCCACCCCAACCCAGAAGCCCCCCGCTGCCTCCCATGTGATTTCGACGACTCCAAATTCGACCAATCCCTGAAGCCCTTCAACGCCCCCAAGGGGTGCCCCTGCACAGCCCAGCTGATCTGTGAGACTGATGAGAGGGGTATTTTCAACCAGTACTGTGATGTTCCCAAGGCCCCCATGTCTACCTATAGTATGCATGGGGGGGCAGGGGGCATCATCAGTGTTGGCATGCTGAGGGCAGTGTCTCTGGACTACATGGAGAAGTGCGTCAAGTCATTGTACTCCACAGGTACTTCCTTCTGTGTTGTGTTAAACTTGCAATGTTGTGTCTATGTTGTGTTAACCAACTCCACAGGTAATTACCTTTGTAAACTTGCAATGTTGTGTCTATGTTCTGTTGACTGAGCAATGGATCTCTTGTGTCTCATGTCAGAGCTGTTGCTGCTTTGGGACATCAGTCTGTGTGTGCTGTGTCTGCTGATGCTCCCAATTTCTTGTGCTTGAGCATCACAGAGTTGTAAAGCGCTTGTGTTGCACCGCCAGCAGCAGTCGATGACAGCACATGCATGATTGCATGGTTGATGACAACAGCACATGACATGGTGACTGCTGCTACAGGTGGTGATGCCTTCATTTCCATCTGCACATGGCAAGCAGGGTATGCCATGACGGACCCAGGGTACTCGTTCTTCCACCCAGATGTCAACATGTTTGACCCCGGCCCAGAGGACAGGATGGGCAACATGATGAAGCTGGTCCGGGCTCTTGACCACAGATGCGATGATGTCTGCCAGGTACCTTTTTAGGTCAAAATTTCTGTCAAAACTATAAGCAACATTTAAATCAACCATTTTCTCAGATTTCATGGAGAACTGTCAGTCTGTCAATCTGTTGATGCCTGAGGACTGTGTTGATGATGATTAGAGCTTGCAATGTTGCTGTATCTGTTTATGTCAGCCTGGTATGTTTCTGTAGCTTGTGTGGACTTGTCTGTTGTGCTTGCTGTTGTTGCTGTCATGAGCACTGCATGCGCAAGCTTTGACTGCTGCAGTCATGTTGGTCTGTTGCACTTGCTGCTCTGGCTGCTGATCAACTGTACCCCTGCTAACCTGCCTTTGTCCGTTGCTGCAGCATCAGCTGACCAACATGTTGACCCTGCACGTGCGGTCGCGTGTATTTCCCCAGCTGGAGGATGCAGCCCAATTCATCAAGGCCATCATTGGAATGTACGACGTTTTCATGGAGAACAAGCGCATCAAGGCTGCTCAGGCAGTTGCCAACCTTGTGGAGGTTGACTCAACTGCAGCTGCTGCAGCAGTTGCTGCTGAAGCTGCTGCACTTCAGGCTGATGTGCAGGTCAGCCTTTGCTGCTTGTTGTTACTAACTATTGAGTTGCATACTGGCACTCACTGTTGAGTTGCATACTGGCACTGAGAAGGTTTTGGTCAAGCCATGTTTGAACACAGCAGGGATATGCTCGTAACACATCGTCAGCTTCTTGACCAGAAATGCTAAAGTGCCACCTCATGCTCTACTTGCCATAGCATAACTCCATATTGATTGGTGCACAGTCAACAATCCTCTGCAATTCTCTGATGGGCTCAACCTCAGAGCTGTGTTAAGCACACTGCTGACTCATTTTTGCCATCTGCAGGCTTTGAGTGTAGCTGAGGTGGAAGCTGCTACAACAGCAGTAAGTGGTGACGTGACATCCAGTCAAGTGAGCGCCAGCAAACAGACAGCGCTCGCAACAGCACAGCAAGCCATACAGGCACGAGCAGTTGCTGATGCAACTGACGCTGCAGCTGCAGTTGCGCTGCAAAATGCCGCAGCAGCCGCATTGGCCAAGAAGCAAAGTCATCGCAGGCTGCAAGGGTTGGCGTGAATGCTCAACAACTGAGGTTTTCTGATTGTTACTGTGTGGTGTCTGTCAGAGTACAGTCTTGATGTACAATGGTGGTGTTTCTGTTTGCGACTCAGGTTTAGTCGGACATTTTTTTCTTATCTGGGTTTTAAAACGTCTCTTGTTTGGCGTGAGTGGGTGGTCCGGGGCTTTGCAGTCATTATTTGCTAGTCATTGTGGACAGGTTGAGAGACAGCGATTGCAACATTTACTGAAAAAGGGCACATATACAGTGGTCATCTAGAATGCCAGCCATTTGTTGTGTGTATAGAATGGCATGTTGCTCGAGCAGGGTGAAGTGATATCTAGTGAAAGCTGCCGATATTCAAGTGTGCAGCTCATTAGTTCATTATGTAAAGATGCGAAAAGGATCCACGCTCCATGGTATAATGCCCTCTGACAGTCATGTTAATGACATGCCGCACATTGAAAGTGGGGTGGCCTCTGGAAGTGCTTCCAATTCGACAAATTGGGACAAACTATTCCATTCGACTGGTGCTGCGAGAGCAGCACAACTACAGCAGGACACTGCATACATTGACAGCAGAAGAGCCACAGCCACATGGACCTCCTTAACATATAGTACTGTAGCTGCATTCAGTGCAATGAGGAGCAAAATTTAATCAGCACACACAGACTCTCCTGAAGTCTGATTGTACAGAAGGTTGATGAGCCAAGGTGCCTGACCTAGCTACACAGCCTTGAGGACGACAAGCCAGGATAATTTGCGCAGCTAGTGATGATGACTGGTGTAACTTCCACTCATAAACAGGCTGCCTTCTGGACTGCTAGCTAGAAATGCTATACCCGTTCCGCTACTTCTTTGAGGACAGGCTTGAACTTTGCAGCCCTGTTGTATCTATTTTGTGCCAGCTGCAGATGGCTTGCAGCAGTTGCCATGAGTATCATAGCTTGTGTGGGAAGGACAACATGCTCCTGGTTCTGCTACCCTGAAGTTAGCCTTGTCCACCTGCTGTAGCTACTCATCGGCGTTCTGTACAAGCTATGCTGATGTATTTGACGTTTCTGTTGATGCTGCGGAGCAATTGGCACCTGCCTGCTTGGCTCAACAGGACTGTTGGCAGCCTGAGTACTCTGCAGGCATCAGATTATCCCTTGAGGTTGGCAGTAAAGGCCAGGAGGCATGAACACTATGTGTGCTTGAGAATTTGCGCGAGTTTGCAAGTTGTTGGCGTTGACTGGGAGTTACACTGCATCAAAGGCGTTAAAAAGGGCAAGTGTGCTCTGTGACCTGCAGCGCGTACAGTCAAAAGCATGATGGTACATGTGCAGTCGTTGATTCTTTGGGCTGCAGCATGTGAAGTATAGAGCATGAAGATGCACGTGCACTCACTGGCTGCTGAGCATTTGCATGGTAGAACAGCTTCTGCCGGGGTGATGAATGCAGTGCACAGTAAGTTACTGCGCCTGTTGAGCATCAGCAAATCGGCACAAGCGACCTCAATGTTGGATAGAGCCGCGTCGCATTAGCACGGCCATCAATCCAGACATATACAGATCAAAGAATAAAACCTGCATGTTGGAGCTGGATGGTGCTTGTGGCTCTGCTTGAGCTAACCGGAAACTTGCCCCTTCTGCTTGCAGCTGTGCTGATGCTTCCTCCATGGCATGTTTCACAGCCTCCTCAGGCGAGCCGCCCAGTGACAGAGCTTTTGACAGGTCAATCTTGCTCATGACCTCCTCAGCTTTTTGCTGGAGCAAGGCCTTGATCTGCTGATCTGTCTGTGCGCCTGCTCTATCTACTGCTGCTGCAATCTGCATCAGTCACAAGATGACGCAGCGTGTAGACACAATGCAATGATTGTGACGAGTGCAGTTGTCATCAATGTGGTGACAGCTGCAGTGGTGATCATGGTAATGGGAGATCCAGCATGAGCTGTGAGCATGCAGGCGCTGCTGCAACACTGTGACTTCACGCCGTGAGGGCTGCAAGATAGATATGGCATACCACTTTTTCAGATTGCTGCACAATCTTTTCCATCTGTTCCAGGCTATGTACTGTGTGTTGCGCTTGCATCAGAGCGAGGGCCTCCTCTTGCGCCTCTCTGGCTGCACGCCTGGCCTCAAGCTGCCAGGCACAGTTTGCTGTCAGTTCCACAGTAGTGCATGTATACATCAACATGTCATGAAGCGTGAGCGGGAATTGATACCTCATCCAGTTCCTGCTGCAGCCTAAGAGCGTGAACCTTGAGGTTCTCAAGCTCCTGCAACAACAAAAAGGAGCTGATCGTGGACGGCTTGTTGTCTGCTTATCACCGCCGAACATTCTGCATTGTGATATGTGTCACTTACTGGATTCCCGAAGTTGCGAAATTCGCGGAAAAGGTCCCTCAAGCTTCGCAGGAGTCCCGGTCTCGACATGTGCTAGAGATCTGAGACGACACGTTCCAGTCAGTTTTCAGCTCCGTGAAGGGCTTGAACACTAATAAATGCTGAAGGGTCACAGCTCATGTTTATGACAAGCTCGAGTGAAGTCTCAATCACTACAAGGGTCGAATTGGTGTGAGATGACACTGCAAAGCAATCGGTGTTGAAGTCAGCAAATGATATGCATGACATGCAATTCAGCATATGTGATGTCCTGCAACCTTGGGCTTTCCTTAAAAGGGTGGATCTCAGATACACTTTCCCAAGGATACACTATTTTGCAGAGCTTGGTAAAGTGCCTGCATCCGACGGTCATACAGATATTGCATTGCACACAGTATGCAGTCAAGCAAGGCTGCGCAGCGTATCGAGATGCAGCTCGGAGGCCATAGTTCCAGTCATGGACAGTTGAGCCGCTGACTGGAAAGCTGCTGAGACAACAGTCATGGCAACTTTTGGCTTTGACAGCCTGTTGCGGTGCAGTCACACACAAGGCTGTGCAGGTCAAGTATGTTTGTGAGTATATGATCCAAATAGGAGGTGAAGAGATTTCATTATGCCTCACAAGCAGGGGTGAGACACTCTCAGTTTCAAACTAGGCATGCTTCCATTACATATCACACTCAGTAGTTTACTGCATACAAAATACTCACACTCAACAGTTGACTGCAAACAAAGTATACTCAGATCGCACCATGCACCGCAAGAACCACATGCTCTGGATCACTTAGCACAGCTGCATGACGCATATGAATGCCTGGTACATCTAAGTCCTTAAGGGTCTACCTGAAAATTTACTGTCCTTGGAAGAGAGATACTAACCTTTGGTTGAGCCATCAGCTTGGCAATGCAGCCCTTCCAGCTCTTCAGCTGTAGCGGCAGCGGCATTGCAGCCTTGGCAGGAACAGCCATGCAGCCATGACAGAAGCAGAAGTGCAGCTCTGACAGCAGCAGCAGCAGCAGCAGCAGCAGCAGCAGCAGCAGCAGCAGCAGCAGCTTAGCTATCAAAGCTCAGCTGCACCAGCAGCGCATCAGTTTGCAGCAGTTTCAGCTCAGACAGCTTTGCAGCCTTGCAGCCTTGCAGCCGTGCAGCCATGCAGCCTTGCAGCCGTGCAGCCTTACGGTCTTGCAAACCCAATGACAAGCCTCAACACCTCAGATACCAACAACAGCCTTACAGCCCAGCCATCAGAAAAGCCCAAAATTCTAACATCCTTCCAAAACAGAAGCTTTGCAGCTGCAGCTACTACATGTTCAAACGTGTAGGCATCACCCACATCAGAATGTCTGTTGCATCTGGTACAGCGCTGCTAGCAGGGACAGCTTGCAATGATGCTGTGTCAATGGCCTTGTACTTGTGGTGTGGTCTTTACTTGCTGATAGTTTACAGTCAGGTTGTGCCACAAGTACCTGAGGAGAGTAGGAAACGCAACATGCATGTGCATATTTCACTGTCCCAGATGGCGGTCAACGGCCGCACCTAGCGTTCTAACCGTTCCCGGCCAGCTGCAGCGACTGGATCTGTGAATAAAAGTGGAGATGGGTGGTTGGGCTGGTGGCAGTGATGGGGTCCAGCTTTGTTCAATCCAATTGACTCAGTTTACAGAAACGATAGGAGCTCTTCGAGGTCTTCCGATTGGGGCCTAATGCACAGTAGGGCCCATAAGTTGTGATCAGGACATTTACATTGCTGGAGATGGTACATTGCAATTCAAGACTATATAGATATATCACAACCCATTGAGTCAGCATGGTATCGCCTCTTAAGTGACCAAGTTTAAAAGCCAAAGCTTAAGACTTCATTCAAAATCTGGGGTAGCCTGTGTTCTGCGAGAAGGTTGCTGGCGCAGTCAGCAGTCAGCGTCTGCGTCAAAGTCAAGGGGCAAGGGGAGGGCCAAACTCTGGCAATTTTTTTCGAGCTGGCAAGTAGACTGCTGTGTTGTGCCTATGCAAGTTACAGCACTGAAAACAAAGGCTTGCTGACTTAACAGGCTCTCCTTCTCTCAAAGGAAAGCTTGTTCAGGCAGCAAGGAATGGACCTTCTTGTGCAAACGCTCTTGTTCTATGCCTGCTGCTTCACTGACAGAACTGGATACTACAAGTCAAAGCTGACTAAGTTTACCGAAGACCCAGGGTGTCACAGGCTATCGTTGTGTATGTCTTTGGCGTACCGCACAGCTGCCAAGTTGGGGCCTTGCTGTCAGCCTTGTTTCGCTGTCACAAACCTGCTGCTTTTACCGACGCCACAAATGCGCTACAAGCGCTTTCTGCGCCAGCGAAGCCGTACACAGAAAGGTGTACTGGTTGACCTACTGTGTTTGCAAGGACCGCCGCTTAAACACAGATTTGCGCATCGCATCAGTGTCAGAGCTCGCACATGTTCCCTGGTCCGGTCTATACTTATCGGCCCGGCTGTGGGGTACTGCAAATCACAATTCCAAACTTTCCCCGATGCAGTGCCTGTATGCAGGGGCGTCATGCTGTCTGCCTGCTTCCTGCACATTTCGCAAACGTTTGGGTTGTCTTATACAAAACCTGGGACTTCCAATTGGCATCGGTCTGGTGATCACCATTCATGAATGCGCTGAATTCGCATGCGTGCTGTCCACCGCCAGCCGGCACTGGCATTCACTGCTGCATCGGTGCTGACGCACTACTTGGCTGCTGCAGACGCTAGAGACACCATGACGCCAGGGTTCACAACAAGCATTGGAGCCCTGGCTTTATTGGCTTTGACCACCACCCTTGCTCCTGCATGTGTCCTTTGCAATAGGGTATGTTCAAAGAACGTACCAGATGGCATCCATCGTATACCTGATCAGCTGTTTCACAGACACTCATCTGTGAGCTAGCGCCGTGAGCCTACCAAACTACCTATGCAATTATGCATGTCATGCCGTGCTTGGTGGCTGTTGTAGTTATAGACTCTAAATCTATCTTATTCTCACATATGACCCTGTCCTGCAGTTCTAGCTGCTGGGACTGCAAGCTTGTCTTCTCCAGGATTACGATATCATCTCTGTCTGCCCAAATAGCAGAGATTCAATTTCAATGCTGCTGCGCAGTATGACTACGGCAACATGCTGAACAGTTCCCACCAGTTCTACCGGTCACAGTGGATTGGAACGCTGCCAGCAGACTACGACATTCCCTGGAGAGGCAATGCATTTGTGGACGAAGTTGGGCCACGCACCCTGAACTGGGGTGACATCTCAGGAGGCATCATGGAGGGTAGAGAAGCAGGTACCGTTCGTTGCATGTTGCCCGCTGCTCCGTAATCATGATGAAGTGTGGCCTTGATTGTGACTCTGCTCTATTCCTTGGGTCATGTCACACAAGCGTCACTGGGCAGTCTTGCATTGCAAGGATACTACAGCAGCAATGCATTATTGTGCCAAGTGGAGTTGTTGTGGCAGCATCACCCCAGATGATTGCGTCAAGCGCTGGAGACAGGTGATGGCAGAGATTGACATGCATTCTTGTTGCAGGTTCTTTGAAGATTACACCCACCATTGCCTGGACCACTAGCATGCTTGCCTGGGGAATGCTCAACTTTGGCGAAGGCTACAACAAGTCGGGCACCTGGCAGACTGGGATGGACACTCTGAAGTGGAACACAGACTACCTGTTGAAAACAATTCTGGAGGACCCCACTGATAGTGCTACGTCTGAGGCTGCAGAATTTTACATTGTCTACCAGGTTGGTGAAGCAATCCTGATGATCAGTGATGCAGAGTGCTGTTGTGGTGGCTGCATGCAGCAACTGTTTTCACCTTTTGCCAGCATTTTTCCAGCTGTCAGTACCCACCAGCTTTGGTTAGAGCAGCATGTCCTCCCACAACGAGAGTACAAAGTTTCTGCTGTTCTATAGGTTGGTAACGAAACCTTAGAGAAGGGGACTTGGACACGGCCGGAGAATGAGACTCAGACCGGCCGACCTGCGTACTATATGACTACCTACAACGGCACATCTGATCTTGCCGGACAGATCTCAGCTGCCTTCTCTGCGACAGCTATGGTCTTCCAAGATCCAGCGTACTACAACACGCTCATGAACTACTCCACGCTCGTCTATGCTGCTGGCGCACGCAACAGGGCGGCGTACACGTCTACCTACTTGTATCCTTGCGCGACTGACGTCGACAGCACGGACGTGATCACGACCGGGACACCGACATGTCTGCCTGGGGACGAGCTGTTTGAGGGAGCGATGTTGGCGACGTACAACAGTACCAGCTACCTGGATGATCTGGCATGGGCAGCAAGCTGGCTCAACATGGCCACTGGAGACCCTGCATACTTGAATGATGCCTACAGGTAATGCACTGGCAGCTCCTACTATGTCTTGACTCAATTCCAATGTGTTTTATGAACCTCTATGTCTGACCTTGGCGGCATGAGGCAATACACAGCTATGATGACATATCATTTTGACACCTCATGTTTGCCATCTGTCTTCATGCAGTCTCATCATTTCTTGTGTGAGCTGATCCTGTCATGCTGAGCATTATGCATTGCATAACTGCAGGTGGTTCAACTTGCATGCAAACTTAGAGGAGGCCACCTTTGACACTGAGTACATCTCAGATTGGAATCAGCTGATCTGGCCAACAACAATCTTGTTGGCAAACATCACTGACAATACCACCTTCCACTACCGAATCCAAGAGTACCTGCGTGAATGGCTGTGTACTTCTGGTGACACCATTGAGTACTCCCAGCTAGGTCGGGCCTTCAACACCAATGATGCATCTTTGGCCCAAGGCATGAACGCAGCCTTCCTTGCCTTGATCTATACCCAGATGGTGCAAGAGTCGGAGGGGAATGTTGAGGCAGACAGATACACCAATGCGACCTACGCCAAACAATATCTGTGTTGGGCACAAGTGCAAACTCGATACATCCTGGGAGATGACACACGCAGCTTCTCTGTGGGTGTCGACAACAACCCACCCACTCACATCTACGACAGAGCCTCATCTTGCCCCAAGGATAGCTCCACCACATGCAATGCTCTGAATGCGTTGTACACCCCCAGCGCCAATCCCCACACACTGACTGGGGCTCTTGTGTACGGCCCTGGCCTAAATGGTGACTATTTCATGGACCAACGCTCGTCCACCAACGAAACCATGGTGTCTCATGAGTACAATGCAGGCATTACAGGCACCTTTGCTGGTTTGAACCAGATGGCGTCTGGCAACAACAGCTATGACCAATGCCCACAAGGTCTTGTTGATCAAGCTAGCTATAGGATTTGTACCTAGAGGGTTTTCCTCTCACCGCTCGGGCTTTGTCTCGCGCACTTGTATCTTGGGTATTCTGCACGACAAACGAATTCAGTTGCCACCTGGTTTGATTGACATGATGGTTAGAGCAGGTGGGTGGCAAGCTGTTACAGATGCTGAGACAGTTTTGAGGGTGTATGCACGCCGTATCATTGATGAACACATTGACATGTATAGTGTAAGCCTGGGCGTTGAACGTAGCGAAGATGACTGGGCTAAGAAGCATCAACAATTATTGTATTATACATAGGCCAGCCAAGTTTCCCACCACAGCCAATGGTGGACCTGGGAAGGCAAGAAGATAACTAGCAATTGAGGGTGATGGCTTGGAGATCTGTAGCATGGCAACAACACCCAGCAGGACCTAACTGATCACAGTTGCAACTTCACGCGCATCATGCTGGTCAAGGTTCATACAGCGACATGCTGTTAGTCATTGCAAGGGTCACCTTGCATGTAGGGACTCACACATGGTTGCAAGGCTTCATGAGTTGCATGCATTTAGGAGGACGGTCTGGTTCAGTCGCATGACGCATACCAAGAAACAATGTATGAAGGCCTACATGAATTCATTTCTTCGAAGGTTACACCTGAATGTGCTGACAAGGAAACATGTTTTGCCTCGTTGGCTGATGTTGGTGTTGGAATGGCACCGGTGTGCCCACTTTTGGGTGTGGTGCAAGCTTGCAATGATGCTTAAGCAAGGCCGAGTGATGTGTCTTCCGCATCACCCACATCAGAGTGTCTGTTGCATCTAGTACACCGCTGCTAGTTGGCCCGCTTCCTCTGCAGAGACAAGTTGCAAGGCTTGCAATGATGTTGTGTCATGACCAATGGCCTTGCACTTCAAGCTGTACTCGTGGTGTAGTTTTTACCTGTTGATACTAGGATAGTTTACAGTCAGGCCGTGCCACAAGTAGTTGAAGAGAGTAGGAAACGCAACATGCATGTGCATATTTCACTGTCCCAGATGGCGGCCGCCGCTAGCGTTCTAGCCGTTCCTGGGCCAACGACTGGATCTGTAAACACATGGATGAGGATGGGTGGTCGGCTGCTGGCAGTGATGGGGCCCACCATATTCCAGCCTTGTTCAACCCTGACTCATTTTCCACAAAAAAATAGGAGCTCCTCGAGGTCTTCCGATTGGTGCCTGAATTGAGTACGTTAAAATTCCACCGAAGCTGCGGCGTTGGCTGCCTCTCATGAGGCCTGATCAGCCAAAGCTGGCTGTCTCAAACTGTCTCTCACAGCAGTGTTGGCTGAAAAGCAGTCGGCGAAGCAGTTTCCATCACCTTCATGTAGTAGATGACGCTTCTATCGCAAATTGTTGGATTGACCAAACCCACGATGCACCCTTTCGCAACAGGCAGCCTCGCGGCATCTTGTCAACGACTTTGGCATCTTTACTTTCAGTCGACAGCCGGCGCAGCTGAGCAAACAGGCTGTGTCTCAACGCTCAGACATCTGCTCCATAGGAACCGCCGGTGTGTCGTTGGTAACTTAAACCTCTACAATACTGCAGTGCCTATGCTGTCTGCTGTCTGCCTGCTTCCTGCACATTTCGCAAACGCTTGGGCTGTCTAATTCAAAACCTGGAACTTGGCATCGGTCTGGTGAATGCGCTAAATTCGGACGCGTAATGTCCACCGCTAGCCCGCACTGGAAGTCTCTGCTGCATCGGTGCTGACGCACTACTTGGCTGCTGCAGACGCTGCGAAACACCATGACGCCACGGTTCACAACAAGCATTGGAGCCCTGGCTTTAATGGCTTTGACCACCACCGTTGCTCCTGCAGGTAACCTTTGCCATAGGGTCTGTGCACAAAAACGCACCGTATGGCTTGCATGGTATACCTTATTAGCTGTTTCATAGACACTCATCTCTGAGCTAACGCTGTGAGCCTTCCAAACTACCTATGCTAGTCAGCTGTCAGAGTCCTTGTCATGACAACTGCAGCTGAGTGTTGATGCACGTCACGCCATGCTTCCTATTGGTGGCTGCAGCTGTCTACAACGTTGTAGATCTACCTTATTCTCAGATGTGACCTTGTTTTGCAGTTCTAGCTGCCGGGACTGCAAGCTTGTCTTCTCCAGGATGCACCAAGCTCAGCGACACATTCATATATACCAACCCTGATTACAGCACTATCAAAGAACTACTCAACCTTCCACAAATTGGCCTGAACAACATCTTGACAAGCCTGAAATCGCCTGCCACCTTGTTCGCTCCTAACAATGAAGCTTTTGCGCTATATGCCATTGGGAGTAATGTGAGCAATGCTGAAGCACTCAAGAGCCCACTCCTGGCGACTGGTGTCAACCTATTGGTTGTACCTGAAGCTTTGCTGGTAGGGTCCCAAGATGCCACTAGTACCCACATTCAATACGGCACTGAGCATCATTGGTAGATCTAGATGACTCTGTTATGGAAGCTAAGCAGGATTGCATTTTGTATCAATGGTGTGAGCCATTGCTGACTGTGTCAGACGCTGCTGTAGACACTGCTACTCTGTGCAATGTTGCTCACAACGACTGTGTCAGCATTGACAGCACATGCACAACTGTGAAAGTCACGTCATACAGCAACTGCTTACCAAGCTGAGCGGCTTTACTTCAGCAACTTGTACGTCACTGACTTGAGTCCAGTGTGGAGTTTCTTGACAGCCCTGTAGCTGGTGTGCAACATGAGCCTTGGTCATGTGTTTCCTGTGATGCAGAACACCACTGACTTCCATGATGGTGAGAGTCTGCCAACATTTGTCAAGGGACAGAATCTGACTGTGATCTACCAGCAGGTCAACACCACAGAGGTCATCACAATTCAGAGCCCAGGCTCAGCTGGTCACATCTTCACACCACCCAACTATGCTTGCAATGTAAGTTTCTTTATGTAACTTGTAGCCAGTAGCAATGCATGCTGTACATACTGCAGATCTTGCTCAGACCTCCTTGCAGGAAGACGGCCACACTGCATGAAGCTTGTCTATGCGTACTGCTCTCAGCACCCTGAAATGATCTGTACGCATGTGTCTTACCATGTAGCACTCACATGCTAACTACAGGTGTATTGCGTTAGGTCATACCTAGGCTGCTAAGCACACTTTAGCTATTGGTGGCGTCCAATGCAGAAAGCGTATGACATTCATAGTGACACTGATGATGCTGCACAGCACAACAATTGTTAGGCTGTGCAGCATCATGAGCATCACTATGAATACGATAAACTTGCCCATGTTGAAGATGCCGTTGCACTGTGCATCAAGCTGAGCATTTCATTACCCTTGACGCAGCAGCAGCGCCCCTGTGGACCCCCTTGTGACCCCCTGTGGCACAAGCACAGAGGCCACAGACGCGCTGTGGTAGCTTGACCCAACTAATCCAGTGAAAGCTTATTGTGTGAGCAAGTAGCTGCAAGAAGTGAATCTGCCCAGTCCTTGATCTGACTTGTTCTGCCACTGCAGCTGGTCATCTACGGAATCACTGGAGCCTTTGTGCCGCAGCAAAACATCCAAGTCCAGAACCAGGGCACGCCTGGGGCTGTTCACAACATCACTCAGTACATAGAGACAGTACTGATCCCAGGAGGCCCTGTCACTTCACTCAACACTGTGCTGACTGCTGCCAATCAGGGACAACTGGACCAAGTGGCTGCTGGCTTCAACACTGCTGTTGCTCACAACTACACCAACCAGTTGATTGACATAGTCAAAGAGGTAAGTTCAAAAATGCTCGTCACCAAAGCAGCTCATGGCCCTGTTGCAAGACTGTGTGAAGCCTGCCAAGGGCTGCACCAGCTGACATGCACTGAAGAGTATGGCACTGTTGCCTGAGGTCTTCTTTCAAGGCAACACTTGCCTTGCAGCACAGATGTCATGACCCTGAGTCTCAGACTACTCAGAGTCTATGCCATACGGTCATACCTAGGTCCTCCATCAGTGGGTATGGTGCATGTGTGGTCAATGTGTTCTCATTGACATCCAGAAAATACAGCACTGTCATTAGTGCCGATATCACATCCGCATGTACTCTACCAAAATAGTATGTGGAGTCCATACATTTGAATGTTGTATGTTTGCACAGGCAATTGGGGTCCCAGACGCCATTCCTACCTTGGCCAAAATTGCTAATGAGATGATCATCCAGACAAATTGCAGTGCGTTGCAGCCTTTGTTTCATGATCTGTACCCTGCAATGTTTTCTAGCCCTCAGAGCCTGGACTTGAACATCACTCAGCTGAGCGCCATCCCAGCAGAGGCTCCACGTCTGGCTCAGTGTGCTCTCAAGGGCACCTAGTCTCCCAACTTTGCACAATGACGACCATGACGGTCGCCTGCTGTGATGTGCCAACTTACTTGTTACGGCCTCTGCTGGATCAAGAACAGCAGCTCTTTATGACTATCAAGCATTTGTGCTAGAGATTGAACACATGCTTGACAGACACATGGCTTTGCTTAAGGACACAAGATCATTACTGTCATTAATCTGCATGTCACAACACCTTCTTCAGAGCCTGCTGTTTTGGGTGCTGATGCTCATGACGTGACTGTGATGACAATGTGACACAGGCTGATCTTGCTCTGATGGATCAACGGAGTGCCTTGACCACCAGCAGTGGCCCAAATCGTCTCACGTGCTCAATAGAAAACGATCCAACAAACAGCAGTTGCGAACGCAGTTGATGTCCCTGAAGTAGGTGTCGCGCTTGACTTGTCTTCAAAGCAGGGCCGCCCTTTGTCCCGCATTGCCGCTGGCTATCTTTGCTGGCACTGTATCGCATTAGTCCGTGATATCTGACCACGGCTCGTTACCCGTCCTACAAAGGCGTGATCTTCGCTTCGTACCTACTTGTGAATACACACTCTGCGACGACTCAACCATGGTGCAGCTCCTGGATCTGGATCTTGAAACTCACCGGACAGTGCGTCTTGTTGCTTGCAGCAGGCCTCAAGTCAGCTCAGGGCGAGTTGTAGCTTACCTTTCAAGTATCTTGCAGATAATAGAGCAGCTACCAGTGCAGCACCTATCGGCTTTAAGCTGCACCTGCCGTCACTTCAGATCATGTGTACTGGCAGGCAGCTTTGCAGAGAAGCTCTGGTAGGCCTGCAGCTTTAGAACACTTGCCAAAGCTTGCCCATAAGCAACCAGCCCACTGCTTCTGACTGCTTCCCATGCAGGCGCAACAAGTGCAGGCAGCAGATTGGTGAGGGCCTGCTGAGCCTGCATCAGGCAGGTGTGCCCCAAGGGCTACCTCCAACAGCACAATACTGGCGGCACCTGTGCTACCATGCTGAATTCTTGGACCACGTACGCTGGTGGAAAGATGGTTCTGACACTATCAAGCTCAGGGCTGATGAGGTGCAAATCCACTGCCCTACTGCGTGTCCATATCACTGCTTGAGCTGCCTGTCACATCTGCACATATGGACTGCATTCAGCCTCCATGCAGAAGAGACCTTCATCCTCAGTTGTTCATGAGCAAGCTTGGTGCCAATTGATTGCATCAGAATAGTTATGATGAAATGCAGCCTTGTTGCAGGCAGATGCAAGGGCGGTCCAAGATGGCGATGAACCTGGTAATCCACTTCAGCACATGCATTTCATGTGTGTCAACCTGCATCAGCTGTTGCTTCATTGATGCAGTGAGCTGCACAGCTTGGCGCATCAGACGCACGTGGTGACTCAACAGCATCTGCCATAGACATCACAATCCACATCCTATCTCATTGCTGGAGTCGTCTCTGAGATCCATCGCCAAGCATCGCTCTGAAAGTATGACAGGTCATTCAAAGCTATGTGAGCTACTGAGACTGTTCATTGCATGGACACAGGTCCTCCCATGAAGGCCAGACTGGCCAGGTCGGGTCACAGCGTCTCTGTGATAGGGCACCTGCTGGTGGCTTCGGGTGGTATCCTCAGAGACATCAGTCTCTATGTAGACATCGTCATCATGGACCTGAACACGCTGGCTTTCATCAAGTGAGTCCTGTCCAATTCGTCTTGTATGCATCTCAAATCGAATTTACTGTTACACTGGAGCCTGATTTTGTTGCTGGAACCTGTCCCTGACATGATACAACCTAGGTCTCTTGTACTGCATAGGTCCCTGTTGCTATGCTTTCATGCAAGGCTGTGCAGTCCCCAAGCTATGCCAGCTCAACTGCTTGGTGTCGTCCACTATCCTGCTGCCAACTCTTGCACTGGTTGCTGATTGCTTTCCAATGTTCCCCGTCTGCATGTCGACCTAGCACACCACCCAGTCTGTATGACGGCACCACCTGTACGGCATCACCATGTCTACATGACAGCATGCAATATCTGCAGGCCTCAGATTGCTTTCCAAAGCTTGCCGTGTGCATGTCCACCAAGCACACCAACCCAGTCTGTCTGACACCATCATCTGTACAATACCACCCTATCTGTATGACAGCACGCAACACCTGCTGCCGATGCTTGCACTGGTTGCTGATTGCTTTCCAAAGCTTGCTGTGTGCATGCCCACAAAGCAAACCACTCTGTCTTGACAGCACCACCTGTGCGACACCACCCTGTCTGTATGACAGCACGCACCTGGGCAGCCCAGTATATAGTCTGCTCTTTTTCTTTCTTTTCTTTTCTGACAGCATGCAATTCCTGCAGGCCTCAGGTGTATGGTGAGGTGCCAATGACGCGCTTCCGCCACACGGGCGTAGTCATCACAGCCGAGCCCACTAGTAAGATCGGCGCCTTAGTCAACCAGGTGCTGACGCCACTTCAGCGCAAAGCTGAGGATGGATCTGTGGTGTTGTTGTTTGGGGGATACAACACCATGGGGCAGGAGTTTGGTGGTGACCAGTTTGAGGTGGGTTGAATCGGACAAGTTAGTCATCATTGAGTCGCCTTTACATGATGAACAGCAGCATGTGTTGGCTTGTTGGGGCTGCCAGAGAGTTGTGTCATCTGAATGTACCTAGGTGTTGCAAGGACCAGTATATAGGTTCTGCAGAGTGTGACAGGCAAAAGAGCAGTCTGCAGGTTTCAGAAGCTGCAGTCTGCGAGATGTTGTGCCTGTTTTTGTGTGCATGCCTATCTGCCTGCCTGCCTGTCTGTCTGTATGCATGTTTGTCTGTCTCTCTGCCCAATTTGTTTGAATGTCTGCTATGCTATAAGTCTATGCTATATTAGAGTCTTTGGCTCTTTGCCTGTACCAGTCATGCTCAACAGCACGCAGTTGACTGGCAGTAACAGCATTGACGACTTTTTGCTGTGTATATGACAATAACTCAGTTGCTAATGGCTGTTTCAACCCTTTAAAACCCCAGATTAGTTTGGTTTTGGAAGCTTGTTCAATACAGAAGGTGATTCGCTTGTGTATGTATACACATGTACAAGGTTATGTTCATACACAAAAGCAATATTCAAATGATCCACGCTGCAGGCTTTCTGGGTATCACATGACGGATCAGCTGTGGCTTGGCTGCCTGTCAAGACCAATGGCCACGCGCCCTCAGCCAGATTCCATCACACCACAACGGCTTTTGATGGTGAGGCCATCTGAGCACCTTTGTCTGCACAGCTGCATCAAGCATTTGCATGAATGGGATGTTGCTATGCACGCACAGCATACATTCGTGCGCGTATTAGCAAAACAGTGTCACATTGCAATACGGAATCAGCTGCCTTGTGACCTGCACAGTACCTTTTGAGAAGGTTATGCACATGTTGTGTTGACTTGATTGCTGTGCTGTGCTGTGCTGTGCTGTGCTGTGCTGTGCTGTCCGGTGCTGAGCCATGCTGTGCCACAATGCAGCTGCTGCTGCAATCAACGTTTTCACAGCCCTGTGAGGGTCAAGTGGTTGAACAAATGGATTGTTGGACACATGCAAGCATCTTTTGGGTGTGCAGGCGGCAGGCAGCTGATCCTGTATGGTGGAGAGGGCCATGAGATGATTGATGGTGCTGACAATCAGGCTCCCAATGTATACACCCTGGATGTGAGCAGCCTCACCTGGCACAGAAGAAGCACCAGCTGCGCTTCTCTGGAAGATTCACCGGGAGTGCGGTCCCTTCACATAGCTACAGTAAGCCATGTTTGTGTATGAGGAACTTACCTGTGCCCTTTTGGGCTGTATCTGATAAATGAGTCGCAACCAGGAGTGCGGTCCCTTCACATAGCCACGGTAAGCCATGGTTGTGTGTAAGGAACTTACCTGTGCCCTTTTGGGCTGTATCTTATAAATGAGTAACAACCAGGAGTGCGGTCCCTTCACATAGCCATGGTAAGTCATGGTTGTGTGTGAGTAAGTTACCTGTGCCGTTTTGGGCTGTATCTTGTAAATGAGTAACAACCAGGAGTGCGGTTCCTTCACATAGCCACGGTAAGCCATGGTTGTGGGTAAGACAGTCACTTGTGCCTTTTTGGGCATCTTTCACATCGCCACGGTAGGCTGTGCTTGTGTGTGAGATACTAATCTGTGCTTTATTTGGCTGTATCTGGTAAATGAGCCACGTCCAGCTTGCAACCTAGACCATAAGATGTGTACCGAAAGGGTCAATATGGGAGGAGCTATGTTGAATGTTTCATGGTCTCTTTGTATCTCTGCGCCTTGTACCATGCTGCCAGGCGTTATGCTTCTCAGGATCAATTTATCATCCCCAGCATGCTTTATCAATGCAAGATACATAGCTCAGCTTCAGCGCCATGAGCAAGCTGCTTGGGCTTGACTAGCATTCATTCTCTGCTCATTTATCAGTGCAAGCTCTTATGCATGGAGACAAATTTATTTCACAGTAATTTATGTCTTGCGTGGCTTCTCCCCAACAGAAACTGTCTGTGCACTGGCGTGTAACCATTTGTTTGCCTTTTCCATCTATCCTTCCTTCGTACATTCTCTCACTCACTCACTCACTCACTCACTCACTCACTCACTCACTCACTCACTCACTCACTCACTCACTCACTCACTCACCCACCCACCCACCCACTCACTCACTCATTTTTAGTGCTCCTTGCACGTGATCCGCGTTCACCCGCACGAGCAATCATGCCAAGTCTGTGATATGGCACAAGTTACTCACTCATCTTGCACTCTTGTTCTCCTCAATTTTTGACTCGAGATCCCCTAGGTACGCACAGTCAGTGCCTGTTCACAGATGCTCAGGTCCCAAGAACACCCTCATCCAGTAAACTTGCATACCCTCTGTCTTCCCACATCCAATCAGTCTACATCTTTACCACAGTGCAATTGACTGCATACAATCAGGCCTGACCCTGTACCAACTGAGATTGTCAGGCTTTTGGTTGACTAGACTTATCATCAGCTGGGACGCCTGTGGATCATCATCATCACCATTATTATTATAATTATTGTTATTGTTATAATTATTGTTATTGTTACTGTTATTATTATTGTGATTACTATAATTATTATCACTACCATTATTATTATTATTAAAATTACTATTATTGTTATTATTATTATCATTAGACTTGTCATCATTGCAGGTACGGCGATGCCCTGAGACTGGTCATGAAGAGCTGGTGGTGCTGGCGGGGTACTGCAACAACGTACTGGCAGCCATGAACCCCCACAGGCTGGACCTAACCACCTGGAGGTGGGTTAGGGAGTCTGGCCTGGTCCCCAACCCAGGTCATGGGGATGCCCTGGCACTGCCGAGCCCTAGACAGAGGGCTGCTGCAGAGACAGTGGGAGACAAGTGGTTGCTGGTACTTGGAGGAAGCCCTACGCAGGTATGGGACAAAAAAAGGACGTCAAGCCCGTATTTTCAGGGACTTGTGCATTGCAGCACCCCTACTGGGCTGACTACCATTCTTGTCTTTCTGGCCATGGGCCTTGACACCACAAGCTTTCACTCAAAGCTGTTCATGTTTTTATGAAGCTGTCTATGCTGTCCCTTAAAGCAGTTCATGGTTGTAAAGCCTCTCTATGCTGATGTTGTGCTGACCAGCTGACTCTCTGGCATGCAGTTCCTGCAAGGCAACTTCCTGGATGACATGCACAAGCTGCACCTACCCACCCTGACATGGCGGGCGCCTCCCAAGATTCATGGCCGGCCCGTCAGAGCCCTCAGGAACATTGCTGGGCATTCCATGGATGGGTTGATAGCCTTTGGAGGCTGCATCCCTACGGTCATGGGCATCATGCCTGTTGCCAAAGCAGACCCCTTGCTGATAGGTAAGCAGCCTTGTTTGGTAAATGTCATAGAAAGAGAGAAACTACAATGCTTTAGCCAGACAACAAGTCTGATCAGCACTGCCTGCCCACCATCTTATAGCATCCCTGCTATTGCGTGAGCAGCTGCTGCAGCAGCTTCCAGCGTCATTGTAGGCACCTGAAGTGTTGCCAGCGCAGACAGAGTGCCAATAGGTGAGCAGTCTGGTGCAGTGCTTTTCAACACTGCATGCCCACTGACACAGGCATCATACATGATCCTTGCTAGTAGGTAAGTAGCTGCTATAGCAGGTTTCAGCAGCATGTTCCATCGTTTTGGAGCCTGGAGCTGTTGGTAAAGCAGGACTCCTGCTGATAAGTAAACAGCTTGGTGCAGTGCTTTTCAGCACTGCATGCCCACTGACACAGGCATTATGCATGGGCCGTTACTGTTAGGTAAGAAGCTGCTACAGCAACTATCTAGTAAATAGCTGCAACGCGCTGTAGTAAATAGCTGCTGTAGCAGCTTCTGACAGCATGTTCCAACATTGAGGGCACTACATTTGTTGCCAAGGCAGTCCCTTCTGCTGGCAGGTCAGCAGCTGCTGAGCAGCTGCAGCACCTGTCATTATTGCATTCCACGCATCATTCTGTCCTACAACTTACACCTGCTGATAAGATGCATTATGAGTTTGCTAAGACTGACCCCTCTGCAGGTCTGCATTATGGCATGCAGCTGTCCATGTCTTGTACAATACACTCTTGCAGCACAGTTGTGATTGTTGAATGGTGCTCTGGACTGCACACAAAAAATCTGCTTGAAGTAGGGCACAGTTGCTGGCTTGCTCACATATCCCATGCTTGTTCATGCTTTTGTCGACTTCTGCTGCAGCGCGGTTCCTGTACCATTGTGTGTATGGCAAGACATGGTGCATCCATGCTGCTGATTGGCTCTTCTAGCTCTCACATGTACTTGCACCCTAGAGTGAAAGCAATGTTGCGCATTGCTAGAAAGCTGCTGATCAGCACCTGCATGGCCCATGTGAGCTTTGACTGCAGGTCCACCACCTGGGTTGAACATGCTCCTTGAACAGGAGCCCAGACCCCTCTTGCAGACCCTGCAACCCCCAACACCTTGCCCCACTCCCCATATTAGGGCACACTCGCAAACCTTTCCTGTACCATCATCAGCAGCAACATCTCTTAGCTGAGCAACCCAGTAGTAGCCGACAGGCAGCTGCTCTGCAACAGCCGGAAACAGTAAGCATGGGGCCCAGACCCAGTATTGGGCCCCTACCTGGGTTCACCCCTCTGCCTGTGCCATATATCCAGCAGAACAGAGGCAGTGACTACCTGCTTGCGCAGCAGCTGCAGGCTGCTGAACATGGCGACGATGATGAAGGCTTGCCAGATGCTGGCAGGCAAGAGTTGTCCACACTGTATGCCAGCAGCAGTCAGTGGAAACGTGTTGTTGATCCTGCCATGCATCATGACAGCGTCATGAATGCTGAGGCAGCTACTGTTCAGGCCAGAGGTGAAGACCAGCAGGGTGTAGTCAAAGAACCTGCAGGTGGTTTCCAGCGCACGAGTACTGGTCACTGGCAGGAGTCTGTCCCTGCATCAATCGACAGCATCCCTGCATCAGTAAACAGCGCCCACGCATTAGTAGACAGTGTCTATACATCAGTTGACAGTGCCCATCAGGGCAGAGGCAGCAAATGGCAAGCAACTGCCTATGAGACAGCAGCCACACTGGAAGCCAACAGCAGCAGCAGCAGGCAAGTAGGCTCCAGTGGTCACCAGCTGCCGCATGTTGCTGTTGGCACCCGACAGGCAAACGATGTTGATAGCCAGATGGAGTCTTCTAGCAACGGCCTGGTGTCCATGCGTCGGCGGCTGATGTCCATGGAATCAGAAATCGACCGCTCACGGACAGACTTTGACGTTCTGAACCAGTTGATTGCAACTGGGCACGGCCCAATGGCTGAGGCCCAGTTGGGGTCTGTGCAGCGTCGGCCAGCAGTGCCTGGTGGCAGCGCTCAAGACCCTCCCCTCAGCTCATTGGGGGTTCCCTGGGGGGGCAGAATCATGCATGACCAAGGACGTGCTGTTGAGTGGCAAACGCGTGTTGATGGGCAGCTACTGAGCCGCCACCAAGCGGATTTCCCACCAAGAACATCGCAACCAAGCCAAGCTGGCACTAGCAGCAATCAAGGCCCCTCTGGTTGGGACCCCAGCCAACAGCACCCAAGCATTGAACTGGGGTCAGTCCTTACTCAGGGTGCTGCCCATGCAAGCAGCAACCCAGCGCAAGCATACGGGCAAGGCGAGCATGACACAGACAGCACCTCCCTGCAAGTTGTTGGGGGTAATGCTGATGGGTCCAGCTGGGACCCCCAACAAGCTATTCGGCAGAGGTATGTGGCCAGAGACAGAGATGGGTCAGACCTCACCAGGGTCAGACGATTTCCTGATGCTGCTTGGCGATCCATCACACCGGCTACTGATGCTTCCCCCATTGCTCCAGACCCAGTTATTGTTCAAACAACCACGGTGAGAGCCGTCAACATGTGTGTGTCGTAATCAGCTAGTGATGCTTCCCGTGTTGCTCCAGACTTTGATACCGTCCAAACAACCACGGTGAGAGTCGTCAACATGCGTCTGCCCAAGTCATTGTGCGTGTGTCCAAGTCAACATGCGTGTGACCAAATCAACATGCATGTGTTCACATCTTAGTAGAAATTCCACGCAGTAGCAACTTGATCCATGCAGTCGTCATTACAATGACAATCGTAGTATTGTTGGCGCTTCATAGACCAATGGATTTCACTTCACATGAATTGCTGTGCTATATGCACTGCTTTGCTCATCAGCACTGCGGCTCTCTTGAAAGCTTTCACTCCTTGCCATGGGCCTCTAAATCAGAACTGTTGATCTTGCAAGTAGAGATCATAGAGCACTGCTTTCTGCGCTCCAAGACCCTATTCTGTTGCACGTTGCATTGTTTGTTAATCTTGAATGGGAGTTGAAGATGCTCATGATACTTTGTTTGATTATATCTTCATCAATTGAGGTCATGCATGTGTGTGCTATCCAAATAAACCAGCAATATCAAAGTGTGCTCTATGGTACTCACCTTGTTCTCAAATGGCACAGGAGCCAGAGGCACCAGTAGAAGAGGGTGAAACAAATGATCAAGCTGTTGCCCAATTGAGCCAGGGCATCGATAGGTCCTCTCCTGGCAACATCCACGATGGCACCTTCACTGTGTGGCGGGTTCCAAACATGAGAGGCACCCATCAGAATACTGCTTCTGGGTCTTTGCGAGCCGGGGTGACTGATGAGTCTGCAGCCGGTGGGTCCTCATTGCCGGGGGCAGCAGCGCACTACTGGAGATATGAGGTAGCTTATCTCAGCATGAACACTCACTCGACCGCTCACTCATTCACTCACTCACTCGCTCATTCAGTCGTTCACTTCCCGCTCATTCATTTAGCTCACTCACTCACTCACTCACTCACTCACTCACTCACTCACTCACTCACTCACTCACTCACTCACTCACTCACTCACTCACTCACTCATCCATCCATCCATCCACCCATTCGTGCATGTTTAGCCACTGAACACGCTCAAGAACTCACAAAGAAACATCTGCTAGCATGCATGGGACCCTTAATCACATGTCAGTCATGGGGCAGTGATCACTACATGATGGTGGCATCTGACACTTTTTCCCCTCTTGTGCCAGGCCTGATCACATGTCATATTGATATCATCATCATCACTATCATCATGACATGGTGTCTGCATGTGCTAGTGCCACACTGTTGTCTTGTGGTTGCCAAGCAATGTGCAGAGGATGGACGTAGCATGTCAGAAAACGCAAAACAAAAAGCAAAACTAAAAAAGCTGTCCAATTGTTTTTGGGTTTTGGTGCTGATGCAAGACCAAAGACACTGAATCCACTGTAAGATCACTGGACTGTTACAGCCATGCTGCACATCACTCAGTTGACCAACAGCAGCATGAGCCTTTCTATCAGCAATGGCATGCAGCGTATGTCAGGAAAGCGTGCATTGCCCATGGACCATGCCATCTCTGCACTTATCAAGCTCGTTGCATGCAACCATGCGCATGTTCTCAACTGCTGCATTCTACATTTGCATGTTTAGCATCACAGTTGTGTTTCGTATTCGCGTTTGATATTGTCTCAAACAGATCAGTGGCCTGCAGGCCACAGGCGAGTTTTTCATCTGCATGTTGAGTATCACAGTTTATTTCGTATTCACATTTGATGTTTTTTCAAACAAATCTGTGCCTGCAGGCCACAGGCGAATTCTACATGAGACAGCACACTCAGCACGATGAAGTCATGTTTGTACCAGTGCAAGGTAACAGCTTTGCCAGCATGCAACGTACAGTCTCACATTGCATGAAAAGACAAGCAATAGAGAGTTGTATGCTAGTGGGCAATCTTCCCTGGCAAACTGGTACAGCTTGATGCATGCAAACAGACCAAGGACTCAGCCAGCAGTGCCAAGCTTGCATGTTGACACTGGCATTTTGGTGGTGGCTTTTTATTGACACCACCCCAGAGAGGCAGTTGACAGAGCAATTGCACACTAGTCCTTGTTGCAATGGCATCTGCATATCTGGTCTTTTGGGACTACCCATGAAGAAGTCATTCATGCACTCATGCATATGCAAAGGTAGTCTGTTGTGCGCCTGTGCGACTGAGGCATTCACAACCTTGTGAATGGCTGGCTAGTTTTCACTCATTGAGAACACGTGTGACCCTACAGTCCCCCCCCCCCCCCGCCTCTTGCATTCCAATCTTTGCCTTTTGAGCCTGGCCAGTTGAGTAGCAGCCATAGGGCAAGTTCTGCATGCCTGCAGGCCCAAGCTCACAGTCTTCTGACTCTAGCGGAAGCCCATTGGCCAGTTTCCAGCCTGCTGAGGATTTGGTGGATTTGCCGCCACCACAAGCAGCTCAAGACCAAGGCCCCTGCGTGATGC